>Ga0105090_10001671_pt1 | contig 12073 bp, 10 predicted proteins | sample PPLLak3March2015_FD_79110 | JGI IMG/M metagenome (GOLD analysis project Ga0105090, IMG submission 79110) | Freshwater sediment microbial communities from Prairie Pothole Lake near Jamestown, North Dakota, USA - PPLs Lake P7 Core (1) Depth... | ecosystem: Environmental > Aquatic > Freshwater >... | reverse complement strand
CTGGGCGCCCGACGCCTACGCCAGCGCGCGGCTGCAGGTCACGGCGCTGCTGGCCTCGGTGGTCAAGGCGGCAGTGGTGTTGGCGCTGGTGCGCATCTTCGGCGGCGCCGCGCTGGACAACGCCACCGTGGTCGTCGTCATGGCGCTGGCCGTGGTCTCCATCGTCTTCGGCAACCTGGCCGCCCTGGGCCAGCGGCACCTGCGGCGGCTGCTGGCCTATTCATCGATCGCGCACGCCGGCTACATGGTGTTCGCGCTCGCCGACGTCACCGGCAACCGCAGCAGCGACCTGCTCTGGTACACCGCCTTCTACGCACTGGCCACGGTGCTGGCCTGCGCCAGCTTCGCCGTGATGTGCCCCGGCGACGATGGCGACGACCTGCAGGCCCTGGACGGCCAGTTCGCCCGCCACCCGGTGGCCGCGCTGCTGCTGGCCCTGGCGGTGCTGTCACTGGCCGGCGTGCCGCCCTTCCCGGGTTTCTTCGCCAAGCTGTTCGTCTTCCGCTCGGTCGTCGCCTCGGGCCAGATCGGGCCGGCGGTGCTGGCCTTCGCCGGCAGCTTCCTGGGACTGGCCGTCTACCTGGGCATCGTGCTGCGCCTGTTCCGCACCGACGTTGCGGCGCGCGCCCCGAGCGGCGCGACGGCCTGAAAGACGGCCCGGGCAGCGACGCAGGCGCTACGATCTGGGCTCCGGCGAGGCCCCGGCACAGTGCGCCCATCACCATGGAGACAGCCATGTACCTCGAGACCAGGACCATCACCAAGCCGCGCGGCAGCGTGGCCGACATGCTGGAGGCCAAGGGGACGACCGTCCACGGCATCGGGCCGAAGGACTCGGTCTACGACGCGGTCGCGCGCATGACCGAACACCGCGTCGGCGCCCTCGTCGTGATGACCGGCGAGCACCTCGTGGGCATCATCTCGGAGCGCGACTACACGCGCAAGATCATCCTGCTGGGCCGCTCGTCGAAGGAGACGAAGGTCGAGGAGATCATGACCGCCGACGTCATCACCGTGACGCCGCGCACCAGCCTGGCCGAGTGCCTGCACATCGTCACCCGCCACAGCGTGCGCCACCTGCCGGTGCTCGACGGCCCGCGCGTGGCCGGGTTGATCAGCATCGGCGACCTCGTTCGCGCCGTGCTCGTGCAGCAGGCCGAGACGATCGAGAGCCTGAATTCCTTCATCGGCACCGACTACCCGCACTGAGCGGGCCGGGCGCCGACCGGCGCGCCATGGCGCATGCAGGGCCCGTCGGCGACCTGCATCGATGGCTCAGCGCGGCAGCATGCCCGAGCGTTCGTCGATGTTTCGCGACGGGCGCGGGCCCGGCGCCCTGCGCGACAGCGGCATCTGCCGCGACCCGGCCTGCACCGGACACTGGCCGGTGTCGGCAAAGCTGCTGGCCGCGGCCAGCAGCGGATCGGCCGCCGTGCCCTGCGCCACGGTGAAGTCCTCGGCGATCGCGCAGGTGGCATCGAAGCCGTCGAAATAGCGGCCCTCGTTGCGGTCGTTGACGCTCTCGAAATTGATGACGCTGTAGGTGCTGTCGCAGGCGCTGACGGGCAACGAGCCCACCGGCTTGCCGCAGCTGGTCTCGCCGATCGCCACCACGTCGATGCCCACGCCACGCAGGCCATTGACGACCTGCTCGCTGGCCGAGCAGGTGCGCCGGCCCATCAGCACGTAGACGCGCGGCAGGCCCAGCGCCGATGCCGGCATCGAGAAGCCGAAGCTCTGGTTGCTGTCGGTCTGCTTGTCGTTGTAGAGCAGCGTCGCATAGTTGCGGCCGCTGCCGCGGGCGCCAGCCACATACGAAGCCAAGGTGCCGCCGATGGAGACGAGACCGCCGCCGTTGTAGCGCAGGTCGAGCACGACGTCGTCGACCGCTTCGGCCCTGAAACGCGCGAACGCCGAAGCCATCGGCAACAGGGCCTGGTCGATCATGTCCTTGACCGCCACGTAGCCCAGCCTGCGCCCGGCCGCCGTCGTCAGCACCGCCGTGCCACTGACCGGCGTGAGCGCATAGACCGCGGCACCGACCGTGAGCGTGCGCACCGCGCCATTGCGGCGCAGCTCCAGCGTGAGCAGCTCGCCGACGGCATCCGCGCTGAGGTCCGAGAAGTCGTTCGACGCGATCACGTCGTAGGCGCTGCGACCGTTGATCGCCAGCACCTCGTCGCCGCGCTGGATGCCCAGCGCGGCCGCCGGCGACAGCGGCTCGACGTGGCGCACGTAAAGCGGCCGCGTGGGCTGGCCCTCGACTTCGAGCCCGGCGACCGAGACGCCGTAGCCCAGCGTGCGGCCTTCGCCATAGAAGCGATTGAAGCTCTCGGTGGGCTCGCTGCGGCTGAAGCGATCGGCCGGGAAGGCGGGGTCGCTGCCGGTGTAGAGCAACGCCTGGAAGTAGCTGTCGACGTCGGCATACAACGAAGGGTCAGGCCGCGGCGACAGCCGGTACCAGAAATACCAGTCGTTCATGTAGCTGCCGAGCCATTGCTGATGGTCGGCCACGCTGCACGAGGCCGGCGGTGCGACATCGTCGTCATCGTCACTGCCGCCACAGGCCGCCAGCAAGACCGTGGCCAGGGCCACGACCAGGCGGGGAATGCGACGGCCGGACCGGCCGCCGCCGTGGGATACGAGAGCCATCGCCGAACCTCCTTCGGGGCGGCTTCCACGGGGCCGCCACCTACAATCGATGCTTCCCCGCACCACCTGCAGCGACACGGTTCCTGCATCAGGACTGTATCGCTTTGCCACTGCCACCATGACCGACCTCGCCAAGTCCTTCGAACCCGCCGCCATCGAGGCCCGCTGGGGCCCCGCCTGGGCCGCGGCGGGCGCCTTCGAGCCGACGCTCGACCCGGCGCGGCCCTCGTTTTCGATCCAGCTGCCGCCGCCCAACGTGACCGGCACGCTGCACATGGGGCATGCCTTCAACCAGACACTGATGGATGCGCTGACGCGCTACCACCGCATGCGCGGCTTCAACACGCTGTGGTTGCCGGGCACCGACCACGCCGGCATCGCCACGCAGATCGTCGTCGAGCGGCAATTGCAGGACAGGGGCATCAGCCGCCACGATCTCGGGCGCAAGAATTTCGTCGCCCAGGTGTGGGACTGGAAGGCGAGCTCGGGGGCGACGATCACCAACCAGATGCGCCGCCTGGGCGACAGCGTCGACTGGTCGCGCGAGTACTTCACGATGGACGCGGGCCTGTCGGCCGTCGTCACCGAGACCTTCGTGAGGCTGTACGACGAAGGCCTCATCTACCGCGGCAAGCGCCTCGTGAGCTGGGACCCGGCGCTGAAGTCCGCGGTGTCCGATCTGGAGGTCGAGAGTGAAGAGGAGGATGGCTTCCTGTGGCACATCCGCTATCCGCTGGAGGACGGCAGCGCAAGCCTGGTCGTGGCCACCACGCGCCCCGAGACCATGCTCGGCGACACCGCGGTAATGGTTCACCCGGAGGACGAGCGCTACACGGCGCTCGTCGGCAAGCGGGTCCGGCTGCCCTTGTGCGATCGCCTGATCCCGGTCATCGCCGACGCCTACGTCGATCGCGAATTCGGCACCGGCGTCGTCAAGGTGACGCCCGCGCACGATGCCAACGACTACGCGGTGGGCCAGCGCCACGGGCTGCCGATGATCGGCGTGCTGAACCTCGACGCCACCGTCAACGAGCAGGCGCCGGCCGCCTACCGCGGACTCGACCGCTTCGTGGCACGCAAGCAGGTGGTGGCCGACCTGGAAGCGCAGGGCCTGCTCGTCGATGTCAAGAAGCACCGCCTGGTGGTGCCGCGCTGCGCGCGCACCGGGCAGATCGTCGAGCCGATGCTGACCGACCAGTGGTTCGTGGCCGTCAACAAGCCCGGCCGCGACGGCAGCAGCATCGCGGCCAAGGCCATCGACGCGGTGGCCAGCGGACAGGTGCGCTTCGTTCCCGAGCAGTGGGTCAACACCTACAACCACTGGATGAACAACATCCAGGACTGGTGCATCAGCCGCCAGCTCTGGTGGGGCCACCAGATCCCGGCCTGGTACGGCAGCGGCGGCGAGCTGTTCGTCGCCCGCAGCGAGGACGAAGCGCGCCAGCGCGCCACCGCCGCCGGCTACAGCGGTGCATTGACGCGTGACGAGGACGTGCTCGACACCTGGTATTCGTCGGCGCTGGTGCCCTTCTCCACCCTCGGCTGGCCCGACAAGACGCCCGAGCAGGACCTCTTCCTGCCCAGCACCGTGCTCGTCACCGGCTTCGACATCATCTTCTTCTGGGTCGCCCGGATGATCATGATGACGACCCACTTCACCGGCAAGGTGCCTTTCCGCGACGTCTACATCCACGGCCTCGTGCGCGATGCGCAGGGCCACAAGATGAGCAAGAGCGAAGGCAACGTGCTCGACCCGGTCGACCTGATCGACGGCATCGAGCTGGCGCCGCTGCTCGACAAGCGCACGACGGGGCTGCGCAAGCCCGAGACGGCGCCGCGCGTGCGCAAGGACACCGAGAAAGAGTTTCCGCAGGGCATCCCGGCCTTCGGCGCCGACGCGCTGCGCTTCACGATGGCCAGCTACGCCAGCCTGGGCCGCAATATCAATTTCGACCCCAAGCGCTGCGAGGGCTACCGCAACTTCTTCAACAAGCTCTGGAACGCGACGCGCTTCGTGCTCATGAACTGCGAGGGCCAGGACTGCGGGCTCGAGGAGCACACCGCGGCGCAGTGCCATCCCGGCGACGGCAGCGAGGGCTATCTGAAATTCTCGATGGCCGACCGCTGGATCAGCGGCGAGCTGCAGCGCGTGGAGGCCGCCGTCGCGCAGGGCTTCGCCGACTACCGGCTCGACAATGTCGCCAACGCCGCCTACGCCTTCGTCTGGGACGAGTATTGCGACTGGTATCTGGAGATCGCCAAGGTGCAGATCGCCGGCGGCAGCCCCGCCGAGCAGCGCGCCACGCGCCGCACGCTGATCCGCACGCTGGAAATGGTGCTGCGGCTGCTGCACCCGGTCGCCCCCTTCATCACCGCCGAACTGTGGGACACGGTGGCCGTTGTCGCCGGACGCAAGGCCGCCGGCAGCGCCGATACCGTCGTCACCGCCGCCTACCCGCAGGCGCAGCTGCAGAAGATCGACCCGGCGGCCGACGCCTGGATGGTACGGTTGAAGGCCGTGGTCGCCGAATGCCGCCGCCTGCGCAGCGAGATGGGGCTCAACCCGGGCGAGCGCGTGCCGCTGCTGACCCTGGGCGACGAAGCCTTCGTCGCCGCCGCCTCAGCGCTGCTCAAGGCGCTGGCCCGCCTGGCCGAGGTGCGGCCGCTGGCCGACGAGACCGCTTTCGCGGCAGCCACGCAGGCCGCGCCGGTGGCGATGTCGGGCGCGATGCGGCTGGCGCTGTTCGTGGCCATCGACCTGGCTGCCGAGCAGGCGCGGCTGGCCAAGGAGATCGCCCGCCTTCAAGGAGAGATCGCGAAGGCCGACGCCAAGCTCGGCAACGCCGGTTTCGTGGCGCGGGCGCCGGTGGCGGTGGTCGAGCAGGAACGTGCGCGGCTGGCCGATTTCAGGCAGGCGTTGGCCCGTCTTCAAGATCAGCAAACGCGCCTGGCTGCGTCGGGCTGAAGTCCTGCCGGGGCGGCGGCGGCGAGCTCAACAGCAGTTCGTCGATGCGCCGCGCCACGGCCCAGGCGCTGCGCACGCGCGACTGCCGGGTCGTGGCACCGACGCGCGGCGTCACCTGCAGGGTGTCGATGTGGCGCAGAGGCCGGCCCGGGTCGAGCGCGCCGGGCTCCAGGCTGTCCAGCCAGGCGGCGGCCAGCGGCCCCTCGCGCAGCGCCTGCGCCAGCGCGTGCTCGTCGAACAGGCTCGAGTGCGCCAGGCTCACCCACACCTGGTTGAAGCGGCACTCGGACAGCAGCCGCTCGCCGAAGAGCCCGGCAAATCGCGGGAAGTAGGTCAGTACCACGGCGACCGCGTCGCTGGCGCGCAGCAGGTCGAGCAGGCCGACGGGCTCGATGCCCGAGCGCGCCCAGATCGGATCGGAGGCGTGCATGCCCGGGTCGTAGCCGACGATGCGGGCGCCGAAGGCCTGCAGCAGCTGCTTCAGCGGCTTGACGGTGGCCGTCATGCCGACCAGCCCTACCGTGAGCCCGCCCAGCTCGCGGCCGACCAGCAGACCATCGTCGCTGATGATGGGCACGCGGCGCAGCATCTGCAGCAGCGCACCGATCACGAATTCGGCCTCCGCCGCCGCGCTGGCGCTGGCCGGTCGCACGACTTCGATGCCGGCACGCCCGCAGGCTTCGATGTCGATATTCTCGGCGCCCGCCGACAACCGCCCCACGATACGCAGGCGGGGCGCGCGCTGCAGTGCGGCGGCATCCAGTGCCACCGACGGCGGGATGATGATCGAACGCGCGCCGTGCAAGGCGTCGCGGAAGGCGTGCGGCTGCTGCGCCAGCTCGGGCGCATAGCGGACGGCATGGCGTGCGGTGAGCCAGTTCAGCACGTCCGGGTCCAGCGCTTCGACGATCAGCACATCCATCACGTCAACCAAGAGTGCGTCACGGCGCCGGCATGAACCCCCATGCCAGAATGAACCGAAGTGCAAACCACGATTCTAGGCAGACCCATGCTCATCCAGAAAGCCATCTTCCCCGTTGCGGGCCTCGGCACGCGCTTCCTGCCCGCGACCAAGGCGCAACCGAAGGAAATGCTGCCGGTGGTGGACAAACCGTTGATCCAGTATGCGGTGGAGGAGGCGTATGCGGCCGGAGTGCGCGAGATGATCTTCGTGACCGGCCGCCACAAGCGACCGATCGAAGACCACTTTGACATGACCTTCGAGCTCGAGGTAGCCCTCGAACAGGCGGGTAAGGCGGAACTTCTGCACGTTGTGCGCAGCGTCAAACCCGATGACATGGAGTGCATCTACGTGCGCCAGCCGCAGGCGCTCGGCCTCGGTCACGCCGTGCTGTGCGCCCAGCGCCTCGTCGGCAACCAGCCCTTTGCCGTGCTGCTGGCCGACGACCTGATGGTCGGACAGCCGCCGGTGCTGCAGCAGATGGTCGAGCAGTACGCCGAGTGGCGGGCATCGATCCTGGCCGTGCAGGAGGTGCCGGCCGAGCACACCCGCCGCTACGGCATCGTCGCCGGCACCGAGGTCAACGACCGGGTCGTCGATGTCACGCGCATCGTCGAGAAGCCGGCGCCCGAGCATGCGCCCTCGCGCCTGGGCGTGGCCGGCCGCTACATCCTCACGCCCGGCGTCTTCCACGAAATCGCCACCCAACCGCACGGCGTCGGCGGCGAGATCCAGCTCACCGACGGCATCGCGTCGCTGCTGCGGCGGGAGAAGGTCTTCGCCTACCGCTACGAAGGCCGGCGCTACGACTGCGGCAGCAAGGAAGGCTTCCTGGAAGCCAATGTCGAGCTGGCACTGGCGCACCCGGAACTGGGCCCGGGATTCCGCGACTTCCTGCGCGGGCTGGCGCTGTAGCGCACGCCGGGCCGGGCCGCCGCAGGCCGCTCTCAGCGGCGCCGCAGCAGGTGCGCGTAGTCGCTGCCGACCTGGGACTGCTCGACCAGTTCGTTGCCCGTCTGGCGCGCGAAGGCCTGGAAATCGCGCACCGATCCGGGGTCGGTCGAGACCACGCGCAGCAACTCGCCACTGCTCATCTCGGCCAGGGCCTTCTTGGCCTTGAGGATGGGCAGCGGGCAGTTCAGGCCACGGGTGTCGAGTTCGCGGGTCGCGTCCATGCCCGGCATTCTAGGTGCGCGGCGGCAGCTCGATGAAGCGCGGCTCGTGTCCGCGCGAACGCAGCCAGTCGGCCAGCGCGTAGCCGGTGCCGGCTCGCCAGCAGCGCACGTCTTCGGGCGCGAACAGCCGGTACTCGGCGAGTTCGGGCGAGAGCACGATGTCGCCGCGGCCCAGCACGTGGTAGGCGATGATGACCTGGTTCATGCGCTGGAAGTCGTAGACGCCGATCAGCGACAGCGACTGCACCTGCAGGGCCGTTTCCTCGGCGACTTCGCGGGCGATGCCTTCCTCGGGCGTCTCGCCGGCCTCCATGAAGCCGGTGACCAGGGCGAACATGCGCCCGGTCCAGGCGGCATTGCGTGCCAGCAGCAGGTGGCCGCCGCGGTCGCTGCACTCGATCACCGCCGCCAGCACCGGCGTCGGGTTGTTCCAGTGCGTCCAGCCGCAGGACGGGCAGCGCAGGCGCTGCTTCGGGCCGCTGTCCTCGGTCGCGGTGATGAGCGCCAGCGCCGTGCCGCAGCCCAGACAGAAGCGCGCCTGCGTCGTCATGCAGGAAAGACACCGGTCGAGAGATAGCGGTCGCCACGGTCGCAGACGACGAAGACGATGGTCGCGTTCTCGACCTGGTGCGCGATCTGCAGCGCCACCCAGCAGGCGCCGGCGGCCGAAATGCCGGAGAACAGGCCTTCCTCGCGCGCCAGCCGGCGCGCCATGTCCTCGGCGTCGGCCTGGCTGACCAGCACCAGTTCGTCGACGTGCGAGGGGTCGTAGATCTTCGGCATGTAGGCCTCGGGCCACTTGCGGATGCCGGGGATGCGCGAGCCCTCGGACGGCTGCGCGCCGACGATGCGCACCGCAGGACTCTTCCCCTTGAGATAGCGCGACACGCCGGTGATGGTGCCGGTGGTGCCCATCGCGCTGACGAAATGGGTCACCCGCCCGCCGGTGTCGGACCAGATCTCGGGGCCGGTGGTCTCGAAGTGGGCGTGCGGATTGTCGGCATTGGCGAACTGGTCGAGGACGCGGCCGCGACCTTCTCGCTGCATCTGCTCGGCGAGGTCGCGCGCGTATTCCATGCCGCCGGACTTGGGCGTCAGCACGAGCTCGGCGCCGAAGGCCTTCATCGTCTGCGCGCGCTCGATCGACAGGTCCTCCGGCATGATCAGCAGCATGCGATAGCCGCGGATCGCCGCCGCCATCGCCAACGCGATCCCGGTGTTGCCCGAGGTGGCCTCGATCAAGGTGTCGCCGGGGCGGATCTCGCCACGTTCCTCGGCACGGCGGATCATGGCGATGGCCGGGCGGTCCTTCACCGAGCCGGCCGGGTTGTTGCCCTCGAGCTTGCCCAGCACGACGTTGCCACGGGCTGCACCGGAGTCGCCCGGCAGACGCTGCAGCCGAACCAGCGGCGTGCCGCCGATGGCATCTTCCAGGGTCTTGTAAGCCGGTGGCGCGGCATCCTTCATGGTGGGACTCCTCGATCGATACCCATTGTGGCAGCGCCGCGCCGGCGCCGCATTCGCCACGGGGCCCGTGTGATAATCCGCCGCTTCCCGGAGCCCATTGAGGCACCGACGCCCGCGTGACGAAATCGGTAGACGTAGCGGACTCAAAATCCGCCGCCGCAAGGCGTGCCAGTTCGAGTCTGGCCGCGGGCACCAGCCGGGGTCGAACCCGCCTCACACAGCAGCGACTCGATGCCGCCGATCCCGCCACTGACCCGCTACCTGATGATCGCCTGCACGGCCATCTTCGTGGTGCAGCAGTTCGTCTTCCTGTCCGGCGTCTTCGCGTTGTGGCCGCTGGCCAGCGGCCACTTCCTGCCCTGGCAGGTGGTGAGCTACGCCTTCCTGCATGGCGGCGTCGGCCACCTGTTCTTCAACATGCTCGGGCTGTGGATGTTCGGCTCCGAGCTCGAGCGGCTCTGGGGTCAAAGACGCTACGCGCAGTTCCTGCTCGCCGGCGTGCTGACGGCGGCGATGGCGCAGCTGGTCATCACCTGGCTCGCCGGATCGCGGGTGCCCACGGTGGGCGCCTCGGGTGCACTGTATGCGCTGCTGCTGGCCTTCGGCATGCTGTTCCCGAACCGCGTGATCATGCCGCTGTTCCCGCCGATCCCGATGAAGGCACGCACCTTCGTCATCCTCTTCGGCGGGCTGGAACTGCTGCTCGGGCTGATGGACGTGACCGGCATCGCGCATTTTGCCCACCTCGGCGGCATGGTCGGCGGCTTCCTGATGATCCGCTACTGGCGCGGCCAGGCGCCCTTCGGTCGCCGCCGCCGCTGACGCCCACGCATCAGGGCGCGAGCCCGGCGACCAGGCCCTCCCGCACCGTGGGATAGCGCAGGCGCAGCCGCAGTTCGCACTTCAGGCGGTCGTTGGCGAGGCGGCGTGACTCGCTCATGAAGCTCAGCAGCATCGGGCTCAACTGCACCGCCGCCTCGGCGCGCGTGATGCGGCGCGGCCGCGGCAGTCCGCAGAGGTCCGCCGCGAGGTCGAAATAGTCGCCCATGCGCAGTTCGCTGTCGTCGCTGGCGTGCAGCACGCGCTGCGGCAAGCCGCGATGCAACGCCGCCACGCAGGCCCGCGCCAGGTCGTCGGCGTGGATGTGATTGGTGTAGACGTCGTCGGCGGCAGCCAGCACCGGCGTGCCGCGCGCCAGCCGTTCCCGCGGATGACCACCGGGCCGATCGGCGGCGTAGATGCCGGGGATGCGCAGCAGCGTCACGCACACCCCGGTGCGGCGGCCGAACCAGCGCAGCTGCGCCTCGGCGTCGACACGGCGACCCGCGCGGTCGGTTCCGGCAGCGACGGCGCGGGTCTCGTCGAATCGCTGGCCTGCGCAATCGCCATAGACGCCGCTGGTGCTGGCATAGACGATGCGCCGAACGCGCCCGCCGCGCGCCAGTGCGCGCAACAGCGCACGCGTGCGTGGATCGTCGGCACCGGTGGCCGGCGGCGGCGCCAGGTGCAGCACGGCGTCGGCCAGCCCCCCCAGCCGGCCCAGCGTGGCCGGGACGTCGAGGTCACCCACCAGCGGCACCGCGCCCAGCGCCCGCAACGCGGGGACGCGCGCCGGCGACGAGCTCAGTGCCAGCACCCGCCAGCGCGGGAGCACGAGACGCAGCACCCGCTGGCCGACATCGCCGCAGCCCACGATCAGCAGCGTCGGGCGGCGGGCCCGGGCGGGCGCTGGCGTCTGGGGTGTGGGCATGGGGTTTCTGGGGCCGGGCACAATCGTGACCGAGTTTACGAGACCCCTTTTTCGCCGCTCCGCATCCGCCATGAGCTTCAACGTCACCGTCCAGCCCGCCAACCGCAGTTTCGTCGTCGAAGCCGACGAGGCCATCCTGCCAGCCGCCATCCGCCAGGGGGTCGGCCTGCCCTACGGTTGCCGCGACGGCGCCTGCGGCTCCTGCAAGAGCCGGCTTGTCGAGGGCCGCGTCGTCCACGGCGTGCACCAGCACAAGGCGCTGCCGGTGGCGGAAGAGGAAGCCGGCTTCATCCTCACCTGCTGCGCCATGCCGCAGACCGACTGCATCGTCGAGGCCCGCAGCGTCCCCGGCGCTGGTGAATTTCCGGTGCTCAAGCTGCCCAGCCGTGTGCTGAGCATCACCCGCGCGGCGGACGACGTCGCCGTGCTGCGCCTGCAGTTGCCGGCGAACCAGAACCTGCAGTACCGCGCCGGGCAGTACGTGGAGTTCATCCTGCAGGGCGGCGCGCGGCGCAGCTACAGCATGGCCAACGCACCGCACAACCTGGGCAGCCCACCGGCAATCGAGCTGCACCTGCGCCACATGCCCGGCGGCAAATTCACCGACCATGTCTTTGCTGCGATGAAGGAGCGCGACATCCTGCGCATGGAGGGCCCCTTCGGCAGCTTCTTCCTGCGCGAGGACAGCGACAAGCCGATCGTGCTGCTGGCCAGCGGCACCGGCTTCGCACCGATCAAGGCCATCGTCGAGCACATGCAGCACAAGGGCATCGCGCGCGATGCCGTGCTGTACTGGGGTTGCCGCCGCCGTGCCGACCTGTACCAGCATGAATGGTGCGAGCGCATCGCCGCCGAGATGCCGAATCTGCGCTACGTGCCGGTGCTCTCCGAGCCGACGGCCGGCGACGCCTGGAGCGGCCGCACCGGCTTCGTGCACGAAGCCGTGATGGCCGACCACCCCGATCTCTCGGGCCACCAGGTCTACGCCTGCGGCGCACCGGTGATGGTGGATGCGGCGCAGCGCGATTTCGTCGCCCGCTGCGGCCTGCCCGCCGCCGAGTTCTACGCCGACTCGTTCACGTCCGAGGCCGACAAGCACGGCG
>Ga0105090_10001670_pt1 | contig 12078 bp, 13 predicted proteins | sample PPLLak3March2015_FD_79110 | JGI IMG/M metagenome (GOLD analysis project Ga0105090, IMG submission 79110) | Freshwater sediment microbial communities from Prairie Pothole Lake near Jamestown, North Dakota, USA - PPLs Lake P7 Core (1) Depth... | ecosystem: Environmental > Aquatic > Freshwater >... | reverse complement strand
GGGCAATGACCTCGTTGACGTTCATGTTGCTTTGCGTGCCGGAGCCGGTCTGCCAGACCGACAACGGGAACTGCTCGTCCAACTCGCCGGCGGCAATGCGCGTCGCGGCTGCGGCGACTGCCGTGGCACGGTCGGGCTCCAGCAAGCCAAGATCGCCATTCACCTCCGCTGCGGCGCGCTTGACCTGTGCCAGCGCATGCACGATGTCCAAAGGCATGCGCTGCTCCCCAATGGCGAAGAAGAGAAGACTTCGTGCGGTCTGCGCACCCCACAGGGCATCGCCCGGCACGTCGATGGACCCGAAGCTGTCAGTTTCCGTGCGGGGTTGGAGAGACGTACACCCGCCTTTGACTGGGCGCTGTGCGTTCACGGCTTGAGCGCTGCTTCAAGCTGCGCCTTGTTCATCGTGGAGCGTCCCTTCAAACCGCGCTGTCGGGCCTCGTTGCGAAGCTGAGGCAAGGTTCGGCCGCCTGGCCCCTGGTGCGAGCGCAGGCCGCCGCGCCGGCCTGCTGACATGTCGTTGATTGACGAAGGGCTGGCTTCCACGGACTCGCCGTGTTGCGCACGCTCCTTGTTGACGACCCGTGCCGCGATCTCCTCGGCCAGGGGCTGGGGCTTGCCCTGGTCGAGCAGGCTGTCCTTGATGTGCACGTACTGGCGCTCGCGCTTCGCGGTCCAGGTCTTCTGTGGCATGACCATTCCTCCGGTTCTTAAACCGAGCAAGCACGTGAATCCTGTTGGCGGGCAACTGAATGCTTGCTTCAAGGCGCGGCTCTGTCTGTTCGGCACCGTACGGTTGCGCCTGTCAGATCACGGCAATCTGTATGCCTGTGCAGATGCTCGGGATCACGAGCATCCGCATCTCAACCTGTCAGCAGCTAGCCCTCGCTTTTCCCACAACGCAAAGGAGTCTTTCAATGGCTCAGATTGAAGAGCTTGAGATGGATGCGCACCGCGCGGCGCTGGAATCGGATGTCCGGCATCTGGTCGACAAGTACCGCGCGATCTTCGGATGGGACGTGCCCGAGGTCGATGAAGCCTTGTCGCAGCAGCTGATCGTCGCGGCGATGCGTCAGGCCCTGGATGCACTTGCTGAACAGGATGTCCGAACCAGCAGCGCGTAGCGGCGGTTCACTTCGTCCGGGGCTGCACCTTGCGGCCCAGCAATTTCGGGAGAGTCCGGATGGATGAGGTGCTTGCGCTTCTGCAATGGCCTGCGATGGTCTTGACGGTGGTGGCGTCGTGGCTGGTTGCATCGACGCGACCGGGCCTACGCAACCTCTCCTTCTGGATTTTCTTGCTGAGCAACGTGCTGTGGGTGACATGGGGCGCGCATACCAGTGCGACGGCGTTGGTGGTCATGCAGTTCTGTCTGGCTGCCTTGAACATCAGGGCCGCGAGGAAGACCAGCGCGTCAGTCGCGCGTTGAGCTGGCTGCCCCTCAGCGCGTCGGCGTCACGCGCCAGACGGTGTTGGACAGATCGTCGGCCACGATCAATGCGCCCTTGGGGTCCAGAGTCGCGCCGACCGGACGGCCCATGGTCTTGCCGTCAACCTGGAAGCCGGTGACGAAGTCGACCGGCGGGCCGCTGGGGCGGCCGTTGGCGAAGGGCACGAAGATCACCTTGTAGCCGACAGGCGCGTCCCGGTTCCAGCTGCCGTGCAGACCGATGAAAGCGCCTTCGGCAAACGGGGCCGCGAATCCCGGCTGCACAAAGGACAGGCCCAGAGGCGCGGAATGTGACTGCAAGGCGAAGTCCGGGCGCACCGCAGCCTGGACTTGGTTGTCGTTCTGGGGCTGCACGCGGCGGTCGACGTTGGGGCCCCAGTATGCGTAGGGCCAGCCATAGAACGCACCTTCCCGCACCGAAGTCAGGTAGTCCGGCACGAGGTCGGGGCCGAGTTCGTCGCGCTCGTTCACCACCGCCCAGAGTTGCCGGCTTGCGGGCTCGAAGGCCAGTGCCGTGGGATTGCGCAGACCGGTTGCGAACGTCCGCGTGGCGCCACTGCCGGCGTCGATCTGCCAGACCACGGCGCGGTTCTCCTCCACCGCCATGCCGCGCTCTCCGATGTTGCTGTTGGAGCCGATGCCGACGTAGAGATAACGGCCGTCGGCATCGGCCGCGAGGGACTTGGTCCAGTGGTGGTTGATCGCTGAAGGCAGCCTGGCCACCGTCACAGGGGCCGCGGTGGCCCGTGTTTGGCCGACCAGGTACTCCAGCCGCACCAGTGCGTCCTGGTTGGCGACATACAGCTGGTTCCCCACCAGCGCCAGGCCGTAGGGCGCATTGAGGTCCTCGGCGTAGACCCAGCGGCCCTCAAAAGTGCCATCGCCATCGGCATCTCGCAGCAAGGTCAGTTGGTTGCTGCCTTTGACGGACGTGGTGCCCTTGGACTTGAAGATGCCGGCAATGTAGTCCTTGGGTCTCAGGACGGGAGCGCCCTCGCCCTTGCCCTCAGCCACCAGGATGTCGCCATTGGGCAGCACCAGCGTCTGCCGCGGGACTTTCAGGTCGGTGGCGATGGCCTTGATCGTCCAGCCTTGCGGCACAGCGGGACGGCGGTCGCCCCAACCTGCAGGTTCTGCGATGCGCATGCTCGGCAGCAGGCCCCGCTGCGGTGGCGGTAGCTCTGGGCTGCCATGTTGCGCGCCGCTCGCTTCGGCCGCTGCGACGGCAAAGGTCAGCGTGGTGCCAAGCATCACGACTGCAGCGAGGGCCGCTGCGATGCGCAGGTCCCGGGTTGTCATGCCGGCCTCCGCCAAGTGTTTGCGAGCCCGACCGCGCTGGCCGTCGCGGCGAGCACCACCACAACGGCCGACAGGATCAATCCGGTCGGCATCGCGGCCCAGCCGTCCTTGCCGTGGACCAAGGCATTGATGAAGCCGACGACGAAGGTTGCCAGCAGCAACGTCAGATAGATCAGGCCACGGCGATGGCGCGTAGCGGGCGAACGGAGCAAATCGATTGCACCCCACAGCAACGCCGGGCCCGCTATCAGCAGGCCTCCGGCGATCAACCACGCGGCAAAGTTGACCCACTGGACCTGGTGGCTGCTGGAGTAGGCCCAGTCGCTGAGCAAGGCACCCAGGAACAGCGGCACGGAGGAGAAGGCGATGACGGCATGCATTCGGGTGTTCACGGCAAGAGGGATTCGTGCTGAGCTGATGACCTGGAAAAGGTGGCAGATGCAGGTGGTCGTCGGGTGCGCCTAGTGGACGGCACGAGCCGCTTGCGGCGGGCAGAGTCCGTGCTGCCGGCCGACACGTTCCAGCAACGGTGCTGCTCAATTGACCACGATCGCCCATTTCCGGGCAGGAGTCCGTTCGCCACCGAACGGTGCGCGATGTCTGTCCGTGGTGTGATGCAAGTGGGAATAGTCGCCTAGGATTGGGTTTGCGCCCAAAGCGGAGGACCACAGCATGGACGAACCAAGGAGGTGGGTCCCCTACTGCGGCGAGGCGCCTGGCCCAGAGATCTGGCTGAGCCGCTGGAATCTCGACCCGGTGCTCGGCGCAGTCCTGCTGCTGCTTGCGCTGGCGCTGTGGCGCGTGTCGGTGGGTCACGACGTCACGCCCAGGCGGATCCTGAGCCTGCGTTGCGCGTGGGCCCTCACGGTCGTGCTCTACGTGTCGCCGCTGTGTGCCCTGAGCTCGGCATTCTTCACGGTGCGGGTGATCCATCACATCGCGCTCGTGCTGGCGATGGCGCCGTTGCTGGCGTTCGGATTGGAACCCTGGCTGCGGCGGCTGCCGACTTCGCTTTGGAGCGCCACGGCCGTCGCCGCGGTGACCTTCTGGGCCTGGCATGCGCCGGCGCCCTACGCGGCAGCCCTGTCGTCTGACTGGATCTACGCGCTGATGCAGTTCACGCTGCTGGCCAGCGCGACAGTATTCTGGATCGCGGTCCGGTGGTCCGGCGCGACCGCAGCGATGGGCGCGATCCTGGCCACGACCGTGTCGATGGGATTGCTGGGCGCCTTGATCACCTTCGCCGGGCGGCCGCTGTATGCCCCGCACTTCGCGTCGACGCTGAGCTGGGGTGTCTCGCCACTGGAAGACCAGCAACTCGCCGGCATCACGATGTGGGCGCCGGGCAGCATCGCCTACCTGGCAGCCGCGATGTGGATCGGCTGGCACTGGATGGACGCCGAGCGCAAGCGTGGCCTGCGCATCGAGCCGGTATGAATCTGATTGGCGCCATCGAGTGGGCCGAGGGCTACCACCGGCGCGGCCTGTACTCGCCCATCGGCATCGCCTTCCATTGGGTCATGGCGGCTTTGATGATCTTCCAGCTGGCTTACGGCTGGTACTTGGGCTGGCAACCCGTGGGCGGGGACAAGTACGTCGGTTACCAGACCCATACGGAGGTCGGCCTCACGATCATGCTGCTGGGTACGCTGCGCTTCTTCTGGCACAGCCAGCTCAGCGGCCCCGGGAACGTCGACGAAGCGTCGTTGGCAGGCAGGGCCAGCCGCCTGCTGCAAGCCTGGTTCTATGTCAGCTTTTTCGCATTGCCGATCAGCGGCTGGATCATGTGGTCCACGCTGCCCAGCGACTTGGCGCTGTCGGTCGCTGGTGTGATCCCGTTTCCCAACCTGCCCTTCGACCAGTTGTCCGAACGCCTGCAGCACCGCCTGATGCAGTGGGCTGCTGCGGCGCACTTCTGGGTGGTCTGGATCACGGCGCTGGCCATTCCCGGCCATGCCGGGGCGGCAGTGCTGCACTACCTGATCAAGCGGGACAAGGTGCTGCCTTCGATGTTCGATCTCAACGGACCGCAAGTGCCGGGCGTGGTGGGATCTGCGCCAGATAAAGGCTCAGCTGCCTGATCTCCTCGGGCTTGAGCTGCTGTGCCACCTTCAACATCACATGATTGCCGTCATTGCGCCTCTTCGAAACCTGCCAGTCCTGCAATTGCTGGGTCAGGTAGAAGGCCGGCTGGGCGTTCAGCGGCGGCCCGTTCGCGGTGCCGACCCCTTCCACGCCATGGCACTGCTGGCATGCACTGGCATACAGCCCCGGGGTCGCCGCGGCGATGGCTTCGTCGGTGGCGGGCGGCAAGGTCTGCGGCGGCAGCGCGGCGTAGTGGTTGGCTACCCGCACGCGTTCATGGCTGTCGAGAAAGCGCGCCGCGTCGCGCATCACGTCGTGCGCGCGCAAGCCGGCCGCATAGTCTTCCATCTGCTTTTGCAGGTAGCCCGCCGGCAGGCCGGCCAGGCGCGGCGCGTCGAAACCATTGCCCTCGCCGCGTGCGCCATGGCAGGTCACGCAGGCGTAGCGCGCGCCGCCTTCGCCGCCGCTCATCGCGATGAGCTCACCGCCGTGGCCCCATCGGTCGTTGCTGATGGTCATGCGATCGGTGCAAGCCGTCGCCAGCACGATGGCGCACAGGGACAGCAACAGGCCGCTGAAGTTTGCGGGCCGGTGTTTGTGCAGCGACGGTTGATGACGCATGAGGACTAGATCATCGTTCATGCGACGGTCCCGCGGTTCACACAGGGGCAAATGCGGCCGGTGGCTGATGCTGGCCTGCACCAGCCGGACTTGGGTGCTGGCCCGCGCCAGCCGGACCCTGGTGCTGGCCTGCGCCAGCCTCGTGGCCTGCGATGGCCCGCCCGACCGCACACCGATGCTGGGCGATGCAAGTGCCGCCAACGGTCGGCGGCTCGTCGCCGACAAGGGCTGCGTGGCCTGTCACACCTTCCCCGACGTGAAGTGGCCGCGCGGCGGGCTCGGGCCGTCACTGCAGGACTTCGGTCGACAGGGCCTGATAGCAGGACGGCTGCCGAACCAGCCCGGCGTGTTGATGCAGTTCGTCAGGAACGCCCCCGCGCTGGTGCCCGGGACGGCCATGCCGGCCATGTTGATGACTGACCAGGAAGCCCGCGATGTCACAGCCTACCTCCTCTCGCTCAAGCCTCGCTGAGGCCTTGAGTGGCTGGCCACCGCCAGTGCTCGACCCGCACGGCCCGTTTTCGAACACGGTCACGACACTGGCCTGGGTGCTGATCGCGCTCGTTACGCTGATTTTCGTGCTCGTCTGCGCGGCCCTGTGGGTGGCGCTGTATGGCAGCGACGAACTGCGCGCCAAGCTCGGCGGCGAAAGCGTCGTCAAGTGGTTCGGGCTCATCGTCCCGGCCGGCGTGCTCTTCCTGCTGCTCGCCTGGGGCACGACGATGGTCGCCGGCATGACGGCGATCAAGGGCGACGAGTTGCGCATGCGCGTGTCCGGCAACATCTATTGGTGGCGCGTGTCCTACCTCGACGCGGGGGGCAAGGAGATCCACGCCGATGCCAACGAACTGCACATTCCGGTCGGCCGCCCGGTTGTCGTCGACATGGTTTCCGAGGACGTGATTCACAGCTTCTGGGTGCCCAAGCTCGGCGGCAAGATGGACATGATCCCGGGCCGCACCAACCGGCTCAAGCTGCAGGCCGACAAGGCGGGCGTCTACGGCGGGCAATGTGCCGAGTTCTGCGGCGGGGCGCATTCGCTGATGGGCTTCGTGGTGGTCGCGCACGAGCCCGCCGACTGGCAGCGCTGGCTCGATACGCGCCTGACGCCGACCCCGGCTGCGGCACCCATCGGTGCCGAGGTGCTGCGCGGCAGCCAGCTCTTCACCGAGGTCGGCTGCGCCGCCTGCCACCGGGTCGCCGGCACCACCGCGCAAGGGTTGTCTGGCCCTGACCTGACGCACGTCGGTTCGCGTCGTTCCTTGGGCGCCGGAATACTGCCCAACACCCGCGGCACGCTGATTGGCTGGATAGGCGACAGTCAGTCCATCAAGCCTAGCAACCGCATGCCCGCTTACCGCTCGCTGCAGGCCGCCGAGCTCAACGCGCTGGCTGCCTACATGGAGTCGTTGAAGTGAACCGCAGCGCCCCCCCGGGCATGGCGGGTGCCGTCGACGATGCCGCGACCGCGCCGTCGGAGACCGGCTTCGACACAAAGCTGTACGAGCGTTTCCCCACGCAAGGGGACAGGCCGCCCGGGGAGTTCGAGGCCCTGAAGAAAGTCTGGGAAACACCAAAGGGATGGCGGGCTTTCAGCGACGTCAACAACAACTTCATCGGCTTCCTGTTCATCGTCACGGCCTTCGGCTTCTTCGTCGCCGCGGGTGTCCTGTCGCTGGTGATGCGCGTGCAGTTGGCCGCGCCCATGGCGGGCATCGTGCCGCAGGAGACCTACAACCAGCTGTTCACGATGCACGGCTCGGTGATGATGTTCCTGTTCGCCGTGCCCGCTGTCGAGGCCATCGCGGTCATGCTGTTGCCGCAGATGATCGCGGCGCGCGACCTGCCGTTCCCGCGGCTGTCGGCGTACTCGTACTGGGCCTACCTGATCGGCGGGGTCGTCTTCTTCTGCTCGATCTTCTTCAGCCTGGCACCGTCCGGTGGCTGGTTCATGTACCCGCCGCTGAGCTCGGGGGTCTACGCCAAGGGCATCAACGCCGACTTCTGGCTGCTGGGCATCGGTTTCATCGAGATCAGCGCGATTGCGGGCGCCATCGAACTGATCGTGGGCGTGATGCGCACCCGCGCCCCGGGCATGACGCTGGCGAAGATGCCGGTCTACGCCTGGGCGGTGCTGATCTTCGGCGTGATGATCATCCTGGCCTTCCCGGCGATGATCATGGTGACCTTCCTGCTGGAGCTCGAGCGCGCCTTCAACTGGCCGCTGTTCGACGCCACGCGCGGCGGCGACCCGCTGCTGTACCAGCACCTGTTCTGGTTCTTCGGCCACCCCGACGTCTACATCATCTTCATCCCGGCCTCGGCGATGGTGTCGACGATGATCGTCACCGTCGCGCAGAAGCCGCTGGTCGGCCACGAGATCGTGGTGCTGGCGATGATCGCCACCGGCTTCATCAGCTTCGGCGTCTGGGCCCACCACATGTTCACGGTGGGCCTGCCCGGGCTGTCCGCTGGCTACTTCTCGGCCGCGTCGATGGCGGTGGCCATTCCGGCCGGCGCGCAGGTGTTCGCGTGGATCGCGACGCTCGCGTCGGGCAAGGTGCAGCGCAACGTGCCCTCACTGTTTCTCGTCGGCGGCATCCTCATCTTCGTGATGGGCGGCCTGACGGGCGTGATGGTGGGCATGGTCGCTTTCGATGGCCAGGCCCACGACACCTACTTCGTGGTCGCGCACTTCCACTACGTGCTGATCGGCAGCATGGTGTTCCCGCTGTTCGCCTGCTTTTATTACTGGACGCCGATGGTCAACGGCCGGCAACTCTCGGAAGAGGTCGGCCGCTGGGTCTTCTGGCTCAACTTCGTCGGCGTGCATGTCTGCTTCCTGCCCATGCACCTGAGCGGGCTGATGGGCATGCCCAGGCGCGTGGACACCTACCTGCCGGGCCGGGCCTGGGACCTGCCGAATTTGATCTCGACGGTGGGCGCCTTCATCATGGCCGCCGGGGTGCTGCTGTTCCTTGTGGACGCCATCCGCTGCTACGGCCGCAAGGGTGGGGGTGAGGATAACGCCCGCAATGTCTACCACGGGGGCACGCTGGAGTGGCTGGCCACCGGCAACTACGCCGTGCGCTCGATACCGGTCGTCAACGACCTGGAACCGGTGTGGGCCGATCCACGGCTGCGCGCGGACGTCGAGGCCGGGCGCTACTTCCTGCCCGGCACCGCCACCGGCGCGCGCGAGACGCTCATCACGAGCAGCTCGCGCGCCGAGCCGCAGTACGTGCAGATCATGCCGGGGCCCTCGTGGTGGCCGCTGCTGGCGGCGTTGTTCACCGCGGGCTTCTTCCTGCTGCTGACGGTGAAGGCCGTGACGCTGAGCGCGATCTGCGGCGTGCTGACGGTCTTGTGCCTGATGCGCTGGGTCTGGAGCAACGACCGCCACCTGCCGCAGAAGCAGGTCGACGCGGGCGCCGGCATCATGCTGCCGACCTATGTGACCGGCCCACAATCACACGGCTGGTGGGCCGCGGTGCTGCTGGTCATCGTGCTAGGCATGATTTACCTGATGGCGCTGTTTTCCTACCTGTACCTGTTCGGCGCTCATCCCGACTGGTGGAGGGTGGCCGCGCCGCGCGGCGCGCTGGTTCCCGGCCTGCTGCTGCTGGGTGCATCGGCGGGGCTGGCCTGGGCGGCGCGGCCGTTGATGGCGAGGCTGAAGCGCGGCAGCGGCCTGAGCGCCGCGATGATGACGCTGAGCATGGTGTGCCTGGTCGCCGCGCTGGCGGTGGACGGCCTGGACTGGTGGCACGCCGGGCTGCGCGGGTATGCCAGCGGGCAGGGTGCCACGATCTATTCCATGTTGGCGTGGCACGGCGCCATCGTGGTGGCGGTCGTGCTGTCGACCTTCTACTACCTGGCACGCTGGATGCGCGGCCTGGCGCCGGGCCCGGCCAACAAGACTCTGGAAGCGCTACGCATCCTCTTCATGTACGCCGCGCTCGAGGGTGCGGCCGGCCTGCTGCTGCCGCGCTTGCTGCCGTGGGGCGGCGTGTGAACGCGCTGAAGCAGTCGAGCGGGCGACCGATCGTCACGGCCTTCATGATCTGGTTTTCGCACTTCATGGTGCTCTGGGCCGCGGGCGAGATCTGGCCGCATCAGTGGACCGCCAACGTGTTGGCGTGGGGCGTCACGGCGATTGCGCTGCTGGCCGTGGGCGTGCACTACGGTCGATTGAAGGCTCAACACGCCGATGGCGGCCTCTCGGGCTGGAGCTACCGCTTTGCGCGAGGGGCTTCCGCCATGGCGACGGCGGCGGTAGTGTTCAGCGCCCTTCCTTCGTTCGTTTTTCTGCCATGAGCGGAAGCTCAGCTTCAGGGGGCGCGCACAACTCGACATCGTGCGCTGGCACGACAGCGCCATCAAATTTGTCACTCTACGCGCGCAGCGGATGCACGAGCGCGAACCGCAGCCTGATCATGTCAACTCAATCGGGCCTGCATCTGCTGGCACATGTTCGTCCCGGTCACAGTCAGACGCAGGGCACCGGCCTTACACCGACGAGCCGACGGTACCTGTGCTGCTGCCATGGGCATGGCGGCGTGAACGGATCGCTCGCCTCTCGGTCACGCCGCGCCTTGCTTGCATGCCCAGACCCGCGTAACCGGTCAGGTTCCCGCTGCTCCCCGGCAGCAACGGCAGCGAGGCCTACCTCAAGGTCACCGACAGCGCCGTCAGCCTGCTGGGCTTCCACGGCGGCAGCGATGCAGGGCATCTTGGCGTGGGCGCCTACGTGAAGTTCTGCTCTGTCGGTGAGCAAGACTGCGCCCCTGACTTGCGCACCGAATTCATGACGCGCTACGGCCCCCCGCTGGGGCTGATGTGGGCCCCCAAGAACTTCTTCAACATCCGGCAGGCGACATCCCGATTCGATGAGGCGTACCCCGCCGCCGTCATTCCGGGTCTGGCCAACTTTCCCTACGAGTCGCTGCGGATCCGCACGGAGGTGTCGAGCATCACGGTGGTCAATGCCTTCGGCACGCTTTTGCTGTCAGGAGGTAGCTTCGACGTGCTGCGCGAGCAGACGCGCACCACCGTCTCCCTCGCGCTCAATGCCTTGGTTATTCCACTTGGCTGGCTGGATGCCACCGACCAAGCCACGACCGCCATTCCCGATGTGCGCTGGGGCACTGGGGAGCAGCACACTTACCGCTACTTCGATGCCAGCTCCAAAGAGTCGTTGGCCATCATCTACTCGCCCATCGCAAGGGTTGGTCTTGCCGACCCGAGCGCGATCGAACAGGTGCAGTTCAAGCACCTGGCGGCAGTGCCCGAGCCGCAGACGGCCTTGCTCTTCCTGCTGGGCCGGGCCTGCTGCGGCTGAAGCACAAGGCCCGGGCCGCTACCCCCCAGCTGCCGGCCCGGGCGCCAAGGCCGGGCGCCCGATCTGCAACGCGCCGGTTCCGTCAGCGCTTGGCCAGCAGCAGCCAGGCGTCCGGCACCGTTTCCGGGTTGTGGCTGATGCGGGTGATGCCCTCGTCCGCCTGCCACTCGGCCAAGTCCCGGTAGTCGCTGCGGACCTGGCCTCAGATGCCGATCTACTTGCGGATCGCCCGGCACGTGTTGATGGCGCGGCTGATGAGGCTGCGCACGGCGCGGGTCGCGCTCGTCGGCGTCGCCGGCGAGTTGCTCCAGGCGGCAGAGTCGGGGGATGGTTTTTTACAGCATAGGAACGTGAAGTTCCATCCGCCAGTTCCGGCAAGACCCGACACAGCCCACATGCCGGGTCTGCAGCGGGCTAAAGTACGCGAGTTCGGGCTTCTCGACTGCCGTGGCCGTCAAGTAGGCGGGTCTCCGACCGTTTATGGGTCGCAGTGTTGGCGTCGATCTGGAGGTTGCCCTGATGTGAGCCATGTCGCGCCGACACGGCCAGCACCGCTACCCCGGCTGCGGGGCGCATAGGAGTTTTAACCGTCCACATCAAGGTCCAACTGAGGTCTGAGGACCTGGCGGCAGCGGCATGAAATGCCCGGGTCTGGTGCCGACGCGCTCGCGTTGACACGGCTCAGCAAGCCAGTGGCCGTTCGCAAGGGGTGGCTTGGGCGTGCGGGTCCAACCGTCAGTTCTGCGGCGACGAGATCAGGACAGCGGATGTCCGTTCAGGGTCGGATGCCGGTGTTCGTGGCCGGCAGCCGACGGGCCGCCGCCGTACGTCGCACACAGGAACTTCGACGCCGAACGACCGGTACGTGCAGGTCAGCGGTCTGCCGCCGCGGTCCGATGGGCCGTGCTTGACGGCCATCTGCGCTCGTTCACGGCCGGCCGCTTGCTGGCGGGCCAACAATCTCTCTGCAATCCTGCCCGCGCCGACAATCCGGTTCGCGCATGCACTGCGCTGCATCAGAAAGGGCCGACCTCATGACATTCCGTCCCGCCAATTTCGATCCGTCCATCGACCCCACGGCCGATCAGGTGCGCGCATTGCGTGATGCCGGCCCCAACGGCCCTGTGGTAATGCTCAATCTTCTGAAGTTCCGCGAACGAGCGAACTACCCCGCAGGGTCGCCCCACGCGCCCTGCTCGGGTGCCGAGGCCTACCGCAGGTACCAGACGGCATTCGTGGAAGCCGTAGGCGACGTGAGCCGTGCCGAAGTGGTGTGGGAAGG
>Ga0105090_10001669_pt1 | contig 12078 bp, 10 predicted proteins | sample PPLLak3March2015_FD_79110 | JGI IMG/M metagenome (GOLD analysis project Ga0105090, IMG submission 79110) | Freshwater sediment microbial communities from Prairie Pothole Lake near Jamestown, North Dakota, USA - PPLs Lake P7 Core (1) Depth... | ecosystem: Environmental > Aquatic > Freshwater >... | reverse complement strand
TCGTCGGTCGTCCCGTGCCGCTCGCGGTGTGCGGCCTTGAGGGCGGGCAGAAGCGTTGCCAGGGCCGCCTTGTTGTCTTCGGAGTAGTAGAGCTGGTTGGGGTTCGCGCGTCCGTCCCGGCGGACGGCCACCGCTTCCCCGCCCCAGATGAGCTTCGCCCCCGAGATCCCGAAATGCGTCCAGCGGCGCAGGACGAGGTCGCTCGGCTTCCCGTCGACCGTGCCGTCCCACCCCTCCATTGGGTGAATGGCGAACCGGTTTCCGACCGTCTTTCCGTACACGGCGAATGGGCGAGCGAGGGGATTCCGGTCGGGCGGGAGCAGTTCGTCGTCACACTCCAAGCGAATCGGAAGGGTCGCCAGGTGCGCCCTGAACTCCGCCGCCGTCTTGAACGCTGCCACGCGCGGAACGCCTTCCAGGTCCCGGTCGTCGGTCATCGGCTTCCCTCTCTGGTAACATCCACGCGCCCTTGTGCGAACGCGCTACTTCTATCGCGGTCCGGATGTTCTAGGCAAGCGCTTTCTGACGTCGAGCGCGCCTTGACTTGTCCGCGGTGCCGGGGGGGAATTCGACTCGTGCTGCGGGATCTGCGGATGCCTTGAGGGTCCGGGACAGAGGAGGATGCGTCCATACGTTGGTCCAGGCGTGCTGGAGGTACACCGAAACGAGCACCCAGCCTGCGGTTGGGTACCCGGCGGGCCAATCCGCCTGGGCGGCCAGAGGGGAGTGTTTCTCAGCAGCTTTGCTATATTTGCGAATACGGGGCGGGTCGCAGTATCACGCTCGTGACGTTGGTCACGATCTCGGGATCGGTAAGGCCCGCCGTGGTCCAGAGCCGCTTCCACGCCGGATCGGCCCGGAACGTCGCCCAGCACCGCTCGCGGGCGGCCATGTCCTCGAACGTCAGCATGTAGGTGAGGTTCGGCATCCGCGCCCCGACCAGCGTCTCTCCGAAGAAGACCGGGCGCAGTCCCGTGCGCCGGAAGATGGCGATCTCGCCGGTGTTGAACATCTCGATCTTCCGCCGCGAGGCGGCGTCGCTGTGGCTCTCGTACCGGCGCAGCTCGAAGATCCGCGGCGCCGCCGTCCCCGCGCCGGGCGGAAGCTCCAGCTCCGGGATCGCGTCGAATGCCACGAGGAGGGAACTCTCGACCCGCATGAAAGAGGGATCAGTGGCGGGAACGTCCAGAAACGCCGCGCCCGTCCGCTGGAATTCCCGGTCGGAGGCGAGACGCGACCGTACGGTGGCGACGGACTCCAGGGTGGTATGCCGGAGGAGGGTGTAGACCGCCGGATTCACGTCGCCGAGGACGCCGACGAAAACCCCAACCGGCCTGACCCCGCAGTCGTTCAAAGCGCGGATGGCGACCCGCTCCAGGAACTCGTCCAGGCGTTTGACCTGCGGCCCGTTCCGCAGCTGGTACCGTCGCAGCTCGTAGTAATCCGGCACGGCTCCGTCCTCCATCGGTCGGCGCGCCACCCGCGCTGCCGAGGCAGCGGCCGGCCCCTATCACCTTCGACCTCCAAGTCAAGCGCGATTCCGTCCGAACCCTCCGCCATTTCGTTGCGTCCGCACCCACATCCGACGGCCACTCTTGGTATGCGGTCCGTTCCCCCGGCACCAATCCTCATCGGTCTCGGTCCGGCATTGCGCCCGTTCCCGGCGAGAACACGTCGAGCGTTCACGCCGTTGTCTTTTTTGCGGACACCCAACTCCCGCAAAACCGACAAACACAAGAAGCTTCTGGCCTACACCCGCCGCCGCTGGCGTCTCCGGGCGAGCACGTCACGCGGATGGATGCCCCGTGATATGCCGCAGGGAGATCTCATTATCCCAAACGTTGCAGTCTTGATGGTGAAAAGCCTGGGATGATCGGAAATGCCTTGGTGCAATCCTTGGCGCGCCAAGAAACACGGATTGGTTTGGTTCGGCTTGGTGGGCGCTCTCTTCGGGGGCTGCTTTCGCGCAAGATGCGGGAAGGTCGTACGCGGCGGCGGCGGAAGCTACGATTGGTTTCTGGCTTCGGGCTGCCGATCTTGCCCCTGCGCGGCGCGGTACTCGTCAAGCAATGTGGCCACCAGGTCTTTGACCGACACGATCTCGGTGGCCCGATGGGCATTGTCGCCCGCGAAAGCGAAGCCGTGGCCCATCCGCCCCCGCTGGGCGTTGATGAGCGCCAGGGCGATACAGTAGGGGCTGTTGAGGTAATCGCAGGTTACGATACAGTGGTACGGGCAGGTGAACGGCATCCGCTGGCCGGCGCCCACGGCGTCGAGGAATTGATTCCGGATCGCGCGTCCCGGCATTCCTACCGGACTCTTGATGATCACAAGGTCCTCCGGCGTCGCCCGGATGTACGCATCTTTGAAGCTCGCCGAGGCGTCGCACTCGTGGGTCGTCACGAAGCGGGTGGCCATCTGCACGCCGGCGGCGCCGAGCTGCAAGAACTTGCGGATGTCGGCCCCGGTATAGATCCCGCCACCGGGGATGACGGGAATGGGTCGACCCGTCTTCGCCTCGAACGGTCTAATCTCGCGCAGCACCTCCGCAAGAAGCACCTCGAGGGCGCATGCCGGATCGCCGATCTGCTCGGGCTTGAATCCCAGGTGTCCGCCCGCCCGGGGCCCCTCCACCACGACGGCATCCGGTGGATAGTCGTACCGCTCCGTCCAGCGTTTCGCAACAATCTTGGCCGCCCTTCCCGAGGAAACGATGGGCACCAATTTCGTCCGGTCGCCTCCCCGGCGGTAATGCGGAAGATCGAGGGGTAGGCCCGCCCCCGAGAAGATGATGTCGACCTCCTCGTCGAGCGCCGTCTTGACCAGCTCCCCGAAATTCGAGAGGGCGACCATGATGTTCACGCCGAGGATGCCGGAAGACAGTTCCCTGGCGTGCCGGATCTCTTTCCGCAAGGCCCGGGTATTGGCGGCCAAGAAATTCTTGAACAGGTCGGCCTCGATCATGCCGATCCCGGCGGTGGCGATGACACCGATCCCACCCTGGTTCGCTACCGCCGAGGCCAGGCGGGATAAGGACACCCCGACGCCCATGCCGCCTTGCACGATGGGCAGCGATGCCGTCAGATCCCCGATATGGAGCGGCGGCGGGGCACACGCGCTCATGGCTCCCATCCTTTCTCGGGCGCGCCCGTTGGTCCCGTTCTGCCTGAGTGCCGTCCCGTCACTAATCCGGAATGTCAGCGCAATGACCAATTCCCAATGACCAACCGAGCGCGGAACGCCCGCCACGCCGCTCCCGCCGCGTGCGACCGGCGCCTCCGCCCTTGGGCATTGGGCATTGGGATTTGGTCATTCCCGCAGGATTCGCGTGTCGTGTTCGCGAATAATGCGGGCTAACGATTGCCTGCTTCTAACGGCATCGACCGGCGCCTCCCGTGCACAGGGGGATCTCGCCTCACCCGCCAGATGCCCGAATCTCGGCGAGGCGCGCCTGGATCGATTCGGCCTCCAGGGCGCCCGATCCCACCGGCCGGCGCTCCGCCGTGCGCTTCCCGGACCGCTCCTGGGCCAATTTCCGCTCGATCAACGCTTTGCGGTGGACCTGGGGGTAGAGGAAATGCACCGCGATGGTCTTCGGCGGCCGGATGCCGGACGGGAGTGCCGGCACGCCGAATCCCCCGTCATCCCGCCGCACAAAGGACATGTACTGGGGATCGTGGAGGGTCAAGGTGTCCCCGCGCCCTGGCAGGCAGTGGTTGGTCTGCGTCCGGATGGTCTCCCACGCCGCCAGGTACACGTCCCACCGATCGGCCTTGTCGAGCATTGCGAGGATGCTGCGGTAGAGGAGGATCTGGTTCGCCTGGTATGCCCGCTCCCCGAGTTGGCCGCGGTGATGCTGCGTGGCCTGTAGCAAGCGCAATCCGAGTTCCACGCCGTCGTCATAGGCCTCGGCTTCGTCAATCTCGCGCCACAGGGCCTTCCATGTGGGGTCGGTCATGGTCACGGAGAAATTTTCCCAATCGAGCGGCTCCGTGGCGGGACGGGAGAGAAGCTGGTTGAGCCATTCCTGAGTGGTCATCGAACCCTCTTGCCTTGCGCCGTGTGGCGCAGGTGCCGAGCGAAACCGTCGCCCGAATCGCCGGCGAACGCCGGGGCCGACAGATGCCGGACGGAAGAGCCTGCGCCTCCTGCGGGCAGGGCGCTACCCTGCCCTCCCGCGGTTGCAGAACGTTTCCGCGGCGGCCTTGGCCGCCGATTGGCTTTTCCAGGGGCCGCCCAGAACCGGCCGGTCACCCCCGACATCCTTCTCCGCCACCCGCGCCTTGGCCCACCACACCCCCTCGTGACGGAGCGTCGTGATGGTAAATTGCCGATACGGATAACTCGTTCGCTGCTCGTCCATCGCCGTTCTCTCTTCCAGGTCCGTCCGGGCATACGCTCCAAGCCCTTGCGACGACGAGGAACCCGCACGGGGCCCGGCGGTTGCGAGAGGCCTCGCTCGGCTAGTCGGCGGGGCCCACCTTCACGTTGACCGCCCGCGGACCCTTGTCGCCCCGCTCGACCTCGAACTCTACCGCCTGGCCTTCCGTAATGGCGTCGAAACTTTGTCCCTGGAGACCGGACCGATGAAAGAACAACTCCGTGCCGTCCTGTCCCAGGATGAATCCAAATCCCCGATCCCGCACCAGTCTCTTGATTGTCCCGGTTGCCATGGTTCTTGCTGCTCCTCTCTCCGGACCTCTGTCCGGAGTCCGTTGCGTTTTGCAGACACCTGCCCACCGAGTGGGTCAGACCCCGTCGCCTTACGCCCCTGGCCGCGTCGCGCGCCCTGCCCTCCGCGACGCCGGTTGTGGGCGCGTCGGGGGGCCGCTCGGGCCTCTCCGGACAGAACGCGATGCGGGAAACGTCCCGTCATCGTCCTGCCCAATCAATATGGCCGCCAGCATCTCGATCGTGCGCGCGTCGAGGGCTCGGTCCTCGATGACGATCTGCATGGTGCCGCCGGCGAGCGAGCGGACCCGCTCCGCGCACGCGGTCGGGCAGACCACGACCTCGACCTGCTGGACTAACGTCTTCAATGCCGGTCGATTTGCGGCACAGGAGCCCACGACCACGATGTTCGGGAGACCCGCGCCGACGATCGAATGTTCCAAATTGTGGGTGGTTTCGGCATCGGCAGAGACGACACCCACGCGAGTCCCCGGGGGAAGCTGCGCCAAGCGGCGGAGGGTCTCGAGATGCGCCTTCGCGAGCAGCGGGACGATCGGAATACTCCTGCCGCCCAGGCGGCGTTCCACATCCGGGAGGTGGAAGAAGCTCGTGACCGCGGCCACCCAGGGGTTCGCACCCTTCCGCCGTCGCACGGCCTCCGGAAGATCGCCCGGAAGGACCTTGTCGACGCGGACCGGAAGGCGCGTCTCGATCTGCTCGGCAAAAAAGTCGAGCGCCTCGTCGCTGCACTCCACCAAAAGGACCTTGACCGACTGACGGAGCGGGGCAGGCCGCACCCTGGCGAGGCTCGAGACACCCACGGCCACATCGTCGGCCGTCATCCCCAGGGCCGCCCCCCGGATCGTCACGTCCCTCAAGAACGCCTCGCGGAGGCTCGGGGAGGGGCGGGCCGGCGGGTCTGGAGCCACAAAGACCCCTTTGCCGCGGCGCGCATGGACGTATCCGTCTCGCTTGAGATCCTCGATGACCCGGGCGACGGTATTCGGATTGACTGCCAGGGTGCTGGCCAGCTGGCGGATGCTGGGAAGCGCCTGATTCCGCGGGAAGCTCCCATCGTCAATGAAGTGCTTGACTTGCTCCGTGAGTTGCCGGCGAATCGGGATCGGGCTGCGCGCATCCACAAACAGGTGCATCGTGGGTCCCTTCTTACTGTATTAATATCATAGCACAGTAAAACACCGGGCCAAAGACCAAATGCGCCTTCCGCGTTCGCGCTGCGCGCCCCCGTCCACGACGCCGGAAGTTCGGATCGGACCGAACAAATCCCCCGAGGTCCGTCTCCCCGGCACCGACCCCCATGCATCTCGGTCTTGGCGTTGCGCCCGGTCCGGGCATCCGACGAGCGAGGTTCTTCGGTCGATGGTGATACTCGCGCGCAGTGCCGGCATTGCCTAACGCCCTCCCGGTATGGGAAAATCCCGACATGGCGGACTCCGTGCTGCGCTCATCGCGACTGGCGCTCAGGCCTCTCCGGATGGAGGACGCGGAGCGGTTCGTCGCCTTGCTGGGGGACGATCGCGAGGCGATCCTGCAGATGTCCCACATGCCGTACCCCTGCACGCCGACGGCGGCCGAAGAATGGATCGCGCTGCGGACGCAGCCGGGGGCGACCACGTACGCCATCGCGCGCGTCGACGACGACGCCTTCCTGGGGGTGATCGGGTTCGGGGGGCTGCCGGAGATGCCCGGCGTCGGGTACTGGATCGGGCGGCCCTACTGGGACCGGGGCTACGCGACGGAGGCGCTGCGGCTCGTCATTGCCCACGTGCGTCGTCTGGGCGCCAAGGGCCTGCAGGCGGAGACCTTCCCGGAGAATCCCGCCTCGGCGCGCGTCCTGGCGAAGTGCGGCTTTCGGGAGCGCGGCCTCGGACGCCGGAACTACCCTGCCCGCGGCGGTCTCGTCGAGGTCCGCGTTCACATCCTGCATTTCGCGACGCACGACGCCAGCCGAGACGCCGACCCGAAAAGCTGAGCGGCGGGTCGCCGTTCCGCGGAATCTCCCGTTCGACACTTAGGGGACGTCCATAAAAGTATAAGTTTTTCCTTAAAGAACTCATGACTCTCAAACAAACAGCCCAGCGCAGAATGGGAAGGCAGGGCGCGAGGTGCGCCGAGGCCCGTTCGCATGCCCCTCTTTCGCCGTGCTATGAAGCAAGACAATAATTTATACTTTTATGGACGTCCCCCTTACCGGTATGAGCATCGCTTCCTCACGCGGGGTGCAGGCGCGTCGGGCGTTGCTTGGAGGAGAGCGGCGTCACGGGTTGCCCTGGAACGAGCCGAGAGAACGTTGGCAAAACCATGGGCCACCAGCCGACCCACGCTTGTTTGTTCTTCCCGACATCCGGCAGGCCCCTCCTTGACGCCTCCCCACGGCGCACCGTACCGTGCGTGCAGGGTTGGGCGCCCTTCGCCCCGGCACCCGACCAAAAGGGAGCGCCGATGGTTCCCCTCCCCCGAGTCGCTACCTGCTCCACCGTCGGTCTCGTTCTCGATCTCAACCCAGAGAGGAGAGGAACGGATGATCGCCAACCCGCTGGTGGATGACCTTCGACGGATCGTGGGCAAGGCGAACGTGCTGGTTTCGCCCGTCGACCTCCAGCTCTACCAGTACGACGCCTACCTGGAAGAGCGGCGGCCGGACGCGGTGGTCTTCGTCCACTCGACCGAGGAAGTCGCCGGCGTGGTCCTCGAGATGATCCGGATGAACCGGATCCTGGAGATCGATCGCGCGAATCTGAGGGCCCGGGTGGAGCCGGGGCTCTTCAATCTGGAGCTCGGCAACGCGCTGGCGCCCCTGGGCTATCAGTATCTTCCCGATCCGGCCAGTCAGAAGGCGGCCACGCTGGGCGGGAACGTGGCCGAGAATTCCGGCGGCCCGCACTGCTTCAAGTACGGCGTGACCACGAACCACGTGCTGGGCCTGACCGTGGTCCTGCCCGACGGCGAGGTCGCGACGATCGGCGGGAAGGCTTCGGACGCGCCCGGCTACGATCTGACCGGGGTGTTCGTGGGCAGCGAGGGGACGCTGGGGATCTGCACCGAGGTGGTGGTGCGGATCGTGCGACTGGCCGAAGGGGTCAAGACGATGCTGGCCATTTACGACAGCATCGAGGAGGGCGGCGAGACCGTCTCGGCCATCGTGTCCGCGGGGATGGTCCCGGCCACGCTGGAAATGATGGACCAGCTGGTCATCCGGGCCGTGGAAGAGTCCATCCACTGCGGACTGCCGCTGGACTGCGCGACGGTGCTGATCATCGAGGTGGACGGCCTCAAGGACGACCTGGACGCCCAGGTCCAGGCCATCGTGGCCCTGTGCAAGGCGCACGGGGCGCGGGAAGTCCGGGTGGCCAAGGACGACGCCGAGCGCGCCATGCTCTGGGCCGGTCGGCGCGGCGCGTTCGGGGCCGTGGCCCGGATCGCGCCGAGCTATCTCGTCTGCGACGGCACCGTGCCCCGCACGGCGTTGCCCAAGGTGCTCCGCAAGGTGGCGGAGGTGAGCAAGAAGTACAACCTGATGATCCCCAACGTCTTCCACGCGGGGGACGGGAACCTCCATCCCCTGATCCTGTTCGACTGGCGCGACGCCGACCAGAAGGCTCGGGTCATGAAGGCCGGGATGGAGATCCTGAAGCTCTGCGTGGAGATGGGCGGCACGATCAGCGGCGAGCACGGCGTGGGGCTGGAGAAGATCGACGCCATGCGCCTCGTCTTCAGCGAGGCGGACATCCGCAGCCAGGTCGCCGTGAAACGCGCATTCGATCCGAAGAATCTCGCCAACCCCGGGAAGATGTTCCCGCCCCTCGAGGAGGTGCGCCGTGCAGCCTGACCTCGCGGGACTCTGCGCGCACCTGGAGAAGATCGTCGGCGCCGATCGCGTGGGCGTCGGACCTGCCGCCACGACCAGTTTCGGCGTGGACGGGGTGCTGCCGGGGCTCGTGGTACGGCCGGGGACGCAGGACGAGGTGCGCAGGGTCCTGGCCGCGTGCGCCGCGGCGAACGCCGCGGCGATCCCGTGGGGCGGCGGGACGGCCATGGGCCTCGGGAATCCCCCGCGCCGAGCGGACGCGGTGGTGGCGCTCGATCGACTGGACCGGATCGTGGAGTTCGACGACGCGAATCTGTGCGTGGCGGTCGAGGCGGGGGTGAGGCTTGCCGCTCTCCAGACTGCGCTCGCCCAGAAGCGGCAGATCCTCCCCCTGGATCCGCCCGCCGACGCCAAGGTGACGGTGGGCGGACTGGTGGCGGCCAACCTCAGCGGACCGTCGCGGCTGCTGTACGGGACGGCGCGGGACTGGGTGCTCGGGATGCGGGTCGTCCTTCCGAACGGCGAATCCGTTCGGTGCGGCGGCAAAGTCATCAAGAACGTCTCGGGCTACGACATGAACAAATTGTTCATCGGCAGCCTGGGCACCCTGGGAATCGTCACGGAGGTCACGTTCAAGCTGCTCCCCCTGCCTGCGACGCGGGCCGGGGTCGTCGGGCTGTTTCCCGAGCTTGCGCACGCAACGGGCGTTGTGGCCAAAGCGCTGGAATCGGTGCTGCTGCCCGAAGCGCTGGATCTCCTGGACCCCGAGGCGGTGTCGCTCCTGGCGCCGCGCCTCGGACTGGAGGTGCCGGCCGGCAGCTACGGCCTGGCCGTGGCGCTGGCGGGCAGCCGCGAGACGGTCGAGCGGCAGACGCGGGACTTCTCCGCACTCTTCCGCGACGCGGGGGGCCGCGCAACGCCCCTGCCGGACGGACGGACGGTCCTGGCATGGGACGCGATTCGTAATGTCTTCGGACTCCTGCCGGTTCCGCCGGCCGTGCGGGTCCTCTGCAAGATTGCGGTCCCCATCGGTCGGACCGGCGATCTGCTCGCGTCGGCCTGCACGCTGGGGCGACGGCACGGACTGCGTGCCGCGGTGACCGCGCACGCCGGGAGCGGCATCGTCTGGGCGTGCTACCTTGTTGGGCCCAAGGCCCCCCCGGACGAGGTCGTGGCCGACGCCCTGCAGGTGCTGCGGCAGGAGGCGGAAAGCGCCGAGGGCAGCCTGGTCCTGCACGATGCCCCTGCGTCCCTCAAGGCGCGTGTGGACGCCTGGGGGAAGCCGGGTGACGGCGTCGGCGTGATGAAGCGGCTCAAGGCAGAGTTCGATCCCATGGGCGTGTGCAATCCGGGACGCTTCCTCGGCGGACTGTGAGGTCGCTGAAAACGGCCCATCTGCGGCGTTGGTCCGCTCGGGCGCTCGCTGCGGCGTACCGAATGTACGCCTGGACCCACCTGCGGTGGGTACCCCGCCCATCGCACCCCGCCTTGCACCTGGACCGTTTTGCGCGGCCTCCAGGGGACCGGGTTACCTGGCAGCCCATAAGGGAGTCTGAGCATGTCGATCGCGGAGCTGCTTCCGCTGCATGAGCTGATCGCGAAGTGCAACCGGTGCGGCTTTTGTCAAGCCGGGTGTCCCGTCTTCCGGGTGACCGGCGAGGAGCACTCGCTGTCGCGCGGCCGGATGGCCATCGCGCGCGGCCTGATGCTGGGCACCCTCGATCTCACGCCCGACGTGATGCGCGCCCTGGAGGACTGCCTGCTCTGCCGCGGCTGCACGGCCCACTGCTTCCCGGCGCTCAAGACGGACGAGGTGGTGACGACGATCCGCCACGCGTACATCGCCCACCACGGACAGCCCGTCTGGCAGCGGATCCTGTTCCGGACCATCCTCTCCGACAGCAAGAAGATCGAGATGGCCGGGCGCATGGCGCTCTGGGCCAAGCGCCATGGACTCGCGACGGCGGCGGAGAAGACGGGTCTGCTGGGCCTCGTGGACAAGCGGCTGGCCGTCGCGAACCGCGTGGCCCCTCCGACGACGGGGCGGCCCTTTCTGCGCGGAGAGCATGCCCGGGTGCCGGCGCCCGCCCGCGCCAAGTACCGGGTCGGGTACTTCGTCTCCTGCGGGCTGAGCTTTCAGTTCCCCGAGGTGGTCGAGGCCACGCTGCGCGTCCTGGCGCGAAACGACTGCGCCGTCACGGTCCTGGAGAACACCTGTTGCGGCCGGCCGGCGCACTCGTATGGGGACCTCGAGGCCGCCCGGGACATCGCCCGGAAGAACGTGGATCGCCTGGGCGCCGCCATGTCGCTGGACGCCATCGTGTCGGAGTGCGGGAGCTGCAGCGCCCACTTGAAGGACTACGGCGATCTGCTCAAGGGCGACCCCGTCCACGCGCCGAAGGCCGCCGCCCTGTCGAAGAAGATCCGGAGTTTCAGCGAATTCCTGGTGGGGATCGGCGCGAGCGCCAGTCTCGGCGCGGTCGCCGGGACGGTCACCTATCACGATCCCTGCCATCTGTCGAACCGCTTCACCAAGGTCACGGCGCAGCCCCGGAAGCTCTTAAAATCCGTCCCAGGCATGACGTACAAGGAGATGCCGGAAGCGGACTGGTGCTGCGGAGCGGCGGGCAGCTACACGTTCCTGCACCACGACGAGGCGACGGGCGTCCTGGATCGGAAGATGGCCAACGTGGAGAGGACGGGCGCCCAGATTCTTGCCACCGAGTGCCCGGCCTGCATGATGCACCTGAGCTACGGCGCGCGCCGCAAGGGACTGCCCGTCCAGGTGAAACACGTGAGCCAGATCCTGGACCAGGCACACGCGGCCGCAGCGAAGGCAGGCTAGGTCTGCTCCGAGATCCGTGTCGCCGCCGAGACGCGGCTCGGGCAGTTGAGGCCACCAGGGCCTGATGTCCCGGCCGAATTTCCCAAGGCACCTTTGCGGGAATCGGCAAGCCCGAGCCTTTGAAGTACGTGCTCGCCGGCGCCTGGTCCCGCCGCTTGACCGAGGAGCACCGCATGGTGTGTGCGGTGCGCGAAGGAACCGTGGACTTCCTGCGGGCCCGCTCCCATTACTGACCACGCCAAGAGTTCCCGCCAGGGAGTCTCCTCGCGCAGCGCTTGCGGTCTTTGAGAAGGAAACGTGGCGGTATCCCCTCGTGACCTGACGCCGCGTGCCGTTTGGCGCGCCGTGCCCGCAAAACCGCCAAGGGAAGACCTGAGTGGAGGACGAGATGATCGGCCCTCTCCCTCCCCTTGCCGCACCCTCCCCCGATCATCGCCCACGCGGCATTTCTGGTACCCAGCCCTGATGTTGGGTGGGCGTGGCGAGAGAACGGCCACGTGTGGGTTAAGCAATTCTCATCGTGCATTCATCCGCGTCACATCTTCCCGCGCTATCCTCCTCCTCGACGTCGGGGGTTGTCCCAGACGGAACACAATTCAAAGGAGGACGGCAATGTGGCAAACTGGTAAGCAATGGAAGGGTGGCTTGATCGTTATGGTAATCGCGCTCCTGGTCGGCGGCGGGCTGGGCGCAGGGCTCGCAAGCGGCAAACTGATCCCGGCCGGAGTGGGTG
>Ga0105090_10001667_pt1 | contig 12091 bp, 13 predicted proteins | sample PPLLak3March2015_FD_79110 | JGI IMG/M metagenome (GOLD analysis project Ga0105090, IMG submission 79110) | Freshwater sediment microbial communities from Prairie Pothole Lake near Jamestown, North Dakota, USA - PPLs Lake P7 Core (1) Depth... | ecosystem: Environmental > Aquatic > Freshwater >... | reverse complement strand
TGGTTGTAGACCTCGACGGCAGGGTGGTTGAATGCGGTGCGCGTGCTGCGCGGGCCCAGGATCTGCACCCGTACCGAAGTGCCGTTGAGTTCGCGCCGCAGGGCCTCGGCAAAACCGTGAAGGCCCGCCTTGCTGGCGCCGTAGACGCTGAATCCCGGCAGTCCGATGCGGCCCAGGGCCGAGCCCACGAAGACGACCTGCGCATGCGGCTGGCGCAGCAGGTGCGGCAGCAGCCGCTGCGTGAGCAGCATCGGCGCCAGCAGGTTGGCCTGCAGCACCGCCTGCAGCTGGGTTGGGGGCACCGCCCCCAGCGGCCCGAAACAAGGCGCACCCGCGGCGTGCACGAGCACATTGGCCCCCCAGTCCGCGGCCGCCTCGGTCACGGCGGACAGCCCGGCAGGCGTGGTCAGGTCGGCGCGTACCCAGGCCATGCCGCCCGGGGCCGGTGCGGCGGAGCGGCCGACCCCCATGATCCGGGCACCGGCCTGCTGCAGCGCCTGCGCCGCCGCCTGGCCGATGCCGCCGCTGGCACCGGTCAGCAGCACGCGCGCGTCGGCGGCGTTCATGCGAGGGACTCGACGGCCTGCGGCTTCAGCCGGGCCTGGGGCAGCGGCAGGCCGCGGAAGACATCGCCGTAGAGCCGGTAGAAGGCACGCGCCGCGTGCACGATCGCGGCCTGGTCCTGCGGATCGCCGATCAGGTCCATCAGCAGCGCGAAGTGCGCCGCATGTTCCTGGTCCAGCGTGCCGTGCGAACGCAGATAACTGAAGGCGGCATCCGGCAGCGCGAGCGGCCTCTGGATGGCGTCGGCGGCCAGCAGCGCCAGCGATACGCTGGTGCCCTCGAGCACGTGCACCATGCCGAAGAAGCCCAGCGGATTGCCACGTTCGAGGGTGTCGTAGGCGTAGGCCACCATGACCTCGGTGGCGTGCCCCGGCGCGCCGTGGCGCACCGCCCCGGCATCGCCGCCGCAGGCGCGGATGTCGTCGAGGATCCACTCGTCGTGGCCGGCTTCCTCCTCGATGTACTGCCGCAGCGGGCCGTGCAGCCAGGCGTGCTGCGCCGGCAGCGCGGCCTGCATGGCTTGCAGCAATGGCACCGTGTGCCGCACGTGATGGTAGGCCTCGCGCAGGAAGGCCAGGTAGCTGGGCAGCGACACCTCGCCGCGCAGCGCGCCCTGGATGATGGGGGTGGCCAGCAGACCTTGGCGGGCGGCGGCGGTCTGTTCGAGGAGTTGGCGGTGAAAGCTCATGGGGCTTGGGGCTTGGGGCTTGGGGCTCAGGGAGTGATCGATTCGGGAACGCGGTCCAGCTCATCGGCATGGGCCTGCCAGACCGCCGCGCGCTGCGGGCGGCCGTTGGCCGTGGCCAGGCCGGTGCTGGCGTCGAAAGCCGCGCGGCCGCGTGTCCAGCGGCGGATGCGGGCGTAGTCGGGCAGCGTGGCGTTGGCGGCATCGACGGCGCTCTGCAGCGTGACGTCGCTGGCGGCGGGCCGCAGCGGCCACAGCACGGCAGACAGCGCCGGCTGGCCGTCGCCGACGACGACCGCGTGCAGGACCGCCGGATGGCCGCGCAGCGCGGTCTCGACCCACTCGGGAGAGACGTTGCGCCCGTAGGACGTGATCAGCACGTTCTTCTTGCGGCCCAGCACGTGCACGAAGCCGTCGTCGTCGATGCGGCCGAGGTCACCGGTGGGCCACCACTCGGGCACCGGCGTCGCATCGCCGAGGTAGCCGCTGAACAGGCTGCCGGCGATCTCGAGTTCGCCGTCGGCGGCGACACGCAATCGTGCATGCGGCAGCACGCGGCCGGCGCTGCCGGGGCGTTGTGCTCCTGCGGGTTCGGGCAGGTTCAGTGTCTGCACCGACGCGCCTTCCGAGAGGCCGTAGCCTTCGCAGGCCGGAATGCCCAGGGCCTGGGCGGTGCGGATCAGCGGCGCGCCGACGGCCGCCCCACCCACCGCGACGAGCTTCAGGGACACCGGCGCGCGCTGCGCACTGTGCATCAGGTGGCCGCACCAGGCGCGCAGCATCTGCGGCAGCAGGATCAGGCTGTGCGGCTGCTGCTGCTGCACGACGGCCTGAAAACGCGCCGCGTCGAAGCTCGAGGAGCCGGCCAGGCCGACCTGCTGCAGCGGCAGCGTCACGACCGTCGCGCCCTGCAGGCGCGGTGCCATCCAGCCGGCGATATTCTCCAGCAGCACCGAAAAGGGCAGCGCGTTGAGGTGGCGCGTGATGCCCAGCGGTGCCATCGCGTCGACCAGTGCACGGCTCACGCGCCGCATCGCGTCGCCACTCAGGCACACGCCCTTCGGCGCCCCGGTCGTGCCCGAGGTGAAGGTGATCTTCGCCGTGCCGGCCGGCATCACGACGGGGTCGGTGCGCAGCCGCGCCTGCATCAGCGCATCACCGGCGACGGTCAGCGGCGCCCAGGCCAGGCCGGGCCAGCGCGCCGCCAGCGGTGCGGTCGTCACCAGCGTGTCGACACCCGCGGCATGCAGGGCATGCTTCATCTGTGCCGGCGTGAAGAACATGGGCAGCGGCACGTGCACGCAGCCGCAGAGCAGCAGCGCCTCGTCGAGCACGACGAAGGCCGGCGTATTGTCGAGCACCGTGGCCAGCACGCGCGCACCGGCGTCGTGCAGCGCGCGTGCCGCGGCCAGGACCGCACCATCGAGCTGGGCGGGGTTCCAGGTGCGGTGGCCGTTGTCGAGTGCCGGTGTCATGCCACCTTCCGTCGACGGGCCAGCGACTTCAGGGCCTGGTCGATCTGACCGGCCAGCACCATCGGGCGGTGGTCGTAGTAGCTGCCCCAGCGCGCTGCCTCGCCGCCGAGCATGGCGGGGTCGGCCACGCCCAGGACCATCGGCGCGATGCCGAGTCGCAGCAACAGGTGACGCAACTCTTCGGTGAGCGTGCTGACGACCCACTGGAAACCCTCGCTGGCGAGGTGTGGGCCCAGCAGCAGGACCAGGCGTCGGCCTTCGCCGGCGCGGCCCGCGGCAAGGTGGCCGACCTCGACGATGCGCGAGCGGGCCGGTGCGACCGGCGCCCCGGCGGCAAGCCGCGTCTCGACCGGCACGCCGAGATAGCGCTCGAGGAACAGCGGCGCGTCGGCGGCGGCGCGATAGCCGGCAGCGGCGACCAGCTCGCCGTCGCCGTCGTGCAGGCTGACGAGCGACTGGGCAAACTGCCGGACATCGGCGCCATGACGCTCGAGGTAGACACCGCGGATGAACTCCTCGACCTCGGCACGGCCGGGGCCGCCCGGCGCATGGACGCGCAGTCGCGGCGCAACAGCCGCGCTGTGGCGAGAGGGGTGCGTCGGCATGCGCGGCGACAGGGACAGGGACAGCATTCGGGTTCCTCAGGGCACCGCCGAAGCAGCGGGCCGGTTCGATGGGCCTGATGTTGGGAGCGGTGGCTTAACCGGGGATTAAGGAGCCGAGGGGTCCGAAGAAGCCGTTCGAGGCACTCGGTCCGGCGCTAAAGTGCGACCCGAGGAGCAACGACATGAATACGCTGACCAAGCTTGCACTCGGCCTGCTGGGCCAGCTCAAGCCGCTGCCACCGGTGGGCGACGCCGCCACCACGGTGTCGCTGCCGCCGCCGCGGCGCGGCGGCGGGCTGCCGCTGATGGAAGCCCTGCGCAAGCGCGAGTCGCAGCGCGAATTCGCACCCGGGGCGCTGCGCAAGCAGACGCTGTCCAACCTGCTGTGGGCTGCGGCCGGCATCAACCGCCCGGCGCTCGGCGGGCGCACGGCACCGAGCGCAATGAATGCGCAGGAAGTGATGCTCTACGTCGCCCTGTCCCGGGGCTTGTTCCGGTATGAGCCCGGCGCGCACGAGTTGCAGCTCGCCGCCGCCACCGACGTGCGCAGCGTCACCGGCTACCAGGACTTCGTCGACACCGCGCCGCTGGACCTCGTCTACGTCGCCGACCACGCGCGCATGCGCCTGGTGCCGGCCGCGTCGCGCGAGGCCTATGCCTTTGCCGCCGCCGGTGCGATGGCACAGAACGTCTACCTCTACTGCGCCTCGGCCGGCCTGGCCACGGTGATCCGGGCCTGGTTCGACCGCCACGCGCTGGCGCAGGCGATGGGCCTGGGAACCGACCAGCAGTTGCTGCTGGCGCAGACGGTCGGCCGACCCCGGGACACTGCGGCCGGCTGACCGGGGTGCGCGGCGGCGAGCACATGACCGATGCCGCCCCGGCCAGGCCGATCATCCTGTTCGGCGCCTTCGATCGCCACAACCTGGGTGATCTGCTGTTTCCGCACATCGCGGCGGCGCTGCTGCCGGGCCGCGACCTGGTCCCTGCCGGCCTGGCCCGGCGCGACTTGCGGCCCCACGGCGGCCACGACGTGCGGCCTTTGCCCGAGGTCCTCGCCGCGCTCGGCCCCGGCTCCGCAGCCCTGATCCACGTCGGTGGCGAGATCCTGACCTGCAGCGCCTGGCAGGCCGCGGTGATGCTGCTGCCGCCGCCGCAGATCCAGGCCACCGTGGCCTACCTCGAAGCGCGACCTCAGGAACGGCTCGACTGGATACGCCGCACGCTCGGCACATCGGCGCGGGCGCCTTATGTGGCCTCGCGCCAGCGACTGCCCGGCTTCGACCGCGTGGTCCACGCCGGTGTCGGCGGTGTCGGCCTGGCCGCCTGCGCGGCGCCTATGCGCAACGAGGTGCTTTCAGCGCTCCGCGCCGCGGATCATCTCGGCGTCCGCGATCGGCTGACGCTGGCGCAGTTGGTCCAGGCAGGGATCCCGGCACACCTGATCCCGGACCCGGCGGTGATGGTGGCCGATCTGTTCGGCAAACGCATCGACGGCCGGTCCAGCCAGGGCGAAGTGGCAGCAATGCAGCGCACCTTCCCCGGCGGCTACCTCGCGGTGCAGTTCAGCACAGTGTTCGGCGACGATGCGTCGCTGCGGCGGCTGGCCGCACAAATTGAGTGTGCGGCGGCGGCGCGTCAGCTTGGCGTCGTGCTGTTCCGTGCCGGCGCGGCACCCTGGCACGACGATCTCGGTACGTTGCAGCGCTTGGCGGCGCGGTTGCCCTCCGGATCGGTGCGCGTCTTCTCGTCGTTGGACCTGTGGGACTTGTGCGCGCTCATCGCCGGCTGCCGCGGCTATTGCGGCAGCAGCCTGCATGGCCGCATCGTCGCCACGGCATTCGCACTGCCGCGCCTCAGTCTGCGGCTGCCCGCGCCCGGCGGCGCTGCCGACAAGGTGGCGGCCTACGCCGAGACCTGGGACGATCCCGGGGGGCACTTCGTCGTCGACCTCGACGACGTCGCGGAGGGCATCGGCCGCGCGCTCGCCGCCGACCCGGAGCGCCTGCGCCGCAGGGCCGCGGCTCTGGTCGATGCCTATCGGCTGGGCTTCGAGGCGATCCGGCGCGCACTGGCTTGATCGGAGCTCGTGCGCGTCGCGGAACACCGCGATCGTCTCGCCCGACGTGGCAGGGAAGCGGCCGATGTGCGCCGCCGCGCCAAGCCCATACATTACCGACATCCTGGTGTTCGAACCGGCATGGCGATTCCCCAGCTTCACTTCGATGTCCCGCCCTACCGCTTGTCCGGCGCGGTTTACGGCGCGCTGCTCAACGATCCCGCGCAGCTGCTTGCCTTGGGCGACGCCGTCGACCAGCCGCCGTACCGGGCGCCGCCGCAGGCGCCGGTGTTGGAGGTCAAGCCGCGCCACACGCTGGCCGGCGACGGCGACGACATCGCCGTGCCGGGTGGCACCGGCGGCATCGAGGTCGGAGCCTCGCTGGGCATCGTGGTCGGCCGCGTGGCATGCCGGTTGTCGATGGCACAGGCTCGCCAGGTCGTCGCCGGCTATGTGATCGCGGGTGATCTCGGCCTGCCGCTCGCCAGCCACTACAGGCCGTCGGTGCGTCTGAAGGCGCGCGACGGTTTCTGCCCGCTGGGGCCGCGGGTCGTGCCGGCATACGAGGTGCCGAACCCCGAAGCGCTGGCGTTCGAGTTGTCCGTCGACGGCGAGGTCGTGCAACGGGGGTCCACCGCGGGCCGGGCCCGCGATGTCGCACGACTGCTCGCCGACGTCACCGCGTTCATGACCTTGCAGCCGGGGGACGTGCTGCTGCTGGGCCGGTCGCACGCAGTGCCGCTGGTCCGCGCCGGCCAGTCGGTGGCGATTGCCTTCGCGGACCTGGGCCGACTGCAGTTCCGCCTGGTGGCCGAACCGCCTGCCGAGGGGCCGTGCGCATGAGAAGCGCACGCATCGCCTACGGTGGCGCCATCCACCACGCCGTGCCGCACGCGCAGGGCCTCCGACTCGCGGATGGCCGCGTGCTGGCCGAAGATGCCGTGGTGTGGCTGCCGCCCTTCGAGGCCGGCACGGTCATCGCGCTCGGGCTCAACTACCGCGACCACCTGAAGGAGCTCGCGCAGGAACTGACGGTGACGTCCCAGGACGAGCCGCTGGTCTTCTTCAAGGGCCCGGGAGCGCTGATCGGCCACCGCGGGTTCACGCGGCGGCCCGACGGCGTCAAGTTCATGCACTACGAGTGCGAACTGGCGGTCGTGATCGGCAAGACCGCGCGCCGGGTCACGCGCTCCGCCGCCATGCAGCATGTCGCCGGTTACACGGTGTGCAACGACTACGCGATCCGCGACTACCTGGAGAACTGGTATCGGCCGAACCTGCGCGTGAAGAACCGCGACGGCTGCACCGTGCTCGGCCCGTGGTTCGTCGATGCTGCCGAGGTGCCCGACCCACACGCACTGGCTCTGCGCACGCTCGTCAACGGCAAGGTCGTGCAGAACGGCAATACGGCCGACCTGGTCAACGACATCCCGGCGCTGATCCAATACCTGAGCGGGTTCATGACCCTGCAGGCCGGCGATGTGATCCTCACCGGCACCCCCGAGGGCGTGTCGAACGTCGACGTCGGCGACGAAGTGGTGACCGAAATCGAAGGCATCGGCCGCCTCGTGAACACCATCGTCGGCGACGCGGCCTTCGGTCGCAGCGCGCCGGCCGTCGAGGAGCCCCTGTGATGCGCATCCAGCACCTGATCGGCGGCAAGGCGGTCGACAGCCGTGACCGTTTCGAGACGCTGAACCCAGCCACGCAGGACGTGCTGGCCGAGGTGGCCCGCGGCGGCCAGGACGAGGTCGACGCCGCCGTCGCGGCGGCCAAGGCCGCCTTTCCGAAGTGGGCCGGCCTGCCCGCCAGCGAGCGGGCGCGGCTGATGCGCAGGCTCGGCGACCTGATCGCCGCACACGTGCCGGAGATTTCGCGCACGGAGACCCTGGACACCGGGCAGGTGATCGCGCAGACCGGCAAGCAACTCGTCCCCCGGGCGGCCGACAACTTCCACTATTTCGCCGAGATGTGCACGCGCGTCGACGGGCACACCTACCCGACGCCGACGCACCTGAACTACACGCTGTTCCATCCCGTGGGTGTGTGCGCCCTCATCAGCCCGTGGAACGTGCCCTTCATGACGGCCACCTGGAAGGTGGCGCCGGCGCTGGCCTTCGGCAATACGGCGGTGCTGAAGATGAGCGAGCTGTCGCCGCTGACCGCCGCGCGGCTGGGCGAACTGGCGCTGGAGGCCGGCATCCCGGCCGGCGTGCTGAACGTCGTGCACGGCTACGGCAGCGAGGCCGGCGAGCCGCTGTGCGCTCACCCCGATGTGCGCGCGATCTCCTTCACCGGATCGACGGCCACCGGCAACCGCATCGTGCAGGCGGCCGGCCTGAAGAAGTTCAGCATGGAACTCGGCGGCAAGAGCCCGTTCGTGGTCTTCGCCGATGCCGACCTCGAGCGCGCCCTGGACGCCGCGATCTTCATGATCTTCAGCAACAACGGCGAGCGCTGCACCGCGGGCAGCCGCATCCTGGTGCAGCAGTCGGTCTACGCCGACTTCGCGCAGAAGTTCGCCGATCGAGCGCGCCGCATCCCGGTGGGCGACCCGCTGGACGAGAACACCATCGTCGGGCCGATGATCAGCCCCGGCCATCTGGCCAAGGTGCGCGGGTATATCGAGCTGGGCCCGAGCGAGGGGGCGACGCTGCTGTGCGGCGGGCTCGACGCGCCGGCGCTGCCGGCGCACCTGGCCAAGGGGAACTTCGTCAGCCCGACGGTATTCGCCGACGTCGACAACCGGATGCGCATCGCGCAGGAGGAGATCTTCGGCCCGGTGGCGTGCCTGATCCCGTTCGACGGCGAGGCCGATGCCATCGCGAAGAGCAACGATATCCGCTACGGCCTGTCCAGCTACGTCTGGACCGAGAACCTCGGCCGCGCGCACCGGGTCGCCGCCGCCATCGAGGCCGGCATGTGCTTCGTCAACAGCCAGAATGTGCGCGACCTGCGGCAGCCCTTCGGCGGCACCAAGGCCAGCGGCACGGGCCGCGAGGGCGGCACCTGGAGCTACGAGGTCTTCCTCGAACCCAAGAATGTGGCCGTCTCGCTGGGCAGCCATCCCATTCCGCGCTGGGGGTCCTGAACATGGGCAAGCTCGCACTCGCGGCCAAGATCACCCACGTGCCATCGATGGTCCTCAGCGAGCTCGACGGCCCGCGCAAGGGCACGCGCCAGGATGCCATCGACGGCCATGCGGAGATCGGCCGGCGCTGCCGCGAACTCGGCGTCGACACCATCGTCGTCTTCGATACGCACTGGCTCGTCAACGCCAACTACCACGTCAACTGCAGCCCGCACTTCAAGGGCCTGTACACGAGCAACGAGTTGCCGCACTTCATCTCGAACCTGGGCTTCGAATTCCCCGGCAACCCGGCACTCGGCCGGATGCTGGCCCGCGTCGCCACCGAGTTGGGCGTGGAGACGCTGGCCCACGACCGCACGACGCTGGGCCCCGAATACGGTACGCTGGTGCCGATGCGCTACATGAACGCCGACCAGCGCTTCAAGGTGGTCTCGGTCTCGGCCCTGTGCACAAGCCACTATCTCGACGACAGCGCACGCCTGGGCTGGGCGCTACGGCGGGCGGTGCAGGAGCATTACGACGGCTCGGTCGCCTTCCTGGCCAGCGGCTCGCTGTCGCACCGCTTCGCGCAGAACGGCCTGGCACCGGAATTTGCCTACCGGATCTGGAGCCCCTTTCTCGAGGCGCTGGACCACGAGGTGGTGGAGATCTGGAAGCGCGGCGACTGGAAGACCTTCTGCGGCATGCTGCCCGAATACGCCGCCAAGGGTCACGGCGAGGGCTTCATGCACGACACGGCGATGCTGCTCGGCGCCCTCGGCTGGAGCGACTACGACGCAAAGGTCGAGGTGCTGACGCCCTACTTCGGAGCCTCGGGTACCGGGCAGATCAATGCGGTCTTTCCGGTCACGCCGCAGGACGGCCGAGCGATCCCGCAGCCGGTGGCGTCGCGCGCCGACGGCTACACCTCGGTGGCCACCCGGCTCTGACCCGCGCTGCCGCAATGCCGCACCTCGTCATCTTCTACACGCCCGACCTCGAAGCCGAGGCCGACCTCACGACCCTGTGCCGCAAGCTGGCCGACACCATGCGTGCGCTGCGCGACGAGGCCGGCACACCGGTGTTCCCGACCGCGGGCATCCGCGTCCTGGCCACCCCGGCCACGCACCACGCGGTGGCCGACGGCTCCGCCGACTTCGGCTTCTGCTACCTGAACCTGCGCATCGGCCGCGGGCGCAGCGCAGCCACGCTGCAAGCCGTCGGACAGGCACTCACCGACTGCGCGCGGGCGCACTTCGCGCCGCTGCTCGCGCGGCGGCGGCTCGGCCTGACGCTGCAGGTGGACGAAGGCCCCGAGGTCTTCGACGCCAAATTCGGCAACCTGCATGCGCTGTTCGACAAGGCGTGACCCCGTGCTCGATCCGCAGACCATCGCCTCGCTCGCGCGCCAGCTCTACGACGCCCGCAAGACGCGCACGCCGCTGCGCCAGTTCTCGCGCCAGCATCCGCAGATGACGATCGAGGACGGATATGCGATCCAGCGCGAGTGGGTCCGCCTCGAGTGCGCCGACGGCCGCATCGTCAAGGGCCGCAAGATCGGCCTGACCTCGCGCGCGATGCAGCTGTCCAGCCAGATCGACGAGCCCGACTACGCCCCCCTGATGGACGACATGTTCTTCGAGCAGGGCGGCGACATCCCCGTCGACCGCTTCATCGCGCCGAGGGTCGAGGTGGAACTGGCCTTCGTGCTGGGCCGGCCGCTGCAAGGCCCGGGAACGACGCTGTTCGACGTGCTCGCGGCCACCGACTATGTGTGCCCGGCGCTGGAGATCATCGATGCACGCATCGAGCAGTTCGACCGCGACACCCGGGCGCCGCGCAAGGTCTTCGACACCATCGCCGACTTCGCAGCCAACGCCGGCATCGTGCTCGGCGGGCGTCCCGTGCGGCCCGACGCCGTGGACCTGCGCTGGGTGGGGGCCATGCTGTTCAAGAATGGCGTCGTCGAGGAGACCGGTCTGGCCGCCGGCGTGCTGAACCACCCGGCCCGGGGCGTGGCCTGGCTGGCCAACCGGATCGCGCCGCACGAAGAGCGGCTGAATGCCGGCGACGTCGTGCTGGCCGGCTCGTTCACGCGGCCCACGCTCGCCGTCGCCGGCGACGGCATCCATGCCGACTACGGGCCGCTGGGCACCATCTCGTTCCGCTTTGTCTGAGGAGCCCGCCGTGACCGACAGCCATCGACGCCCCGCGCATATCGACGCCGCCGAGTGGGCCGCGCGCGTGCAGCTCGCCGCGGCCTACCGCATCTTCGACCGCATGGGATGGACCGAGCTCATCTACAACCACATCTCGCTGCGCGTGCCCGATGCATCGGGGCACATCCTGCTCAATCCCTTCGGCCTGCACTACAGCGAGGTATGTGCCTCGAACCTGGTCAAGGTCGATGCGCATGGAGTCATCGTCGGCCACAGCGACTGGCCCATCAACCCGGCGGGCTTCACCTTTCACGGCGCGATCCACCGGGCGATGCCCGAAGCGCACTGCGTCATGCACATCCACACCACGCCCACGATGGCGGTGTGCTGCCTGGAGGAAGGCCTGTCGTTCAGCAATTTCTACGCCGCCCAGCTGCACGGCAAGGTGGCTTACCACGACTTCGAGGGCATCACCGTGCATGCCGACGAGGGCGAGCGCATCCTCGCCAGCGCAGCGGGCAAGCCGGTGCTGCTGCTGCGCAATCACGGGCCGGTGGTCATCGGCCGCGGCTTGGCCCAGGCGTTCTCGCTGCTGTGGCTCGTGCAGCGTGCCTGCGAGGTTCAGCTCGCAACCCTGTCGATGGGAGCAGCGCGAAGCATCGCCACGCCGGTGCTGGAAGCCTGCGTGCGCGATTCGCTCCAGTACGACCCGCGCTACGGCGGCGGCCAGAATGCCTTCGACGCGATGCAGCGCCTCGTCGATGCGGCCGATGCGTCCTATCGCCGCTGATGCGCACCACCGACCGCGCAGCCGCCGATTGCGGAGTGACCTGCGTGTTCTGGCGGTGAGCGACGGCCCGATGCGACGGTGCTGGCGCGGATCGCTCCGGGCGGTGCGATCGGGTCCTTCCCGATCAGCCGCCGATGATCACCGTCGGCGCGCCCACGACGATGACGCCGCCGTGCGCAGTCATGTCGCCCAGGCGCGCCGCCGGCAAGTAGTTGATGAGCACGGAAGTCGAGCCCTTCGCGATGACGTCGGGCGGACCCACGCAGGTGGCCATGTCGGTCACGCGCGCCGCCGGCAGGAAGCAGATCATCACCGTCGGTGCGCAGGGGGGAAGAATTGGTCCACCGACATGCGGCACGATCCCGGTCACCATCGGACAAGTGTGCATGTCGGAGAGGCGGGCAGCGGGTGGGCTCATGGCAGGCGCCCCCAGGGGGTCAATGGTTGAGCCTCCACTGTAGCGTCAGTCGGGCGCCGTCGCCAGCGTGCGTGCGCGCGAACGCTCAGAAAGACAGATGCCCCGGCTGACGGGGCTTTGCGGGGGATTCGGTGGTCACTGACGGACCTTTGCGAACTTGCCGCTGGCGGAAAGGGAGGGATTCGAACCCTCGGTACTACGATGTAGTACACCGGATTTCGAGTCCGGCGCATTCGACCACTCTGCCACCTTTCCGGGGGTGTTCT
>Ga0105090_10001666_pt1 | contig 12096 bp, 13 predicted proteins | sample PPLLak3March2015_FD_79110 | JGI IMG/M metagenome (GOLD analysis project Ga0105090, IMG submission 79110) | Freshwater sediment microbial communities from Prairie Pothole Lake near Jamestown, North Dakota, USA - PPLs Lake P7 Core (1) Depth... | ecosystem: Environmental > Aquatic > Freshwater >... | reverse complement strand
CTGCACAGCGTTTATCCCGACAGGAACGATAATAGATTGTTTAAACCCTTTATTATCCCACCATTCAATAAAATCTGCAAGTTCTTCATTTTGTTCTTTGGTGAATTTCAAAACGGTGTCGAGAAAAAACTGGAGGTACGGGTCAGCCTTTTTATGCAGCCCAAATATCCTGATCAACTCTTCAGAAAGGTCGTAAATTGTATAATTCTTAAGCCTGTATATATCCAGACCGAAATTCTGCTGAGCAAGTACTTTAAAGAAATCCTTCTGTCCATCTGACGTTTCATTAGTATTACTAATAATACCAAAAGCCATCAGTTGGTCGTGCAAATTCCCTTGTAAAAGTCCTCTGCTTATGAGAAAATTTACAATCTCAACCCGGGCAATTTTATCTACAGGGTTTACAAGCAATCTCATTGAAGCAATCAGCAACCTCACTTCGGAAGAACTGCCCAATTGTAAAGACTCGGAAGAGATAACAGGTATACCTTTTTTTAGGAGCTTCTGCGAAATGAAACTTGCATTTTTATTATTGCGACAAAGAATGGCAATATCCTTAAACTGAAATCCTTCTGAAATTAATTCGTTGATGGTGAGGGAAACCTGTTCAAGATTGAATTCATCATTTGTAAGGTCAGAAGTTCCGGGATCGAAAAAAGTGATTTGAATATAACCGCCTTTATTTTCAGCATCGGTTTGTTGAACCACATCAGCATAAATGCTCCGGTATTGTTCGGGAAGCCGTTCAGCAATGCAGCTAAAGAAATCGTTATTGAATTCAACGATCTCCTTTTTTGAACGGAAATTATGCTGAAGCACTTTCGGGCTGTAATTCCTTTCGAGGGCTTGCTGGCGCTGAATCATGAAAGTGTCTCCTGGATTTTTAAATATTTTCGGCAGGCCGGCAAATTGCTCCACCTCACCCCCCCGCCATCGATAGATAGCTTGCTTTCCATCGCCCACCACCATATTGAAATGATCCATGGCAAGAGAATTTTCGATCAGGGGCAACAGGTTCTGCCATTGTAATACCGATGTATCCTGGAATTCATCGATCAGAAAATGCTGGTACTTCTCCCCCATCCTTTCGTAAATAAATGGGACGGGTTCATTCAGCACCACCTTCGAAATCCGTTTATTGAATTCAGATATCAGGACGATTTCATTTTCAGTCTTAAATTCCTCCAACACCTTTGCAATCTCGTTCAATACGGCCAGAGGATAGATGTTTTTCCTGATCTCCTGCAAAAGGATATATCGCTGATAATGCTTGTCAATAAACGCAGTTATTTTATTATAGGTTTCAATCAACTTAGGTTTGATTTCATCAATTTCAGATTTATCCTGCGGACTTGCTTTCCCTGAACACCACTTTTCATTTGTAATGGTATCCTTTACATAAGAATTGGGTTTCAGCTTGTCAAATCTTTCATTCTTCAGGTTTTCAAAATAAACACTGAGCCCTTGCATCCCATGATAAAAAGCGTCATGTGTAATCCCTTTTGATTTGATTATTTCATCAGCATGGGTTGAATATTCAATAACTGTCTTTTCAAACCCCCGGACAACTTCCAGGATTTGCTTATTTATTTCGTAAAAATCAGCCAGGTTAAGGCTTTTTAGCTTTTCAATATATTCCTGTCCATTTTCCTTGATTAAATATCCGGCAATTTCCCTCAAATCGTGTTCAATATTCCAGCTTTTTTCAGCATCGGTTTTTGACTGCACAAAATTTACGAGTGTCCGGGTGAGGTCGTCGTCAGTTCCCACCCTGCTGATCAGAATATCAACCACCTTTGATATAAGTTCATCTGTGTCCATTTCAACATCAAAATTTAAAGGGAGGTGGAGGTCAAAAGCAAAGCTCCGGATGACTGTATGAACGAAGCTATCAATGGTACAGATGGCAAAATCAGAGTAATCGTGCAATACGCTGTTAAGTACTTTTTCAGCATTCACTGCAAGGGTTTGCGGGCTCAGTCCGGAAAATTCAGAAAGTTTAGGAACAATGTATTTCACCGCTTTTGCATGGGGGTTATCATTCATTCCGGCAATTTCTTTCAGGCTAAGGATAATGCGCTCCTTCATCTCATTTGCTGCCTTGTTGGTAAAGGTTATTGCTAGAATATGACGAAACTTTTCGGGGGCAGGAAGAACAATGTTCAGGTATTCCTTAACCAGCGTAAAGGTTTTGCCCGATCCTGCTGACGATTTGTAAACAGTGAAGCTCATTCAAAGTATTTGTGGTAAAAATACGCAGGAATAAGTAACCAAAGGGCAGAGAAGATAAAAAAAATGAAATTTGAAATTTGAAATTTGAAGTTTTGTTCTTCACTGATATAGTCCGGAAACTTTGAATTAAATAAATGAAGTCTTAGCCTGAAGAAAAACATATTTAAATAAAAAACCCCCCGAAGAGCCGGGGGGAAAATGATCATGAAGAGGAATATATAGGGGATAGATAGCCTTTATATAAGCCTGAACGAAAACCGTAAATTGTAGGGTTTGTTAACCTGAACCGAGCAGTCTTTAAGGTGAATATTCAACAATTTGCCGTGAACATAGCTTTCCAGCCTGGGATCGCTGCCGAATGAATCAATGATTTCCACGTTCCCGTTACTGTTAAATCGCATGATAACTGCCACCACTCCTTCCAGGTGTTGCTGTTTCGCAAATTCCGGATAACTTACCTGCCGTTGAAGACAGTCGTGCGAAGCCTCTGGAAATCCCTGTGTAATCACCACTTCCTGTAAATCAATAACAATGGTATCCTCTTTAAAAGGAATAAAGGATTTCGGAGTTGTATTAAACGCATCAGGCGCAAGCCTTATAGGAATCATAACCTGAAGCTCATCAGCCAGGTTTATGTAGTTGCCTTCTTCAGGAAGATTGAAGGTCGTAAATGAAAATGCGAGGTTGGAGAAAGCCAACGCAAATAAAAGTGTGACAAGTTTTAGAGTTTTCATGGTTTAAATTTTTTTTAGTCATTATTATCATGTTTAAATCGGTTGTTATTGAAGTTTCTACTATCGTGCCAAAGTATATTATGATCAGAAATACAGCATCTTATAATGCCCATCTATCCAAATTTTATTGAAATAAGTGTACGTAAAACAATCATTTTGTTCGGATGCGCACAACTGTACTCTGCTTCCATTATTTATTGTTGTAATTTTATCCGGTCGAAGTTTCACCATTAAAAGTATTTGTATGAAAAAGTTATTTGCATCTCTTATCATTTTAGTGATTTCCATTTCTCTTTTTTCACAGGAAAATTTGATAAAGGACAAAGTTGTCTACAAGGAAGCCAAAAATGGATTTTATCAGGATTCCGTCCTACAAGGTATTGATGATTTTAAATCGGACTCTGACAAGCCGGAAGTTAAAATTTATATTGCAACAGATTTAAGTGGCAAGAGCTATCCGACCGATCCAAAAAATTACACACAATACTGGCACAATCCTCCATTATCACAGGGAAGAACCGGAACCTGCTGGAGCTTTGCATCAACATCTTACATGGAATCGGAAGTTTACAGGCTTACCGGTGCAAAGGTAAAACTGTCGGAAATTTACTTTGTCTACTGGGAGTATGTGGAAAGAGCCAAATATTTTGTAAAAACACGGGGTGATATGTACTTTGCTGAAGGGTCGGAAGCCAATGCTGTGATAAAAAACATGCGTTTGTATGGTGCAGTTCCGGCTTCAGCCTATTCCGGAAAGCTGAAAGGACAAAAATTTCATGACCACGAAGCAATGGAAAAAGAATTGAGCAGCTATTTAAAGCTGGTAAAAGATCAAAACGCCTGGAATGAAGAAGCCATCATTTCAACAGTTAAAAATATACTGAATTTTTATCTTGGCGAGCCACCTCAAAAAGTCATGGTGAAAGATGCAGAATACACACCTTTAGAGTATGTTGAAAAAGTACTTCAGTTGAAGCCCATGGATTATTTCAGCTTTATGTCGACAAAATCGCAAACCTACAACCAGAAAGGTGAACTTATGGAACCCGACAACTGGTGGCACTGTAAAAATTATTACAACATTCATTTGGATGATTTTCTTTCCACTATAAAAAGCGCTGTAACATATGGTTATACTGTTAGCATCTGCGGTGATGTAAGTGAACCCGGTTATGATAGATTCGCCAAAGTTGGAATGATCCCTACATTTGATATCCCGGCTGATTATATTGACGAAGATTCAAGGGAGTACCGGCTTAACAATCAAACCACTTTCGACGATCACTGCATCCATTTGATTGGTTACCAGGTTGTGGATGGCAAATACTGGTTTATGATCAAAGACTCCGGTGCAGGTGGTTTTGATGCCGATCCGAAAGGTTATAGGTTTCTGAGCGAAGATTATATAAAACTCAAGATCATTGCCTTTATGGTATATAAAACAGCTGCAAAAGAAGTACTGGATAAGATAATTAAATAACAGCTTTTTTCTTATTCACCCTATAATCCGCAATAAATAATATACCCGTTATCAGGAATGGGCTTATTACGATCAGTGAACCCCAATTTCCTGAGAAACTATTAAAGAAAATTGTTCCTGCAATAAACGCAAGAATGAATATCACTCCTCCGATAAGTTCCCATTTCCACGCAATGATCAGCACAACGACACAAACCAATGCAGGTATGTTGTGCATAAAGAAACAGGTCATTTGTTTGCTGAACGATTCATATTCGCCAAAACAATCCATTGAAAACATCATCATAAATGATATCGCAAGAATGCCAAGTATCCTTGGAACCCAATAAAGTGCACTTTTTGCCACAATCTTTGTTTTATAAATTTTAAATTAACATATAAGATATACCTTCGGCTAAATGCTTCTAAAACTGCCTTTTTTTCAGACAATTATCTTAATATAAACGGTACAATAGCGGCAATGACGCCGGTAAACATTACCACCATGATAAAGAGGTTGTACCTTACATTGTAGTTTCCGAGCAACGACATATCGTAATATTTGTCAACGTCCTGGTCTTTGTACATCTGAATCAAGCCTTTCAATAGTTTCTCTCTGGTTTGTTTTCCTTTCATTAAGCCAAAGACCACCACGATGTTTACCAGCACAATCAAGCTAACAAAAACAAACATAACAATGAGAGAGGCATTGTCTGTTCTCGATTTTTCCGACATACCCGAGTTCACGGCAAGAGTGATCAGGTTAAGCAGGATTGCAGATAGAATAAAAATAATATCGGTGCGCGTGTTCTGCTGCAGCTCCGATGTGATGTGCTTGTGAACATGTTCAATCATAATATTGTCCTCCTTTATTTAAGTTATTAAATCTGTTAATCCGTTTACTTTAGTCAAAAATAATTTAACTTATTACAATGGCTCTTTATAGGAAGTTATTTTTATAATCTATCAATTCTGATATTATCAATCCAAAAAACACCTGGTTTTAATATATTTACTTCAAGTCTCATTTCATTCATTCCCTCTGGAACTGAATAGCTGTGTTCAAATTTTCGCCATTTTTTGATTTCTTCATTTGTTTCAACAATCGTTTCATATTGTCCGGCAGATGAGTTGATACCACCAATTTTTATATAAAAATAACTACCCTGGTTTTTAATCCAGAAACTGATCCTGAAAGTCCCCTCCGGATCGGCCGGGAATTGATTGCAGAATCCCGGTGAATACCATCCTCCATCAGGAGAACACTCGCGAACAATGAATTTCAGTGATTGCTTTCCTTCGGCAAATTCAGTAGTATCTATTACGATCTCAAAATCACCTTCAGGAACTGTTTTGGGTGTATAAAGCAGCCAGTTGACCGGTAATCCGTCCCTGACATATTCAAAACTTCCATTCATGCCGGCACTTTCGTCAACTATAAGTTCACTCATTGGATTAAAAATCTGTCCGCAACCCACTAGTGTGTAAGTAACCATAAAAGTTATTTTACAACGGAAATCATTAAGCATTTGAATCATTTTTATTATCGTTTACGCATAAAACCATTGGCGGAATTCGGAGAACGTCTATATAAACCAGGATAAACTTTACTGAGGAGTATAACGTTTCAAGTTCTTTGATTCCACGCCATTGGCTATATGCAATGTTTGTTGGTCGTTGGAATTTATTAAATGTCATGAGAATATTTACTAATTAAGTGGTTATTCTGATTAAATTGTATTACTTTTTTCTCTTCGTCTACCCATCAAAGCACCAAAATGCGCGATTAGAATAGAAAAAACCACACCTAATCCCATTATTAATCCAAAATTGATAGACCAAAACGAATCGTCAAGCATAACTGGAAGCAAAATAAGGATATTACAAAGCAAAGGCACAATCCATAACTGTTTTGGATGTAAAATGCATATCAGAAATGAGGCAGAGGCATTCATTAAAATCCAAACGAAATATGTTAAAGGTTTGTCAATAAAATTACTAAGAATACCGAGGATAAATGCACCTAAGAATGCTGCAATTAAAGAGATTCCCCAAGCTGGTACCCAAGCTATACGGTCCATTATTTCTTTTCGTTGCATAAGCGGGTATTTTTAAATACGCAAATTTAGTTATTGAAAAAGTCAAAGTCAATTTATTTATAAAGTATATTGTCACTTTGCAGAATTAACTTCTATACAACTTAATACGATACTAAATTAATTCAATATTTTAGCCTTATTATAATATCCATTATGATTTGTGCGACATTATCAATATTGTTTTTTTGCTAAAAAATAATAAAGCAAATAGAGAATCCCCAGCAGAAACGCCGGTGATGCAAATATTAATGGCCCGTCCGTACCGCTCCTTATGACGTAAAATACACTACCGAAAATAATTATTATCGAACCCCAGAGGGGCTTCCACCAAATAATAGCATAGCCGATGATATAGGTAAAAAAAAACGGTGTTGGATTATCCCAATTTGCAAAGGATTCAGGGATTTCTATTAAATAGCTAATTCCATCTTCAATAATTTTACCTATGATTTTAGGAACAAAAACTATTACCATAAAAAAACTCAAAATAATTCCATATACCAATGATAAGTATTTAGTAAATGTTTCAGCTTTCTTGTATTTGCTCATTTTCCTGTGTTTCTAAAATAAATATTGTTCTTTATCCTATTGATATTAACCATAATACAAAACTTTCCGATTTGTATGCAGGAAAGCAGGACATAACCCAGAGTTTCATAGATACATTTTTCTTGCCATGCTTAATTATTAAATTTCCATAATGATGCATTTTGCCCTGGCCAGCCGGGCTCAAATTTGAATGTCGTTGGACCCTCCAATCCATTGATAATAATTACACTTCCAAATCCAACCACCAAACCCAGGGTACTTCCCATTGCCCAATATTTATATCGTTCTGTATCCACTTTTCCACCTTTAAAGTCGTAGCTGATAATCGGGGAAATAAACAGAGCAATCGCCGAAAGCCAAATCAATGGTTCAACAATTGATTCACCAACTGTATTTTGCCATTTCGGGCTTTTTACCTTAAGAAAATCAATATCTCCAAGCGCCATTTTAAGGCTGTTGGAATCTTCAGGCAGGATTCCCGGATACAAAGATGCAGGAAAAACAGTTTGTTGCTTGACGCCTGACGTGAATACACGGTGTGACTGAACTTCCTTTAATTTAAAACACAAAGTATCCTTCGTTCCTTTTAAGAAAAGGCCATCAAAATAGCTGAATTCCTTCAACGTATCAGTATTAACTAATGTACTGCCAACGGTAAACTGGGATTCCGGTTTTAACTTAATGGTCTTATGGGTATGTTTATCAATTCTTTGCACCTCTACTTCCCATTTTTGTGACAGAACTGATTGAATTATTCCTAAACCGATAAGTAAAATCATAAATCTTTTCATGTATCAAATTTAAGTGAAAATTATTTAGTCAGGTTTATAAAATCTTCATCATTATAAAGGGGTTTGAAGTCCTCATCGGTGCGGGCATATTCCCTGAATGATATATCAATTTCAATGGTCCTTTTCAGATCGGCCAAGGCATTTGCTTTATCTCCTTTAATGCTGTATATACAAGCCCGGTTATAAAAACTGGCTGGATCATCGGGAGATTGTTCCAGGTTTTTATTGATGATGTTTATAGCTTCATCAAAACGTCCCAGCCTGGCCAAGGTTGAAGCTTTCATGCCCCAAACGTCTGTTCTTGTTGTGTCAGTTAATGTATATTTGCTAAAAGCCGCCAGTGCCTCATCGTAACGGTTCAAGGCATACAACATCTGTCCTTTTCCGATCCAGTTGGTTGCTTCATCCGGCTGGAGTTCTATAAGTTTTTCAAAAGCTTCGAGAGATTTTTGGTGATTACCCAATTCTGCTTCTGCAAATGCCTTATATAACCAGGCTTGCGTATTATCAGGATTAAGTTCGACCCATTGGTCAATTGCTCTGAGACCTCCATCCACCCGACCCGATCCAAAGCAGGTTGTAAGCCATCCGATGTATGCTTCTGCATTGTCAGGTTGCATTACGGTTATTTTCCTGTACAAATTTAAGGCATCCTCGATTTTGCCCTGCTCTCTTAAATATTGAGCACTGTCAAGGAATATTTTCACAGTATCTTCTTTGGTATAAGTTACCGATACATAAGTTATATTATCATTTTCCCTGCTCATTTTCCCCTGGACAACCAAACTCTGGCTGAATAAAATTATCGACTGGATGATCAATAATAGAATTATCTTTTTCATTTTTTGAAATTTATATTTTGCTTATTTTAATCTTTCAATCAACGAACCGAAAAAGCCTCAATATTTCCTGCAATATTTCTGTTGATTCCAGCCATAGGCAATCCAGAAAATGACGAACATTAGAAATATTTTTTTTCATTTTGATAGTATATATTTTGTTTGTCCTTAATCTTTAACACAACGAACAGATATGGCAAGACCACTCCCAACGCCGTTACCTCGGTTGATCATAACCTGGTTCCAGTCCATATTGCGGAAATAATGCCCTGTTGTATGAGAGCTCCAGAAATAACCTTTCCATTCGCCTCCCCAATATTCGTTCTGTACAACATAACCTCCGGGAAGGGCGGAAAAACCAAAAGCATCAGTTGCCCCGGTATTTGGAGGCATCCAGTTTGTTGTACCAGTTTGTTTTAAGTTCCCTCCTGCATCGGAACCTCTCCAATCAATATTATCCCACTCAGGATTTCCAATCCCATAATTGCCATCAGCAGAACCTTCAAGTACCTTCCAATCAGTATCGGTGGGAATATGCCAGCCATCGGGACAAATTCCCTGCCCTTGAGGTTCAAAAGCGTAATTCATCATTTCGTTCCACTGATACAACGCCCCTGCAAAATTATTGCAGTAGTACTCATCATCTACCGGACAATATTTTTCGATAATATTGTTGTTTGTTTGAGATTGTGCAGCAGGAATCATTTCGCCAACATTTAAATTTTCCTTAAACCAACATTGACTATAAATTTGAATTGTATTATAGGTTTGCCCTCCATAATCTACTGTTGGGGTGCCGATACATGGGATATTTGTTGCAAACTGGAAAACATAATCCTTACTGTTTGAAGGAGAATCAGTGATTCCTGATTCTCCCAAAGAAGCATAGCCAACAAACAGCAACTTATCTCCTGGGTTGAAATCGAAATAGTTTTTGAAATGAGCTGATTTTATAAATTCACCACCCCCATTTCCTTCATAATCTAATTTGCATAATTGCACACTTCCATTTCCTGAATAAAGCATCCGGATGGCTTTTGTTGTCTTTTTATAATTCACAGACATTAAATAAATACTCTCCTTTCCAGGAAAAAATTTAAAGGTATTGTTTCCGCTGTTTAACTGACCACTATAATTTGCCAGTTGCTGTCCAAGAAGATTACTGACTCTGATCTCTATATGATCCTTTTCAGGAAGAAAAATTGAAATAGTTGTCTGATCAGTAAAAGGATTCGGGAAATTCTGCGAAATTGAAAAATCTTTACCCGAATTTGCGGAATTTACAATGCCTGTCATAATTGTGTCAATGACGAGGGTCAAATCAGGCGGGTAAAGTGTAGTATCGCAATTCTGCGTAAGATTTTTAACCCATACGCTTTCGGGAGCGACAGGCTGGCCATTATTATCCCCAGCAAATGTAAGGGTTAACGTTCCTGGCTGTGCGAACAATTTCACTGAGATTAAAATAGCCATCATCATAAAACATAAGATTTGATAGTTTTTTGTTTTCATAAGTAGTCCTCCATTTTTTATAATTATGTAAGCATTGATTAATTTCTTATTTTTGTTTTCCATTCATTTTTCGGGTAAAATTATGATGGCGGCCAGCGAATGAGTTGAATTTCTCTTGTAAAACATTTGCAAATTACTTTGCAAGCGTTTTACTATCTAAAACTTAATAATTTAATCAGCTTTGCAAAACGGAAATAAAAATTATTTTGAATTGTTAAAGCAAAAGATTGTGGCGACCATGCAACAGTCATACCCGGGTATCAATCCTTCAATCTCCGATTGGAAGGGACAGGAAATCACCGATTTCCAGGAAGAATTGCTGATTAAGGTAAATGCACACATCAGCGAAAAATGGTTTTATAATCATATTAAATCGGAAAACAGATCGCTGCCCAGGATTGACGTTTTGAATTTGCTAAGCAAATATGCGGGTTATGCAAACTGGAATGATTTTGTTTTTAATAACAGTGACCCGGCTGCTCTGGTAAAGACTTTACCAAAAGCAAACCGATATTTTTTTATTGTACCTCTCATTGTTTTAGGCGTGGTGGCTATTTTATTCCTCTTATTTAAACTTTTAAATAACCGTGAATATAAATTTAGCTTCTACGATGCACATACAAGAGAAGCTATTACTGGTTTCCAGATCGAGATCAAACTTTTATCCGAAGCTGAATCTCCGGTGAATTACTTAAGCGATACAACTGGAAATTTTGTCCTTACGACAGATAAAAGTGTTATTAAAATGGTGATCAACGCTCCATATTATAAGACGGATACCATCACCCGTATCCTGAAATCATTCGAAAAAGAACAAAAGATCAGCCTCCAGGCCAACGATTATGCCCTGATCATCCATTACTTTTCTGAAATGAATGTGGTTGACTGGCAAAAAAGAAGAAACTACCTTGGTAATATCATCGACGATAGGGCTATGATATATCAGGTGCTTAATGATCTGAATGCCCCCGGAATGGAATTGTATAACAAAGAGGAGTTTATTGACAAGCTGACCTTGCCTTCGGGCAGCCTGAAGCACATTGAAATATTGGACACGAAATTTAAAGATGACAAAATCATGGTTCTTAGGTTTAGAATTAGCGAGAAAAAATAGATGACTAAAATTTTCAAAATATCAACAATCATATTTGTACTATTTGTCCTTTGTGCCCCTTCATGCGAAGATGAGCAGGAAACTGCAAATCGTGAAGAGGCCATCCTATCCGAGACGAAGAAAAACATCCTGAAGGAATTTGAAACGGACTATTTGGATGAAGCTTCTTTATTCGCTTACGAGGTTAAAGCAAAACAAAAACTTTCCGACTTCGCCGATTATCTTCAAATTATGACGGACACTTCACTTGATATGTCGTTCAGAATAAAAGCGGGTGAAATGATAAAGAAAACTTTTCAATCGGAAAATGTAAGTCTAAGACTTGATAAGGAAGAAAAGGAGTCTGGACCGGAATTTGAAGTTCATCTTCTGATTGAAGACGGTTTAGAGAACAAATTAAAACTTCCACTCTTTTCAGTTGACTCCATTATTGTTCATGAACCACTTCACAGAATTGGCAATACAACCTATTCCGGAATCCTTAGGTTTTCACAAAATTTTACCGATCCTTCCCAGCCTGGATTAATAATAAACTCCATAAGAAGAAGCACTGACGTTTACGTGGTAAAGGAAGATAAGATATTTGGATCCGATACCCTGAAGATTTGGAGTGTGCGATTGGGAGAAATTAGGTAGGATCGCTTTTGCCATTTAGCGTTTTATTATTGGATATTGTTTTACAATGGTCCAACCACACAATAACCACAAAAAATCAGTAAAGGAATAGCATCGAATTTGGTAAAATGCAGAATATGCTTACTTTTGCT
>Ga0105090_10001663_pt1 | contig 12107 bp, 10 predicted proteins | sample PPLLak3March2015_FD_79110 | JGI IMG/M metagenome (GOLD analysis project Ga0105090, IMG submission 79110) | Freshwater sediment microbial communities from Prairie Pothole Lake near Jamestown, North Dakota, USA - PPLs Lake P7 Core (1) Depth... | ecosystem: Environmental > Aquatic > Freshwater >... | reverse complement strand
CCAATCGGCGTGATCTTTTGCCGCCGCCCGCAATCTTCTGTCATCGACCTCATCTGCACTGTTATCTTGAGTGACTTGATGAACGAGCGACGCGTCCTTCGGCAGCAATAGTCCGCTCTCATCAGCAGCCCCTGTGTCTTTTTCCACACAACCTAAACAGCACACTGCCAAAAAGGATATAACCACGGTTGAATTTCTAAGAAAACCACAATTGAGTACCATTAATATTCCCTATTCTTTCAACGCTAACGGCTCTGATCACGCATAGATTTGCACTATCGCGTCAGATTGGATAGTCACGTGTTCATACTCGCGTTAGACACATATCAACACCGCATGTAGGTAAGTGAGACGCCCATGTTCAAAGCAGCTGCCTTGGGCCCGCAACCGGCACCGCATATCTTTAATTGAAGAGGCTTTCCTGTATCGCTTGCGCAAAATGATTGGCCCTTTCGGATCCGGGGTCTACCTGCCGTCCGCAGGTAACATGTATGTGTTTATGAATCACTCGTTGGCCTCTTGATGAGTCATAGCAGGGGCTACCCCTTGTATTTCACACGCCCATCACTGAGAGTTGTGAATTGGCTATTATAGAACATACGTTTGGTTGTCTAAAAAAAGGATTGAGTATTATGCTGTTAGAGTCTGGAGTATTGATGCGCTTTGGATTGGCTCCTGAGATCGAGGAGATCCGAGCCACCGTCAGGAAATGGGTGGAGGAGAGGCTTGCCCCCATTGCAGACGAAATTGACAGAACGAACGAATTTCCCAGGTACCTCTGGCCGGAACTGGGCGAACTTGGTTTACTGGGCATTACCGCTTCAGAAGAATATGGTGGTAGCGGCCAGGGATACTTGGCGCATATAGTGGTGTATGAGGAAATGGCTCGGGGTTCCGCGTCAGTTGCCCTGTCTTACGGGGCCCACTCCAACTTGTGTGTCAATCAGATTCAGCTGAATGGCACGCCGGAGCAGAAGGAACGCTACTTACCAAAACTGGTGACAGGAGAACACATCGGAGCGCTGGCCATGTCGGAATCCGGGGCGGGATCCGACGTGGTATCAATGAGTCTTAGAGCAGAAGACAAAGGCGACTACTACCTACTCAACGGAACAAAGATGTGGATTACAAACGGTCCGCAGGCCGATACGCTTATCGTGTACGCGAAAACTGACCCTGCCGCCGGCTCCAAAGGGATCACCGCTTTCATTATCGAAAAAGCATTCAGCGGCTTTTCGGCGTCACCCAAGCTCGACAAATTGGGCATCCGCGGCTCAGATACCAGCGAGCTGGTATTCGACAACTGTATGGTCCCGAAAAATAATGTCCTCGGGGTGGCGAACCAGGGTGTGAAAGTGCTGATGAGTGGACTCGATTACGAACGGATCACGGTGGCTGCCGTACCACTGGGAATAATGGAAGCCGCGCTCGATCTAGCTATTCCTTACATACACGAACGAAAACAATTTGGACAGCCGATTGGCAAGTTCCAATTGGTACAGGCAAAAATCGCAGATATGTACACCTCCCTCGGGGCTTCACGTGCATATCTCTACGCATGCGCTGCTGCAGCTGATCGCGGCGACGTCACCAGACAGGATGCCGCCGCTGCCTTCCTTTTCGCCTCCGAGCGTGCAACGGAGGTCGCACTGGATGCAATGCAACTCATGGGCGCTAATGGCTATATGAATGATTGCGCGGCGGGGCGGCTGGTGCGAGATGCCAAACTATTGGAAATTGGAGGTGGTACAACTCAAATACGAAGAATGCTGATTGGACGCGAAATATTCAACCTGACAGCATAGATCATTGCTCCCAGGAATCGCTGAGTTGGACGATAGCAGATCTCCTTAGTTATTCTTGGTCTGCGATGGGGAAACGCCAGAAACAATGAGCCTGGTAAACTGATCGGTTATTTCCCGGGGAGTGATGGTGCCGCCGGGATTATACCAACGCAGCATCCAGTTGATCATCCCGAGAATCGCGTATGTGAGGATAGCGGTGTTGGAGTTGTCGTCGATGTCGCCAGCCCGCTTTGCCTTTCTCAGAGCGGAGTGCCAGACATCGTAGTACTGCTTCTGCAGTGCGTGCAGCTGAACCTTTCTTGCTTCTCCTAGCGAAGATTCACCTTCGCGGGCAACAACCGCCATATGTGATGAACGAGTGTCGAATTTATCTACATGAATCGCAACACTCTTTCTAATACGATCTGAAAAGGAGAGGCTTTTATCATTCAAAGCAGCATCGACACTCTCAATCAGGTCAGTCAACGTGGGTTGGGAAATCAACCAAAGTAGATCCTCCTTAGTAGCGATGTAGTGGTAAAGGCTTCCTTTTAGCAAGCCTGCCTCGAGCGCGATCTCCTGCATGGAGGTGGCAGCATATCCCTTTTTTCGAAATAATCGGGCTGAAATATCGAGCAGCTCAGTTATCCGTCTGGATCTGCCGCTATCTTTCACTTTTGGAGCATCTATCTTCTCTGTCGACATCTATTGCCCATCCGACTGCGTAAAGTTTTGGCTACTCAATTCTCTCGAGACGCCGTGTTCCGACCGGGATATTTCTGCCCAATTGACACATATATATTGAAAATCCACAAACACCCGTTCGACATTGCTCAATCATACGTTTGTTTGTAACTATTTGTCATCAGGATTGACAGCACGAGCCGGTTGCTGACGCACGTAGTCCACTTCATGGCGATATACACCGCGCACGTTTGGTCGTGTTTCTAAGTAATCAGTGCAAATGGAGTCCATGTGAAGAATATGAAACTGGGTCTAAACCTTGCCATGACGAACTGGCATCAGGGGCCTGACAAGAATGTCAGCTTGGCGAAAAAGGCGGAGGAGCTGGGATTCTCGTCAGTATGGTGCGAGGAGGCTTACGGAACCGATGCAGTGAGCCCGCTAGCGTGGGTAGGCGCGCAAACCAGCCGTATTCATCTGGGTTCGGCAATCTGGCAGGTTCCGGCGCGCACACCCGCTATGGCCGCCATGACCGCCGCAACACTCGATGTACTGTCGTCCGGAAGAATCATTATAGGATTAGGCTGCTCTGGGCCACAGGTAGTAGAAGGATTTCATGGTAAGCCGTTCAATCGACCGGTGGGACGCACAAGGGAGTACATCGAAATCTGCCGAGCTATTCTCGCCAGGGACAAGCCGGTTTCCTTTCAGGGTCGGGACTATCAACTTCCCTACTCCGGTAGTGAGGGGATGGGCATTGGCAAACCCTTGAAACTGATCATTACCCCTAAGCGAAAACACATTCCTATCTATGTTGGCGCGCTAGGGCCTAAAAACATTGAGATGACTGCGGAGATTGCTGACGGCTGGTTGCCCATCTTTTTCTCACCCCGGGTTTGGGAAGATGTGTTCGGCGCAGATCTAAAGGCCGGATTCGATCTTGCAGGCCAGGGTAAGGAGCCGGGAAGTGGATTTGATGTTGCACCAATCGTATCAGTGGTAGTAGATGATGACGTAAACGCCGCTCGTCGTGTAGTGAAAGAACGCATTTCTTTGTATATCGGAGGAATGGGCCACGCCAAACTCAACGTCTCCAACCGACTCATCCGTCGCTTTGGCTATGAGGACGTCGCCGACAAAGTCCAGGAACTGTTCCTGTCTGGAAAGCGAGAGGAGTCGATCGACGCGGTATCCGACGAACTCGTGGACGACGTCGCATTGTGCGGTCCGCGCAGCCGAATAGCCGAGCTGCTAGAACGTTGGGAAGCCAGTCCTGTTACCACCATCATCTGCGATACCGAGGACGTTAAGGCCATGGAAGTGATGGCCGACCTGGTAGGAACCACTGGAGAAAAAGGCTGATGAGTAAAGTCGTACCTCTCGCCGAGGCAGCACGTTCAGTAGGTGACGGAGCTCGCATCGCATTCGGGGGTGGCGGTGGAATGATGCGCCGCCCGATGTCGTTCTGCAGAGAACTGATTCGCCAGGGCGTGAAGGATTTGAACGTTTTCCAGTTCCTGGCAGGACTGGAAACGGATCTGCTCATTGGAGCACGCGCAGTAGCTTCGACTAACGCCGCTTACCTCGGTCTTTTGGAGTATGGACCCGCCCCAAACTTCTCACGAATCGTTCCTGAAGGCAGCTTCAAAGTCAACGAGTACAGCGAATTCCTACTGATTGCAGTATTGCGGGCGGCGGATATGGGAATCCCATTTCTCCCCTGGAAAACACCGTGGAAGTCCGACCTCGCTAAAAACCTGGGCATCAAGACGATTGTGGACCCCTACGGCGGCGGAGAGTATCTCGCCGCCCCCGCCTGCCAACTAGACTTCGCTGTGATCCAGGTAAAACGAGCGGATCAGGATGGATACGTTCATGCGCCGGATGAGCCCGACTTGATCTATGACTTCGACTACCTTATCGCGCGGGCTGCAAAAACAACCATAGTGTGTGCCGAAGAGATAGCGCCAGTGGAGGACCCTGCAAAGGTCGCTCTAATCGGCGCTGAAGTAACTTACGTGGTCGAAGCGCCCGGCGGAGCCTGGCCAACCGGTATGCACCCATTGTACTCGCCTGACATCAAACATCTGAACGAGGTTTACATCAAAGCCAGTCAGTCCGGCGACGAAGCTTTTCAGGAGTATCTTGAAGAGTATGTCAGAAATTCAACAGGGAAGGTCTGAGAAAAATGGACAAAGACTATTCCATTGACGAAATGATGTGCGTACAGATGGCGCGCGATATCGAAGACGGAGATTGGGTCAATCACGGCGCCGTCGTACCACTTGCAGGTGCGGCACTTATGCTCGCAAAGAATACCCATGCGCCAAATCTCAATTTTTTCTACCTCGGAACGGTTTTCAATTCCATAAATCCGTCTGAATCCGATCTTGCTTCTATGTTGATCGATCCGATGCTCGCATATACATCATCCAGAGCCCTAATTTCCCATCACGATATTGTCAACTGGACAGCGCGCGGTGGTTGCGACATACAATTTCTGCGCCCGCTTCAGGTGGACTGTCTAGGTAGCGTCAACGTCAGCGTCATAGGGGATCCGGAAAAGCCAAAAGCAAGGTTTCATGGAATTGCGGTCGCCGATGTAATGATCACCTGCCGAAAGCCTGTGCTGTACGTAACAGAACACAATCATCGTACTTTGGTAAAGGAGCTAAGTTTCTGTACCGGCCTCGGACGTACTGAGAATGGCGACTGGCGCCGGCGCATGCATGCGTGTGACGGCCCGTTTCATATCCACACTCCGTTATGCGTCCTCGATTTTGAACCAGTGTCCGGACGAGCACGCCTGCACAGGCTAAACCCAGGCGTCTCAGTCGAGGAAGTTATCGCAAAAACCGGTTTTGAATTGCTGCTTCCCGATGAAACTCAAGAGTCCTCTCCCCCCACCACAGAAGAGCTTCGTGTACTCAGGGAGATCGTCGATCCACACGCAACGCGGCAGCTTGAATTTAAAGAAACTCGCGCAGCTGCCAACGAGCGAATCGAACAATTGAAGCGAGCGAGGGCTGAGCGTGCCTAACAATCTATACAGTCAAAATGCGCGTATGAGGGCCCCAGTCACCACGACGTTGCAGGAGGAGTTGGATCGACTGGAGGACGGAATGACGATCGCTTTTGGAGGATTCAATACCGCCAGCCATCCGATGGCCGTTGTTCGCGGGATTGTCAAAAAAGGTTTGCGAAATCTGACCGTGGTGGGTAGCGCGATATCCGGCCTGGATCTCGACCTGCTCATTGGAGCTGGCGCCGTCAACGAGGTGGTCACTTCGTCGGTGACTGCCGAGGTACTTGCATCAGTAGGACCGTTTTATCGCGAAGCGGCGGAAAGCGGTTCGATCGACATTTGGGAATGTGACGAGGGAATCTTTTACGCCGCCATACGTGCGGCTGGCCAGGGTCTCCCGTTCAATCCCTGGAAGGCGGGCATCGGAACTTCCATTGTTGAACTTAACAAGAAGCTGGTGCCGTTCACCTGTCCTGTCACCGGGCAGCAGCTAATCGCCGTTCCTGCGATAAACCCGGATGTCTTCTTTACTCACGTGGAGCGCGCGGATCGATACGGGCTTGGGCAGCACACAGGTTCCGGCTACGGTGACAGGGCAATTCACAGGGCATCGAAACGAACTGTTATAACGACAGAAGCTCTCATATCGAACGAAGAGATCAGACGTAATCCGCTTATGACATCCATTGCGTACGCAGACGCCGTAGTGAGAGTGCCATGGGGAGCACATCCCTTCTCCAGCCCTGGATGTTATCGCGTGGACGAGGAATTCATAAAAGAATACGTAAGTGTCGCCAATCAGGCCCGCAAGGGTGATAGATCAGCGTTCGCCGAATGGCTTCAACATTACGTATTCGAACCAGAAACACAAGCTGACTATCTTGAGACACTTGGTCAAGAGCGCCTTTTGGACCTCGGTGACGTAACGGAGGCAATATCGTGATCGAGCGCGCAACAAACCAGGAGATACAGGCTTTCTACATTTCGAGTATTCTCCAAGACAATGACCGCTTATTCGTCGGCGCCAACCTCCATGTTCCTCGAGCTGGAGCGCTGCTTGCACATCTTACCCATGCACCAAACATGAAGCTTTCGATCGGAATGGTTTCAACAAACCTCCTATATGCCGACCGGCTGGAACCAACAAAATTCTCGACCGATTATCGTGTATCCCGTTGGGCGGAATGCATGGTTATTCACGACGAAATCTTTCAGCGCCCCCAGTACTGTTCCGATGTCTTTTTCGTCGGCGGTATGCAAATCGACCGCTTTGGAAACACCAATCTTATCGGAATAAAAAGCCCGGAAGGGAATCTGGCCGTGCGTGGTCCAGGCAGCCTCGGCACCACCACCATGGCACATTATGCCAAGCGCTACTACATCTATGCCCCGAGCCACAGCGCGAGCATATTTGTAGAGCGGGTAGACTATATCTCAACGTTTGGTTATGGACAGGGAGGCGATCACAGGTGTCAACTGAACCTCAATCAATTCAATGAGGGGCCCTTAGAAGTTATTACACCGCTGGGCATATTCGATTTCAATACGCCCGATCACAGCATGCGATTGAAGCATGTCCATACCGGAGTCAGTGTTGAAGACATCACGACGAATACCGGTTTCGAATTTGCTATAGCCGAAGATATCACCGAGACCGCTATCCCCGACGCGGACGCGCTCTTGTTACTGCGGGAACGTGTCGATGTCGAGGGTACGCTCAGGTAGAGAGGGTGCCGTGAACAATCCACGCCCCCCGAGTCCGCCGACATCCGGTCGCCCCGCGAGGGCTGAAGCTGCGCTCGGTCGCGACAGAAATAAAACGAACGGTCGGTTGACAAAAAGTTCTGCCGTGGGTAATCTGCACTAAGAATGAAGGTTGATGTTGTACTGTTTATCCATTTGCGAGTCGCAGTCCAATGAACAATAAAAAGACATCCTGGTGTTCGTCTAACGTGTCCGCAGTAAAATCATGTGAGAGAACACTTGCCATTTTTGAGCTGTTTGCCTCAGAGCAGCGGCCCATGTCCATCTCCGAGGTTTCTCGCTCAATGGACATGCCGCATTCGAGCACGGCGGCGCTTCTAAAATCCCTTACGCAGCTTGGCTACCTGAGACTAGAGTCCGCCGAGCGACAGTACTACCCTACTCTGCGAATTTCACTGCTGGGCCTGTGGATGCGCAGAAGACACTCCGGAGTCGGTGTCATTCCGCAATTGCTGAGCGGACTGGTCGATGAACTCGGAGAATCAGCCGCCCTGGCAATGCGCAACGGCATCTTTGTCCAATACGTCCTGGGCCAAACCTGTACTGACGCGAGACGCCTCCACGTTGAGTCCGGTGCGGTAAGTCCGCTTGCTTGCACCGCTTCCGGATGGGCTTTGATGAAAGACCTGCCTGATACTGATATCGGCCGTATAGTCCGAAGAACCCACGCAGAGGCTGTAATGCCTCACTGGCGCAATACTGCTTTCGAGTGCTTTGAAGGGGTGCAAAAGTTGCGTGAACGAGGTTATGCCTTTTCAGTGGGGCATGGTACACCTGGTATTGCCGCAATATCCATACCCCTGAGAGTTTCACCAAACGGTGACCAAATAGCTATAAGCGTAGGCGGCCCTATTGACCGCTTTTTGCCCAAAGAACAATCGGTCGTCTCCGCATTGAGAGCATTTGTCGACCAGGTCACCCCTGAAGTAGTCGACAACTTTATGGATTCGACACACACCACAGCTGATTACCTCACTGCAGCGCAATCGCCATGGCATAAATCGACACTAACAGGTTGAGCTGATACCGCCGACCGATTAACGGCGGGATACACGCAAATATCTCGACAGGTCTAATCGACTCGGTCATGCCCGGGAACCCGGGTCAATGGTCTTCATATCGCACACGCCCTGGGGCACCTCCATCCGCCAAAAGCTTCCCTCATATCAACAAAGACGCGAGGCTAGCCACACAGTAGTCCCACTCTTCTACCTGTTAAAATGATACTGTCAGGGTTCGCCGCCTACAGCACCGACTGTCTGGAGCCGATGCCCACTGAGCAGACGCCTCAATTCGCTCGGTGTCGCCACATGTACATATTAATGCGTAAGATCTGGGCCGTTATCGCGAAATTCAGTGCACACAATGCTACATTTTTTACTAATCTGACCGCTGCTTCCGCAGCATGTCATCTCTCCGGGAAAAATGAACGTCAATTTATCACGTATGTTGCAACGAAGAGCAATCCTATAAATATATTGGCCTGGTAGATCTTCAATCACCAGAAACCCGGCATAACCGGCAATCACTTTGGTTCAACTCAAATGAATATCGCAGGAAATATCGCAGACTGGAATCTGGCAAAGATCGTTGAAAAATGGGCAGCAATAAATCCCGACAAGGTCGCCCTGATATGCGATGGGACAGCCTACTCATTTCATGAGCTTAACACCCGATCAAACGACATCAGCGCCTGCCTGGACCTGTCTAAAGTTTCGGCAGGAGATCGTGTCGCGCTACTTGGCCGCAGTGGCATCGACGCGGTTAGTAGCTTCTTTGCGACCGCAAAACTTGGAGCTATCTACGTACCATTGAACACTCGACTTACCAGGTGCGAACTTATCTATCAACTGCGCAATTCGGGTAGCAAGGTGCTGCTGATCGACTCTGATTTCGTTGATGTGCTAAAACCCCGGTCCGCAGACCTTGAAAATCTTGACTTGACGATCATCGTCTATGGCAGTACTTCTAACGCGCCAGATTTAGTGCACCAGCATCTTGACGAGCTCATTGGCTCACTTGATCGTAGAGATGAGCGTTTCTCAATAATGCTGGATCTCAATGCTCCACTGTCTATATTGTACACTTCCGGTACTACAGGAAGTCCCAAGGGTGCCGTCACCACCCATCTACAGACATTTTTCAAATCATTTCAGGTCACCAATTATCTTGATCTACGCGAGGACGATATTGTCATGTCGCAGATGCCCCTATTTCACTCTGGAGCTCTGTTCGGTCTAATGGTGCCGGCACTATCGAGAGGCGCAACATATGTAACTACAGGAAAGTTCGAAGCCACTGATTTCCTTGCAGACCTTACGAATTTCAGACCTTCAATTATCTGCTGTACGACCACCATGTTAAGATTCATTCTTGAGGAAATAAAACCAGAACATCATGACTTTAGCTGCGTTCGCGTTCTTTTCGGCGGTGGCGAACGAACGCCAATGAGCCTACTGGAGCAGGTGAAGAACCTCACTGGCCTCGATGTGAGGATGGGATACGGACAGACCGAAAACTCCTTTATGTGCATTCAGGCCAAGGACGAGGTCTTCTCCCATTACGGCAGTGTCGGACGCGCAGGCCTATTCACGGACGTCTGGATTGCGGATGACTCCGGCGCGATTGCACCTGCCGGTCAGACGGGCGAGATATGTGCTCGAGGTCCGACGGTAATGTCAGGCTATTGGGGAATGTCGACTGCAACCACGGCCGCAATTCATTCCTCAGCATTGCATACAGGTGATATCGGTTTCTCTGACGAGAGCAGCCGGTTGTATCTCGTTGATCGGAAGAAAGATATGTACCGAAGCGGAGCGGAAAACGTATATCCGGCCGAAGTAGAGAAACATCTGATGGATCATCCGGATATCTTTAATGCCGCAGTTATCGGCGTCGAGGACGAGAAATGGGGTGAAGCAGGCAAGGCCTTCATCGTTCCAAGACAGGGTATATCGCTCTCCGTGGAAGCGATTCTTACATTCCTTCAGGGTCGGGTAGCCCGCTACAAACTTCCGAGACACTTCGAGTTCGTGAAGGAACTGCCGCTCACTTCATCGGGTAAGGTGAAAAAATATGAATTGAAGAATTCCCTCGATTGATTCCAACTATCACGGTTGGAACCGATTTCATAAAGTATGTTCATCTGCCATCATTTTCAATGTCGATCGTACTACCTTACCCATCGCGTTTCTTGGTATTTCATCGACGTTTATACAATGCTCCGGAAGCTTGTATATAGCGATCTGCTTGCTCTCCAGGAACTTTTTCACCGATTGAAGGTCCACCGTTTCCCCGGGAACAGGAACTACGGCTACCCCAACCCGCTCGCCCATTATATCGTCCGAAATACCGAATACTGCTGCCTCCAAAACCTTCGGATACTCACTTAGCAGCATGTCTAGCTCAACCGCAGATATATTCATGCCACCTCGAATAATGATGTCTTTAGAGCGCCCATAAAAATAAATAAATTTTTCGTCCACCGGATCGACCATAAATAGATCTCCAGTGCGGAAAAATCCATCCTGATCAAACAAGCTCGCATGTTCCTGCGCGCTCTCCCCCCAGTATCCTTCAAAAACTGCAGGGCCCATCACCAATAGCTCTCCAACAGTGCCAGGAGTATCTATAACTCGCTCACCATCCTGCGAAACAATTTTGGTTTTCATGCTCAAATGCATACGATTCGAAAAAGATGCGTGCTCATAGCCAAACCGAGGAAAGCGGGTGGCTCGCTGGGCTGGATCCCGCGACTCCTCCGGCCCAGTTGCCAATGACACACCCTCATTTGAACCGAACAGATTGACGATCTCGACACCCCGCTCCTGCCAACCCTTCACCATATACTCGGACAAAGGTGCCGAGCCCGAACCTACAACCCGTAGACAGGACAGATCAAACTCCTTGAAGAAGTTCGGATTCTTAAGTATTGCTGTCAAGACCGCGGGGGCAGCTATTGTTGCATCGACATTTTCAGACGCCAGTTGACCGAGGAATAGCGCAACATCAAAGGGGTGATGCAGAATCAACGTGCCCTGGCTGATGAGCCAGCTTACAAACATACCCCCGATCGCTGCCATGTTGGTCATTGGGAAGGGATTGAGAAGGATATCGTGTTCCTGTATGGACATGGCATCATACGTGACCGGAGCGACGGAGAGCCAGTGGTTGTGAGAACGCGGAACGCCCTTAGGCGTTCCAGTTGTTCCCGATGTCCAGGTGATCGAGAAACAATCGTCCGCGTCAACACTGTGCCGAAACCCACTCCCGCACACCTGGGCTCCCTTTAGCCTCTCAGGCATTGACACGTTGCCTTCGCTCAGGTCCACGAATTCTCTGTGGATCGATTTCGGTCCTGCGGTAAACACGGGCTGACCTTCTCCAGCTCCTTTGTAATATTTTTCAATGTCCCTATCTTTGAATCGAGAAGTAATCACATATCCGGATGGACGAATTGAATCAATTATCTTATCCAATTCGAATGCCTGGTACTGTACAGGTACCGGACTGATAATTATCCCCAGTTTAGCGCAGGCGAGGTATACACCCAGTCCCTCTATGACATTCGGCAGCTGGGTGAGTAATCGATCACCCCGAACTAAGCCGTAGTCGGTGAACATGCGTGCAAAATGCTCAACCTCGGACTCAAGGCCAATCCATGTTAGGCGTCGAGGCGTGTCACCCAAGAAGTCCATGCGATCCGACGGATCCGCCGCCGCCAATGCTCCGCCCCTTGCCTTTACACCCCGTACGAACAAGTCATACAGTGTGTCATTGCCCCACCAACCAGCGTCTCTATAGAGCTTTATCTTCTCCGGTGATGCCAATCTCATTGCGCCTCCGCTTTT
>Ga0105090_10001662_pt1 | contig 12107 bp, 5 predicted proteins | sample PPLLak3March2015_FD_79110 | JGI IMG/M metagenome (GOLD analysis project Ga0105090, IMG submission 79110) | Freshwater sediment microbial communities from Prairie Pothole Lake near Jamestown, North Dakota, USA - PPLs Lake P7 Core (1) Depth... | ecosystem: Environmental > Aquatic > Freshwater >... | reverse complement strand
GGAGGTGGCGGCGCGGCCGTGAGTGAAGATGCCGCGGCGCTGCGCGAGCGCGTCCGCGCGCACCTCGACCGTGGCGCGCCGTGGGATGCGTGCGACGCGTTCCGCGAGGCCGCCCCGTCCGACGACCCGGAGTGGCTGTTCCTCGGCGCGCTGGCGCACGCGCGCGCCGGCGCGGTGGGCGAGGCGCACGTGTTGCTCGACCGCGCCGCGGGTGCTTCCGCGGTGGCATCCACGGCGCTGCACGGCGAGATCCTCGCGCTGCGGGGCCGGCTGTGGAAGGATGCCCTGCAGCGCGCGCATGACGACGTCGAGGCGCGCGCCAACGCATCGCGCGCGCGCGACGAGTACCTGGCGGCCTACGCGCTTGCACGCGAGCCCTTCCCCGGCATCAACGCCGCGACGCTTTCCATGCTGCTCGGCGAGCGGGATGTCGCACGCGCACTCGCGGACGAAGTGGAAGCCACGCTTGCAGCGCGCGGCGCGCCGCTCGCCGGTTGGGACCTGCTGACCGCGGCGGAAGCGGCTCTGCTGCGCGGCGACGTCGCCTCCGCGCGCGAGCGCTATTCGCGTGCATGGACAGAAGCGAAGCACGACACCGGCCGCATCGCCAGCGCGCGCCGTCAGCTGCGGCTGCTCGCGCGCGCATTACCCGCTGCGGCGGAGATGCTGCCCGTGCTGCGGGCGAGCGACGTCGTCGCGTTCACCGGCCACATGATCGACGCGCACGACCGCGATGAACCGCGCTTTCCCGCCGCGCTGGAGCCGGCCGTCGCCGCTGCACTGCGCGAGCGCGTCGCGCGCTGGCACGCGCCGGTCGTCTTCGCTTCAGCCGCGTGCGGCGCGGACATCCTCATGCTGGAGGCCGCGCTCGAGGCTGGTGCGGAAGTCAACGTCGTGCTGCCGTTCCCGCGCGACGAGTTCGTGCGCACCAGCGTCGCGCCTGGCGGCGAGAGCTGGGTGAAGCGGTTCGACGCCGCGCTCGCCCTCGCGTCGCGCGTGATCGTCGCCACGACCGAGGGCCACCTCGGCGACGACGTGCTCTACGAGTACGCGGCGCTGCTCGTCGAGGGGCTGGCCACGCTGCGTGCGACGCAGCTCGAGACCGCGCCGCTGCTCGTCGCCGTGCTGGAGCCGGGCTCGCCCGCGCACACCGGCGGCACGCGGCACGCGGTCGAGCGCTGGCGGGAGGCGGGCGGCACGGCGGACGTGATCGATCTCTCGGCGCTGCGTGCGGGCAAGCGCGCTGCCGGGCTGGCGCACCCGGCGACGAACGCTGCGAAGGACCGGGCCTCGCACTCGCGCCGCACGCTGAAGTCGATGCTGTTCGCGGACATCGCGGGCTACAGCCGCCTGCACGACGAGGAGGTGCCGCGTTTCCAGCGCATCTTCTGGGACCTCGCGGCGCGCGAGCTGGCGGGCGCGGGCAAGCCGAGGCTCGCGAACACCTGGGGCGATGCGGTGTTCGCGGTGTTCGACGCGCCGCAGCAGGCCGCCGAATGCGCGCTGCGCCTGCGCGAGGGGATGCGCGCGACCGACTGGCGCGCGGCCGGCCTGCCGGAGACGACGGCGATCCGCATCGCGCTGCACGCAGCACCCGTGTTCAGCGGCCACGATCCCGTCATCGGCCGCGAAAACTACTTCGGCGCCGGCGTCACGCGCGCCGCGCGCATCGAACCCGTCACGCCGCCAGGACTCGTCTATGCCAGCGAGGCGTTCGCCGCCACGCTTGCCGCGCAAAGCGGGCGGTGGTCGCTCGAGTACGTCGGCACGCTCAAGCTTGCCAAGCAGTACGGCGAATCAAGGCTTTACCGGCTCGAAGGGCGCTGAACGCGCACGTCCGCGCCGTCGCGGCACCGAAGTCCCTGTGGTAAAGTCATTCAATTCCCCGGGGCCGCAAGCCGCAGCCAGCCCGGGGCCGCGTCCCGCGGGTCCGGCTTTGATCGAGGCGCCCGTAGCTCATTCGGATAGAGCACCGGCCTTCTAAGCCGGCGGTAACAGGTTCGAATCCTGTCGGGCGCGCCAGTTTTCCCAGCGGTGGCTGTAGCTCAGCGGTAGAGTCCCGGATTGTGATTCCGGTTGTCGTGGGTTCGAATCCCATCAGCCACCCCATCGTTCCCCGACCCCGGCACGCGCCGCGGTTCGAGGGGTTCTCCGCCCCGAGGGAGCGCTGAATGTCCGCCAGCATCGACGCCGCCGTCCAAGAACGCATCGAAGGCACGCTGGCGCTGATTCGCGAGCGCGCCCCCGGCGCCGAGTGCGACGACCTCCTCGCGTTGGCGCGCGCCTACCTCTCCGGCGTGGACGCGGAGGACGTCGCCGAGCGCGACGTGCTCGACCTCTACGGCGCGGTGCGCTCGCTGTGGCAGTTCGCCGCGTCGCGCGAGCCCGGCCAGCCGAAGGTGCGCGTGTTCAACCCCTCCGTCGAGGAGCACGGCTGGCAGTCCACGCACACCGTCGTCGAGATCGTCAACGACGACATGCCATTCCTCGTCGACTCGCTGCAGATGGAGATCCACCGGCAGCAGCTCACGCTGCACTTCATCGCCCACCCGATCCTCGCCGTGCGGCGCGACGGCGCGGCGCGGGCGGCTGCGGGCGAGGAGCGGCGCGAGTCGATGATGCACGTCGAGGTCGACCGCATCGCCGACCCGGCGCGGCGCAATGCGCTCGCGGCCGCCGCCGCGCGAGTGCTGGGCGACGTGCGCACCGTCGTGCACGACTGGCGGCCCATGCGCGAGCGGATGCTGGCGGTCGATGCCGAGCTGGCCGCGGCGAAATTGCCGGTCGCGGCGGAGGAAGTGGCCGAGACGCGCGCGTTCCTGCAGTGGCTCGCCGACAACCACTTCACGTTCGCCGGCTACCGCTGCCACGATCTCGTCGACACGGGCGACGGCGCCGGGCTGGCGGTGGTGCGCGGCTCCGGGTTGGGCCTGCTGCGCGAGCGCGACGGCGAGGCGCGCTCGGCGTCCTTCGCGCAGCTTCCCGCGGCATTGCGCGAGCAGGCGCGCGCCCCGAATCTCCTCTTCATCACCAAGTCGAACTCGCGCTCGACCGTCCACCGCCCCGGGTACCTGGACTACATCGGCGTCAAGCGCTTCGACGCAGGCGGCAAGGTCGTCGGCGAGCACCGCTTCATCGGGCTCTACGCCTCCGCCGCGTACAGCGCGATACCCGAGAACATCCCGCTGCTCCGGCGCAAGGTCGCGCGCATCCTCGGCCGCACCGGCTTCGCGCCCGGCAGCCACGCGTACAAGTCGCTGGTCAACATCCTCGACACGTACCCGCGCAACGAGCTTTTCCAGATCGGCGAGGACGAACTCGCCGCGGTTGCGCTCGGCATCCTCAAGCTCGAGGGCCGCCAACGCTTCCGGCTGTTCGTGCGCCGCGACCTCTACGAGCGCTTCGTCTCCTGTCTCATCTACGCGCCGCGCGAGCGCTACACCACCGAGATGCGGCGGCGCTGGCAGGCGCTGCTCGTCGAGGCGTTCCGCGGCACCGGCGCGGAGTTCGCCGTGCTGCTCTCCGAGTCGACGCTGGTGCGCGTGCTGATCACCGTGCGCACGCAGCCGGGGCAGGTGCCCGAGGTCGACCGCGATGCGCTGGAGAAGCGTCTCGCGGACGCCTCGCGGCGCTGGGAGGACGACCTCGCCAATGCCCTGGACCGTGCACTCGGCGAGGCGCGCGCCGCGCCGCTCGCGCAGCGCTACGCGAGCGCGTTTCCGACCGCCTACCGCGAGGACTTCCCCGCGCGCGTGGCGGTGCCCGACATCGCGCTCGTCGAACGGGCGCTCGCCACCGGCGAGGCCGCGATGAACCTCTATCGGCCGGTCGATGCCGCGCCCGGGCAGCTGCGATTCAAGCTGGCGAAGGCGGGCGGCCCGGTCACTCTGTCGCAGGCGCTGCCGATGCTCGAGCGCATGGGCCTCACGGTGATCGAGGAACGGCCTTACCGCGTCTCGCCGGAGGGAGCTGCGCGCACCTGGCTGCACGACTACGGCTTGCAGACGGGCGATGCCGAAGTCGGCGGGGACGACGCGCGCGCGCTGTTCGAGGACGCGTTCGCGCGCGTGTTCCGCGGCGAGGTCGAGAGCGACGACTTCAATCGCCTCGTGCTCGCCGCGCGACTGTCGGCCGACGAGGTGACCGTGCTGCGCGCGTACGCGCGCTACTCGCGGCAGCTCGGCTTTCCGCTGTCGCAGGCGGCTTTCGAGGCGACGCTCGCGGCGCACCCGGCGATCGCGCACCAGCTCGTCCACCTGTTCCGCCTGCGCTTCGACCCCGCCGCCGGGGACGCCGAGGTGGAGAAACGGCAGGTGCGCGCGATCGGGCTCGCGCTGGAGAAGGTCGCGAACCTCAACGAGGACCGCGTGCTGCGCCAGTACGTCGCGCTGATCCTCGCGACGACGCGAACGAACTACTGGCGCCGCGATGCTTCCGGCGCGCGGCGTCCGTTCCTGTCGTTCAAGTTCGACCCGTCGCGCGTCCCGGGCATGCCCGAGCCGCGGCAGAAGTTCGAGATCTTCGTCTATTCGCCGCGCTTCGAGGGCGTGCATCTGCGTGGCGGGTCGGTGGCGCGCGGCGGCTTGCGCTGGTCGGACCGTCCCGAGGACTTCCGCACCGAGGTGCTGGGGCTCGCCAAGGCGCAGATGGTCAAGAACATCGTCATCGTGCCCGTCGGCTCGAAGGGCGGGTTCGTGCTCAAGCGCGCGCCGTCGCCCGCGGACCGCGATGCCTACCTGGCCGAGGGGGTTGCCTGTTACAAGGATTACCTTCGCGCGCTGCTCGACCTCACCGACAACCGCACGCCCGAGGGAATCGTTCCGCCGGCGGACGTACGGCGCCACGACGGCGACGACCCGTACCTCGTCGTCGCCGCGGACAAGGGCACGGCCGCGTTCTCCGACTACGCGAACAGCGTGTCCGCCGAGTACGGCTTCTGGCTGGGCGATGCGTTCGCTTCGGGCGGTTCGGCCGGCTACGACCACAAGAAGATGGGCATCACCGCGCGCGGCGCGTGGGAGGCGGTCAAGCGTCACTTCCGCGAGCTGGGCGTGGACACGCAGTCGCAGACCATCACCGCCGTGGGCATCGGCGACATGTCGGGCGACGTGTTCGGCAACGGCATGCTGCTCTCGCCGCACGTGAAGCTGCTGGCGGCTTTCGACCACCGTCACATCTTCCTCGATCCCGACCCCGACCCGGCGGCGTCGCTGGCAGAGCGCAGGCGTGTCTACGACCTGCCGCGTTCGAGCTGGGCCGATTACGACGCGAAGCTGATCAGCGCCGGCGGCGGCGTATGGCCGCGCGCCGCGAAGTCGATCCCGGTCTCGTCGCAGGTCCGCGCGGTGCTGGGCATCGAGGCGGAACTGATGGCGCCGGCCGAGCTGATCTCGGCGATCCTGCGCGCTCCGGTCGACCTGCTCTACAACGGCGGCATCGGCACCTACGTCAAGGCTCACGACGAGAGCCACGCCGACGTCGGCGACCGGGCCAACGACGCCGTGCGCATCGACGGGCGCGACTTGCGCTGCAAGGTCGTCGCCGAGGGCGGCAACCTCGGCCTGACGCAGCGCGGCCGCGTCGAGTACGCGCTTGCCGGCGGCCGGATCAACAACGACGCGATCGACAACTCCGCGGGAGTGGACACCTCCGACCACGAGGTCAACATCAAGGTCCTGCTCGCCATTCCCGTCGCCGAGGGTACGCTCACGCTGCGCCAGCGCAATGACCTGCTCGCGAGCATGACCGACGACGTCGGGGCGCTGGTGCTGCGCGACAACTACGAGCAGACGCAGGTGCTCTCGGTGGGCGGGCGCCTCGCGGCAAAGCTCGTCGACGACTACGCGCGCTTCATCCGCTATCTGGAGCGCGAGGGACGCCTCAACCGCGCCATCGAGTTCCTGCCCACCGACGAGGCGCTCGCCGAGCGCGCGGCGGCCGGTCTCGGGCTCACCAGCCCCGAGTGTGCCGTCGTGCTGGCCTACGCGAAGCTGTGGCTGTACGACGTGGTGCTCGCCTCCGCGCTGCCCGACGATCCCTGGGTGGCGCGCGCGCTCGTCGACTACTTCCCGGCGCCGCTGCGCGAGAGGTATGCCGGCGCGATGGCGCGCCATCCGCTGAAGCGCGAGATCATCGCGACGGTCGTCGTCAACCGGACGGTGAACCGCGTCGGACCGACGTTCGTGCACCGCGCCGCCGAGGTGACCGGCGCGCATCCCTCCGAGGTCGTCCGCGCCCACCTGCTCACGCGCGAGGTGTTCGGCCTGCCGGCGCTGTGGCTTGACGTCGAGGCGCTGGACAACGCCGTCGCCGACGAGGTGCAGGCGCGCATGCTCATCGATGCCAGCCGCCTCGCCGCGCGCGGCGCGCTCTGGTTCCTGCGCGACGCGCGCTTCGCGGCCGACATGGGTACGACGATCGCGAGCTTCGCGCCCGCGGTCGCCGCGGTGGCCGAGCGCGTCGGCAGTCTGCTCGAGGGTGGTGCGCGTGACGACGTCGCTGCGCGCGCGGCAGCCTTGCAAGCGGACGGCGTGCCCGAGGGCCTGGCGCAGCGCGTCGCCGCGCTGGACGCCATGGGCGGAGCGCTCGACGTCGCCGAGGTGGCGCAGGCGCTCGAACGCGACGTGGCGGAGGTGGCGGAAGTCTACTTCCGGCTCGGCCATCGGCTCGGCCTCGACTGGATCGCGCGTCGCATCGGAGCGCTCTCCGCGCCGGGCCACTGGCAGGCGCTGGCCCGCAACGCGCTGCGCGACGACGTCGCCGGCCTGCAGCGCGCGCTGACCCGCGAGGTGCTGCTGCACGGCGCGGGCGCCACGGCACAGGCGCGCATCGAGGCGTGGGAAGCGGCAAGCCGCGTCGCCCGCGAGCGCGCCGCGCGTGTCGTCGAGGAGGTGAGGGCGGTCGCCGAGCCGGATCTCGCGATGCTCTCCGTTGCCCTGCGCGAGCTGCGCAACCTCGCCGGCGCCGCATCCGGCGCGAAGCGCGCCTGACGGCGGCGCCGCACCTTTCGCTACCATTGGGGACCGCAGAGCATCGCCGGATCCCGACCCCGTGCGCATCACCGTCGCCACCTACAACATCCACAAGGGTTTCTCGCACTTCAAGCGCCGAGTGGTGATCCACGAGCTGCGCGAGCGGCTCGAGGGGCTCGACGCCGACCTCGTGTTCCTGCAGGAGGTGGTCGGCGTGCACGAGCGCCACGCCGGCCGCTACCACGACTGGCCGCGCAAGCCGCAGCACGAGTACATCGCCGGCGAGCGCTGGTCCGAGATCGCCTACGGCAAGAACGCGACCTACCGCGATGGCCACCACGGCAACGCGCTGCTGTCGCGCTTTCCCATCGTCGCGCAGGAGAACGAGGACATCTCGGCGCACCCGTTCGAGTCGCGGGGCCTGCTGCATTGCGTGGTGAAGCTCGGTGGCCGCCAGCCGGACCTGCACTGCATCAACGTGCACCTCGGCCTGTTCGAACGCGGCCGCGAGTGGCAGGTGCGCGCGCTGTGCGAGCGCATCCGCGCCACCGTGCCCGACGGCGCGCCGCTGGTGATCGCGGGCGACTTCAACGACTGGCGGCACCGCGCCAACCGTACGCTCATCGACCAGCTCGGCGTCATCGAGGTGTTCGAGGCGGTGAGGGGCCGTCCCGCGCGCACGTTCCCTTCCGTGCTGCCGGTGTTTCGCCTTGATCGCATCTACGCGCGCGGGCTCGCCATCGTCGAGGCGCACGTCCACTGCGCGTTCCCGGCTGCGCGCATTTCCGACCACGCCGCACTTGCGGCGACCTTCGAGACGCGGCCGCGGCGCGCCGCGAAGCGCGTCAGCGCGTAGCGCCGTCAGCGCAATGAACAGATTTCAGCCGGGCAACGCCGTGCGGCTGCTGCGCAGCGGCGCGGAGTACTTCCCGGCGCTGATGGAAGCGGTGAAAGCCGCGCAGGCGGAGGTGTGGATCGAGACCTACATCTTCGCCGACGACCCGGCGGGACGGGCGGTGGCCGGTTCGCTGGTCGACGCTGCACGGCGCGGAGTGACGGTGCGCGTGCTGGTGGACGGCTGGGGCGCGAAGCACTACCTCACGCCGTCGCTCGAGCGCTACCTCGTCGAGGGCAGCGTGCGGCTGCTGCGCTACCGGCCGGAAGTGGCGCCGTGGCAGTTCCGCTCGCACCGGCTGCGGCGGCTGCACCGGAAGATCGCCCACGTCGACGGCCGCGTCGGTTTCGTGGGCGGCATCAACCTGATCGACGACATGAACACGCCGGGCCACCGCCCGCCGCGCGTCGACTTCGCGGTGCGCGTCGAGGGGCCGGCGGTGGCCGGGATCGTGCACGCGACGGCGCGCGTGTGGGCGCTGTGCGAGCTGGTGCAGTTCCGCACCCGCGAGGCACCGCTGTTCCCCGAGCCGCGCCCCGTACCCCGCGCGGGCGGGCAGACCGCGAAGTTCACGATCCGCGACAATCTCTCGCACCGGCGCGACATCGAGCGCGCCTACCTCGCCGCGGTGCGCACGGCGAAGCGGGAGATCCTGATCGCCTGCGCGTACTTCTTCCCCGGCATTCGCTTCCGTCGCGCGCTGATCGGTGCGGCCGCTCGCGGCGTGCAGGTCACGCTGCTGCTGCAGCACCGCGTCGAGTACCGTCTGCTGCACTACGCGTCGCGCGCGCTGTACGGGCAGCTGCTGGCCGGCGGTGTCGCGATCGAGGAGTACCATCGTTCGTTCCTGCACGCCAAGGTCGCCGTGGTCGACGAGCGCTGGGCGACGGTGGGCTCGTCGAACATCGATCCCTACTCGCTGCTGATGTCGCGCGAGGCGAACCTGTTCGTGCGCGACGCCGGCTTCGCCGGCGAGCTGCGCCTCGAGCTCATGCAGATGGTGCAGACAGGCGCGCGGCGCGTCGGGCCGCAGCACTGGGCGGCGCGCTCGCCTCTGGTCAAGGGCCTGTGCTGGTTGGCCTACGGGTGCGTGCGCGTGGCGATGGGCATGCTGGGCTATGGCGGCAACGAGTGGTGGCGCGGCCGCCGCCGCCACCGCCACCGCCACGGCGTCGGCGAGACGATCACGCGCATCACGCGCGGGAGGAAGTAGCGTGCGCGGCCAAGGGAGCTCGCTGCCGATGCCCGCCGGCCGCGGCGTGGGGCGCACGGCGCGCGGCGACTGGGCCACGACGCGCCTGATCCTGCCCTACCTGTGGGAGCACCGCGGCCGGGTCGTTGCCTCGCTGGCCTGCCTGGTGATGGCCAAGCTCGCCAACGTCGGCGTCCCGCTGGTGATGAAGGACATCGTCGACGGGCTCACCGGCGAAGCCGCGCTGCTGGCCGTGCCGTTCGCGCTGCTGGCCGCCTACGGCGCGCTGCGGCTGTCCACGACGGTGTTCACTGAGCTGCGCGAGTTCCTGTTCGCCAAGGTCACCCAGCGCGCGGTGCGCAAGGTCGCGCTGCAGGTGTTCCGCCACTTGCACGCGCTGTCGATGCGCTTCCACCTCGCGCGCCAGACCGGGGGGCTCACGCGCGACGTCGAGCGGGGGCAGCGCGGCATCGCCACGCTGATCCAGTACGCGCTGTTCTCGATCCTGCCCACGCTGGTCGAGATCGCGCTGGTGTGCGCGATCCTGGTGGCGCGCTACGACTGGACGTTCATCGCCATCACGCTCGTCGCGCTGGTCGCCTATATCGCGTTCACCGTCGCCGTGACCGAGTGGCGCACGACCTTCCGGCGAACGGCGAACGAGCTGGACAGCCGGGCGAACACGCGCGCGATCGACAGCCTGATCAACTACGAGACGGTCAAGTACTTCGGCAACGAGGACTGGGAGGCGCGGCGCTACGACGAGAGCCTGCAGCGCTGGGAGAAGGCTGCGGTGATCAGCCAGACCTCGCTCTCCGCGCTCAACATCGGCCAGAGCGCCATCATCGCGGTGGCGGTGACGCTGATCATGTGGCGCGCGACGGCGGGCGTGGTGGACGGCACGATGACCCTCGGCGACCTCGTGCTGGTCAACGCGTTCATGATCCAGCTCTACATCCCGCTCAACTTCCTCGGCGTGGTCTACCGCGAGATCAAGCAGGCGCTTGCCGACATGGAGCGGCTGTTCGGCCTGCTCGACGAGCACGCCGAGATCCGCGACGCGCCCGGCGCCGTGCCGCTGGTGCTCGCCGGCGGCGAGGTGCGCTTCGAGCACGTCGACTTCGCCTACGAGGCGAACCGGCAAATCCTGTTCGACGTCTCGTTCACGATCCCTGCGGGCCGCACGGTGGCGGTGGTGGGTCCGTCGGGCTCGGGCAAGTCCACGCTCGGCCGGCTGCTGTACCGCTTCTACGAGCCGGTCGGCGGGCGCATCGCGATCGACGGCCAGGACCTGCGCGGCGCGACGCAGACGAGCCTGCGCGCGGCGATCGGCATCGTGCCGCAGGACACCGTGCTGTTCAACGACACGATCGAGTACAACATCGCCTACGGCCGGCCGGGCGCGTCGCGCGAGGAGGTCGTCGCCGCGGCGCAGCTGGCGCAGATCCACGACTTCGTGAGCCGGCTCCCCGAAGGCTACGCCACACAGGTCGGCGAGCGGGGCCTGAAGCTCTCCGGCGGCGAGAAGCAGCGCGTGGCGATCGCGCGCGCGATCCTCAAGCGCCCGACGATCCTCATCTTCGACGAAGCGACCTCGGCGCTCGATTCGCGCGCGGAGAAGGCGATCCAGGCGGAGCTGAAGGCGATCGCGAGCGAGCACACCACGCTGACCATCGCGCACCGCCTGTCCACGATCGTCGATGCCGACGAGATCCTCGTGCTGGAGCACGGGCGCATCGTCGAGCGCGGCGCGCACCTCGCACTGCTCGCCGCCGGAGGAACCTACGCCCGGATGTGGCGCCTGCAGCAGGACGAGGCACTGCGCTCGCGCGCGGCGCTCGAGGAGGGCGGCGAGCCCTGACGCCGCGCCCGCCGTCGTTGGCGCGACGGCACGCCGGCAGCACGCCACGCTACGAGTCGCCTGACGGACGCGCAGCCGCCCCGGGGCACACCCCGCGCCCCGCCCAGGGGCGTGCGGCGACCGCAGGTCGGCCAAAGCGGGCCGCCAACCTGTTGAGCGGGCTGGGGTATTGCCACTTTCTTCGGGAATCGTGCTATAAACGCCTTTCCTTCGCGTTCCACATGATCAAGCCCCTCTTCATCCTTGTTTTTGCTTGCGTTGCCGGTGTTGCGGCAGCGGCGCAGGAGCCCGATCCGGCCAAGCTCAGGCTCGCGTCGGCGAACGCGCTCGTGCGCGACGCGACGACCGGCCAGCCGATCTACGCCAAGGGCGCCGACGAGGTCACGGCGATCGCGTCGCTGACCAAGCTGATGACCGCGATGGTCTCGCTCGATGCCGGCCAGCCGCTCGATGAGCTGATCGACGTCGGCATCGACGACTTCGACTTCCTGAAGGGCAGCAGCTCGAGGCTCGGGTTGGGCACGCAGCTGCCGCGCCGCGAGATGCTGCGGCTGGCGCTCATGTCCTCGGAAAACCGCGCCGCATCGGCCGTGGCGCGCCACTATCCGGGCGGCCCGCACGCGTTCGTCGCCGCGATGAACGCGAAGGCGATAGCGCTCGGCATGGCGCGCACGCGCTTCGACGACCCGACCGGTCTGTCGCCGCGCAACGTCTCCACGGCCAACGACCTCGCGACGATGGTGACGGCCGCCGCGGCCTACCCGCTGATACGCGAGTACTCGACCACGCCGTCGGCCTACGTCGAAGTGGACCCTGCGGGGCGCATCGTCGGTTTCAACAACTCGAACCGGCTGGTCGCCTCGAGCAGCTGGGAGATCCTGCTGCAGAAGACCGGCTACATCCGCGAGGCCGGGCGCTGTCTCGTGATGCTCGTGAACATCGCGAGCAAGCCGGTCGTCATCGTGCTGCTCGACTCGGTCGGCAAGTTCACGCGCCTGGGCGACGCCGAGCGCGTCAAGCACTGGATCGAGACCGGGGACGCGCTGCCGCTCAAGGTGGTGGCCAAGGCCGTCGCGCCCAAGCGGACGGTCAAGGCCGCCAAGCGCACGGCCACGGCTCCGGTGCGCGGAACGTTCAAGAGCACCTCCTCGCGCCCGCGCTGAAGGCTCCCCCCGGTCCGACACGCCT
>Ga0105090_10001660_pt1 | contig 12116 bp, 10 predicted proteins | sample PPLLak3March2015_FD_79110 | JGI IMG/M metagenome (GOLD analysis project Ga0105090, IMG submission 79110) | Freshwater sediment microbial communities from Prairie Pothole Lake near Jamestown, North Dakota, USA - PPLs Lake P7 Core (1) Depth... | ecosystem: Environmental > Aquatic > Freshwater >... | reverse complement strand
CCTGCCGGATCGGACGCACGCTGGGAGTGTGGCGGTTCTAGCCGTTTGGAGTGCGGTGGCATGACACCGCTTTGACTTCATCCCGCCGCGCGCTCAGGCCAGAAAAAGGTCCAGTCCGCCCTGCGCTCACAGCCGGTTTGACCTGTTTCGGAGCCAACCGTCTGCACTGGCAAAGCCAAGGCGGTGTCATGCCACCGCACTCCAAAAATCAAGGCACGCGGAAGATCTGGTTGTTCGAGGGGTCGCGCGCGAGTTGGCCGGAGCGGAAACCCTCGACGTCGATGACGTTGTAAGGCTCGTAGGGGCTGATCACCTCGTTGGGGTTCGCGGTGCGCTGGGCGGTCGGATACTCGCCGGGGCGGGTGGGGGCGGGAGGTGGCTGAGGTGCGGCGGGCTCGGAATAGGTGGTGTCCGATGGCTGGCCGTTGGGATCGACGATTTCCGGCGGGTAGGGGGGATTTGGCTTGAAGCGCGGCGGCGGAACTTCGGGCGGCGGGGTGCAGGCGGCGAGGAGGATCGTGGCAGCGGCGAAAAGGGCTTTGAGCATGCGCGTGGGACTTGGGTTGTGGTGAATCTATTCGACCGGGAATCATCCGGCAATCCCATGCTTCACCAGAATGGCGAGCTTGCGGATGCCGGAAACCCGGTAGCGTTTCTCAAACACGCGGAAGCCGTCACGCCGCATTTGGCCGAGCAATTCTTGATAGATTTCGCCCATGATCCGGGCCGGGGCGAGCGCATGGCGGTCGGCGGCGGGCAGGAGCGCCGCGGCCTCTCGGAAGTAGCCGTCGGCGCGGTCCGCCTGATAGCGCATGAGTGCGAGGAAACGATCGTCGCGCGTGCCTGCCGCCAGATCGCTCTCGGTGTAGCCGAAGCGCGCGAGGTCATCGAGCGGCAGGTAGATGCGGCCGCCGTTGTCACAATCCTCGCGGATGTCGCGCAGGATGTTGGTGAGTTGCAGCGCGCGGCCGAGCGCCACTGCGTAGGACTCCGCCTCCGGATCCTTGCAGCCGAAGATGCGGATGGAAACCAAGCCCACCGCGCAGGCGACCTTCCAGATGTAATCGGACAGATCCTCCCACGTTTGGAAACGCCGGGGCTCAAGATCCATCTGGCAGCCGTCGATGATGGCGGTGAGCAGTTCGTTGGGAATTGAATGGCGCTCGCGCAGTTCAATCACTTCGCGCTGGAGCTCGGAGGTTTTTTCAAAACCGTGTGCAAGACCTTGTTTCCATGCTTGCAGGCTGGCTGCACGCTCATCGGCTGGGATGCCCGGATCGTCCGCCAGGTCATCGAGCGTGCGGCAGTAGGCGTAGAAAACCACGGCATCCGCACGGCGCTCGCGTGGCAGGACGCGCAGGGCGAAGGCCAGGTTGGACTTCGCGCGGCGGGTGATCTGGAGGGCGTCCGACACGGCGCGTTCTAACGGATGAACCCCCAGTGGCCGGTGGTCACGGGCCAAAGTGAAAAGAGTGCCGGACCCACCAGGTTGAATTCCTTCACCGGGCCCCAGTAGCGCGAGTCGAGCGAGTTGCCGGTGTTGTCTCCGAGCGCGGCGTATTCGCGCATGCCGGGGCGGGCCTTGGCTGTTAGAGTGAAGGAATCGCCCGGCTTGGACAGGTATTGGGAAATGTTTTTCCCGCGTCCGATCAGCTCGCGCGCATCGGCGGGCACGTAGCCGTTGGGGTTGATCCGGAATGCTCCCTCGCCGCGGATCACGCGCTGGATGCCGGGTTCGCGGGCGATTTTTCCATCAATGAGCAGATTTGGCGACTGGATGCTGAGCGTGTCTCCCGGCACGCCGCAGAGGCGCTTGATGTAATGCGAGCCGGCGGCCTGGTCGCCGCTGCGCTCGTGGATGCCGCGGATGCCCAGAGTGTCGAAGACGAAGACCTCGCCGCGTTTCGGCTTGCGGAAATGATAGGAAAACTTGTCCACCAGCACGAGGTCTCCGGAATCGATGGTGCCTTCGCAAACCACCGTGCCCTTGGGCAGCAGGCCGCCGTTCATGCTGGCGGTGCGGATGGCGTCGCTCAGGCCGATCTGGGTGCAGGGCGTGGCGGGAGCCGGCAGGCGCAGCGGTTTGGAATCGACGAAGTGGAGTTCGGAGCGGCTGAAGAAATGCATCATCTGCACATCGCGGATATCCACCCTGTTTTGTGGCGTGACGGCGAGGTGGCGGTCCTGGTCATTGACGACTTTCACATAGGAGCGGCCGCGCAGGACTTTTTCCAGCATCCGTTGTGGAAACGACGGCCAGTCCTTCTCCGCGAGCGGCGTGCCGATGATGCCGTTGAGCGTGGGCTGCATGGAGCCGGTGGGGATGCGGAACGGTTGGAGATAATAGGCACGCAGTCCCAGCGCGATGACGATGGCGACAAACATGACCTCCACGTTTTCCTCCAGCCAGCCGACGGTTTTTTCATTCGGCAGTGAGTTTTCGCAGGTGGCGCGGATTTGCTTCGAGGCTTCGTCCACCTTGGCGCGGTCGCCGGATTTGATGGCGGCCAGCAAATCACTGCGGCGGGATTCGATTTCCTCGACCTGCCCGGCTTTGAGCAGGTCACGCTTGTAATGCACGAACTTCCGCGCGCCCTTTGCAAGGTGCAGCGCTTCCTCTTTCCACTTCGGGGTGAACATGGCGCGCAGTCTCGCGGCACTTCCCGGCGACTGCAAGCGCGGAGAAATCCAGAGGGTTTCCTGCTGAAATGAGTTTCGAAACCGCATCCGCCGCACTTAGCTTCGCGCCGTGGCCGATGCCGGACCAGATTATCGCTTGCAGACCGACGGAAAATTTTTCCGTTCCGGAATGTCGCGTGTCGAACTGCGCTCGGTGACCTACGGGCCGTTTCCCGGCGGCTGGCCGGAGTCCTTCGATGTGGATTTCCAGCGCATCGCGGCGGCGGGCTTCAACTCGCTGCGCTTGTTTGACATGCCGGACCACCGCCTGCTGGATGAGGCCGCGTGCCATGGACTCCGGGTTTTCGGCGGCCTCAAGTGGGGCCAGAACGCGGATTTTTTCCGGCGTCCCGCACTGCTGAGTGCGGCGCGGGTCGCCCTGGCGCGGGCGCTGCGCGAAACGGCGGACCATCCGGCGCTTGCCGGTGTGTATCTGGGCAATGAAATTCCCGCCGACCTGGTGCGCTGGATGGGACCGCTGCGCGTGCGCCGCAGCATCGAGGATTTGATCGAGCTGGGCCGCACGCTCGCACCCGGTCTTCTTTTCGCCTACGCCAACTATCCGAGCACCGAGTATCTGGAACCCGAAAACGCCGACTTCTCGGCATTCAACATCTATCTGGAAAACGCGGATGATTTCCGCAGTTATGTCAAACGGCTGCATCACATCGCCGGGGACCGGCCGCTTGTGATCTCCGAGTTCGGGCTGGATTCTAACAGAAACGGTGTCGGGTGCCAGGCTGAGGCGCTCCAATGGGCGATGGAAATTTCCCGCGATCAGGAATGCGCCGGCTTCACCATTTATGCATGGAGCGACCGTTGGTGGAACGCCGGCACGGAAGTGCTAGACTGGGATTTCGGTCTAACAGGCCGCGAGGGGCACGCCAAACCCGCGCTGGCCGCCATCGCCTCCGTGATGGCATCAGCAAGCCTGCCGCCGCGCGCATCACATGCGTTTTCCGTGATCATCTGCACGCGCAACGGCAGCGAGCGCATCGGCGCTTGTCTGGAAGCCGTGGGAAAACAGGAGGGCGCGGATTTCGAGACGATTCTCGTCGATGACGGCTCGACGGATGGCACTGCGGACTTGGTGGCGGAGCGATTTCCGTGGGTGAAACTTTTGCGGCTCGCTCCCTGTGGCCTGAGTGCCGCCCGCAATGCCGGGGCGGCTGCGGCGGGTGGCGAAATCCTCGCCTTCACCGATGATGACTGCATGCCGGACCGTGAATGGTTGCTTCGTCTCGACCGGGTATTCGCCGACGGGCGCTTTGCCGCCGCGGGCGGGCCGAACCTGCCGCCGCCGCCGCGATCATGGCGCGAGGCGGTGGTTTGCGCGGCACCTGGCGCGCCCAGCCATGTGATGCTCGATGATGTGGAGGCCGAGCATCTGCCCGGCTGCAATCTGGCAGTGACCCAAACCGCATTCGATGCGATCGGCGGCTTTGATCCGCGGTTTCACACGGCCGGCGATGATGTGGATTTCTGCTGGCGGCTGAGCGACGCCGGATACCGGCTCGGCTTCGCGCCGGGGGCTTTCGTCTGGCACTGGCGGCGGCCGTCGATCCGGGCGTTTCTGCGCCAACAGATTGGCTACGGTGCGGCGGAAAAACTTCTGATTTCCAAACATCCGGCGCGTTTCACCCGGCGCGGCACCGCCAAGTGGCGGGGATTCGTCTATGGCGGCGGCCCGGTGCGCGTGGCGGCGGATTCCATCATCTATTTTGGAGCCATGGGCAGTGCCGGTTATCAGGCACTCATCAGCCGCATGCTGCCACTGCGCGGATTGGACCGGCGCTTCGATTGCTGGCGCGCGCGCCTCGCGCTCACTGCCGTGGCTTGGATAGCTCCAAGGCTGCGGGCATGGGCGCGCTGCCGCAGATGGCTGGTGGAATCCTGGCCCGGGCAGAAGGGCGATTCGGACGGCTCCGGATCTCATGAATGGGAAGCCGGCAGCGGCTCGCGTGAGCAATTTCTGGATCGCCTGCTGCACGACGGCTGGAAATCCGGCGGCGGCACCGATCTCTGGGATCTGGAAAAAGGCGGCACCCGCCTCCTGCTTGCCACCGAACACGGTGAAAACGGCGCAAAGAACACCCTCGTCCGCGTCTGGGGCGATCCCGAAACTCTGCCGTCATGGTTGATGCCCGGCGCAGCCGCGTTAGACTCCATGCCATGACCGCGATCAACGACCGCCTCGAACTCACTCTGCGCGATGGCACCCCGGTGATTGTCCGGCCCTTGATCGAAGAGGACCGCGCCTTGGTGGCCGAGGCCTACCGGCGCCTTTCTCCCGAGGCCCGCTACCAGCGGTTCTGGACGCGCACCGGCGAGATGCTCGGCAAGAAAATGCTGGACCGTCTGCTCGATCAGGATCGCACACTTCATCTCACTTGGGCGCTGCTTGATCCCGCCCGCAGGTTTCCCGGCGTGGGAGGCGCAAGCTGGTGGCGCAATCCTGACAAGCCCGATGAGGCGGAAATTTCCGTCATGGTGCTTGACGATGACCAACGCCGCGGCATCGGCACCCTCTTGCTCGCCGTGTTGTGGATCACCGCCTTCCGCGCCGGCGTGGAACAGATGGTGGCCTACACCCTGGTGGAAAACCACCGCGCCGCGAAATGGATCCGCGACTGCGGCGGGGCAGGGGAGTGGGACGGCTACAAGCTCGTCTTCCGCTGGGACCTCAACAACCTCGACGCCCTGCCCGAAACACCCGCCGCCGCCGACCTCGCCTCATGGCTCGCCGAGCTTTCGCGGCGGCTTTTGTGAGATTCAATCCGAATTCAGAAAATCCACGAAAGTCACGAAAAGCACTAAAAATAAGGGAAGTACGAAGTCATGCGCTGTCATGAACCGTGCAGGATCGGGACTGCTGTAAATCCTTGAGCCTTTCGTGGAATTTCGTTTTTTTCGTGGTTGAATTTGGGTTTTCAACTTCAATCACCAAAATGGTAGCGCCCGCCGCGCACACTTACATTCGGCGGGATGTGTTTATTCTCGAAGGCATCATATCCCTCTTTGAGATTGTTCCAGAAGTCTTCCCATTCGGAAGAGGCGGCACGTTTCATGCGTTCCTCCGTCATGCGGAAGGGGAAAAGATGCACGCGGAAAAAGCGCTGGGTGTCGGCGTGGGCGGCCGCGCAGAGCGTGTAGATTTCCTCGATCTTTTCGTCGGTCATCGCCAGACAACCGATCGAATACCGGTTGCCATGCACCATGATCAAGCTCCCCGTCCAGCCATGGAAGCGATCATATACATTGGGATATCCGATGTTGAATGCCAGATGATATCGGCTGTCCGGTTTCATCGCAGACGGCGGCACGAAGTAGAAACCCTCCGGCACCTGGCCATCGCCCTCGGCGAGTTTCGGGCCAAGCTTGCCGGATGCTGCCGCGATGCGGTAGCTGCGGAAGAGTTCGAATTTTCCGGAGGTGCGGTTTTGAACGAAGAGTTCGAGCACGCGCTCCTCCTTGAAGGCACGGATGAAGACCGGCGCGCCGAATTCCAGGCCGGCCTTTTTCAAATCGCGCTCAAGCGCCGGGCGCACCCGGGCTTCAGCCGCAGCGGCGCGGGGATGACTGGAGAGGGGCATGGGTGGCGCGGTGGGCTCGTCAAATGCAGCCAAGCGCATTGCGAAAAGAAATAACAAGATGCACGTGGAGTGATTCATTCGCCGTAGTGATAATACGGTCATAAGAACAGTATCCTGCACAGGATTGGTGGATCGTCAAGCTGGCGATTCTGAAGCGAGCGTGGAATTGGACCAAGGCCGTTTTGCGCCCGCGGGCATTTTGAAGAGACAGATTGCGCCCGGGCTGGTTTTAAGCGACAACACGTCAGCCACACATGACCCAGCTTTTGATCGAACCCGCCCGCCGCACCGGATGTGACGATATTCCCGCGCTCACCGAGGTGCTGCAATCCGCAGCCCAGCGCCAACGCTCACCCATCGATGATGTGCTGGACGCCGGGGTGGTGGATGAGGAGCCTTACATGCGCGAACTCGCCCATGATCTCGGCCTGGAGTGGCTGGATGTCATTCCTATTCCGGAGGTGCCGCTGCCGCTGCGCGAGGCCTGCGGGCCGCGGATCGCGCTGCGCCACCGCTTGCTGCCGGTGGAAATCACCGGCGAGGGCGATAAAAAACGCCTGAAACTCGCGACCTTCGATCCTTTCAACCTCGTCGCCCGCCAGGCCGCAGCCCAGGAACTCTCGCTGCCCATCGATTGGTGCATGACATCCCGCAAGCGCCTGCACGAGGCGCTGCGCCGCCTCTACGGGGTGGGCGCCGATACCTTCGAACAGATCCTCGAAGGCCGCGATTTCGACTACGACGCCATCGAGTCCGGAGAGGACGAGGCCAACATCATCGACCACGACGACGACGAGGAAGCCAGCGTCGTCAAGTTCGTCAACCAGATCATCCGCGAGGCGCTCGACCAACGTGCGACCGACATCCACGTCGAGCCGCTCGCCACCAACCTGCGCATCCGCTACCGCATCGACGGCCGCCTGATCGAGGTGGCCGTGCCGGAAAACATCAAGGCGCTGCAAAGCTCGGTGATCGCGCGCTTGAAAATCATGGCGCGCCTCGACATCGCCGAGCGCCGAGTGCCGCAGGACGGCCGCATCAACCTACAGTTCGAGGGCGCGACCATCGACGTCCGCGTCGCCACCGTGCCGACCGTCGAGGGCGAGAGTGTTTCCCTGCGTCTGCTCAACCAGGAGAAATTCAACCTCGCCAAGCTCTCGATGGAGCCGTTCGTGCAGAGAAAGATCGAGCAACTGCTGCACCTGCCCAACGGCATCATCCTCATCACCGGTCCCACGGGCTCCGGTAAATCCACCAGCCTTTACTCCTTCCTCAGCGAGGTGAACCACCCGGAGCGGCGCATCGTCACCGTCGAGGATCCGGTGGAAAACAAACTCACCGGCGTGATGCAGATCGCCGTGAAAAGCGAGATCGGCCTCACCTTCGCCAACGCCCTGCGTTCCATCCTGCGTGCCGACCCCAACATCGTGATGATCGGTGAAATCCGCGACCTCGAGACCGCGGAAATCGCCATTCGCGCCTCTCTAACAGGTCACTTGGTGTTTTCCACCCTCCACACCAACGACGCCATGGGCGGCATCAGCCGTCTGGTGGACATGGGTGTGGAACCGTTCCTCGTATCCGCCGCCGTGCGCGCCTTCCTCGCACAACGTCTGGTGCGCCGCCTTTGTCCGAACTGCAAGGTGCCGCGTGAAATTTCCGACGAGGACAAGCGCAGCCTCGGCATCCCGCTGGAGATTCCCGGCATCCCCTACACCACCAAAGGCTGCGACCGCTGCCGCGGCACCGGTTTCTCCGGCCGCCTCGCGATCTATGAAGTCATCCTCGTCACGCCCGCCATGCAGGAACTCGTCGCCCACAGCGCACCCGCACCCAAGATGCGCGAGCAGGCCTTCCGCGATGGCTACGTGCCGATGCGCACCTACGGATGGTTCAAGGTGATGCAGGGCATGACCACCATCGAGGAAGTCATTTCCGTCACCTCGTCGGACATCGGCGGCGGGGAATGAATTGAATATTGAATATTCATCTGAAACCTCCGTCATCCGTTCACCAATAATCAATATCCAATAATCAATCTACAATCCTCGCCGTGCCCGTCTTCGCCTACAAAGCCCTCGCCACCAACGGATCGGTCACCACCGGTGAGATTGACGCCGCGGACCGCCCGGAGGCGTTGCGCATGCTCGACAAGAAGGGGCTGCAGCCGGTAAATCTGCGGGAAACCTCCGCCGCCGTGCAGACCCGCAAGCCAGCAGGAAAGGCGAGGGTGGACGAGGAGGGGAAAGCATCCGGAAAGACGGAGGCGAAGGAAGACGCCATCCCCGAAGGTCCCATCAAGCTCAAGCGTGGGGAAGTCGTGCTTTTCACCGAAGAACTCTCCGACATGCTCGCCGCCGGCCTGCAACTCGAGCCGGCGCTCAAGTCGATGGAAAACCGCCAGGAACTCGGCAACCTCAAGGCGGTTTCTTACAAGATCCGCCAGATTGTCAGAGATGGTGTCAACTTCTCCGTTGCCTTGAAAAAGGTGAGCCCCAGCTTTGGCCCGCTCTACTGCTCGCTGGCCGCCGCGGGTGAGGCCTCCGGTGCGCTGGATACCATCCTCAAGCGCCAGGCTCACTACCTCAAGACGCTATCGGAACTGCAGAGCCGCCTGATTCTCGCGATGATCTATCCGGCCTTTCTGGTGCTTGCCGGCATCGGTGTTTCGATCGTTTTCGTCACTACGCTCATCCCGCAGCTCACCGCCTTGATCGAAAGCACACCCGGCGGAAAAGTTCCGTTAGGTGCGGCCATCCTCATCGCCGCCTCGGATTTCATGAGCAAGTGGTGGCTGGTCATCCTTCTCACGCTCATCGCCAGCGGCATTTTCTTCAAGGCATGGAAGGACAACGATGCCAACAAGCCCGCGTGGGACCGGATGAAACTCCGTTTGCCGCTCGCCGGTCGTGTCATCACCAGCCGCTTCTACGTCCAGTTTTTGGAAACCATGGCCAACCTCGTCGGCAACGGACTGCCGCTGCTGCGCGCGCTCGAACTCTCGCGTGACGCCACCCAGAACCGCTCGCTGCGCGCCGCGCTCGACCAGGTGATCGTCCAGGTGGGCGACGGCCGCTCGTTTTCCAAAGCGCTCATCCGCAACGGCTCCTTCCCTCCGCTGCTCATCGACATGATCGCGGTGGGCGAGCAAACGGGGAAAATCGACCAGTCGCTGCGCCGCGCAGCCGAGCGCTATGACAAGGAGCTCGACAAGGACCTGCAGCGCATCATGGCGCTGATCATGCCCACCGTGCTCATCATCATGGCCGGCCTCATCGGCACCATGGCCTACCTGATGATCACCGCCATCTTCCAGACGATCTCGAATCTCGGGTGAGCGGGAGAGCCAAAATCCGCATTGCCCGGCGCGGTGGAATGGCGTGAAGTGCCTGGGTGCGCCACGAACCGATTTCTCCAGGGTTTTTCACCCGCAACCGCTCAAAGCTCCGCAAACTGCTGCGGCCGGACAGCATCGTCATTCTCCACTCCAATGACATCCATCCGACGAATGCGGACGGCACGATGCCATTCAGGCAGAACAACGACCTTTTCCACCTGACCGGAGTGGACCAGGAGGAAACCACGCTCATCCTCATGCCGGATGCGGTGGATCCGAAGGAGCGCGAGATTCTTTTCGTGCGGGAAACCAACGAGCACATCGCCATCTGGGAAGGCGAGAAGCTCACCAAGGAAAGGGCCCGTGCGCTCAGCGGCATTGAGCGCGTCGAATGGAGCAGCGCGCTGGAGGGATTTCTTCACCGTCTCACCACGCAGGCGGAGCATGTCTATCTTTCCACCAACGAGCATCCGCGGGCGGCCAACGTGGTGGAAACCCGCAACGCGCGCTTCATCAAGGACTGCCAGGCACGCTATCCGCTGCACCGCTACGAGCGCCTCGCCCCGCTCATGCACCGGCTGCGCGCCATCAAGGACGCCGAGGAAATCCGCATGATCCAGAAGGCCTGCGACATCACAGAAGCCGGCTTCCGCCGCGCGCTGGGATTCATCAAGCCGGGCGTGGGCGAGTGGGAGATCGAGGCCGAGTTGCTGCATGAATTCGTGCGCCGCGGCTCGCGGGGGTTTGCCTACACGCCGATCATCGGCTCCGGCGGAAGTTCCTGCGTGCTGCACTATGTGGAGAACGACAAGGTCTGCCGCGACGGGGATATCCTCCTGATGGACGTGGCTGCGGAATACGCCGGTTGGAACTCGGACCTCACCCGCGCCGTGCCGGTGAACGGCCGTTTCACGAAACGCCAGCGCGAGGTCTATGACGCGGTGCTGCGCGTCTTCCGCGGCGCGAATGAACTGCTGCGCCCCGGCGTGACACCGGTGGACTATCAGAAGGAAGTCGTCGGGCTGATGGAGCGCGAACTGGTGGAACTGGGCTTGTTCAGCGCCAGGGAGGCGAAGGCCCAGGGGCCGGACAAGCCGCTGGTGAAAAAGTATTTCATGCATGGCATTTCACATCACCTCGGGCTCGACGTGCATGACGTCTCGCCGCCGCACGAGCCCATCGCCGAGGGCATGGTCCTCACCATTGAGCCTGGTATCTACATCCGTGAGGAAAATCTCGGCATCCGCCTTGAGAACGACGTCCTCGTCGGTAAAAACCGCAATCTCGACCTGATGGCCAACATCCCGATCGACCCCGACGAGATCGAAAGCCTGATGAACGGTTGAGTGCGCGGCCCGTCTGCTGTCCGGCACCCGGATAATGGCCGGAAATGGGAACAGTTGGCCGGAATCGGGACTGCAAATCGCTTTCAAAACCCGAAAATCAAGAGCAGTGTATCACCAACGAAAGGCGACAGCGTGCCACGGCAGACTGAAAACCTTTCCGACATATTCTCAATTCCGCGCAACTGAGCCACAGGGCCGATCCGAACTCCGGGGGGAAGTCGAATCAAGGCCGGCAAAGCCAAACGGAATCTTTGGGGGGAAATGTGCTTTCGGGCGCGGACTGGTAAAAGTCCGCGCCCGTTCTGCGTTTGTGGCGCAGGGATTGGCGCTTGGCGGCGGCGATGGAAGCGGCTAATCCCGCGCCATGCGCAACGACATCGAGCGGGTATTGATCGACGAGGCGGTGATCGAGAAACGCCTCGACGCCATGGCCCAGGACATCGAGCGGGACTTTCCGGGCGGCACGCTGGTGGTGATCATCCTGCTCAAGGGAGCGCTCGTTTTCGCGGCGGACCTGCTGCGGCGCGTGCCGCGCGTGCTCGAGATCGAGTGTCTCAACGTGGCCAGCTACCACGGCGGCGTCGAGAGTTCCGGGACGGTGGATTTTCTCGACCGCCATTTTCCCGAGGTGCAGGGGCGGCATGTGCTTTTGCTGGATGACATCCTGGACACCGGCCGCACGCTGCACGCGGTGACCGAGCGCCTGATGGAAGAGGGTGCGGTGGCCGTTCACACCGCCGTTCTGTTAGCCAAGGACAAGCAGCGCGCCGAACACGTGCAGGCGGACTATGTCGGCTTTGAGATCGGCGATGAGTTCGTGGTCGGCTACGGCCTCGACTATCAGGGGAAATACCGGAATCTGCCCTACGTGGGCGTGTTGAAACTTCCCGCCACATGCTGACTCCGGCGGGTTGGGGCGCGGACCGTGGAGCCATCCACCCAGTGGCTGCCGATCATCGTGGCGCGCGGGTTTGCCGGCACGCCGCGCTCGTTGTGGTGGATCATCGAGATGAGCATGTCCATCGCCGCCTCGCCCACCAGGTCGTTGCGCTGGTTCATGCCCGCCCACTCGCCGTGGTCGGGGCGCCATTCGTATTGGATCAGGCCGATGTCCTGCGGCACGCGCAGACCGAGCTCGTGCAGCCAGCGCTTCACCTCATG
>Ga0105090_10001658_pt1 | contig 12119 bp, 10 predicted proteins | sample PPLLak3March2015_FD_79110 | JGI IMG/M metagenome (GOLD analysis project Ga0105090, IMG submission 79110) | Freshwater sediment microbial communities from Prairie Pothole Lake near Jamestown, North Dakota, USA - PPLs Lake P7 Core (1) Depth... | ecosystem: Environmental > Aquatic > Freshwater >... | reverse complement strand
CTCGTCGAGCAGGCGCTCGGACTTGAGGCCCGGCCACTCACCGTTGCCGTAGCGGATGGCGGCGTGGAAATCGTCGCGGCTGAAATCGAGCGCGGCCCGGGCCGGCCCGAACCGCACCTCGATCTCCGGGTGGCGGCGGGTGAACTCGCCGAGCCGCGGCAGCAGCCAGCGCTGCAGGAACTCGCTCGGCACGCTGAGGTTGAGCATGCCGCCCACCCGCTCGCGCCGGATCCGGTCGACCGCACGGCGCAGCTCGTCGAGGCCACGCCGCACGCCGGGCAGCAACTCGGCCCCTTCCTGGGTCAGGGCCACGGCACGCGTGTGGCGCCGGAACAGGGCGACTCCGATGTCGGCTTCGAGCGCCTTGATCTGCGCGCTCACGGCTGCCGTGGTCACGCCCAGTTCCCTGGCCGCGGCCGTGAAACTGAGGTGCGTCGCGACGGCCTCGAAGACCCGCAGCGCGTTCAACGGCAGACGATCGGTAGGCTCGGACATCACTCGTCCCGGATTAAGCGGCGGTTAACAATACTTTCGGGACCCCCGGTACGCAAGGGAAAAGCGCTGCTTCTGTCGAGGGAATCTGAAAAAACGATGGGCCTTCGGTATGCTGGACGGCATGCCTGCCAGAGCCTTGTTTCCGACGCTGGTGTACGAGGCCCGGCTGCCCCCGGCGGGCTGGCGCAAGTTCAACCAGCGGCTGCTCCACGAGTGCCTGCAGACCCGCGAGGATGACGTCGCCGGCCAGGCGTGGTCCGCCACCCGCTATCCCGGCGGCTACACGTCGTACGGCTCGCTGTGCCGCATGCACACGATCTCGCCCACCTTCGCCGCGCTCGAGCGCAAGCTGCGCCGCCACGTGGGCGCCTTCGCCCGCGCCCTCGAGCTCGACCTCGAGGGCCGCGAACTGGCGATGACCGATTGCTGGATCAACATCATGCCGCGGCTGGTGGTGCACAGCCTGCACCTGCATCCGCTCTCGACGATCAGCGGCACCTACTACGTGCGCACCCCGCGGGGCGCGCCCGGCATCAAGTTCGAGGACCCGCGCCTCGACCGCTTCATGGCCGCCCCGCCGCGCAAACCCGACTGCCGGCCGGAGCACCAGCCGTGGGTCACCGTGCCGGCGTCCGCCGGCAAGCTGGTGCTGTTCGAGAGCTGGCTGCGCCACGAGGTGCCGCCGAATCCCGTCGTCGCCGAGCGCATCAGCATCAGCTTCAACTACGGCTGGTTCTGACCGGTGCGCGCCACGGCCCGCCGGCGCAAGTGAAACTGCCCCCGGCGGCACCGCGAACTGCCTGGTACCACGGAGACATCGCCATGACCATCGCCCTGCGCCTGGGGCTTGTCACGCTCACCCTCATGCTCGCTGCCTGTTCTTCCACCCCCGCCATCCCCGTCGCCGAGCGCGTCGATCTCGAACGCTTCATGGGCGACTGGTACGTGATCGCCAACATCCCGACGTCGGCCGAGAAGGGCGCGCACAACGCCGTCGAGTCGTATCGCCTCGACCGGGACGGCACCATCGCCACGACGTTCACGTTCCGCGAGGGTGCGTTCGACGGTCCCGAGAAGGTGATGCGTCCGCGCGGCTTCGTGCGCGACCGGCAGTCGAACGCCATCTGGGGCATGCAGTTCGTGTGGCCGATCAAGGCGGAGTACCTGGTGGCGCACGTCGACGCCGACTACACCGAGACCATCATCGCGCGCAGCCGGCGCGACTACGTGTGGATCATGGCGCGCACGCCGCAGATTCCCGAGGCCGATTTCGCGCGCCTGAAGCAGAAGGTCGCCGACCTCGGTTACGATATGGGCAAGCTCGAACGCGTTCCGCAGCGCTGGTGACGGCGGCCGGACGCGGCGCATCGCAGGAGAATCGTATGAACACCCGCACGCTCGCCTTCGCCCTGCTCGCTGCCGCTTCGGCTTCGTTCGTCGCGTTCGCCGACGGCGAGCTCGCGCCGCTGTCGCAGGACGCGTTGCTCGCGCTGCCCCAGTCGGGAGACAAGGCGCCGTTCGTGCTCGACGTGCGCGCAGCCGAGGAATTCGTGACCGGCCACGTGCCGGGCGCGGTGAACATCCCGCACGACCAGATCGCTGCGCGCCTCGCGGAGGTGCCGAAGGACAAGGACGTGGTGCTCTACTGCCGCAGCGGCAAGCGCGCCGGCGTGGCGGCGCAGGTGCTCACCGAGAACGGCTACACGAAGCTGCAGCACCTCGAGGGCGACATGCCGGCCTGGACCGCCAACGGCCGTCCGGTGGAGACGCCGAAGGACGCCGCCGCGTGTATTGCCGCGCTCAAGGGCGGCGGTGCTGCGAAGCAGGCCTGCTCGGCCAACTGACGCAGGTCAGCCCGCCAGCGCCTGGTCGAGGTCGGCGACCAGGTCGGCGACGTTCTCGAGTCCCACCGATAGCCGGATCAGGTTCGACGGGGTCTGCGAGAGCGGCCCCTCCATCGAGGCGCGGTGCTCGATCAGGCTCTCCACGCCGCCCAGGCTCGTCGCGCGCGTGAACAGCCGCGCGCGTCCCGCGACCGCCAGTGCCTCCGCCGCGCCCCCGGGCACCTGGAACGACACGACCGCGCCGTAGCCGTCCCGCATCTGCCGCGCCGCGAGCGCATGACTGGTATGCCGCTCGAGGCCCGGGTAGTTCACGGCTTCCACGCGTGGGTCGGCATCGAGAAAGCGTGCCACGGCGAGCGCGTTCGCCGACTGCTGGCGCACGCGCAGCGGCAGGGTCGGCAGGCTGCGCAGCAGCAGCCAGCAGTCGAACGGGGAGGGCACACCGCCGCCCGCGCCCTGGAAGTGACGCAGTCCCTCGAGTTCGGCGGAAGCCGCGCGCACGGCCACGATGCCGCCGAGCACGTCGCTGTGGCCGCCGAGGTACTTGGTAGTGCTGTGCATCACGAGGTCGGCGCCCAGGGCGAATGGCTGCTGCAATACCGGGCTGGCGAAGGTGTTGTCGCAGCCGAGCAGCGCCCCGTGGGCGTGCGCGATTTCGGCCAGCGCGGCGATGTCGCTCACGCGTAGCAAAGGGTTCGACGGAGTCTCGACCCAGAGCAGGGTCGCGCCCGGCTCGAGCGCGCGACGCACCGCGTCGAGGTCGGTCGTGTCCACGAACTCTGCGGTGGCGCCCCAGCGCGGCAGGATTTCGCGCAGCTGCTTTGCCGTGCCGTGATAGCAGTCGGACGAGCAGACGACGCGTCCGCCCGCGGCGGCCAGCGTGAAGACCGCGAGCGTCGCGGCGGAGCCTGAAGCGAAGGCCACGGCTTCGTGGCCGCCTTCCAGCGCGGCGACGGCCCGCTCGAGCGCGGTGCGATTCGGGTTGCCGCTGCGCGAATAGAAATAGCCGTGCGGGTAGCTGCCGTCGGCGCTGCGTTCGAACGTGGTCGCGAGGTGGATCGGCTCGCGCAGCGCGCCCGTCGCGGGATCCGGCTCGCGGCCGGCATGGATGGCGAGCGTCTCGAGTTTCACCGGGGCGCCTCGTATTCCTGGAAGGCGGCCACGAGCAGGCCGGGCCCGCCGTGCGTGCCGAACGCCGTGCCGCAGGGCAGCAGGCGCCGGTACACGACGTTGTCGGTCGTGAGTTCGTCGAGCAGCCACTGGCCGTCGGCCTCGCAATTGGCGTGACCGACCAGCAGGCGATAGGGCACGTCGTCGCGCATGCGGCGTCGTACGAAGCGCGCGAATTTCTCTTTCAGGTGCTCGCGTCCGAACAGCACGCCGCCGGCCTTGACCTGGCCGTGGCGGTCGGCGTGCAGGACGGGCATCAGCTTGAGCCCGTCCGCCACGTTCTTCACCCAGCGCGGCACGCGGCCGCCGCGGACCGCGTACTCCAGCGAACCGATCAGCCCGAAGGTGAAGGTACGTGGCACGATGGCGCGCGTCGCCTCGATCACGCGGGCGGCGTCGTAACCGGCTTTGGCGCACTCGGCGGCATACATGGCGATGAGACCCTGGCCGAGCGAGGCGTTCATGCTGTCGATCACCGTCACCTTGCCATGGGTGCTGACGCGCGCGGCGGCCGCCTCGGCAGCGCCACACGTGCCACTCACGCGGCGCGACAGGTTGACCGACACCACCGAGTCGAAGTGCGAGCCGAGGAACTCGAACTGGCGCCGGAAGTCGCCCGGCGGCGGCTGCGAGGTCTTCGGGGGCAGCGGGTTGCGCTCGATCTCGGCGTAGAACTCCTCGGCGGTGATGCCCACCTTGTCGAGGTAGCTGCGATCGCCGAAGTGGACGCGCACCGGCACCATGTGGATGTCGAGCCGGTCGAGTTCGTCGAACGGAATGTCGGCGGCGGAATCGGTGACCACCGCCACCCGGCGGGTGCCCGCGTGCGCCGAGTGCTGCTGCCGCTGCATGTCGTCGGCTTTCTCGCCACTCACCGTGCCGAAGCGGGCGGCAACCCGGAATACCTCGGCCGGGTCGTTGACGTGGATGTGCACGCGCACCTTGTTGTGCAGTCCGGCGACCACGAGGCTGCTGCCGAGCGTCGAGAGCTGTTCGCGCAGGTGCCGGCGATCGACGCGGTCGGCGATCACCACGCATTCGGTGCAGTAGCGGTGCGCGAGGTCTTCTTCCTGCCCGGCAGTGACTTCCGAGATCTCCGCGTCCGCCAGCGCTGGCACGACCACGTTGGGGTCGTCCTCCGAGCCGCTGGCGATGTAGTCGGTCATGCCCTCGATCAGCTCGACGAAACCCTGCGCGCCCGCGTCCACGACGTTGGCCTTGCGCAGCACCTCGAGCTGGAACTTCGTGCGCTCGAGCGAGGCACGCGCTGCCACGACGCCTCGGCGCAGCAGTGCCGCGAAATCGCGCACGCCCTCGCGCTGCACGGCGTGCACTTCGCGCGCGAAGTCGGTCAGCACGGTGAGGATCGTGCCTTCGCGCGGCTCGCTCAGGCTGTCGCGCGCGTAGTCGGCACCGCCACTCACGGCCTCCGCGAACTCGTCGGGCCCGACGTGGCCGAGGTGGCCGAGGCGGTCACCGAGTCCGAGGAAGAACTGCGCGAGGATCGCGCCGGAGTTGCCGCGCGCGCCGTCGAGCGCCGCGTCCGCCACGAGCGTGAGCGTCTTGCCGGCGTGATCGTCGGGCGAGCGTTGCAGGCAACCGAGCACGGCGCGCATGGTGAGCGCGAGGTTCGTGCCCGTGTCGCCGTCCGGCACGGGAAAGACGTTGATCTTGTTGAGGTGTTCCTGGCGCGACAGCAGGCGGGCGATGCCGGCCTTCAGCGCGTGATTGATGCGCAGCCCGTCGAGACGTTCGGCCATTACCGACGCGGAGTTCACGCGCTCGCTCCTTGGGCTCAGTCGCGCGACAACAGAAACCGGTTGCCGCCGCTGTTCATGATCACGCCGTCGCGCGTGATCTCCTCGACCGCGGCACCTTCGGCCGTGGTTTCGCCTTCGCGATAGCGGCGCCCGTTGACGAACACGAAGCGTTCCTGCGGCTTCGTAGCCCAGACGTGCAGCTCGAGCCGCAGTTCGGCCACGGCGCCGCGCGCCGTCATTTCGTCCGCTTGCGGCAGGTTGCTGGTGGGGGCACCCGGCGGCGGGTGGTAGGTCGCCGCCGGCTCGGCATCAGGCACCGACTGGTAGACCACCGATCCGCCGCGCCGGGTGGGCGTGACGGCCGCGGGTCCCGACGGCGGTGCTGCCGCGGCGGCGGCAGCTTCGTATTCCATCGTCGGCGAGTACGCCGACATCTCCTGCTCGAGCGCATTGCGCGTACCCGCGACCGGCGGTGCCTCGGCGGGGCGCAACATGGGCGGTGGCGCCGAAACCTGCGGCTCAGGCAATGTCTGCGTGACGCTGGCCTGTGCTGCCGGAGCCGCAACGCGGGCAGGCGCGGCTCCGGTGGGTGCCGGACGCGTTGCAGCGGTCGGAGGCTCCGCTGCAGGCGCGGCGGCGGTGGGCTCGTCCTGCGACTTCACGAGCAGCAGCACGCCGATCGCGACGAGATTGACGAGCAGCAGCGCGATCGCCGCCGTGGCCCAGCGATTGGTCTTCGGCTTCGGCGCGGCGACGGCCACCTCGACCAGCGCGGGCCCGGTCTGGCGCTGACGCTCGTGCTCCGATTTGCGCAGGGCGTCGAGGATGAACGACATGGCGCTCAGCCCCCCGTCCGCGCGACGATGGTCGGCGAACCTGTCGCGTTGAGCGCGGTGTCGAGAGCGATCTGCGTCTGCACGCCAGCGACGCCGTCCACGGCCAGCCGGTGCTGGCGCTGGAAGTCCTGTACCAGCTGCACGAGTTCGTCGTCGTAGAGATCGTTGCCCGGCGGCGAGGCAGGCAGGCCATTGGCCGCGCGCAGGCTGTCACGCAGCCAGCGCACGTCCTCGCCGCGCATGCCGGGGGTCAGTGCCTTCGCCACCGCGAGCGGCGGCCGCCACAGCAGCAGGAAATCGCCGAACCAGTGGCGCGACACAGCGGAGATCGACACTTCGCGCTGTTCGCCGCCGAGGTCGATGCGGGCGTGCTCATCGTCAAGGCTGGTGAGCACCACCTGGTGGCTGCGACCGAGGTCGTCGGTCAGCGTGAGGATGGCGGGGCGGTTGAGCGCGTGCAGCTGCGCCCACGAGCCCTTCTGGAACAGGCACTCGAGGCCCTGGCGCGTCGCCTGGTCGCAGCCGCGGCCCTTGGTCGGGTCGTAGAGCGCACCCCACAACGCGAAGAGCTTGCCGAGCGCTGCTTCCGTGGTCGTATCGTTGCCGTGACGCACCAGCAACTGGTCGAGCGACACCGTTGCGACGGGCGGTGCGGACTGCGGCTCGACTGCCGCAGGAGTGGCGGCAGCCGGCGCGGCACCTGCGGGGGCCCCTGGCGCAGCGGCAGCGCTGGCTGGGGTGACGTCGGCCCGGGCAGCGACTTCGTCGGCGGTCGTCCGGGGCCTGGAGCCGAGATACATCCACGTGCCGACGCCCACGAGCGCAACCGCTGCGGCGACGGCGGCGGTCGTCGTCCACTTTAGCCATGGCGCCGGCACGGGCCGGCCGTACACCTCGGACGCGGCCTGTCGCACCAGCGCTGCGCCGGCCCGGTGGTCTTCCTGCGTGAACGCGCCGAGCAGCGCGCGATCGCAGATGACGTTGATCACGCGCGGGATGCCGCCGCTCAGCCGGTGGATTTCGCGCAGTGCCGACGGTGTGAACACCTCGGCGGTGGCGCCGGCGACGCGCATCCGGTGCTTCACGTAGCCGGCCGACTCCTCGGCCGACAGCGGGTTGAGGTGGTAGCGGCCCGTGATGCGTTGTGCGAGCTGGCGCAGGTCGGGCTGGTCGAGCAGCGCGCGCAGCTCGGGCTGGCCGATCAGGATGATCTGCAGCAGCTTGGTCGTGGCCGTCTCGAGGTTAGTGAGCAGTCGTACCTGCTCGAGCGTCTCGGTGCTGAGGTTCTGCGCCTCGTCCACGATCAGCACCACGCGGCGGCCGCGCGCGTGCGTGTCGAGCAGGTGGCGCCCGAGCAGGTCCATCAGCGTCTTGGTGCTGCCCTGCCCGGAGTCCGGCACGTGGACGTGCAGTTCCTCGCAGATGGTCAGCAGGAACTCGGCGGGCGTGACGCGCGGGTTCAGGATCAGCGCGACGTCGGCGTGGCCCGGCAGCTGCTCGAGCAGGCTCCGGATGACCGTCGTCTTGCCGGTGCCCACCTCGCCGGTGAGCTGGATGAAGCCGCCCGCCTCGTTGATGCCGTACATCAGGTGCGCGAGCGCCTCCGCATGCCGCTCGCTGAGGTACAGGTAGCGGGGGTCGGGCGTGATCGCGAACGGCTTTTCCTGGAGTCCGAAAAAGCTCGTGTACATGCGGGTTTAGGCCAGTCTCCGGCGCGTCGGGGCGGTCGCCAATGATGCCTGCCCGGGAGGTGCGTGGCTAGGGTGGCGTCGACGCCCGGGTTCACTTCTCCCGCTTGCGCGCGAGGTCGCCCGCGGGGCGGGTGAGGGAACTGGCCGGCGCCAGCGCAACCTTGCCGAAGCGCTCGCGGATCTTGTCCACCGCGGCGTCGAGCTCGCGATTGCGGGTGGTCTGCGGTGCCGTGAACAGGTCGAGCTGCGAGGCCGGCGCCAGGTCGCTGACGCCGACGCCCAGCAGTCGCAGGGCGGCCTGCGGCTGGGTGGCGAGCCACGCGTCCAGCAATTCGGTGGCAATCGCGGTGATCACCCGCGTTTCCTGCGTGGGCGGCTCGAAATGCCTCTGCCGCGTGTACGTCGTGAAATCCTTGCGGCGGATCTTCACGGTGACGCAGGTAGCGGCGAGCGCGCGCGAGCGCAGTCGCGCAGCCACCTTGTCGGCGAGCCGCACGATCTCGGTGCGCAGCCGGGCGTGGTCGGCGATGTCGGTGTCGAACGTCTCCTCGGCGCTGACCTGCTTCTCGTCCTGGTCCGGGACCACCGGACGGGTGTCGATGCCCGCCGCGCGCTGCAGCACTCGCTCGGTGTAGCGGCCGAAGATCGGGCGCAGGCGTGCGGGATTCGCCTGGCGCAGCTCGCCGAGGGTGTGGATGCCCAGTGCTTCGACCTTCGGCGCGGTCTTGGCGCCGAGCCCGAACAGCCTGCGGATCGGCAGCGGGTCGAGCACGGTGTTGATTTCCTCCCGGCGCACGACGACCAGGCCGTCGGGCTTGCGGAGGTCGGAGGCGATCTTGGCGACGAGCTTGCTGGGCGCCACGCCCACCGAGGCGGTGAGGCCGGTGCGGTCGTGGATCCGGTGCTTGATCTCGCGCGCGACGTGCTCGCCGTCGCCCAGGGCGCGTGTGCCCGCCGTCACGTCGAGGAAGGCCTCGTCGAGCGACAGGCCCTGCACCAGCGGCGTGAACTCCTGGAAGACCGCGAACACCTGTCTCGACACGTCGGCGTAATGGCCGATGCGAGGGCGGACGCAGATCGCGTCCGGGCAGCGCCGCAGTGCCTCGCGCATGGGCATCGCGGAGTGCACGCCGTAACGGCGCACTTCGTAACTCGCGGCGGCCACCACGCCGCGTCCGCCGGTGCCGCCCACGATGACGGGACGGCCGCGCAGCGACGGGTCGTCGCGCTGCTCGACCGACGCGTAGAAGGCGTCCATGTCCACGTGCAGGATGGTGCGGGTGTCCACGGAGCCAAGAATAACCGCGGGGCACGGCCCGCCGGGGCATCCATTCGCGGTCGCCGGGCGAATGGGACAAAATAGCGTGTTGCCGCGATGCCGTGCGGCCCGTTCCACAGGAGTCACCCCATGAGCCACCACATCGAACTGCCCCCGCTGCCCTACGCCCAGGACGCGCTCGCGCCGGTGATTTCCGCGGAGACCCTCTCGTTCCACTATGGCAAGCACCACAAGGCCTACGTGGACAACCTGCTCAAGCTGGTGGCGGGCACCGAGCTGGCCGAGCAGCCGCTCGAGGCGATCATCAAGGCCGTGGCCGGCAAGCCGGACAAGGCCGGCGTGTTCAACAACGCCGCGCAGATCTGGAACCACACCTTCTTCTGGAACAGCCTCAAGCCGAACGGCGGCGGCGCCCCGACGGGCGCCGTGGCGAAGGGCATCGACGCAGCCTTCGGCAGCTTCGACAATTTCAAGAAGGAGTTCGCCAACGCCGCGATGACGCAGTTCGGCAGCGGCTGGGCGTGGCTGGTCGCCGACAAGGGCCAGTTGAAGGTGGTCAAGACGCCGAACGCCGAAACGCCGCTCACCACCGGCCAGACTGCGCTGCTCACCGTCGACGTCTGGGAGCACGCCTACTACATCGACTACCAGAACCGGCGCGCCGATTTCGTCGCCGCGGTGATCGACAAGCTGCTCAACTGGGAGTTCGCGAACGCGAACCTTGCGCGCGCCGGCTGATGCCGGCACACCGCCTCACAGGGTGAGGGCGGTGTAGAACAGCAGGCCGACGCCGGTGAAGACCAGGCAGATCAGGTACGCGAAGCCGAGCAACGCGTACTTCGGCACGGTCTTCCACCAGCTCTGCGCGTAGACGCGCCGCATCGCCTTGAGCAGGTACCAGGGCACATAGAACGTGAGCACTGCACCGAGGAAGCCCTCGACCGCGGTGATCCCGGTCGCGAGCCCCCCGCGCGTCATTTCCGAGAGCCGCTCGAGCAGCAGCACGAAGATGCCGGTCATGAAGAAGAACGCGTGGAAGTGCACCACGAACAGCAGGTGCTCGACGTAATAGCGGCCGGACCGGATGTAGAGCACGGCCAGTGCCGCCGCGATCAGCGGCAGGAAGATGAACATCATCTTCGGGATGTTCTCCCACAGCGCCCGCCCGAACGATTGCTGGTCCGCGACGATCTTGCGGCATGCGTCGCGCAGGCGCGGCCCGTACTTCTTGAGGAACGGGGCGCCCTCGATCTTAAAATTCGTTTCCCCGCACGGGTCGGCCAACAGCCGTGCCGTGGCGGCACGTTCCTCGGACGTGGCGGCGGCCAGGCCGGTCTCGAGCTCGGCGCGCATCTCCTTGCGTGCATCCGCCGGCACGCGCTTCAGCAGCTGGTCCACCAGCCGCTGTGTCTCTGCATCGAGCGCTGGCTTCGGGGCCGGCGCCACCGGTGTTGCTGCAGGCGCCGGGGGTGTGGCGGCCGGGTCGGGCGGCACGGCGCCGCCCGGTTCGGGCGCGCCTTCCGGTGCCGAGCCGTCCTGGCGAAGCTGGATGTTCGCGCCGCCGTCGTCGAGCTGCAGCGCGACTTCACTGCCCGGGTCGGAGAACGACGCGAGCACGAAGAACACCAGGCTCAGCACCAGGTACATGCGGAACGGCGGGGTGTAGCTGGCGCGTCGGCCGCGCAGGAACTCCTGGGTGAGCAATCCCGGCCGGAAGGCGAGCGGCCACAGCGTACGCCACACCCGTGAGTCGGCGTCGAGCAGGTCGCCGATCACGTCCTTGGTGAGGCCCCACAGCGAAAGCACGCGCACCTTGGCGGGCTGGCCGCAGTGGGAGCAGTGCTGGCCCGTGAGCACTTCGCCACAATTGAGGCAGTTCTCCGTGGAGACCTTGCCGCGCACGAACTCCTCGCGGTGCGGTAACACGCGACGCGCGGCGGTGAATCGATTGCCGAAGCGGGCGATACCCTGCGCACGCATGCGCGGCGCGTGAGTGGTCAGGTAGTCGTCGAGCGCGGCCTGGCTGCGCAACCGGTACTGGACGATGCGGCGGATGCGGCCGGCGGGTGCCGCCGGGTCGTCGAAGATCTCCGCCGAGCGGAATCCCTCGAACTGCAGCATGTCGGCGATGTGATCGCGCAGCCACGTGTCGAACGGACCGGCGATGTCCGCGTCGGCCTCGAGATCGACCTCGTAGACGACGCTCTGGTTTTCCTGCGGCTCCTGCACGCCGGCTAGCGTAGCAAAAGTGCAGCGCCGGGCGGCACGCGGCCGGCCGGCGCTCTTCGCGTGAGCCCGTGACCGGTCAGGCGATGTGGCGCAGCGGCGCGGCGCCTGCAACCGCCTGCATGTCGGCCATCAACTCCTCGGTGCTGAAGTCGTCCACGTTGACGATGTCCATCACCCTGCGGTCGTAGTCGCGCAGCAACTGGGCCTCCTCGGCGTTCAGCAGGCCGGTCGCGAGCGCCTGCTCAATCTGCCCGGGCAGGTCGAGCGCGGTGATGCGTCCGGTCTTGACGCCCTCGACCCGCAGGCGCTTCTCGAGCGGCTCGGCGCCCACCGACAGGGCGAGCGCCTCCTGCAGCTTGCCGAGCGCGTTGCCCGGCTCGACGGTCTTGTAGATGCCGTGCGACAGGCGTTCGCGCGTCTCCGACGGCATCATCAGCGGCTCGACGATCCTGCGTCCGAGCCGGTCGCTCGCCGCGAAGTAGGTGCGGCCGCGCGGGAAGATCACGAGGCGCATCAGGCCCGCGACCCAGCGGTTCGGGAAATTGCGCAGGAAGCCGTGCAGCTGCTCCTGGGCTTCGTACAGCAGCGTGCGGCAGCTCCACTCCACGAGCGGCAGGTCGGCCTCGGGCCGGCCCTGGTTCTCGTAGTGCTTGAGCACCATCGACGCCATGTACAGCGCCGAGAGCACGTCGCCGAGTCGCGCCGACAGGTGCTCCTTCTGCTTGAGGTACCCGCCGAGCGTGAGCATCGCCATGTCGGTGGCGAACGCGAACTGCGCGCTGAACTTGTTGATGTGCTGGTAATAGCGGTGCGTG
>Ga0105090_10001657_pt1 | contig 12125 bp, 9 predicted proteins | sample PPLLak3March2015_FD_79110 | JGI IMG/M metagenome (GOLD analysis project Ga0105090, IMG submission 79110) | Freshwater sediment microbial communities from Prairie Pothole Lake near Jamestown, North Dakota, USA - PPLs Lake P7 Core (1) Depth... | ecosystem: Environmental > Aquatic > Freshwater >... | reverse complement strand
TACGACAGCGGCAGCCTGCTCGACCGCGAGGCGATCCGCCTCGGCCTCTACGACGACGGCCGCAGCGACAACAAGGGCGTCGAACCCGAGGGCCTAGCGCTGCTGCACATCCAGGGCCGCGTGCTGGCCTTTATCGGCCTGGAGCGTTCGCCCAACCCAGCGGCAGGCCAGTTGCCCAAGGCGGCCTTCGCCGTGTTCGACATCACCGACCCGCGCGACGTGCGCTACATCGACATGATCGTGGGCGATGGCGACCGCTCGCCCGAGGGCCTGGTCGCGTTCAAGGCCGGCAGCCGCTACTACGTGGCGGTTGCTCACGAGGTCAGCGACACGACCTCGCTTTACGAGGTCACCCTCGACAAGGCGCAGGGTCCGAAGCGCTGACGGTCCGGCACGGGCGGCGGCCTCGCCGCTGCCCGCTGCCTCGTCGGTATTTCATGTCTCGTGCAGCGACCGCGGCATGCAGACCGTCTGCTCCTGCGTTGCGTCGGCTGGCCGGCGGTGGGCTCGCCTCTGCCCTTGACGGCGAGCGGAAAGATGTTGCGCGCGGTGCGCGCCACTCGTGGCCGTCGCGAGGATCTTCGCCATCGCCGGACGGTGCAGTCTGCGTATGGCCGCGCAGGCTGATGCGCTCAAGAGCCGCCAGTCGCCAGTACCCGATCGAGCACTTCGGTGACGACCCGCAGCGCGACGGGTTTGCAGCCGAGGTCTGAGCTCGAGGCAAGACGCGCGGCCCGGCGGTGCATGATCCAGGGGCCGCCGAATCGAGGGACCGCCCATGCACGAACAGGATTACCAGTCACCCCAGGTCGCCCGGTTGCGCGCCGATCTCGCGCTGGCGCTGCGCGCCGCCGCCCACCACGGGCTGGCCGAAGGCATCTGCAATCACTTCAGCGTCGAACTGCCGGACCGATCCGGCCGTTTCCTGCTGAATCCGCGCGGCCTGCTGTGGAGCGAGATTCACGCCGACGATATCGTGCTCGTCGATGTCCAGGGCGCCAGGTTGGCAGGCTGCCACGAGGTGGAGCCGACGGCGATGTTCATCCACGCCGCGGTGCACCGCCTGTGCAGCCAGGCCTGCGTGCTGCACACCCACATGCCCTACGCCACCGCGCTGACGCTGACCACCGACCGCGCGCTCGACACCACCTCGTCGCAGAATGCGATGCGCTTCCATGGCCGCATCGCCGTCGACGCCCACTACAACGGGCTGGCGCTCGACGGCTCGGAGGGTGAACGCATTGCCCGCGCCATGCAGGGCGCCGATGTCGCCTTCCTCGGCAACCACGGCGTCGTCGTCTGCGGCGCGCTGCTCGCGCACGCCTACGACGACCTGTACTACCTGGAGCGCGCCTGCATGGTGCAGGTGCTGGCACTGTCGACCGGGCGACCGCTCGCGCCGGTGGCGGCCGATCTGGCCCGGCGCGTTGGCGAGCAGACACTCGGCGAGCGACTGCAGTCCGAGCTCTTCTTCGAGGCCTTGCGGCGCACGATCTGAGGCTGCAGCCGAAGCCGGTGCTTCATCCCGGCATTCGACCGGAGCTCTGCCAAGCCACGCGACGCCACCGGCCTGACCGTGAACGTTGCAAGGGTTCTCAGAGCCCGACGAGGGCGTGCCGCAGCAGCAGCGCCGACAGCACCCACATGGTTGCACCAATGAGGCAGTCCAGCAGCTGCCACGCCCTGGGCCGGCCAAACCACGGTGCCAACCACCGAGCGCCGAAACCGAGAAGCCCGAACCAGAGCAGGCTGGCGCTGCTGGCGCCGGCGATGAACCAGCCGCGCAAGGCCGCCGGCTGTTGCGCACCGATGCTGCCCACCAGCAGAACCGTATCCAGGTAGACATGCGGATTGAGCAGCGTGAAGGCCGCCGCCTGCGCCACCGCGGCGCGCCGTCGCAGACCCTCACCCCCGGCGGCTGCCTCGAGTCGATTTGGACGCCGCGCGCGGCGCAGTGCCTGCCATCCGTATGCGGCCAGGAAGACGGCGCCAGCGAACGCCAGGACACGTGCCAGGCCAGGGCTGCGCCCCAGGGCCTGCGCCATGCCCAGGACACCGGCAGCAATGAGGACGGCGTCCGCCACCGCGCAGAACAGCACCACGCTCCCCACATGCTCACGGCGAAGGCCTTGGCGCAATACGAACGCGTTCTGCGCGCCGATGGCCACGATGAGTCCCAGGCTCAGGGCCAGGCCCTGGATGAACACCGGGAAGGCGAGCGAGGTGCTTGCGGTCAGATTCATGATGCGGCTAGCTTGCCAGCCGCCCCGACTGGCACGCGACGTGGAACTGCGATGGCGGTTGCGCGTCGCGCGCCGGCCCTGGACAAGGCCATGCCTCTTGCAGGCGAGGGCGTTCAGGCGGCGTCCAGCCAGCGCACCAGGTAGTACAGCCGCACGCCTTCTGAAGAGCGCGAAGGCCCCATCACCTCCGCCGCGTGGCGACCGTGCGCCGGATCGGCCTGCGCCAGCGCCGCTTCGGCGCTGGGCATCGGTGTCACGCAGCTCTCGGGAAAACGCTTGCGGCTGCCACGTTTGACGTTGACCACCGCCCAGGTCGCCGTCACCAGCTGCGCCGCTTCCGGGTCGAGGTAGACGCCGCCCTTCATGCCGCCTCGCGCAACGTCTGCATGTGCTGCAGCAGCGGCTGCAGCACCGGCGCCAGATGCCGCTGCATCAGCGGGCCCACGGCCGAGGTGCGGTCCAGGATGGGCTCGGCGGCAGCGCGCCCGGTGGCCGCCAGCGCGGTCAGCGCGGCGCGCGTCCGCGGCGCCGCGGCCGCCACCGGTGCCGGCGTGGGCCCGTCAAACCGCGCCGGCGCGAACCACGCGGCCGTGATATCCAGCAGCCTGAAGGTGGCGTCGTGCGTGGGCGGCCTTTCCAGTGCCAGCGCCAGCGCGCGCAGGAAGCCCTGGCCGGCGGGCGAGGCGCAGCGCTCGAGCAGGCCGGCCAGCGCGTCGCCCGCGGCGGCAGCGGCGGCGAGTTCGGCCGGCAGCGGCAGCGCTGGCGCTGGCGGCAGCGTGTGCGGCGCGTGCGCCAGCCAGCCGATCAGGTAATGCGGCCGGTTCGCCGCCGCTCGCCACAGTCGAGCGCGCGCTCCCTCGTCCAGCAGACCGGCAGCCGCAACGGCGCACACCGAAGCGATGGCGGCATCGGCGTCGGACTCGAAGGCCAGGTGGTCCAGCAGGTGGCGCGCCAGCAGTGGCCCCATGCTGCCGCGGCGCACGGCCTCGGCGCCGAGCATGCTGCGCGCGGTCTCGTCGTCCGGACGCGCCCACCAGGCCCGGCGCGCCAGCTCGTCGCTCAGGTGGGCCGACAGCGCCACCGCTGTCACCGCCTCGGGCTCGCCCAGGCGCAGCAGCGCTTCCAGGTTGCGCGGGCTGGCGTGGCCGCTGCGCGTCCAGCGCCGCAGGTGCACCGGGTAGCCGCCGGGCGAACCCATGGCGTGGCCGGCCAGCGCCTCGCGCACGCGCAGCAGGTAGCGCTCGGGGCGGCCTTCGGGGTGCAGCGCCACGCGCGCCTCGCCGCGCGGCGTCAGCGCGTGCAGCGTCAGCGCGCCTTCGTCGATGCGCACGGCGTGCACCTCGCCAGCCAGCAGCACGGCCAGGCGCAGGGCGTCTTCGGAGGCAAGCGGTTCGGAAGGCATGGAGCAAGGCGCAGCCCTTCATGATGGCACCGGCGCCGGCCGGCCACACTGCCCGATCGGGCTACTCCGGAAGGGGCGGGCCGCGGCGCGCGGCGCACCCGGTTCAATTCAGTTCAACGCGATGCGCCGCCCCCACGGCACCGGCGCGCGCCCCTTGACGAGCCAGAGCACGGGGTAGGCCGGCGGGGTATCGGGAAAGCTGCCGCAGGCGTCGGTGAAATAGACCAGCGCGTCGGGCTGCTGCCCCTGGCGCGCCACCCAGTCGAACACCGGCCTGAAGTCGGTGCCACCGCCACCGGTCAGACGCGGCGGCAGCACCATCGGTTCCCAGGGCTCGGCCACCCAGGGGCCGGCGGTGGCCAGCGCGCTGTCGCAGGCCAGCAGCGTGGTGCGCACGGTCAGCGTGCCCTTGAGCGCATTGATCTCGGCCGCAAAGTGCGCCAGGTCGTCGGCGCCGACCGACCCCGAGGTGTCGATGGCCACCACCACGTCGCCGGCCTGGCTGCGCAGGCTGGGCAGCATGGCCGCGCCCTCGCGGCGCGACGGCCGCAGCCAGCTGTAGTCCTCGCGCGACGTCTGCGCCAGGTGCTGCGCCAGCGCGGCGCGCCAGGACACGCGCGGCGCCAGTCCTTCTTCCAGCAGCCGCTGCAGCGCACCGCCGCCCTTGCCGGCCTCGCGCGCGCGTTGCGCCGCCGCAGCCAGGTGGCGCTGCCACTGGCCGCGCAGGTGCTCGCGCTCGGTGGCGTTCAGCGGCCGGGGCCGGGGCGCCTGCGCTTGCTCGCCTTCCTTCGCATCGGCCGGCGCCGACCCGCTGCCGCCCGGCGCGCCGGCCGCCGAGGCGCCTGCACCGCCACCGGGTTCGTCGCGCGGCGCGGCGTCGCCCTGGCCACCCTGGCCGCCGTCGTCGCCGTCCCAGGCATGGTCGTCCAGCGTCTCTTCTTCCAGCTGCTCGTCGTCCAGGCAGGGGTAGATCTCCTCGGCGCTCATGCCGCGGTACAGCGACAGCACCTGCGCGCCGGGTGGCGGTGCCAGCCCTTCTTCGAGCAGCAGCGGGTTGATGGCGAAGTCGCAGGCCAGGTCCCAGCGCCGCTGCACGCGGTGGCCGCGGCGCGCGAAATGGCCCAGCGCGCAGTGCAGCGCCTCGTGCGCGAGCGCGAACTGCAGCTGCGACGCGGTGAGCGAATCGACCCATCCTGGGTTGTAGAACAGCGCCCTCGCATCGGTGGCAGTGGTGGCGCACCAGCGGCCGGCGGTCTTCAGCGGCAGGCGCAGCACCAGTGCGCCCAGGAACGGGTGGTCCAGGATCAGCCGCGTGCGCGCCGCGGCCAGCCGGCGTTCGGTGGCGGCGGCTGGCTGGCCTTCAGTCATACAGCAGCACCTCGGCCGCGCGCTCGGCCCAGCGCGCGAAGGCCGGCACACCGAACAGCGCCGCGCCCAGGCTGCGGTGCAGGTCGGCCACCAGCATCACGCCCATCTCGCGCGTGGGCAGCCGGTCGGCATAGTCCAGGATGTGGCCCCACACCTGCGCCGCGTCGGCCTGGCCCCTGGCGCGCAGTGCCCGGCCCACCAGCGCGGCGGCCACCGCGTACTGCAGGTCGATCTCGTCGGGCACGGCGGCTGCGCGGCCCTGCGTGATGGCGTCCAGGTCGGGCAGCCGCTCCAGCGCCGACAGGTAGGCGGCGCATTCCACGCCCGCGGCCTGGCCCACGCAGCCGACCAGCGCGCCCTGCAGCAGGGCCGGCCGGTCGCCGAACTTGTGCAGCGCGCGGTGCGCGAATTCCCACGAGCGCGGGCTCGGGAAGGCCATCTCGCCGGCCAGCGTGCGCGCCGGGTCGAAGTCGAACAGCAGCTCGGGCTTGAAGCGCAGGAAGCCGATCAGCCGCTCGTCGATGCCCTGGCCCCAGGCCCAGTGCGCCCAGTCGTCGACGTCGACGTCGACCTCGAAATGCGCGAAGCGGTTGGCCAGCGGCGCCGGCATGGCGTAGGTGACGCCGCGGTCGCCCTGCCGGTTGCCGGCGGCGAACAGCGCCCATCCGGGCGGGATGACGTATTCGCCCAGCCGCCGGTCCAGGATGAGCTGGTAAGCCGCGGCCGAAACGGCCGGCGCCGCGCTGGTGATCTCGTCCAGGAACAGCACGCCGCGCGGGCCTTGGCGCGCGGCGTCGGGCAGCAGCGCCGGTGTCGCCCACTGCACCAGGTCGCCGACGCGGAAGGGGATGCCGCGCAGATCCGAAGGCTCCATCTGCGACAGGCGGATGTCGACCATGGGCACACCGTGCCGCGCCGCCAGCTGCGCCACCAGCCCGGACTTGCCGACCCCGGGCGGGCCCCACAGCATCACCGGCGTGTGCCGGCCCTGGGCGGTGGCAAGGAATTCGCGGTCGAGGACGTGGGCGAGCTGGGCGTGGCGCATCGGGGTGGCGGCTGTCGGCAAGGCGGTGGGTTGCCCAGTCTAGAGCGTGGTGTCCTGACCTGCCGCATTCGGTTGACACGCCGCCAAGCCCCCCGCGCCGGCATGCCCACTGCACATGCAGTCACACTTCAGCCATGAGTACCCACCCGCTCCCGATGATCGCGCTGCACGGCGTGGCGATGCACTACAAGCTGGGCGCGTCGCACATCGACGTGCTGCGTGACGTGGACCTGCAGATCGTCGCCGGCCAGCGCGTCGCGGTGGCCGGTCCCTCGGGCTCGGGCAAGAGTTCGCTGCTGTTGTTGCTGGCCGGGCTCGAGCGTCCTGGCGCCGGCCGCGTGCTGATCGACGGCACCGACCTCGCGACGCTGGACCGCGATGCGCTGGCCGACCTGCGGCGCGACCGCATCGGCATCGTCTTCCAGTCCTTCCACCTGCTGCCCAGCCTGAGCGCGCTGGACAACGTCGCGCTGCCGCTGCAGATCGCCGGTGCGCGCGACGCGCTGCCGCGGGCGCGGGCGTTGCTGCAGCGTGTCGGCCTGGGCACGCGGCTCGCCCACTACCCGAGCCAGCTCTCCGGCGGCGAGCAGCAGCGCGTCGCGATCGCACGCGCGCTGGTGCACCGCCCGCGCATCCTGCTGGCCGACGAGCCGACCGGCAACCTGGATGACCACACCGGCGAGCTGGTGCGCGAGCTGCTGTTCGAGCTGCACGCCGACAGCGGTTCGACGCTGGTGCTGGTGACGCACGACCTGGACTTCGCGGCGCGCTGTGACCGCGTGCTGCAGCTGCACGACGGCCGGCTACACGAACGACCTCACGAGCGGGCGGCGTCGGTGGTCGCACCGCGTGCACTGGCTGACGTGGCGCCGCATGCGCTTCCTGCTTGACCTCGCCTGGCGCGACCTGCGCGCAGGCGGCCGGCCGCTGATCGTCTTCGCGGCCTGCCTGCTGCTGGGCGTGGCGCTGGTCGCCGCCGGCGGCGGGCTGTACCGCCAGGTCGCCGGTTCGCTGCAGAACGACATGCGCGCGATGTTCGGCGGCGACGTCGAGGTGCGCGCGACGCGGCCGCTGGACGACGCGGCGCTGGCCTGGATGCGCGAACGCGGCGCCGTCTCGCTGACGGTGCAGCTGCGCACGATGCTTCGCGGCCCCGACGGCGGCGCCCAGCTCGTCGAGCTGCAGAGCGTCGACGACGCCTACCCGCTGGTCGGCACGCTGCAGCTGGCGCCGCCGGAGCCGCTGGCCGACCTGCTCGCGCTGCGCGACGGCGCCTGGGGCATCGCGCTCGACGCCGTGCTGGCGCGGCGCATGGGCCTGGCCGCCGGCGATCGCGTCGAGGTCGGCGACTCGACGCTGGTCGTGCGCGCGCTGATCCTGCACCAGCCCGACCGCAGCCTGCGCGCCGATTGGGCCGGCGCGCCGGTGCTGATGGCCGACGGCGCCCTCGCCGCGACCGGCCTGGTGCAGCCGCTGAGCCGCGTCACCTACCGCTGGCGTGTGCGCACCGACACGCCGCCGATGGCCTGGCGTGCAGCGTTCACCGCAGCAATCCCCGACGGCGACGCCGAACTGCGCACGGTCGACGGGCGCAGCGACTGGGTCTCGTCACTGCTGGGCCAGATCGGCTCCGGGCTGCTGCTGGTCGGCTTCTCCGCGCTGTTCATCGGCGGGCTGGGCGTGTTCAACAGCGTGCAGGCCTACCTGAACGGCAAGCTCGGCACGCTGGCCACGCTGCGTGCGCTGGGCCTGCGCGACGCGCGGCTGGCGACCGTGGTGCTGCTGCAGGTGCTGATGCTGGCGCTGGCCGCCAGCGTGGCTGGCGCGCTGGCCGGTGTCGCGCTGGCCATCGGCGGCGTGCAGCTGGCGGCCGGGCGACTGCCGCTGACGCTGGCGCCTGAGGAACTGGTCGTGCCGGCGATCGTCGCGGTGGGCTTCGGCGTGCTGACCGCGCTGGCCTTCGCGCTGCCGGCACTGGGCCGCGCGCTGACGGTCAGCCCGGCGGCGCTGTTCCGTGGCATCGACGGCCAGGCGCTGCGCACGCCGCGCGCGACCTGGGTGCTGACCGCGCTGGCCGGCGCGCTGGTCGTCGGTGGGCTGCTGCTGGCGCTACCCGATGCGCGCTTCGGTCTGGCCTTCGCCGCCGTCGCGCTGGCATTGCTGGGGCTGCTGGAAGTCGTGCTGCGGGGGCTGCGCTGGGCCGCGACGCGGCTGCTCGCGCTGCCGCGCTGGCGGCCGGGCTTCGAGCTGCGTGTCGCGCTGTCGGCGCTGCAGCGGCCGGGCTCGCCGTTGCGCGCCTCGCTGCTGTCGCTGGGCTCGGCGCTGACGCTGCTGGTGGCCTGCACGCTGGTCGTCGCGACGCTGCTGCGCACCGTCGACGAGACCGTGCCGCAGCAGGCGCCGGCGCTCGTCTTCTACGACGTGCAGGACGATCAACGCGCGCTGCTGGCCGAGGTGCTGGGCGCCGCGCCCAGCCTGCAGCGGCTGCAGACCGCGCCGCTGGTGCAGGGCCGGCTGGTCGCCGTCAATGGCGAGGAGCTGCGCGACAGCGCCGACGCGAGCCGGCGCGACGAGGCACGCGACGAACACAAGCTCAGCCACCGCGAGGGCAACGTCGACGACGTGATCGTCACGCGCGGCGCCTGGTGGCCGGTCGACCACCGTGGCGCGCCGCGGGTCGCGATGGAGGATCGCGAGGCGGACCAGCTCGGGCTGCAGGTCGGCGACAGCCTGCGCTTCGAGATCATGGGCCAGCCGGTGGAAGCCGAGCTGGCGGCGATCTACGCCCAGCGCCGCATGCAGACGCGGCTGTGGCTGGAGGCGATCTTCAGCGACGGTGTGCTGGACCCCTTCGTGACGCGCCATGTCGGCGCCGCCTGGCTGTCGGCCGACGACGCGATCGCCGCGCAGGACCGGCTGGCGGCGGTGGCTCCGAACATCGCCAGCGTGCGAACGCAGGCGCTGCTGGACGCGACGCGGGCGCTGATGTTGCGCGCCAGCGCCGGGCTCGCGGTCATCGCGCTGGCCTGCCTGGCAGCCAGCCTGCTGGTGCTGGCCAGCGTGGTGGCGGCCAGCCGCGCGCGCCAGGTCTACGAGGCCAGCGTGATGCACGCGCTGGGCGCACGCCTGTCCAACCTGCGCCGCGTGCTGCGCTGGGAGTACCTGCTGCTGGCGCTGGTGACGGCGACGTTCGCGATCGTGCTCGGCAGCGTGCTCGCCACCGCGCTGCTTCGCTGGCGCCTGGAACTGGACGCCAGCGGCCTGTACTGGACCGGCACCGTCACGGCACTGGGCGTCAGCCTGGTCAGCCTGGGCGTGGGCGCGCAGGTCCTGCTGGCGCAGCTGAAGCTGTCGCCGGCGCGGCTGCTGCGCGGCGCCGGTTGAGCGCGGGCAGCCTGCGACGGAACTGCAGGGACGTCCCCGCGCTGCGTCGTCTACAGCAGCCTGATGACCCTGAGGTCGGGCAGCTTCCTGAAGTCGGCCATGGACAGCAGCTGCGGCAGGGCCAGCTGGCGCCAGCTTCGCCACAGCCTGCCGGCCGCTGCCGGCAACGAGGTCAGCACGCCGCCGGGCGCCATCTGCGCCATGAACACCTGGTAGACGCCTTCCTTCGCGCCCGCCAGCGCCTTGCTGGCCACCACCGTGCGGCCCGCGACCAGATAGGTCTGCAGGTCGCCGAAGGCGATCAGCACCGGCTTGGGCGCCGGCTTGAAGGGCTTCAGCGCGCGCCCGTCGAGGAAGCGCGTGACATTGGCCGCGGCGAGCGCACCCATGTCGATGGCGTTGTAGGCCTGCTTGCCGACCGGTCGCGGCAGCTGCGCCGCGTCACCGACGACGAAGATGTGGTCGAAGTGGCGACTCTGCAGCGTGGGGTGCACGTCCGCCCAGACCTGTGGTGGCCGCGTCAGGCCCGACTCTCGCAACAGCGCTGGCGGTGCCAGCCCGGCCGTCCACAACGTGAGCTCTGAGTGCAGCCGCGTGCCGTCGGCCAGGCGCACGCCCTTGGCCGACACGCTGGCAATCGTCGCGCCGGTATGGAACTTCACGGCATGGGGCTCGCAAAGGCGGCGAAGGTCGGCATCCAGTGCCGGTGGCAGGCTGGGCAGCAGGCGGTCGCCGGCCTCGACCAGCTCGATGGACAGGCCGGCATCGTCGCGGTGGCGGCGCAGGATCTCGCCCAGCGCCTCGACGCCCGAGATGCCGCCGCCGGCGATCACGATGCGCAGCGGCTTGCCCTGCTGCATGAGCGCGTGCAGCCGCTGCTCGATCGCCAGGCCGTCGGCGACGCTGCGGAACGGCATCGCGTGACGGGCGACGCCCGGGACATGATGCGTGTTCCACAGCGCGCCCACCGCCACGATGCAGGCATCGAAGTCCAGTTCGTGGCCGCCAGCCGTGGCCAGCCGACGCTGCGCGGGTTGCAGCGCGGCTACGCGGTCCCGCAAGAAACGGTGGCCCGCCTGCTTCACGATGGCGCCGCGATCCAGACGCAACCCTTGCGGCGTCTTCACGCTCGACAGGACCTCGTGGATGCCGGGCGCCCACTCGAAGTGCCTGGACGGATCGATGACCGTCACCGCATGGCGTCGCGACAACTTGATCGCGGCCGTCAGGCCGGCGAAATTGCCACCGACGATGGCGATGCGCTTGCGCTTTTCGTTCATGGGGTTCCGTGTTCAGGTTTCCGAGCCATGCGCAGTATGGTCGAGCACCGCCCGGTCAGGTTCGACCCGCCCGCAGGCAGTCGACCTCGACGAGGGTTCGGCACCGCTTGCCCGCTGGCGTCACAGCACCACGCGCACCGCGTGTGCCCGGCCGTCGTCCACCAGCGGAATGCCGCCTCCCGGCTGCGGGACACCGTCCAGGGTGACCGAGGGAGCCGCAGCACCGGCGCTGTCGATGTCGATGCGGTAGGTGGTTTCGCGGAAGCGGTAGTCGACGTGGTAGTCCGTCCACGCCACCGGCAGGCACGGGCGGACCAGCAGCCGTGCGCCGTCGTCGTCGACCTGCAGCGTCAGCCCGAGCAAGGACTCGACGACCAGCCGGTACATCCAGCCCGCCGAACCGGTGTACCAGCTCCAGCCGCCGCGCCCCGTGTGCGGCGCCACGCTGTAGACATCGGCAGCGACGACGTAGGGCTCGACCTTGTAGACCGCCACCGACTCGGCGCTGCGGCCATGATGCAGAGGATTGATCAGATCCATCACCTGCCAGGCGCGCGCTGCATCGCCGAGCGCGGCGAAGGCCATCGCCGCCCACACCGCACTGTGGGTGTACTGCCCGCCGTTCTCGCGCACACCGGGCACGTAGCCGGCGATGTAGCCCGGGTTGGGCCCGCGGCGGTCGAAGGGCGGGTCGAGCAGTTGCACCAGGCCGGCCTCGTCGCGCACGAGGTGCGTCGCCACCGCGTCCATCGCGCGTCGCACCCGCTCGTCGCTGCCGACGCCCGACAGCACGGCCCAGCTCTGCGCGATCGCGTCGATGCGGCATTCGGCACTGTCGGCCGACCCGAGCGGCGTGCCGTCGTCGAAGTAGGCGCGGCGGTACCAGCTGCCGTCCCAGCCGGCCTGCTCGAGGCGCTGCGCGAGGCCGGCGCGCTCGTCGTCGCAGCGCTGCGCGAATGCCTCGTCGCCCCGCCGACGCGCCAGCGGCGCGAACTCGCGCAGCACCTCGCAGAGGAAGAAGCCGAGCCAGACGCTCTCGCCCTGGCCCTGCGAGCCGACGTGGTTCATGCCGTCGTTCCAGTCGCCGGCGCCCATCAGCGGCAGGCCATGGGCGCCATAGCGCAGGCCGTGCTGCACCGATCGCCGGGCATGCTCGTACAGGCTGGCCGTTTCGGCCGCACGGCCCGGCATGTCGTACCACGACTCGTCTTGCACCGCCACCGGGGGGCCGTCGAGGAAGCCCACGTCCTCGCCGAGCACGCCGGTGTCGTTGGTCGCCTGCACGTAGCGGGCCAGCGCCAGCGGCAGCCAGAGGTAGTCGTCGGAGATGTGCGTGCGCACGCCACGCCCGGCCGGCGGATGCCACCAGTGCTGCACATCGCCTTCGCGGAACTGCCGGCTGG
>Ga0105090_10001656_pt1 | contig 12126 bp, 14 predicted proteins | sample PPLLak3March2015_FD_79110 | JGI IMG/M metagenome (GOLD analysis project Ga0105090, IMG submission 79110) | Freshwater sediment microbial communities from Prairie Pothole Lake near Jamestown, North Dakota, USA - PPLs Lake P7 Core (1) Depth... | ecosystem: Environmental > Aquatic > Freshwater >... | reverse complement strand
AGGCTCCCGGCCGCGAGCGGGATCTCCGCGGTGAAGCGCTGCACGTTCTCCCAGTCAACGGCCGCGAGCACGTCGAAGCGGTCGGCCATGCACTCGACCGGATGACAGGCGATGCGCAACATCGCGGCGGCCTCGCCGCCGCGGATCTGGGGGCCCGACGAGCGCGTCATCAGGGCGTAGTAGCCGGCGTGGGCGGCCGCCTCGAGGAGCATGTTGCCGGCCGTCATCACGCCGGCGCCGCCGCTGCCGGCGAGCACGATGGAGACGCTGCGCGATGCTTGCCCCGCGCCCGGGCCGTCTGGTACTGGCATCAGGGTATTGTAGAGTGTCCGGGTGAACCAGCCACGCGCCACTGGAGTGCGGCCTGCAGTGAAGATGAGTGCACGGCTGGCGCGATGAACCTCTCCGAATCGCTCCTCACGGCGTTGCGTGACCACGGTGCGGGCCAGGTCTTCGGCATTCCTGGCGACTTCGTGCTCGCGTTCTTCAAGGTCGTCGAGGAGTCCGGGATCCTGCCCCTGTACACGCTGAGCCACGAGCCGTCGGTGGGCTTCGCGGCCGACGCGGCTGCGCGCTTCGCGGGCGCGCCCGGCGTCGCCGCGGTCACCTACGGGGCCGGGGCGCTCAACATGGTGAATCCCGTCGCGGCCGCGTATGCGGAGAAGTCGCCCTTGGTGGTGATCTCGGGTGCGCCCGGGCAGCGTGAGGGGCGGGGCGGGCTGCTGCTGCACCACCAGGTGAAGCGACTGGACTCGCAGTACGCGCTCTATCGCGAGATCACCTGCGACCAGGCCTCGCTGCACGATCCGGCGACGGCGCCCGCCGAGATCGCCCGCGTGCTGCAGAGCTGCATCACCCAGTCACGACCCGTCTACCTCGAGTTGCCGCGCGACGTGGTGTTCGAGAGGTGCGCACTCGTGACGCGCATGAAGGAGCCCGAGTTCGACCCGAACGCGGTGGCCGCCTGCGCGGACGAGGTCATGGCCCGGCTCGGGCGCGCCGAGCGGCCGGTGATGATGGTGGGTGTCGAGGTGCGTCGCTTCGGGCTCGAGAAGCGCGTGGCCGAACTCGCGCGGCGCCTGCACGTGCCGGTGGTGACGTCGTTCATGGGACGCGGCTTGCTCGCGGGCACCGACGTGCCGGTGATCGGCACCTACCTCGGCCGCACCGCGCACCCGGAGGTGGGCCGGCCGGTGGAGGAGTCCGACTGCCTGCTGCTGTTCGGCGTGATCGTCTCCGACACGAACTTCGGCGTGTCCGAGGGCCGGATCGACGCCCGAAACTGCGTGCTGGCCGCCGACCGCGCCGTCACCATGGGCTATCACCGCTACAGCAACGTGCCGCTCGCCGCGCTGGTGGACGAGCTCGCGCGTCGCGTCTCCGGGAATCCGCTGCGACCGGCGGGAAGTGCGTCCGAGTATCCGCGGGGACTCGTCGCAGACGATGCTCCGATCACGCCGCTCGACGTCGCGCGGGCCGTCAACGACCTGTTCGCCCGCCACGGCCGCATGCCCGTCGCGAGCGACACGGGGGACTGCCTGTTCACGGCGCTGGAGATCGAGAACACCGAATTCGTGGCGCCGGGCTACTACGCCACGATGGGATTCGGCGTGCCGGCCGGGCTCGGGGTGCAGGCGGCCACCGGACGGCGGCCCGTGGTCCTGGTCGGGGACGGCGCCTTCCAGATGACGGGCTGGGAACTCGGCAACTGCCGCCGCTACGGCTGGGACCCGATCGTGATCGTCATGAACAACTGCAGCTGGGAGATGCTGCGCGTGTTCCAGCCCGAGTCGCGCTTCAATACGCTGGATGACTGGCGGTTCGCCGAGCTCGCCGCGCCGCTGGGCGGCGACGGCCAGCGAGTGACGACGCGCCGCGAACTGGCGGCGGCGCTCGAACGGGCTGCGACGCAGCGTGGGAAATTCCAGCTCATCGAGGCGATGATCCCGGCGGGCAGCGTCTCGCCGACGCTCGAGGGATTCGTCGCCGCGCTCAAGCGCCGAACCGTGACGGCCGGCTAGGAGACGGTTCGCGTCTCCGTCGGATGGCACGTGTCGCATTTCCCGGCCGGGCCTTGGCCTGTGCGTCAGGCATGGTGGTTTGTGCAAACATGCGGACATGGACACCCGCAGTATTCCGGTCCCGCGGCCCCCGTCGCTGCTGCGCCGTGCCGCGCTCGGCCTGCTGGCGCTCGCCGGCTGGCGTACCTCCTTCGCGTGGCCACCGGAGCCGAAGGGCGTGATCATCGTCTACCCGCACACGTCGAACTGGGATTTCCCCCTGGGGATGTTGTTCCGCATCGGCCACGGCTTGCCTGCCAACTGGGTGGGCAAGACGGAGATGTTCAGGCCGCCGTTCGCGGGCCTGCTGAAGCGCGTCGGTGGCATTCCGCTCGACCGGCGGCGCACGACCGGGTTCATCGAGGCGCTGGTGGCCGAGTACCGCGAGCGCGCCTGGATGTGGCTCGCGATCGCGCCCGAGGGCACGCGCTCGCACACCGAGTACCTCAAGCCGGGCTTCTATGCGCTCGCGCTGGCGGCGGACGTGCCGGTGGCGCTCGGGTACATCGACTACGGCAGGCGCCGCATCGGCGTGGACACCTACCTGCGCATGACCGGCGACCGTGACGCCGACATGGAGCGGATACGCGAGTTCTACGCGGACAAGCGCGGCCGCCGGCCCGAGCACGCCGGCGAACTGCGGCTGCGCAAGTGAGGCCGCGGGGAGCGCGCAGCCGCCGGAGACCTGCATGAGCGCCGACCCGATCGAGCAACTCAACACGGAGTGCTTCTGCGTCACCGTCGACGCCGCGGCGCTGCGCCACGAGCTCGATGTCGACGCGGCCACCCGCGGCCTGTACGACCGGCTGCGCGAGACACACGCCTACCTGTTCGCGCACGCGCCGATCTTCGTCTCGCGCGCCAACGTCTCGACGATGGCGCGGCTGGTCGCCGCTGTGGACGCGGTGGTGGCCCTGCCCGCGTATCGCGAGGCGGCGCTGTCGCGCGCGCCGGAGATCGCGCGCTTCGAGCCCGGTCCGCTCGGTGGACTGCTTGGCTTCGACTTCCACGTGACGCCGCAGGGTCCCCGGCTGATCGAGATCAACACGAACCCGGGCGGAGCGTTCCTGAACGCGGCCCTGGCGCGCGCTCAGCGCGCCTGCTGCGCGCCGGTGCTCTCGCTGCTCGGCCAGCCGGGCGACGGCGCCGACCTGCAGGACGCGCTGTTCGCCGCCTTCCTGTCTGAGTGGCGTCGCCAGCGCGGCGACGCGCCGCTGCGGCGGGTGGCGATCGTGGACGAGTCGCCGTCGTCCCAGTACCTGTATCCGGAGTTCCTGCTGGCGGCAGAACTCTTTCGTCGCCGCGGCGTCGAGGCCACGATCTGCGATCCCGGGGAGCTGTCGCTCGGCAGCGAAGGCCTGCAGCAGGACGGCAAGCCCGTCGACCTCGTCTACAACCGGCTCACCGACTTCAGCCTGGGGGAGCCCGCCCACGCGCCGCTGCGCGAGGCGTACCTCGCCGCGGTGGCGGTCGTGACGCCGCATCCACGGGCGCACGCCTTGTACGCCGACAAGCGCAATCTGGCGCTGCTCGGGGACGCGGAGCGGTTGCGGCAGTGGGGTGCCGACCCCGCGACGATCGAGACGCTGCAGCTGGTGATTCCGCCGACGCGCGTCGTCGAACGCGCCGCCGCCGACGAGCTCTGGGGCAGGCGGCGCGAGCTGTTCTTCAAGCCGGCGACTGGTTTCGGAAGCCGAGCGGCCTATCGGGGGGACAAGCTCACGCGCCGCGTCTGGGAAGAGATTCTCTCGGGAGACTACGTCGCGCAGCAGCTCGTGCCGCCGAGCGCGCGGGGAGTGCAGGTGGACGGCCGCATCGAGCGCCTCAAGCTGGACCTGCGCTGCTACGTCCACGACGGCCAGCTGCTGTCGGTCGCGGCACGTCTGTACCAGGGACAGACGACGAATTTCAGGACGCCGGGAGGTGGCTTCGCGGCAGTGCTCTGCCCGCCCTGACTGCGCTATTTACGAATACCGGGCCGTACCCTCGGACCCAAGAATCCGCGGAGTCATTCCGGGGGAGCGGCGAGCGTGGTCGGTGAACGGATGTCGACGGGTGCAGACAGGCCCGACGGTGAAGCCCGGCGCTTCGCCTTCGTACTCCATCCGCTGACCGTCGAATACCTGTCCAATCACCCGCGCTACGCCTACACGCGCCACCTGCCGCGCAAGCTCGTCGAGCTGACGGCGGCGCACATGCCCGCCCGTCTGGTGGGCACGGTCAAGGGCGGACGCTCGGCTGCGACCGGCCATCCGGCCGACGGCCTGATCTACGCGCTCGGCGCCACGCCTCGCCAGATGCTGACGCGTCCGCCCGAGTTCACCTACAAGCGCCTCGATGCCGCGGTGAGGGACGCCGCGAAGCGGGGTGCCCGCATCGTCGGCCTCGGCGCCTTCACCAAGGTGGTCGGGGACGCAGGCGTGACGGTGGCGCGCCGCGCGCCCATCCCGGTGACCACGGGCAACAGCCTGACGATTGCGGCGACGCTCGAGACCGCCAAGCTCACGGCGAAGCGCATGGGCTGGGCCGATCTCGCGCGCGGCAAGGCCATGGTGGTCGGCGCCACCGGCGCGATCGGCTCGGTCTGCTCGCGACTCCTAGCCGCGGCGGTCAAGGACGTGGTGCTCGTGTCCATCGAGCCGCCGCGCCTCGAGGCCCTCAAGCGCACCATCCTCGAGGAGGTGCCGGATGCGACCGTCGTGACCGACGTGAGCACGGCGCCGTGGGTCGGGCAGTGCGACCTGATCGTAACGGCCACCTCCGCCTTCGGGCTGCGCGTGCTCGACGTGAGCCAGTGCAAGCCCGGCGCCGTGATCCTCGACGTCGCACTGCCGCCCGACATTTCTGCCGAGGAAGCCGCCGTGCGACCCGACGTGCTGGTCGTGGAGAGCGGCGAGGTGCTGATCCCCGGGCCGGTGAAGTTCAGCTTCGACATCGGCCTGCCGCCCGGCGTCGCCTACGCCTGCCTCGCCGAGGCCGCACTGCTGGCGATGGAGGAGCGCTACGAGTGCTTCACGCTCGGCCGCGACGTCGCGCCGCAGCGGGTCAAGGAGATCTACCGGCTGTTCCGCAAGCATGGCTTCCAGATCGCGCCGTTGCGCAGCTTCGGCCAGTTGCTCACCGACGAACTCGTGGCCGGGAAGCGGGCGCGCGCCGACGAGTTGTGCCGGGATCCGAAGCTGCTCGAGCGGGTCAAGGCGGAGGCCGCCGCGAAGATCGCGAAGATCACGCCGCGTGCCAAGGGCGTCGCCGGCGTGACCACGCTCAAGGCGTAGTGGTCGGCGGTACCACCGGCGGCACCGAGGTGCCCTTGGCACCGAAACGGTATTGAAGCTCGAGCAGGATCGAGTCGAGGCTCGTGTCGTCCCGCGCGTTCAGTACCTCCCGGTCGATCGTCAAGGTCTGGAACTCGAGCCGCACGTGCCACGACTCGGCGAGCGTGACGCCGATCCCGGCGCCGGCCAGGAAGTCCGTGCCGCTCTCGCTGACGCTGCGGGTGACGACGCCGGGCCCGAACGAATCGTCGAGACGCTGGTCGCTCTCGCCGTCCCAGAGGCCCACGCCCAGCTTGAGGTAAGCCTCCCAGTTCCCCAGCGGCAGGATGCCGAGCAGCGACAGTTCGGCGACCTGCGCCGAGAAATCCACGCGGTTGTTGTAGAAGCCGTCGAACTCCGGCATGTACACGAGGTTCTCGTCCCAGCGGATGCTGCCGGTCTCGAGGTAGGCCGCCTCGACGGCCAGGTAGGTGTGGGCCCGCCAGCCGAAGTGCACCGAGTAGCCGTAGCCGCCGTCGCCCTCGTCGTAGTCGGGGTAGCCGCCCCACCAGTCGCAGTCGTAATAGCAGTCATCGCCACCGTCCACCTCGACGCTGACCGTCGAGTAGGCGCCCCCGCCGCCGAGGTACAGCCCGCGCCAGTCACCGGGCGTTCCCTGCGCGCCTGCGACCGGTGGCGTCAGCGCCAAGCCGGCGAGCAGGGTCAGGGCGGGTCCCGCGACGCGCGAGGAATGGTTGCTCATGGCAGGTCTCTCGGTTGAATCCGGTGTGCGGGGATGCTTCAGTTCCTTCTAGGCCCGTCCCCGGCCGGACCTCAATGTGGCTTTCCGGAGTCCGCAGCGCCTGGCCGTGCGATCATCATCGGAATTCGAATGTGCTTCGCGAGGAGTCGCTGCGTGCTGCGGACCTGGGTGCTGATGCTTGCCACGCTGGTCGCCGGCTGCGGCCAGATCCCCGACGGTCTGGAGGCCGTGAGCGGCTTCGACAAGGGCCGCTACCTCGGCAAGTGGTACGAGATCGCGCGGCTCGATCACCGGTTCGAGCGCGGGCTCGAGCAGGTCACGGCGACGTACAGTGTCCGCGAGGACGGCAGCATCGACGTGCTGAACCGCGGCTTCGACACGGCGAAGGGGGAGTGGCGCGAGGCGCGCGGGAAGGCGAAGTTCGCGGGCGACCCGGGCACCGCCATGCTCAGGGTGTCCTTCTTCGGTCCCTTCTACGGGGGCTACAACGTCCTCGACCTCGATCCCGACTACCAGATCGCGCTGGTGGCCGGCCCGACGCGCGAGTACCTGTGGATACTCGCGCGCCGGCCCGACCCACCCCGCGACGAGGTCGAGCGCCTCGTGCGACGCGCAGGCGAGTTCGGCTTCGACACCGCCTCGCTCATCTACGTCAATCATGGTCAATGATGCTGCGCGTGGACCAGAGCGTGACCGCGCCCGCGCGCGATCAGCCACCGGTTCACGGGTATCGCCACAAGCGCCGCCACCGCCAGCGAGAGCGCGAGGCTGCCCCAGAACAGCGGGCTGGTGAGTCCGGCTGACATGGCGCCCGGGATCGCGAGCATCAGCGCGTTGTCGACCAGTTCCATGACGGCGATCGAGACGGTGTCCGCGGCGAGGGCGACCTTGAGTGCCGAACGCCACCCGAGGCCCGAGCGCACCAGCGGCACGACGGTGAACGCGTAGCCGAAGACGAAGGCGAGTGCGACGGCCAGCCCGATGGTCGGCAGGTTGCCCCAGCCGAGCGCCGTGCCGATGACGAGGCCGAGGATTTCGCCGAGCGCACAGCCGGCGAGGCAGTGCAGCGTGGCGCTGACCGCAAGTCGGGTCAGGCCCGAACCGTCCGAGACCGGCAGGCCAGGCATGTGGCCCGAAGAGTGCGCGGCGTAGTCGTGCATGTTCGTCTCCTGTGATCGGGATGGGTACGGTGCTACGCTACGCCCCGTACCGTGGTACGGAGTCAAGGGGCTGAGATGCCACGCATGACGATCGGGCGTTTTGCACGCGAGGCCGGGGTGGGCGTCGAGACCGTGCGTTACTACCATCGCCGCGGTTTGCTGCCGATGCCGGCCGCAGGATCGACGTCCTACCGCGAATACGACGAGGCGCTGCTGCGCCGGCTCGGATTCATCCGGCGTGCGCAGGCGGCCGGTTTCACGCTCGAGGAGATCCGCGAGTTGCTGCGTCTCGACCGCGGCAGGGACCGCCGGTCGGTACGCCAGCTCGCACAGCGCAAGCTCGTCGAGCTCGAGAGCCGGTTGGCCGACCTGCGGGACCTCGCCCGCGCGCTACGCGCCGTGGTGCACGCCTGCGACCGCGGCGACCTTGCCGCGCCGTGCCCGATCATCGAGGCCTTCGAGCGCGAGACGACGCCGGGGAGTCCCGAGGCGCTGCCTCGCACGCCCGTCGGTTCAGGCCGCCGCCAGGGTGTCCAGCCCTCATGAGCATCGCACTCCTCATCTTCGTCGCCACGATCGCCGCGAGCCTCGCGGGCCTGTATGCCAGGCCCGCCATCATCGAGGCCAGCCTGTTCCGCCCCTACTGGTTCCTGCGGCGACGGCAGTACGCGACGATCCTCACCAGCGGGTTCGTGCACGCCGACCTGCCGCACCTGATATTCAACATGGTGACGTTCTATTTCTTCGCCTTCCCGCTTGAGAAGCAGATCGGGTCGCTGCGTTTCGCGCTGCTGTACTTCCTCGGGCTCGTCGTCAGCGACCTCGGCACCTGGTTCAAGCACCGCAACGACCAGCGCTATGCTTCGCTCGGCGCCTCGGGCGCGATTTCGGCGGTGTTGTTCGCGGCAATCGTGTACTTCCCCTGGATGAAGCTTTTCATCATCCCGATCCCCTTGCCGATCCCGGCCCCGTTGTTCGGCGTGGCCTACGTCGCCTACTCGTGGTGGTCGGCGAAGCAGGCCCGAGGCCGGATCAACCACGATGCGCACCTCGGGGGCGCGCTCTTCGGCGTGTTGTTCGTGGCGCTCACGGATCCCGCGGCCTTTGCCAACCTGCTCGAGTGGATCGGCAGCTGACGGACGGCCGGTTTGCGACGGACGTCACGTCGTGATTCACGATCCAGTCTGCCGCGCCGCCGGTGGCCCTAGACTTCGGCGCGTTCGAGCCGGTCCAGCCGAGGAGGGGTTCCCATGTTCAAGCGTTTGTTAATCCAGGTGGTGTGTGTGGCGATGCTGAACCTCGGCTCGCCGATGGTTGCGCACGCCGGCCTCATCGGCACGCTGCAGGCCGTGGAGGCCGACACCCGCGCGCAGGACCTCGCGACCGTCAGCGCGGCGCTGGCGCGCGATCAGGTCCGCGGGCAGTTCATCGCCCTCGGCGTCGATCCAGCGGAAGTCGAGGCGCGGGTCGCGGTCCTCACAGACGCGGAGCTGCGCTCGCTCGCGGGGCAGGTCGCCGATGCGCCGGCCGGCGGCAGCGCCCTTGCCGTGATCGGCATCGTGTTCCTGGTGCTGCTGATCCTCGAGGCAGTCGGCGTCATCGACGTCTTCAAGAAGTTCCCGTGACGCGGGGGCTCGCTTCGACCGCATCGGAGCCATGAGCCGCGTCGGACTCGTTGCCGGCGTACTGGTGTTCATGGTGGCGGGCTGCACGGCGCAGCGGCCCGGGCTCGCCCCGGATCGGCCACCCGGCCCGCCGTCGCGGGTCGAGCTCGTCGATACGCCGTTCTTTCCGCAACGCGAGTACCAGTGCGGCCCGGCCGCGCTCGCGACCCTGCTGGCGTCGGCCGGCGTCGCCGTGCATCCGGACGAACTCGCCGCCGAGGTCTACATGCCGGCGCGCCGCGGCAGCCTGCAGGTCGAGATGATCGCGGCGACCCGCAGCCGCGGCCTGCTGCCCTACGTGTTGCCGCCGTCACCGGAGGCGCTGCTCGCTCAACTGGACGCGGGCCAGCCGGTGCTGGTGCTGCAGAAGACCGGCGCCGGTCCGTGGCCAGGCTGGCACTACGCCGTCGTCATCGGGTACGACGCCGACGTGCAGCAGTTGCTGCTGCGCTCGGGCACGGACGCCCGCCTGGAGATGTCGGCGGCGCGCTTCCTCGCGACCTGGGACCGGGCGGACCGCTGGGCGCTCCTGGTCCTGCAGCCCGGCCTGCTGCCGGCACAGGCGGATCTTGCCCGCTACATGCAGGCGGCTGCTGGCCTTGAAGCTGTTGGCCGCCACGAGGCCGCGGGCCGGGCGTATGACGCCGCGGCTAGCCACTGGCCGGCAGAACCGCTGCCGCGACTCGGCCTCGCCAACCTTGCCTACGGACGGGGTGATCTCGCCGACGCCGAGCTGGGATTCCGTGCGGCCATCGAGCTGGCGCCGGGCGACCCCGTGGCGCGCAACAACCGCGCGACGGTGCTGCTGGACCTCGGTTGTCCGGACGCCGCTCGGCGCGAGATCGACAGCGCGGCCCTTGCCGCCGCCGGTGGTCCGCACGTGCGCAAGGTGGCCGCCACGCGCCGCGAAATCGAGGGCGCGACCGGATCCGACGGCGCCGGTTGCCCGCCCGATTCGGCCCCGGCAAACTCGCCGCCATGACGCTCAAGGAACGGGTCGACGCCATCTTCCCGGAGTGGCAGCGCTGGTATCCCAGCCTGTTCGACGCCGCCGTGGACCTCGGCGTGATCCGCGCGCGCGTCTGCGACCCGTCGTCACTGCTGCTGTCGAACCGCCATGCCGGCGTGCGTGCCGCAGCCGAGCTCGAGCACCGACGCAGGTGGAGCGCCGAGGAGAATCCGCCGGAGGAATAGCGCCGGCGTGGCCCGCTAAGGGCCGGCCGCGCTGCGTGGGCGGTCTGCGTCCCGCAGGCGTTTCTCGCGATACAACCGCAACACGAACTGCCCCGACGGGCGCGCCCGGAACGCCTCGACCTCGGCCCGCCAGTCGGGGTCGAGGTCGTCGAGCGTGAGCCGACGGCCGCCGAGGCTGCGCCCCGCATACTCCGGCGGCAGCACCGCGAGCGCGCCGAGGCTCGCGAAGGTGATGTCGACGAAACTCAGCGACTCGCCCATGAGGTAGGTGCGGCCGTCGGCGAGCAGGGCGTCCACCCGCTCGAAGCTCTCACGCGTGCGCTCGAGCGCCCGGGTGGCCCGCCCGGGCGTGACGCCGAGCATGCGCCTGACGGCGAAACGCAACAGCGGCGCGACTGCCTTGAGCAGCGCGCGCTGCCAGCCGGGGATGCGGGATTCCTCAACGCCCCAGGAGCGCAGCGTCAGGTCGCGGCGCTCGAACACCCGCGAGTACACCCAGACCCGCACGTCGTTGCCGAGCCGACGGTCCAGGAACTGCTCGAGCTCGAGCGTCGCGGGCGTCGGCTCGAGGAAGGCGGTGCGCTCGAAGGGCAGCCGGCCCGCGTACTCGCCCCACAGATAACGCAGGATGCGCGGCGAATCGCCGACGCGCGTGAGTCCGGGCGGCACCTCGAGCGCAGGCACCGTGCGTCCCGTCACCAGCACCCCCAGGATCCCCACGTTCGGCACCTCCTCGTACGGCACGCCGAGGCGGTCGAGGCACCAGCGCACCTTCTCGGTGTAGTGCGAGAAGGAGATGGTGTGCAGGCGTAGGGGCGCTTCGGCGCGGCTCGCCGCGGCGCGCATCGTCCCGAGCCGCAGCGCCATGCCGGCCAGCGCGAGTGCTGCGGCCGCGAGCAGCGCGGCAGCTGCACCCCAGCCAAGACCCGCCACCAGTACGGGCAGCGCGTAGAGCGCCAGCACGTGCATCGTGCGCGGATCGCCGAGCCTCATGGCGTGGTACTTCCTTCAGCTGCGCGGCGGCAGCGTCGCGTACTGCGGGATGTCGTCCGTGATCTCGAACCACCGCGCCTTCGAGTCCACGAAGATGTGGCCTGCCGGTGCGATGCCCGGGTCGCTGTCCAGCGAACCGGCGGGAACCACCGCCATGTTGCGCTCGAAGGACACCCGCGGCACCTCCGAGCCGCAGCGCCGGCAGAAAGCCGTGCCGAAGTACTGGGCGCTCGGCAGTTGGAAGTCCTGCACGTGCTCGGCGCCTTGCGTCCAGCGGAAGCCCTCGGCGTTGTAGAACACGTTGGCGCAGTGCGCGGCGCTGCGGCCCTTCCGGCATCGTGAGCAGTGGCACAGGTACATGCGCAGCGGCGGTGTCGATATCTCATAGGCCACCTCGCCACACAGGCAGCTGCCTTGCGCCACGCCCGTCTTGAGCTCGATCACGGGGCGTGGCGTGGCCGGCGTGCCGAACTCCGGCGGGTACTCCGCGTGCTGCGGCAGGTCGTCGGTGATCGTGTGCCAGCGCGCCTTGGATGCCACGAACATGTGCTTGCCGGGCCGGATGCCCGGATCGCCGTCGAGGGTTCCGGCCGGGACGATCACGAGCCCCATCGCGTCGATGAAGGTCGGTGCGACGGAGCCGCAGACGCTGCAGAAGTCGCGGTGCGCGTTCGGCGAGGAGGCGTAGCGCGCCAGGGTTGAGGTGTCCGTGAGCCAGCGAAAACCGCTCGAGGGTGCCGCCGCCCAGGTCGCGAACGGCGTGCCATGGTGCTTGCGGCACATCGAGCAGTGGCAGTGCAGCATGTCCACGAACGGGCCGTCGATCTCGTAGCGGAGCGACCCGCACAGGCAGCCACCTTCGGTCATCGGGTCCTCCCCCGCGCCGCAGGGACGGCGCGCCGCGACTACGTTATGTCGCGGCGCGCCGTTTCGCCACCATCATTCGAACCGGCCGGCCAGCTTGAGCCACAACGTGCGCCCAGGCTCGTTGACCCGCGTGGTCTGCTCGAAGCCCGAGACCATGGCGCCGCCGCGGCT
>Ga0105090_10001654_pt1 | contig 12129 bp, 12 predicted proteins | sample PPLLak3March2015_FD_79110 | JGI IMG/M metagenome (GOLD analysis project Ga0105090, IMG submission 79110) | Freshwater sediment microbial communities from Prairie Pothole Lake near Jamestown, North Dakota, USA - PPLs Lake P7 Core (1) Depth... | ecosystem: Environmental > Aquatic > Freshwater >... | reverse complement strand
TCGGCCCGATGACCGCGCCGTTGAGCGGCACGATCGGCTGCGCCTCCAGCCGGAAGCGGTCCTGGGACAGTGCGTAGCGCAGCGTGCCGACCAGCGTGACGTCCGTATAGCGGCGCACGATGCTCTGGTCGCTGTCCTCGTAGATCTCCACGCGGTTGCGACCGCGGTCCTTCGCGGCCTTGCACGCGATCTCGGCGGAGGCAAGCGCGTGCGAGAGCGGATGCTTGCCGTCGGCGACGCTGGCCACGCCGAAGCTCGCGCTCACCTCGACCGGCTGGCTGCCGGCGAGGAACCCCAGGCGCGACAGGCCGTCGCGCAGCTCCTCGGCGAGCGTCTGCGCCTCGTCGAGGGTGCCTTCCGGTACGAGGATCGCGAAGCGGTCGCCGGAGATGCGCGAGGCAAGCATGCGTGGAGCGAGCCGGCGCCGGATGGTTTCGGCCACGCGCACGATCACCTCGTCGCCGACGTGCATGCCCAGGTTTTCATTGAGGACGTGCAGCCGGTCGATGTCGACGTAGACGACGCACTGGCCCTGCGCGAGAGCCGCGGGCGTCAGCAGCGACTGGGCACGCTTCTCGAACGCGGGCCGGGTGAGCAGACCGGTCGTCGGGTCGTACGCGTTCATCAGGATGTACGCGACGCGGCGCGCCAGCAGCTCGACGATGCGCGCCTGGCGCAGGTCGAACGCGTCCGACGCGTCGGGCTTGAAAAGCACCAGGACGCCGAGCACCTGTTGCGCCCCGTGCATCACCGGGCACGACAGCACCTTGTAGGGCAGCGCGCCGAGCGGGCCGTTCGCGGCGGGCCGGTTGGCGACCATCGTCTGGCGGTGGAGCTGCGTCCAGGCGAGCAACGGGCGGTGCGTCCGCGTCAGGATCTCGGCTCCGACGCGCGGCGGCGTCCCCTGGCGCGTGCGGCACACGGCGATGTTCTTGTCCGGGATCAAGAGCGCACCGACCGAGCAGTCGAGGTGGTCGACGCAGCCCTGGACGAGCTGCGCGAAGTCGTCGGTCGACTCGCCGCTCGGACTCTCGTCGGGCGCCGCGCCGAGCACGAGCTCGAGGTCCCGGTCGCGCAGGCGCAGGCTGCGCTGCAGGTCGACGATGTTGTACTGCGAGGAGAAGTCGCGCTGGAGGCACTCGAGCGCCGGGCGCAGCAGGCCCTGCACCAGCGAGAACGGCCGCGTCTCGCCGCGCTGCGAGGACTCGCGGCACACGATGCCGACCGCGCCGACGCGCTGGTGCGACGCGTCGCGCAGCATGAAGACATAGGCACAGTGCTCGCGGTCGACGGGCTCGGCGAAGCCGTCGCTCGCGCCGCCGTCGGCGAGCTCCTGTGCGAGCGCGTCCTGCATCAGGCGGTGCAACTCGGGCGCGTCGCTGCCGTCGTTGAGCCACACGGGCAGTCCGAGCCGGTCGTAGATGGCGATCGACTGCGCCCGCGGCATCAGCATCTTGACGAGCTGACCGTACGGGTCGAGCGAAGTCTCCGCGATGGGCGCCGGCGCACCGTCCAGCGCCTGGGCAAGCTGCATTTCTCGATCCTTCGAATGGCCGGACCGTGCCGAATGGGCCGCATGTTCGGCGATCGGGTCCGCGCCGGTCCTTGACGCAGGCCTCAGTCTGCAGCGACGTCGCCGCGGGTCGCCAGCCGCGCTCGCGACGCGTATGAACATAATCCGGAGCGACGGAAGGGCGCCTCAGCGGCGCTTGAGCCAGATCTCGGGGTTGACGGGCTCGCGGCCGCGCCTCACTTCGAAGTACAGAGCGGGCTGCGAGTGGCCGCCGGTGTCGCCGACCGAGCCGATCACGTCGCCGGCGGCGACCGATTCACCGACCTTGCGGAAGGTCTCGTCGTTGTGGCCGTAAAGGCTCAGGTAGCCCCCGCCGTGGTCGAGCACCACCATGAGCCCCATGCCCGGCAGCCAGTCGGAGTACACGACCCGCCCGCCGTACGGCGCGCGCACCCGGGCGCCGCGGTCCGTGCCGATCAGCATGCCCTGCCACTTGAGCGACCCGCCGGCGCGCGGCTGCCCGAACCGGGCGAGCACCTTGCCCTGCTGCACGGGCCACGGCAGCTTGCCGCGCAGCGGCTCGAACGGCGCCTGCTTCGCGACGGGCGCGCGCGCGAGCGCCTTGCGCAGGTCGGTGATCAGCTTCTCGAGGCCGCGCGCCTGGGACTCGAGGCGCTTGATCTCGCCCCCCTTGGTCTTGATCTGCCGCTCGATGGCGTCGACCGCGACGGACCGCTGCTCGCGCGCGGCCTTGAGCGCGCCCACCTCGCGCTCCTGCGCCGCCTCGAGCTCCTTGAGCCGGGTGTTCTCAGCATCGATCTTTTCGCGCACCAGCGCGAGGTGCTCGAGCTTCCCGCGGATGCTGCCGATCCGGTCGGCCCGCGCACGGCCGAAGTAGCCGTAATAGGCGAGCATGCGGCCGAACCGCGCGGGGTCCTGCTGGTTGAGCAGGAGTTTCAGCTGTTCGCTGTGGCCACTCATGTAGGCGGCCCGCAGCTCGCCCGAAAGCGCGTCGCGTTCGCCCGAGAGCTCCCGTTCGCGCGCCGCGCGGTCGCGCTCGAGCTCCTCGAGCCGGGCCTCGCTCGCGATCCGCTGCGCCCGGACGGATTCGAGCTCCCGGCGCGCGTTCTGCATGCCGAGTTCCGCGTCGCGCAGCTGAGTGCCCAGCTTGTCGCGTCGCTCGAGGTCCGCGTTCACGGACTTGCGGACCTTCTCTATCCTGGCGTTGACGCGCTTGAGCTCTGCCTCCTTCTGGGCCGGGGTCGGCTTGCGCTGCGTAGTGTCGGCCTCGAGGCCGGCGGAGGGCCCCAGCAGCGCGATCGCTACCAGCAGCCACGCCGCGTGGCGCAGGCGACGGGTCGGGCGGGCGTGCAAGGCGTCGGGCGGGGGGCGACAGGGCATGCGCGGGGCTGGGGAACGGGCTCGGAAGGCCCGTCAGTCTAGCGCGAGTCGGGCTGCTATAATCCGCGACCCTTTTCGTGCCCGGCCACCTCCATGGAGCGTCTGCTCGAATACGCCGCGCGCCACCCGTTCCTCGTCGGAGGCACGGTGCTGCTCGCGCTCGCGGTCATCGCCTACGAGGCGAGCCGGGCCCGCGCCGGGGGCCAGTCCGTCGGCCCGATGGACGCGGTGCGACTCATGAACCAGGGCGCGCTCTTGATCGACGTGCGCTCGCAGGCCGAGTACGACTCGGGGCACATCCTCGATGCGAGGCACGTGCCCCAGGAGCAGGTCGCGCAGGCCGGCGAGACGCTGAAGAAGTACAAGGACAAGGTCGTCATCGCATGCTGCGAAAGCGGGATGCGCTCCGGCGCCGCGGCGCGCGTACTGCGGTCGCAGGGGTTCACGAAGGTCGCCAACCTGCAGGGCGGCCTGCAGGCGTGGCGCACCGAGAACCTGCCGCTCGTGAAGACCGACGCCAAGGGCAAGTGAGGAACGCACGATGACCGCGACGCCCGAGATCGTCATCTACTCGACGGGCTGGTGCCCGTACTGCGAGCGCGCACGGGCACTGCTCGCCCGCAAGGGCCTCGCGTTCCGCGAGGTCAAGATCGACGAGAACCCGGCCGAGCGGGACGCCATGCTCGCACGCACCGGCGGACGTCGGACCGTTCCCCAGATCTTCGTCGGCGACCACCACGTGGGCGGCTACGACGACCTCTACGCGCTCGAGAAAGCCGGCAAGCTCGACGCGCTCGTTGCCGGCGCCTGAGGCCGACCCCGGCCGCGCGACCCGACCCATCTTCCGAGGACGAACCATGACCGAGCAGAACAGCCAGACACCGGCCGCCGCGGCCGACCCCAACGCACCCGTGGTGAACCCGCAGGCGATCTACATCAAGGACTGCTCGTTCGAAGCGCCGAACGGCCCGTTCGTCGGCAACGCGCAGGCGACCCCGACGGTCAATCTCAACCTGACGACGCGCGCGACCGCGCTGGCCCAGGACCTGCACGAAGTCGTGCTGCAGGTGAACCTCGAGGCCAAGGCCGGCGACAAGGTCGTCTGGCTGCTCGAGCTGCAGCAGGCCGGCGCATTCGTGATCCGCAATCTCACGGCGAACGACCTCGCGCAGGTCGTGAGCATCATGGCGCCGAACTACCTGCTCTCGTTCGCGCGCTCCGCGGTGGCGGACCTCGTGACGCGCGGCGGCTTCCCGCCGTTCCTGCTGCCGCTCGTGACGTTCGAGGGGCTGCACGCGCGCGCCCAGCAGCAGGCCCAGCAGGCCGCTGCGGGGCAGGTGCCGGGCTCCGGCGCCGTCAACTGACGCCGGGCCGCCCGTGAGCGCGCGCCTCCCGGAGTCGAAGCCGGCCTGCGCGGTCCTGGGCTCGGGCTCCTGGGGCACCGCGCTCGCGGTGCACCTTGCGCGCACCGGCCACCCGACGCGCCTCTGGGGCATCGAGACCGACGAGCTCGAGGCGATGACCCGCGAGCGGGTCAACCGCCGCTATCTGCCGGGCGTCAAGCTGCCCGAGGGGCTCGCGATCGAGCACGACCTCGAGCGGGCCGTGCGTTCGTCCGGGCAGTTGCTCGTCGCCGTGCCGAGCCACGCCTTCCGCGAGGTGCTCGAGAAGATCGCTCCCCTGCTCGAGCCAGGGCAGCGCGTCGCGTGGGCGACGAAAGGCTTCGAACTGTCGACCGGTAAGCTCCCGAACGAGGTGGCACGCGAAGTGCTCGGCCCGGGCGTACCCACCGCGGTGCTGTCCGGTCCCACCTTCGCGAAGGAAGTCGGCGAAGGCCTGCCGAGCGCGATGACCGTCGCCTCACGCGACGAGGACTATGCGATGAGCCTCGCGCGCGGCATCTCCGGCGCGAGCTTCCGTGCCTACGCGTCGAGCGACATGGTCGGCGTCGAGGTGGGTGGTGCGGTCAAGAACGTGCTCGCCATCGGCGCGGGCATCTCGGACGGGCTCGGCTACGGCGCCAATACCCGCGTGGCGCTCATCACTCGCGGCCTCGCCGAGATGATGCGCCTCGGCGTCGCGCTCGGCGGCGAGCGCGAGACTTTCATGGGCCTCGCCGGGCTCGGCGACCTCGTGCTCACGTGCACCGACGACCAGTCGCGCAACCGTCGCTGCGGGCTCGCGCTCGCCGCGGGCAAGACCGCTCAGCAGGCGCAGGCGGAGATAGGACAGGTGGTCGAGGGTGTGCTGGCGGCCCGCGCGGTGCGGGACGTCGCGCAGCGGCTCGGCGTCGACATGCCGATCAGCGAGCAGATCTACCGCGTCCTCTACGAAGGCGCGCCCGTCAGGGAGTCCGTCGGGGCGCTGATGGGCCGCACCGTCAAGGCCGAGAACGGCTAGGCGACGCAGCCGGGGCCAGCCGGGCATAGCCGAGCTGCCGCCAGGCCTCGTACACCGCGACGGCCACCGCATTCGAGAGATTGAGGCTGCGCGCGCCGTGCCTCATCGGGATGCGCACCCGGCGCTCCGGCGGGCAGGCGTCCAGCACATCGTCCGGCAGTCCGCGCGTTTCGGGCCCGAACAGCAGCACGTCCCCCGCCACGTAGCGTGGCTCGTCGTGGCGCACGTCACCGCACGTCGTGAAGGCGTACCAGAGCGGCCCGCCGAGGCGTAAGAAGCAGTCCGCGAGCGTCGCGTGCACCTCGACCTCGGCGAGCTCGTGGTAGTCGAGCCCGGCGCGGCGGACGGCCCGGGCGTCGAGCTGGAAGCCGAGCGGGCGCACGAGGTGCAGCCGCGCCCCCGTGTTGGCGCACAGTCGGATCACGTTCCCGGTGTTGGGCGGAATCTCGGGCTGGAACAGGACGACGTCGAGTGGCATAGAATCGGGTACCGCGTCACGCGAGGCCGAGGGAGTCGCCGCCATGGTTCGCGTCAAGCACCTGCTCGCCCGCAAGGGCCGCGAGATCTGGACGGTCGACGTGGACGAGCCAGTCCTCGGGGCCATCCAGATCATGGCCGACCGGCACGTCGGAGCGCTACCCGTGCTGCGGGATGGCCAGCTCGCCGGCATCGTCTCGGAGCGGGACTATGCCCGCAAGGTGATCCTGCTCGGCCGCTCGTCCGCCGAGACGCCCGTCTGGCAGATCATGAGCTCGCCCGTCGTCTCGGTGGGCCCGGAAGAGAGCGTCCGGCGCTGCATGGAACTCATGACGGAGCGGCGCATACGCCACCTGCCCGTCGTCGAGGCGGGCCGCATGGTGGGCGTCATCTCGATCGGGGACCTCGTGCGCGCGGTCATCGAGGAACAGGAGGAGACGATCGCGCAGCTCGAGAAGTTCATCGCGGGCTGACGTCCACGTCGGGGGGTTGCCGCCATGGCGGACGACGCTCCTCGGCCGCCCGATCGGGCTGCGCGCGACGCTCTGCCGCTGCGGCGCATCGCGGAACAAGCCGTACTGCGACGGCTCGCACCGCAAGGCCGGCTTCGTCGCGGACTGACCGGGGCGTCGGGGTCCGCCCTGCGGCGCGCATCCCTTACAATGCCCGACCATGTCCGGCCCGTCCGTCCCGCCGTCCGTCCCGCCCGCCGCCTCGCTCGCGGTCGACTTCTGCGGCCTCCGGCTCGCCTCCCCCATCGTGCTCCTCTCCGGGTGCGTCGGCTTCGGCGAGGAGTACACGCGCGTCGAGGGCTTCTCGAACACCGACGTGGGCGCGATCGTGCTCAAGGGCACGACGCGCGAGCCGCGGCTCGGCAACCCGCCGCACCGCGTCTACGAGACGCCGATGGGGATGCTGAACGCGATCGGGCTGCAGAACCCCGGCGTGGACAAGGTCGTCGACGAGATCCTGCCGTCGCTCGACTTCGGCGAAACGCGCTTCTTCGCCAACGTCTGCGGCTCGACGATCGAGGACTACGTCGAGACCACGCGCCGCTTCGACGATTCCCCGATCGACGCCATCGAGATCAACATCTCCTGCCCGAACATCAAGGAAGGCGGCGTGCAGTTCGGCAACGTGCCGGAGATGTCGGCGCGCGTCGTGGCGGCCTGCCGCGCGGTGACGAAGAAGCGGATCGTCACCAAGCTCTCGCCGAACCAGACCGACATCCAGGAGAACGCGCGGCTCTGCATCGAGGCCGGCAGCGACGGTCTCGCCGTGATCAACACGATCATGGGCATGGCGATCGACGTGAAGACGCGCCGGCCCGTCATCGGCAACGTGCAGGGCGGCCTCTCGGGTCCGGCCATCAAGCCGATCGCGCTGCTGAAGGTGATGCAGGTGGCGCAGGTGGCGCGCCCGCGCGGCATCCCGATCATCGGCCAGGGCGGCATCCTCACGGCCGAGGACGCGCTCGAGTTCATCATCGCGGGCGCCACGACCGTGGGCGTCGGCACCTCGCTGTTCTACGATCCGCTCGTGTGCCGGAAGATCAACGCCGGCATCGCCGGATACCTCGCGGCGAACGGCATGGCGTCGGTGCACGAGCTCGTGGGCTCGCTCGACGCGCCGAAGAAGACCGTGCAGGCCTGCGCCTGCTGACTGAAGATGGACGCCTGCACCGGGCGTCCGCGATCCCGGAGTAGCCGACCTTGAGAATCAGGCGTTTCCTCGCTTGGACGGCCGTCGCCATTCCGGTGGCGGCAGTGCTGGCACTGGCCGTGGGTTACCTGCTCTCCGACAACGACTGCGAGCGACGGCTCGCGGTCGTGCCCGAGCGCCCGATGACGGCCGTCGTCCGCTGCGACTACGGCAGCGCTGAGGTGCTCCGGCTCGCGCAGGTCGAGACGCCGGTGGCCGGCGACGAGGAGATCCTCGTCAAGGTCCACGCCGCGGCAGTCAACCCGCTCGACTGGCACGAGATGCGGGGCACGCCCTACGTGATGCGGCTCGGCACCGGGCTGCGACGACCGCAGGAACTGCGCCTCGGCGTGGACTACGCGGGCACCGTCGAGGCGGTCGGGGCGAAGGTCACGCGCTTCAAGCCGGGCGACGCGGTGTTCGGCGGCCGCTCGGGAGCGCTCGCGCAGTACGTCGTCGCGCGCGAGGACCGAGCCGTGGCGCTGAAGCCCGCCGGCGTCAGCTTCGAGCAGGCGGCGGGCGTCGGGATCGCGGGCACGACGGCGTTGCAGGGCCTGCGCGACGCGGGCCGGCTCGCGGCGGGCGAGCGGGTGCTCGTGAACGGTGCTTCGGGCGGCGTGGGCACGTTCGCCGTGCAGATCGCGAAGGCGATGGGCGCCGAGGTCACGGGCGTGTCGAGCGCCCGCAACCACGAGCTGCTGCGCTCGCTGGGCGCCGATCACGTCGTCGACTACCGGACCGAGGACTACACGGCGGGCGAGGCACGCTACGACGTCATCCTCGACAACGTGGGCAACCGCTCGCTTGGCGAGAACCGTCGCGTGATGTCGCCGGACGGGCGCTACGTGCTGATCGGCGGCGGCGGGCCGGACGCAGGCAAGTGGATCGGTCCGTTCGTGAAGCCTGTGCAGGCGCTGCTCGTCTCGCCATTCGTAAGCCAGCAGATGGGCATGCACCTCGCGAGCCTCACGAGCGAGGACACCCGGGCGCTGGCGGGGCTGATGGAATCGGGGGCCGTGAAGCCGGTGATCGACCGCACGTATCCGCTCGCCGAGGCGGCGGAGGCGATCCGCTACCTCGAGCAGGGCCGCGCGCGCGGCAAGGTGATCGTCACCGTCGAGTGACCGCGGTCAGGCGTCCTCCATCCCGAGCTCCTTCAGCTTGCGGGTGAGGGTGTTGCGGCCCCAGCCGAGCAGCTTCGCGGCTTCCTGTCGGCCGCCGTGCGTCGCCTTGAGCGCTTCGCGGATCACGGTCCGCTCGAACTCCGGCATCGCGTCCTCGAGCAGCGGCGCGCCACCGGCCGCGAAGCGCGCCTGTGCCCAGCTCGCGAGCGCCTGGGCCCAGTCCGAGCCTCCGGCCGTCGCGGCGGCCGTGCCTCCGCCGAGATCCGCGGGGATGTCCGAGCGCGTCACCTCGCGGCCGGCCGCGAGGACCGTGAGCCGGCGACACGCGTTCACGAGCTGACGCACGTTGCCGGGCCACTCGAAGGCGACGAGCACGGCCTCGGCCTCGGGTGCGAGCACCTTCGGCGCGACGCCGAGCTCGAGTGCCGCCACATCGAGATAGTGGCGCAACAGCTCCGGGATGTCCTCGCGTCGGTGGCGCAGCGGCGGCACTTCGATGCGGATGACGTTGAGGCGATGCAGCAGGTCCTCGCGGAACAGGCCCTCGCGCACGCGCGTCTCGAGGTCCTGGTGGGTCGCGGCGATGACGCGCACGTCGACGCGCACCGGCAGTTGCCCGCCGACGCGGTAGAACTCGCCCTCCGCGAGCACGCGCAGCAGCCGCGTCTGCAGCGCGGGCGACATGTCGCCGATCTCGTCGAGGAACAGCGTGCCGCCGTCCGCCTGCTCGAAGCGGCCGCGGCGGAGCTCCGCGGCGCCGGTGAACGCGCCCTTCTCGTGGCCGAAGAGCTCGGACTCGAGGAGATCGGCCGTGAACGCGGAGGTGTTGAGCGCCACGAACGGCTTGGTCGCGCGCGGACTGTGGCGGTGCAGCGCCCGGGCGACGAGTTCCTTGCCCGTGCCCGACTCGCCGGTGATCAGCACCGTCATGCTCGAGCGCGACAGGCGCCCGATCGCGCGGAACACCTCCTGCATCGACGCGGCGTGGCCGAGCATCTCCGGGATGCGGCGCGACTCGACCGCGGTCGTCTCGGAGCGCTGTCCCTGCGAGGCCGCGCGCCTGACGAGCTCGACCGCCTGGTCGATGTCGAACGGCTTCGGCAGGTACTCGAACGCGCCGCCCTGGTACGCAGCGACCGCGCTTTCGAGGTCCGAGTGTGCGGTCATCACGATGACGGGCAGTCGCGGCCGGCGCGCGCGGATTTCCTCGAGCATCTCGAGGCCGCTGCGGCCCGGCATGCGGATGTCGGTGACGAGCACGTCGGGCGCGCCCTGGCGCAGCGCGGCGAGCGCTGAGTCCGCGTTCTCGAACGCGCGCGTCGCCAGCCCCGCCTGGCGGAGCGCGCGCTCCAGGACCCAGCGGATCGAGGAGTCGTCGTCGACGACCCAGACGTCAAGCGGTTTCGCCGAGTTCATTGCTGTCGAAAGGCAGGAGCAGGGTGAAGACGGTGCGGCCGGGGCGGCTGTCGAATTCGATGAGCCCGTCGTGTCGGCCGATCAGGTCCTGCGCGACGGCGAGCCCGAGGCCGGTGCCGCCAGGCCGGCCGGTCACGAGCGGGTAGAACACGGTGTCCTTGAGGTCGACCGGCACGCCGGGCCCGTCGTCCTCGACCTGGATGCAGGCAACCACGCGATAGCGGCGGCTGCCGATGCTCGCGTTGGTGAGCGCTCGGGTGCGCAGTACGATGCGCCCGCGCTGGCCCACGGCCTGGATCGCGTTGCGCCCGAGGTTCAGCAGCGCCTGGATGATCTGGTTGCGGTCGAGCCGCAGCCGCGGGAGGCTCGGGTCGTAGTCGCGCTCGATGACGACGCCGGACGGCGCCTCGGCGGCGAGCAGGTGGCCGACGTGCTGCACGATCTCGTGGATGTTGGCGGGCTCCTTGCGCGGCGGCTGCCCTGGGCCGAGCAGCGCGTCGACCAGCGCGGCGAGGCGGTCGGCCTCGGCGATGATCACGGCGGTGTATTCGTGCAGCGTCGGGTCCTTGAGCTGGCGCTCGAGCAGCTGGGCCGCGCCGCGCAGGCCGCCGAGGGGATTCTTGATCTCGTGGGCGAGCTGCCGGACCATCGCGCGGCTGCCGCCGAGCTGCGTCAGCAGCGCGTTCTCGCGCAGGATCCGCTGGTGCTGCGTGACGTCCGCGATCTCGACGAGCACGCCGCCCGGCTGGCCCGGCGCGTCGAACGGGGTCACGGTGACGTCGATGCAGCGCGCCGGCGCGGCCGGCCCGGACTCGAAGGGCAGCTCGCGGCGCGAATACTGCGCGCCGGCCGCCCGGGCCCGGGCGATGACGCCCTCGAGCTCGGTATTCGCACGGACGAGGTCCCGGATCGAACGACCGGCGGCGTGGTTGCGGCCGATGCCGAAGAGATCCTCGGCCGGCTCGTTCAGGTGCAGCACCGCGCCGTCGCGGTCGAGCCACAGCACGCAGGTCGAGAGCCCGTCGAGCAGACCCGCGAAGTCCGCGGGCGCCTGCCGGAGCAGGGTTTGAGGCTCGACGGCCACTACGCCCTCCCGGGGCGGCGCCGCCGCGCGTCACCGATGGATCGGGCTACCTGGGGCCGGCGTTCGCGGGGGCCGGCAGCGGCTGGGGTCGCGGCCTGAGCGAGGGGCCCACGTTGCGCGGCGGGTTGACCGTCGGCTGCTTGATGTGGAACACGACGGGCTCGCTGCGGATGCGCTCGTTGCCCTGCGGATCGAGGATGACGCTGGTGAGGGAGTGCACGCCGCGTTCGAGACTCGCGAGGGAGTGCTCGAGCGCGTTCTCGCCCGGCAGCAGCTTCCCGTCGAGATAGGTGAGCACCCGGTCGCCGGGCGCGAGCGCGGGGTCCGAGCGCAGTCGCACCTCGACGACCGCATCGCCCCCGAAGAACGATGCGCCGTTCTCCGGCTGCCAGATCTCGAGGCTCGAATAGCGCACCGGCGCAGGCGTCGGCGTGCTCCGCGCGGCGGCAGCGGCCGACGCGGGCGCCGGAGCCGCGGCCGGCGGCGGCTGCGACACGCCGATGACCATCTTGGTAGCCCCCGGCACGGGCTGGTCGGAGAAGTGCGTCACGCCGTTCGCGTCCCGCCACTGCCAGACCTCGCGGCGCGTCTGGGTGGACTGCGCGAGGCTGACCGTCGCGAGCAAGCATCCAAGCATCAGCACGCAGGTCTTCATGGGGCGGAAGCATAGCCACTCGCGTAACCGCTGACAAAGCGACACCCGCGTTTCCGCGACGCGCTTCAAGGAGACGGGGTCGCCGGGCGGCGTTCGGGCCGCCCGGCGGGGTTCCCGCTCGCCGCGTCAGACGCTGTAGTACAGCTCGAACTCGACCGGGTGCGTGCTCATCCGCAGGCGGGTGACCTCCTGCATCTTGAGCGCGATGTAGGCGTCGATCACGTCGTCGGTGAAGACGCCGCCTTCCTTGAGGAAGCCGCGGTCCTTGTCGAGCGCCTCGAGCGCCATGTCGAGCGAGTGGCAGACGGTCGGGATGTTCTTCGCTTCCTCGGGCTCGAGGTCGTAGAGGTCCTTGTCC
>Ga0105090_10001653_pt1 | contig 12130 bp, 10 predicted proteins | sample PPLLak3March2015_FD_79110 | JGI IMG/M metagenome (GOLD analysis project Ga0105090, IMG submission 79110) | Freshwater sediment microbial communities from Prairie Pothole Lake near Jamestown, North Dakota, USA - PPLs Lake P7 Core (1) Depth... | ecosystem: Environmental > Aquatic > Freshwater >... | reverse complement strand
GTGCGCTAGTCAAAGTTGATTCGCTCGCGCTCGATGACCGGCGGCCGTCGCAGCACCTGTGTATGGATCGAGCCGATGTACTCGCCCAACAGGCCGACGAAGACCAGTTGCACCGCGCCGATGAAGAACATGCCGACGACCAGCGGTGCAGTGCCGAGCTGAAAGCTCGACCAGAACAGCAGCTTGAAGACCAGGTACACCAATGCGACCAAGAAGCTGAGCAGGCCAACCCCGAACCCCACGAACGTCGCCAGCCGCAGCGGCACCTTCGAGTGATTGGTGATGCCGAGCATGCCGATGTCCCACAGCGTGTAGAAGTTGTTCTTGGTCAGGCCCCGCTTGCGGGCCGGCTGCGTGAATGGGATCAGCGCACGGTCGTAGCCCAGGTCGCAGATGAGGCCGCGGAAGTATGGGTACGGGTCGTTGATGCGACGGATGTCTTCCATCACGCGCCGGTCGTACAGGCCGAAGCCGGTCGCGTTGTCCACCAGTTCGATCTCGGAGAGGCGACCCACGATCGCGTAGTAGGTCCGGCGCACCGTGGCGAATGCCAGCGACTCCTCGGTGTTCACCTTCTGCGCCAGCACGATCTTGTGGCCTTCCTCCCACTTGCGAACGAACTGCGGGATCATCTCCGGCGGATCCTGCAGGTCCGACGCCATGGCAATGACCGCGTCACCGCCCGCCTGCAGCATGGCGTGGTAGCCGGAGCGGATGTGCCCGAAGTTCCGGTTATTGACGATGATTTTCAGGCGCTTGTCCTGGGCAGCGAGCCGCTTCAGCACGGCGACGGTCTGGTCCGTCGACGCGTTGTCCGCCACGACGATTTCGAGGGTGTGCTCCGGCAACTGCTCGGCGAAGACGCGAACGATGCGCTGGTACAGTTCCTCGACGTTGTCCTCTTCGTTGAAGGCGCCGCTCACTACACTGATAAAAGCCATCCGCTCGACCTCCGTTCGCACATCCGGCAGCAAGGCAAGGTTGCCGCTGCCGTCAGAGCGTCACAATCCTTCCACGGTAAGACAAATCGTCCAGCAGTGTCCGTCGTATGGCCTCCGCCCAGACGAAGCTCGCCACTAGGACCGTGTGGCTCTGGCCGGCAAGCGACACGGGAGCGAGTATCTCCCGGCCCTGGAACAGCTGGCCGTGCAGGCCCGACGCGCTGTCCACGAAGCTGACGATGTTCATTCGCCGCATGTCCGTCGTGGCCATGAGCCGCGCCGTCAACGAGCCGATACCCCAGACGATCACCGGTTCCTGCGTTCGTGCAAGGTCGTCGATGGTGCGAGCGACGGCCGCGAGCTTGTCCCGGGAGCGGCCGACATACTCCACCAGCGGAGCCACGCTGCTGGTCCGGTGCAGTGCGGCCGGCGCGGGTGGCCGCCGGGCATAGAGCGCGCGGATAGCTGGATAGATCGTGCCGTTGATGGCTACGGCGTCGCTCTGCTGTTGCTCGAGTGCGAAGCCGGCATTCGCCATCAGACGCTCGAGGCTGTTGCGCGTGAAGAACTTGATGTGTTCCACCGAGAACTCGAGAAAGGGCTCCTTCATGTCGGCGCCAAAATTCTCGGCGTCGGGGACCATCACGAACAGCAGACCGCCGGGTGCCAGCCAGGTCTCGATCCGCTCCAGCGCAGCCGCCGCGGCCGGCAGATGCTCGAGTACGCTCGACAGGCAAACGACGTCATACGGCCGGTCTGGCGCAAAGCCGGACACGGTGGCGGTGTCGACCTTCACGCCATACAGGCGTTCGGCCAGCGGCTTGCACTCTGGCGCCGGATCGATTCCCTCCACGCACTCGTATCCCCCCTCCTTGAAGCACGAGAGCAGCAGTCCCGTGGCGCAGCCGACATCGAGGATCCTGGCTGCGCGTCTGCGCTGCGGCGAAGTCTGCGCGGTCAGGTAGCTGTCGACGAACCTGAAGCTGTCCTGGTGCACCCTGGCAAGCGCTGGCGAAACGTTCTTGCTGCCTTCGTAGGTGTAGCGGGTGTTGCCTGCGTAGTATGCCTCGTAGACCTCGGTCGACGGCACGTTGCGGGCAATGGCGAAGCCACAGCCGGTGCAGTACGACACGTCGTAATGCGTCGGCTTGTCGCCGGGCAGGACGAAATCCTGCCGGTGCAGCAACTCGAATTGGTCGCCGCCGCAGAGTTCGCAAGTATCGGTCATGGCTGCTTGCATCGCTTGCGGACTACCAGCCCGTGAAGCCGCCATCGGGCATCAGGTTCTGGCCGGTCGCGTAGGGGGACAGGTCGGATGCCAGGAATGCGATGGCGCCCTTGAAGTCCTCCTCGCCGGCCATGCGCTGCAGCGGCGTCCTGGCGCAGTAGCGCGCGGCAAAAGCTGCGGGCTGGTTGCGCCAGACGCCGCCCGGACTCACGGCGTTGACGCGGATGTCTGGCGCCAGCACGGTTGCAAGCCAGCGCGTCAGCTGCAACAGGCCGCCCTTGCTGGCGGCATAGGCGGCCGAGTTGCCCATGGCTGTACCCTCGTACAGTCCCATGTCGGGACCCGCCACGCCGTACAGCGAGCCGATGTTCACGATCGAGCCGTGACCGCTGGCCTTGAGTGCGGGCGTGAACAGTTGCGCGAGGAGAAAAGGTGCCGTGAGGTTCACTTCCAGGGCCTGGCGCCACGGCTCGACCCGCTGCTCGGCGAAAGGTGTCGTCCAGCCGCCGAGTTCCCGGCTGCTGACCATCGCGGCGCAATTGACGAGCACATCCAGACCGCCGCAACGGTCGAGCACGTGCGCCGGGACTCGTCTCACTTCCGCTTCATCGGACAAGTCCGCGGCGAGGGCGATCGCGTCGGTCTGTCGCTGCTCGCGGATCGATCGCGCCGTGGCCTCGCATGCCCCCTGGTCCGTGTCGAGGATTACGACCCGGGCACCCAGTTCCGCGAGTCCGTCGGCAACCGCACTGCCAATGTGCCCCGACCCGCCGGTGATCAATGCCGTTCGTCCCGTCAGGTCCTGCAGTTCCTTCAATGACCGCATGATTGATGCTTCCGTAGTCAGAGTTGGACGGGCCGCGCCTGCTCGGCCGACGCCTTTGCAGCCAACGCAATTTCCAGCACCCGCCGTCCATCCGCCGGGCTGACTTCCGGGACGCTTGTGCCCCGGACACAGTCGAGGAAGTGCTGCAGTTCGGCGGCAAACATCGTGTTGCGCTCGACGGCAGCGGCAGGGTGCAGGTCGCGCCAGGCTTCGGCGCGCGAATTCCACAGCTGCACACGGTGCGTGACGCCGTCCCAGAGCAGTGTGCCTTCTGTACCGACGACCCTGCAGCCCCGTTGCATGGGCTGCTGCACCATGTCGAGGTGCACGCTGCCTATTGCGCCGCTGGCGAAGCGCAGCAGTATTCCGGCAACGTCCTCGACGTCGATCTCGAGGTCGCTCAGGTGTCCCGACTGGCAGTAGACCTCGACGACCTCGCCGCACAGCCAGCGAACGTAATCGATCTCGTGGCTCAACTCGAGGATTGCACCACCGCCGAGTTCGCGCCGACCGCTGACTCCCTGCCGGTAGTCCGTGCCGGGCCGCCACTGCGGCAGGTACTGGCCCACGTCCGCGCGGATGCTGATGACGCGCCCGATTTCGCCGGCGAGCAAAGCGTCCCGCAGTCGCTGCAGGGGCTCGTAGAACCGCAGGTTGTAGGCTGTCATCAGCACGACCGAACGGTGCTGGCATTCCCGGATCAGTGCGTCGACGCCGTCAAGGGAGTGCGACAGCGGCTTCTCGATCAGTAAGTGCACACCGTGCCCGGCGAGCGCGAGCGCATCGCTGACATGCGACGTTGCCGGGGACGCGACGATTGCCGCATCCGGTGCGAGCGAAAGTGCCTCCTCCAGCGAGCGGACGACCTGGGCTCCTGCCAGTGCCGCGTCGGGTCCGGCGCCATGACGCCGTAGCACCAGGATTTCCGCGGCGGGTACGAGCTGCCGCAGGTTGGCGCAGTGGCGCCGCGCGATACTGCCGAATCCAGCGATGAGTACGCGCATCGGCGGCTGTCCTTACGGACCTTCGTCGTCGAACAGGCTCATGTTCCCCGCGATCTCCTCGCGTGGCAGGAACGGCGCCATGTCCTCGAGCGGCCTGGACTCGAATGTCCCGTCCGCGCGCCGGAACGACGACGCCTTTGGCGTGATCCCCTGCTCCGGGGAAATGTTCACCTCGCACAGCACCGGGCCTTCGAGCGCGAGCACCTCGCGCACCGTCGCGTCGACGGCGTCGTTGTTCTCGATGCGCAGGAAGGGCAGGCCGTAGGCTGCTGCCAGCTTGGAGAAGTCGGGCGAGGTCACGCCGGATGCGGGGTGTGAGCCCACCAGCCGCCCTTCGAAGAACGCCTGCTGGGTGCTGCGGATGCTGGCGTAGCCCTGATTGTTGAACACGAAGAGCTTGATCGGCAGCTGGTACTGCCTGATCGTCATCAGCTCCTGCAGATTGAGTTGCACGCTGCCGTCGCCCGTCACGCACACAGTCCGCCTGCGGTCGTGCCCGATGCAGGCGCCGACGGCCATGGGCAGGTCCCAGCCCATAGAGCCCCAGTTGATGCTGGTGAAGGATCGCTGCCCTTGCTTGATCTTGAGCGCCTGGATGCAACTGACGGTGTCGAGTCCGCTGCCGCCGACGATGACGTCCGACGGATCGAGGGCATCGGACAGGCGATCGACAAACACGTAACTGTTCACGTGATCCTTGTCGTCGAAGTAGTCCGGCACGATCAGCGGATACCTGGCCTTCCAGATCGCGCAGGCAGCGAGCCAGCGCGGCTGCGGATCGATGGGGTGGTCGTCCAGTTCGCGCGCAAGCAGTTGCAGGAACTCGCGCACGTCGGCCAGCACCGGTATGTGGGGCTGCACAGCCTGATGCAGCAACTGCCCCTCATCGATGTCGACGACGATCTTGCAGGCCTTGGGGGCAAAGCCCTTGTAGTTGAAACCGACTTTTTTCACGCACAGGCCGGCCCCCAGGCTGAGCAGGCAGTCCGAGTTCTGCACGGCGAAATTGGCCCGGCGCTGTCCGGCCGTGCCGAAAATGCCGAGATTGCCTGGGTGGTCTTCGGGCAGCAGGTCCTTCGCGGCATCGGGCAGCACCACCGGAATCCGCAGCTTGTCGACCACCTCGTTGAACAGAGCTTCCGCGTGACCGAGGCGAACGCCGCTGCCGCCGAGAAGGAGCGGGCGCTTGGCCGCGCGCAGGACCTCGACGACCTGCCTCACCTCCGCTGCCAGGCGGCCAGCACTGGACATGGGCACGGACGGGACGAAGCCGCAAAGTTCAGCCTCCTCGACGAGGCTGCCCTGGATGTCGAGCGGGATCTCGATCAGCACGGGTCCTGGTCGACCGCTCGTCGCCACGTGCCAGGCGTGCTCGAGATCGTGGCGGATCATCTTCGGATCGGACACGGTCAGTGCCAGCTTGGTGACCGGACTGGCCAGCGCAATGGTGTTGCCTTCCTGCGGGCCCCGCTGCCGTACTCTCGCATAATCCGCCACGAGGTCACGGCGTACCTGGCCCACGATTGCCAGCAAAGGTATCGAGTCGACCCACGCCCCGATGATGCCGCTGACCAGGTTCGACGCGCCAGGTCCGACTGTGGCCAGGCACGCGCCCGGCTTGCCGGTCACGCGCGCGTAACCCTCGGCGCTGACGCCACAGGCTTGCTCGTGGTAGTTGCACCAGTAATTCATGCCGTCGGCCTGACCGGCGGCGTCCATCAGGTGCATGATGCCGCCGCCGGACACCAAGAAGATGTCCTGCACGCCGTGCCGCACCAGGAAGGTCATGACGTAGTCGGCAACTCTCACGCCTGCTGTTCTCCTGCGGTCGTCGCGCCAGCATTGGCCGGGTCCTGCCCGGCGGGTGCGATGAGGCGCCCTGGCGGGACGGCGTACACGACCAGGGCGTCGACCGGCTCGTCCGCATAGTGCCGGATGAAATAACGGTAGTCCGCGTGCAGGGCGTGAACCTGCAGCGGCAGTTGCCAGAGGTGTTCCTGGCTGTGATACGCGGAGAGCGCGAGCAGGGGCTGGTGCAGACGGATCTGTCGCGCCGCGCCCTCGATGGCGGCGGGTTCGGCGCCCTCGATGTCCATCTTAATGAACGTCGCTGCGCGCTCGCCCAGCGTCGCGTCGATCGCGAGGCACGGAATCTCCGTCTCGCCGGTGCCGCTCACCGAGGATGCCGTCGAACTACGGGTCTCCAGCCGGAGCACGCTCTCATGGGAGCCCACCGCGGCTTGGTGCATCTCCACCGCTTGGGACGTCCTGGCAGGCAAAGTCTCGACGTAGGCCGCGAGCTTGCGGAAATTTCGCGGGTCCGGCTCGAACACCACCGCGTCGCAGAAGCCCGCGGGCGTCCGTCGCAGGAAGCTGGCAAGGGTGTCGCCGTCGAAACCGCCGCAGTCGACGAACATTTCGTCTCCCCGGACCGCAAATAGATCCGGCGGGAAGTAGATCTCGTGCCCGGTCCTGGGCGGCAGGGCGTCGTACTCGGGATCGATGCGCCAGCGGACGTTGGCGACGTACTCCGCCCGCGAGGCGTCGTCAGCCAGCAGGCCATACGCCGCGAGCACCTGCGGCGCGGCCTCCAGTACCTTGTGGGGCAGATCGAAGACGTAGTGCGGCAGCAGGTCGTCGGCGTACTTCCAGAGTGCGGGGTAGAACGGCAGCACGTTCGCGCAGCCCAGATCCAGCAATTGCCGCCGCACTCCACCGGAACCGACGAAAACGCTGACGATGAATGTCGCGGTCGCGCCGTAGGCCTGGGCGGCTGCAGCGGCCGAAAGCACTTCCACGCCATTGACGCGGGTGCCGTGCAGCGCCTGGTTGTTGTCGGCGAAGGCGCTGACGGCGACCCCATGGCGCACGAAGGTTGCGAGCATCTTGCGGCCCAGTGCCCCGGCACCGGCCAGCACGATCGGCGCCCCGGCCCGATGCAACTGGTCGAACAGTGCGGCGCATCTCTTCCTGACCTGCCCGGCATCCTGTGCGAGTAGCGACTCCAGTTCCTGCCGCATGCGCGATTCCACCGTGGACTTCGTGTTCAGGGTTGCGGACATGCGTTCATGAGCCCGCAGTCTGGTTGGGACGGCCGGTGGCGAGCTTGCCGGTCGAGGCGTCTTCCTGCGCCTGCCGGTAGTCATCATGCTGCCCGACATCGATCCAGTATTCGCAGATCGGGTAACTGACGACGGATTTGCCCGCCGCGACCAGGTTCATGATCAGGTCCGTCATGTTCATGTGCTGGTGGGCCGGAATGTAGCCGAGCACGTGCGGCTCGAGCAGGTAGATGCCGGCGTTGACGAAAAATGCCAGATCCGGCTTTTCACGCAGCCCGCTGACGTTCACTCCCTCGCAATCGATGACGCCGTAGGGGACCTTCACTTCGTACCGCCGGACGCCGACGGTCATATCGGCGTGGTTGTCCTGGTGAAAGGCGTGCAATGCGCGAAAGTCGACGTGGGTCAGCACATCGCCGTTGATGACCAGCAGCGGATCGTCCGACGGCTGCAGCAGGCCGAGCGCGCCGCCCGTGCCGAGCGGCACATCCTCGCGCACGTAATTGATCTCGACGCCGAACTCCGCGCCGTCCTTGAAGTGTTCGGTGATCTTCTCCGCCTGGTAGTGCGTCGTCACGTTGACCTGGCGGATGCCCGTGCCGCTCAGCTGCTCGATGATGTGCTCCAGGACCGGGCGCCCGGATACCGGCAGCATCGGTTTCGGCATCGTTTCGGTCAGCGGCCGCAGGCGCTTGCCGAATCCGCCCGCCATGATCACCGCGCGCAGGCTGCGGGTGACCTGTGGCAGCAGGTCGTTGAGGATCACGATGTCCTTCACCGCGCCGTTCGCGTCCACCAGCGGGATCTGGCGGACCGAGTTGCTCTGCATGCGGAACAGCAACTCGCTTTCCGGCGTGCCGACCTGCGCCGTGACCGGCACGGGGTAGGGCGTCTGGACCTTGATCGCGAGCAGCGATGCGGCGGTGTCAGTCAGCTTCAGGCCGGCGAGCAACCCGCGGCGCACGTCGCCGTCGCTCAGCGTGTTGAGCAACCTGCATTCGTCGTCGACGACCAGCGCAAGGCTGACCCGGCCGCTGCGGTCGATGCGGGAAATGACCTCGCTCACTGGACTGTCCAGCCTGACGAAGAAATCGGCGACAGCTCGCTCTGTCATGAACGCAGACCTCGAATGCGGCTTACGACGTGACGACCATTACAAGACGGCCTTCGCGGCATGCCAGGCAGCTGTCCGGCGCACGGCTTCATCCAGCGGGACGAGCGGGCGCAGACCGAGTTCCTGCTCGGCGCGGCTTACGTCCGGCACATAACGCGGCGCGGGCGCGCCGCGTGTCGGCGGAACTGCGATGATGATCGGTACTGACGGTGCTATAGCGCCAATCACTGCTCGAGCGAGTTCTTCGATGGTCAAGGCGGCCTGTGAGCCTACGTTGTATGGGTACGCGGTCTTGCCGCGCAGAAGGATTGTCCAGAGCCAGATTGCCAAATCCGCAGCGTAAAGGTAAGAGCGGAACGGTGTGCCATCTCCCGAAATCCGCACGGGGCCGCCGCTCATGGCATCACGAATGAAATTACCCGCGGCGAAGTTTGCGTTCAGCGGCAACAGCGGGCCGACGAATGCGAACAACCTGGCGATGGTTGCGTTGAAGCCATAGACCTGACCGTACATGCAGCACATGTACTCGGATATGCGCTTGGCCTGACCATAGGTCGAGCCCAGGTCAGTGGTGGCCGGTGCGACGGCATGATCTTCGGCCATGTGCGATACGTGCGGCGGCTGCTTGCCGTACACGGCGCCCGAACTCGTGAATAACAGACGCTCGACGCAGTGCGTCCGCGCAAATTCGAGCACCCGGCGAGTGCCGACGACGTCGGTGTCGAAAGTACCGAGCGGCAGAGTGGCGTCCGCGGGGTGCCACTCGACCGTGGCTGCGTGAATGACGATAGGGAACGAGCCTGCGGGCCACTCGAAGTCGGTGACGTCGCCCTGCAGAAGGCGCAGCACATGATGCTCGGCGAGGTGCGGCGACCTGGCGCGGTAGCGGTCGGCGTCCCGCGTGAGCATGACGACGGAGACGCCGAGATCCAACCGGTCGTTGGCATGCAGCAGGGTCTCGAGCAGCCAGGTACCGACGAAGCCCGTGCCGCCCGTCAGGAAGATGCGCTTCCCGCGCAGGTCCTCCCATAGCGGCCCCGTGTGGCGCAGTACATGTTCGAGGTCTGGCGTCGGCAGTGGCGGCATCATCATCCCTGGCGATCGGGTCCGAGGCAGTCGTGCCGGATTATGTAGCGAAGAATAACCGCAAGATTGCACGCCCGTGGACTGAAAGAAGGTACTTATCTCCCAATTTCGAGGAGAGCTGCCCGGACCTCGAGGAAGAAGTGGGCGTCGTCACGGAGGCCGTAGGGCATCCGCTTGATCATCTTGATCGTGTTGGAATTGCGGGCTCGGAGCCCAGTTCAACTACCTGACCCGAATCCTCTATCAATCGAAACCGTCTACGAACTTCGCCGTATGAGATTGTCCACTCAGCCGGCCGGACACCTGTCAGGTCAATTCGCCAGACAGTCGGATCATCCTGCCAGAGCGCTAGAGCATCGTCTGGTGTGTAGGCGCCAGGGAACCAATAAGGGCGCGGCTTGTCGGCGTCGTCTCGATCATTGACCGCTACGGTGAAGGTGTACCCGCTCTGCGAAATGAAACCGAACAGGGATCCGAAGTTGTAAGTCCCGAGCAAGGTGAACGGTACGTAATCGCGGGCGAGATTAATGTACACAGGATGAATTCCAACGAGTACCCGCGGGGGTGCGCCATTTTCCCGGATCAATTTGGACCAATAGCGGTCCGCCTCGCCCGAGAACACCAGCCTCCGATCCAGATCGAAGAGATAGAACGTTGGCGCACGGTTCAGGAACACAAGGGCGAAGAAGACAACTGATGCGGCTCCAACGCATTTCAACGCCAGTGGCTTGACCGCGCGGTAATTCAGCAGGAGAAAGGTGTGGGCCGCAAAATGCAACAGCCACAGTTCCCGGAACGGCCACTGCAGTGACCTAACGAGCGGAATATGGACGATCAACTCGGCGAGCCAGGCCGGCCGCGTGACCATCAGTGCCGCCGCCGCGAAGCAGGCCACCATGGCCCAAGACAAGACAGAGAGCCGACGAACGAGGACCAGGCTGGCGAGAATCCCGAGATTGGCGAAGGCAAATGCGAGACTCAGGTTGAATACCGGATCGGCTCCGTGGACCAGGAGTCCGCCCCAAAATCTGCCGCAGACTGGACCGAGCATGTACGTGAGCGCCAGCGGGATGAGTGGTATCCGGGACGCTGACGCTGCCTCGATCGAGACGCCGGCGGCCCGCGGTGAATCCTGGAACCCCGCAAAGCTTGGCAAGAGCAGCGGCAGCGTGACGAGCCCGAGCAGGACGCCGGCGGCGATGAGGCGCAGCGCCGGTCTGCCATTTCTAGTTCCGACAGACACAACGACCGCAACGAGGCCCGAGAAAATGCACAGGACAACAAACGTATGCGCATGACCGCCGAATAGGCTGTAGAAAAGACCGGCTACCTGTAACGCGATTCCGCGAGCCATTGAAGGGTGGAAGAGGCCCACCAAGATGAGCGGAAAGGCTGCTTGGGCGTTCAAAAAGCCAATCCACGAGCTGCCGACAATCATGTTGTACGGCGTGAACGTGTAGCTAAGGCTCAGTACGACCACCAGCCAATCTGGCGCTGCCAACCGGAAATGGCGTCGGAGCCACAGGGCGGACCAACAGAAGCTACATGCGATCGCTAGGGAATTGCAGAGGCTGACGATGTCTACCAAAGCAAAATAGTGGGGCGTTAGGGCAACCCACGAGAACAAAAGCAGCCACGGGCTGAATAAGGACAAGCCACCCGGATCCCCGAGCAGGTTGTGCTGCCCACCGTAGACGTAATCGCTGACAAACGGCCACTGCCCGCCCCACAGCTTCCGCGAGAACTCAACCACTCCGGGGAGATAGCCCGAGAGATTGTCGTCCGTGAGATAGAAATAGGGTCGCCAGATCTGCAGGGCCAGCGTGGCGAGAATCGTCAGCAGGCCGGTCAGCAGAAGGATTCGTCGATTCACGGCTTTGGCGGTCAGTTCGTTGCCGATCATCGAGGCCATTGCTGTTTGCAGTTTCTATGGTTTGTGCGGCTTGGGGCTAGACGGCGCCGTGCGTGAAGACCAAGGGCAGACCGCTACTGGATTTGCAAACTGTCCGCGGTCAATCCGCCTCGTTCGCACAACTCTCTATCGTCGCGGTACCTTGCGTCCGCTCCGAATTCAGTCAGGGAAGAGCTGCACAAGTGAGGTTGGCCTCGCTCGGCTCCACGCTAGGACCATCGGTCAGGCGAACGACGGTGGTACTCACGGTAACCATTTTCTATGGGTCAAAAAAACAAGGCCCCCGCATCCTGCGAGGGCCTTGTGGTTGGCTTAGCTCAGCCTGTACTGACCCACTTTATGTGGGCAGCACCCATCAGCCGCGGCAGTTTGACGGCCGATACTTGCCGGCGATCGAGCTGGCGGTACCGGAGTCAATAGACGTGGTGGCACCGGCCGCGGCGCTGGCCGAGGCGGTGACTGCACGGTTGCCGCACTTCCAGATCACGTCCAGGTTTGGGCTGGCCAGCGGCTGCAGGGCCAGCGTGCCATTGCTGATCGCGTTGTTGGCGTCGAAGCCGTAGGTCACGGTGATCGTGCCGTTGCTGACAGCGATCCCCGACACGTACTTGCCTGTCGGAGCTACGCTGATACCCAGCGAGCCATTGCTGACAGGCCAAGTGCCGCGGTCGGCGAAGTATTCGGCCACCGAGGCCTTGGTCGACGAGGCCATGGCCAAGCCTTCCGAGACCTGCGAGCGGATCACATAGTCCTGATACGCCGGAATCGCGATGGCCGCCAAGATGCCGATGATCGCCACGACGATCATCAGTTCGATGAGCGTGAAGCCCTTTTGAATCTGCTTAAGCATGTAGTAACTCCTGTTGCAACGATGTGATCAGCGGCCAGAGGCCAGCGCCTGGATACAGAGCAATCTCTGTGCCAACGCTCTGGACAGTCGTAACCAATTGAAATAAT
>Ga0105090_10001652_pt1 | contig 12130 bp, 9 predicted proteins | sample PPLLak3March2015_FD_79110 | JGI IMG/M metagenome (GOLD analysis project Ga0105090, IMG submission 79110) | Freshwater sediment microbial communities from Prairie Pothole Lake near Jamestown, North Dakota, USA - PPLs Lake P7 Core (1) Depth... | ecosystem: Environmental > Aquatic > Freshwater >... | reverse complement strand
CTTGAACTCGAGCGTCTTGCCCTCGAGGTAGCTCGGGTCGCGCACCGGGCGCACATCCACAAGCGAGCCAGGCAGGAACGCCCGCACGAAGTCGATCTCGACCGTGAAACCGCCCTTGACGCGGCCGTTGATGAGGCCCGTGACGACCTCGCCCTTCTCGAACGCGGTCTCGAGGCGCTCCCAGGTCCGGGCACGCTTCGCTTTCTCGCGCGACAGGCGAGTCTCGCCCGAGCCGTCCTCGACGCTGTCGAGCGCGACCTCGACGTCGTCGCCGACGCTGACCTCGATTTCGCCGCGTTCGTTCTTGAACTGCTGGGTGGGAATCACCGCCTCGGACTTGAGGCCGGCACTCACCAGTACGACATCCGGGCCGACTTCGATGACGCGGCCGGTGAGGATCTGGCCAGGGCGGATCCGCTGACTCGCCAGGCTCTCTTCGAACAGTTGCGCAAAGCTTTCGGTCATTCTTTCATCCAGGGCCTCGAGGCCCGTTGCTTCGCTGGCATCCCGCCGGCGAAGGGTTGCTGGTACCGCCCGGCGTCCTGCCGGGCGACTCTTCAAGACGAATACACCTCACCGCTCGCGCAGCGAGGTGTCGTCAACGGATCGCAGGGAAACGGTTTCGTGCGAGGTCGAGGATGCGCTGCACCACCGCCTCGACGGACAGCCCGGTCGAATCGATGAGCACCGCGTCCGCGGCAGGCTTGAGCGGCGCCGTCGTCCGGGCCGCGTCGCGCTGATCCCGCTCGAGGATTTCCTGCGAAAGGCCGGCAAGACTAGCAGCGAGGCCCTTTTCTTTCAACTGGTTATGACGCCGCCGGGCCCGCTCCTCGGGGCTGGCGGTCAGGAAGACCTTGAGCCGGGCCGCCGGGAAGATCACCGTCCCCATGTCGCGGCCGTCCGCGACGAGGCCCGGCGGCTTCGCGAAGATCCGCTGCCGCTCGAACAGCGCGCCCCGGACCGCCGGCATCGCGGCGACGACGGAAGCCATGTTGCCGGTGGTCTCGGCGCGAAGCTCGCGGGTCACATCCAAGCCGTCGAGCAGCACCCGCTCGGCTCCTGAAGCGTCCACCCCGAAGCGAGCATCGAGCGCGGCGGCCACTGCCCCATGGCCGTGCTCATCCGCGGGATCGAGTCCCCGGACGGCACCCGCCAGGGCCACCAGCCGGTAGAGCGCGCCGCTGTCGAGCAGGTGCCAGCCGAGACGTTCGGCCACGAGCCGGGCCACCGTGCCCTTGCCCGAGCCGCTCGGTCCGTCGATCGCGATGACCGGCGCAGACGGCGTCGCTTCCGCCATCACCCACGCTCCTCGATGCGCAGCCCCACCGCACGTGCCAGCGAGGCAAAGCCCGGAAACGAGGTCGCGACATTGGCAACGTCGCGGATCTCGATGGCGCCGGTGGCCCGCAGGCTCGCCACCGCGAATGCCATCGCCACGCGGTGGTCACCATGGCTGTCGACGAAGCCGCCGCCGATCGGTCCACCCTCGATCGCGAGGCCGTCCGGCAGCACCTCGTGTCGCACCCCGAGCGCCGCGAGACCGCGCGCCATGACGGCGATGCGATCGCTCTCCTTGACCCGCAATTCCTCCGCCCCGGTGACCCGCGTCTCTCCGCGCGCGCAGGCGGCGGCCACGAAAAACGCCGGGAACTCGTCGATCGCGATCGGCACGAGGCGCTCGGGCACTTCGATCCCTTCAAGCGGTGCCGGCCGCACCTCGATGTCCGCGACCGGCTCTGCACCCGCGCTGCGGTGGTTGACGAGCCGCAGGTCGGCGCCCATCAGGGCCAGCATTTCGAGCAGCCCGGCGCGCGTCGGGTTCACGCCCACGCCCTCGATCAGAATCGGGGCGCGAGCGCCGATGCAGGCCGCGACGATGAAGAACGCCGCCGACGAGAAGTCGCCCGGCACTTCGACCGGTGCGGCCTCGAGTCGCTGCGGTGGCTGCAGCGTCACGGTGCCGCCGCGCGCGGAAACCACGACGCCGAAGTTCTGCAGCATGCGCTCGGTGTGATCGCGCGTGATGGCAGGCTCGATGACGGTCGTCGGTCCCTCGGCGAACAGTCCGGCCAGCAGCAGCGCCGACTTGACCTGGGCACTCGCCACCGGCAGGGCGTACCGGATGCCGTGCAGGCGTGCCCCGCCGTGGATCCGCACCGGCGGGCGTCCGTCGCGCGTGTCGATGCGAGCGCCCATCTCTCGCAGCGGCTGCGCCACGCGCTCCATGGGGCGACGCATCAGCGACTCGTCGCCGACCAGTTCCACATCGAAGCGCTGTCCCGCCATGAGGCCCATGAAGAGCCGCATTGCCGTGCCTGCATTACCCATGTCGAGCACCGACGCGGGCGCCTTGAGGCCACCGAGCCCGACGCCCTCGATGCTCACCTCCGCAGCCGCGGGCCTTTCCACGCGTGCACCGAGCGCGGTGACCGCTCTCAGCGTCGCCAGGCAGTCCTCTCCCTCGAGGAAGCCCGTGATGCGCGTCGTTCCGGAGGCGATGGCGCCGAGCATCAGCGCGCGGTGGGAAATCGACTTGTCACCCGGGACGCGCAGCCGCCCCGCGATCCCTGTGGACGGCTGGACGATGAAATCGCGCATGGACTGCCCCGTCGTCAGACGATGGCCCGCGGGTAAGAGCCGAGCACCCGGCACAGGGACGTCCGGTCCTTGAGTTCGGCGAGCGCGCTCGCCAGCGGTTCGACCGAGGCGTGACCCTCGAGGTCGATGAAGAACACGTAGTCCCACTTGCGGCGGCGGGACGGCCGCGACTCGATGCGCGTCATGCTGATGGCGTGCTTGGCAAACGGCTCCAGCAGGCGGAACAGCGCGCCCGGGGCCCCCGTGTGGGCGGCCGACACCAGCAGCGTGGTCTTGTCCTCGCCACTCGGCGGAAACGCCTTGCGCCCGACGACCAGGAAGCGCGTGGTGTTGTCGGGCCGGTCCTCGATCTCCGGCACGAGCACGTTGAGGCCGTACACCTCGGCTGCCGCCATTGGCGCGATCGCCGCCGTGCCTTCCTCGTCGCGGGCGCGACGTGCGCCCTCGGCGTTGCTCGAGACGGATACGCGCTCCACGCCCGTCATGTGTTCGGCCAGCCAGCCCCGGCACTGCGCGAGCGCCTGCGGGTGGGCACAGATGCGTTCCACCCGATCGAGGGCCGTCATCTGCCCCATGAGGTTGTGGTGGATGCGCAGTTCGACCTCGCCGCAGATCCCGAGCGGCGAGATCAGGAACATGTCGAGCGTGCTGTTGATGGTGCCTTCGCTGGAGTTCTCGATCGGAACCACGCCGAAGTCGGCCGTGCCGGACTCGACCTCGTGGAAGACCTCCTCGATGGACGTCAGCGGCAGCGCTCGCACCGAGTGGCCAAACTGCCTGTAGACGGCCTGCTGGGTAAACGTGCCCTCGGGACCGAGGAAACCGACCTTCAAGGGCTCCTGCTGCGCGAGGCAGGCCGACATGATCTCGCGGAACAGCCGCAGGATCTCCTCGTCCCTCAGCGGGCCGCGGCCGGTGCGGTTGCGATCGAGGGCCTGGCGCAGCACCTGGGCCTCCCGTTCCGGCCGATAGAAGTCCACCGTGTGTCCGGCGGCGTGCTTCGAGATGCCGACCTGCTGTGCCAGTCGCGCCCGCTCGTTGATCAGCGCGTGCAGTTCGGCATCGACGGCGTCGATGCGCTCGCGGATGGATTCGAGACCGGAGACCACCGGCGTCGGGGGCGTCGAAGCACGCTTGCCCGGCTTGCGTCGCGCACCGACCCCCGCTTTCCTGGACCGCGCCACCTTCACACCGTCCTTGCGGAGAGCACGCCGGGGATCGCACGCAGCCGGAGGAGGATCTCTGCCGGGATGGGCGCGTCCGTGTCGACCAGCGTATAGGCAAGGTCGCCCCGCGACTTGTTGAGCAGGTCGGCGATGTTGAGGCCCGCCTCCGCGAGGCAGGTCGAGATCTGGCCGACCATGTTCGGAACGTTGTCGTTGGCGATGGCGAGTCGATTCCCGCCGACCCGCGGCAGCACGGCCTCCGGGAAGTTGACGGAATTGCGGACATTGCCGTTCTCCAGGAAGTCGCGCAGCGTGTCCGCGACCATCACCGCGCAGTTCTCCTCGGCTTCGCCCGTGGAGGCGCCGAGGTGCGGAAGGGCCACCACCCTGGGATGGTCCTTGCACGCGCGGGTCGGGAAGTCGCAGACGTAGGTCGCGAGGTGGCCGCGATCGAGGGCGGTGAGGATCGCCGTCTCATCCACGATCGCAGCCCGCGCGAAATTGAGCACCACGCCGCCCGCCGGCATGAGCCGCAGCCGCGCCTCGTTGACGAGCCCGCGCGTCGCGTCGTTCAGCGGCACATGCACCGTCACAGCGTCGCAGCGCGCGAACAGGTCGTCGAGGCTGAGCGCCTGCTCCACGCCCGACGACAGCTGCCAGGCGCGCTGCACCGTGATCTGCGGGTCGTAGCCCAGCACCTTCATGCGCAGCCCGAGCGCCGCGTTCGCGACCTCGACGCCGATGGCACCGAGGCCCACGACTCCAAGCGTCCGTCCGGGCAGTTCGTGGCCGACGAACTTCTTCTTGCCCTCCTCCACCGCCTCCTCGATCGCATGGTCATCACCCTGCAGCGAGCGCACGTAGGCCCAGGCCGGGCAAACGTTGCGCGCCGACAGGAACAGGCCCGCCAGTACCAGTTCTTTCACCGCGTTCGCGTTCGCGCCGGGGGCGTTGAACACGGGCACGCCGCGACGGCTCAGTTTCGCGACCGGCACGTTGTTGGTCCCCGCGCCGGCCCGGGCGACCGCGAGCACGCTGGCGGGGACCTCCATCGCGTGCATGTCGGCCGAGCGCAGCAGAACGGCGTCCGGATGACCGATCTCGGAGGCCACCTCGTAGCGGTCGCGCGGCAGGCGCTCGAGCCCGCGGACGGAGATGTTGTTCAGCGTGAGGATCTTGAAGGACATCGTTTCGGCTCAGCCGTGCCTGCCCTGGAAATCCCGCATGTACTCGATGAGCGCCTCGACTCCAGCCATGGGCATGGCGTTGTAGAGGCTGGCGCGCATGCCGCCCACCGAGCGGTGCCCGGCGAGGGCCACGAGGCCGGCCGCCTTGGCGCCCTCGAGGAAAGGCTTGTCGAGGTCGGCGTCCGGCAGCGTGAAAGGCACGTTCATCCATGAGCGGCACTCCGTCACCACCGGATTGCGGTAGTAACCCGAGCCGTCGATGGCCGCGTAAAGGGCCTCGGCCTTGGCGCGGTTCTGACGCTCCATCGCAGCGAGCCCGCCCTGGCGCCTGATCCACTGGAACACGGCGCCCGCGACGTACCAGCTGTAGGTGGCCGGGGTGTTGAGCATCGAGCCGTCGGCGGCCATCGCGTTCCAGTCGAAGACGGTCGGAACGTCGGCGCGCGCCCGGCCGAGCAGATCCTCGCGGACGATCACGACTACGAGGCCGGCCGGGCCGATGTTCTTCTGCGCGCCAGCGTAGATCACGCCGAAGCGGCTCACGTCGATCGGTCGCGAGAGGATGGTGGAGGACATGTCCGCCACCAGCGGCACGTCGCCCGTCTCCGGCACGAAGGGAAACTCGACGCCGCCGATGGTCTCGTTGGGCGTGTAGTGCACGTAGGCCGCACCCGGCGTAAGCGCCCACGAGCCGACCTCGGGCACGGACGCGTACTTGCCGCCGGCGTCGGCCGCGACGTTGACCTTGCAGTAGCGCTTCGCCTCCGCGATCGCCTTCTTGGACCACGCGCCGGTGTTGACGTAGTCGGCAACCGAATCGGCGCGCGTCAGGTTGAAAGGTATCGCGGCGAACTGCGCGGTGGCGCCGCCCTGCAGGAACAGCACCTTGTAGCCCGACGGGACCGCCATCAGCTCGCGCAGGTCCGCCTCGGCCTGTTCGGCGATGCCCACGAATGCCTTGCCGCGATGGCTCATCTCCATCACCGACATTCCCTGGCCGCGCCAGTCGAGCATCTCGTCCCGCAGTTGCTCGAGGACCTCGGCGGGCAGCGCAGCCGGACCGGCGCTGAAATTGAAGACACGGCTCATGCGGGCGGCTCTCCCGTTCGATGTTGCAGCGCAGTGTAGCAGCGGAACGGGCGCGAACAGTGCCCTCCGCGGAGTAGCCGGACGGATCAGGCTGGCGCGGACGGCTCGGCGGGCGGTACGTCCGTCGCCACGTCGCCCTCGCCGGCGCCAACTCCCTCGACAGTCTCCGGCTCGACAGCCTCGACCCCGATCAGCCGCTCGCCGTCGTCGAGACGGATCAGGCGCACGCCCTGGGTATTGCGTCCCAGCACCGAGATCTCACCGGCGCGCGTCCGCACCAGCGTGCCACTGGAGCTCATGAGCATCAGCTCGTCCGTGGTCGCAACCTGAGTGGCGGCGACGAGGCTGCCGTTGCGTTCCGTAGTCTGCATGGCGATCACGCCCTGGCCGCCTCGGCCGTGGCGAGGAAACTCCTCGACGGACGTGAGCTTGCCGTACCCGTTCTCGGAGGCGGTCAGGATGAGGCCGTCGGGGTCGGGGATGATCAGCGAAATCACCTCGTCGCCGGGCGGCAGGCGGATGCCACGCACGCCGCCCGCGGTTCGCCCCATGGCCCGCACGTCGTCCTCTGCGAAGCGGACGGCCTTGCCGCTCGAGCTGCAGAGCATGACGTCGCGCAATCCGTCCGTGATCGCCACTCCCACCAGCTTGTCGCCCGGGTCCAGGGCCACCGCGATGATGCCCGCCGCCCGCGGCCGCGAGAACGCCGACAACGGCGTCTTCTTCACCGTCCCGCCGGCGGTCGCCATGAACACGAAGCGGTCGTCCTCGTACTCGCGGATCGGTAGCACGGCGGTGATGCGCTCTTCCGGATCGAGCGGCAAGAGGTTGACGATCGGCTTGCCGCGGGAGCCGCGGCCGGCCTGCGGCAGCCGGTAGACCTTGAGCCAGTAGAGCTGCCCGAGGTTCGAGAAGCACAGCAGCGTGTCGTGCGTATTGGCGACGAACAGCTTGTCGACGAAATCCTCGTCCTTCATGGTCGTGGCGGAGCGGCCTCGCCCGCCGCGCCCCTGGGCGCGGTACTCGCTGACCGGCTGCGACTTGGCGTAGCCGCCGTGGGACAGCGTGACGACCATGTCCTCGGGCGTGATCAGGTCCTCGATCGTCAGGTCGGACTCGTCCGCATCGATGCGCGTGCGGCGCTCATCCCCGTACTGCTCGCGGATGTCGAGCAGCTCCTGGCGGATCACCGCGAGCAGGCGCTCCGGTCGCGCCAGGATGTCGCTCAGGTCGCGGATGACATCGAGCAGTTCGCCGTACTCGACGAGGATCTTGTCCTGCTCGAGCCCGGTGAGCCGATGCAGCCGAAGGTCGAGGATCGCCTGGGCCTGCGCCTCGGAGAGCCGGTAGCTGCCGTCGTGCAGGCCGAACTCGATCCCAAGCCCGTCCGGGCGGGTCTGGATCGCACCGGCGCGCTCGAGCATCTGTGGTACGACGCCGGTCGTCCAGACGCGGGCCATCAGGCCGGCCTTTGCCTCGCCGGACGTCGGCGACGCCTTGATAAGCGCGATCACCTCGTCGATGTTGGCGAGCGCGATCGCGAGGCCCTCGAGGATGTGTCCGCGCTCGCGCGCCTTGCGCAGGTCGAACACCGTGCGACGGGTCACGACCTCGCGGCGGTGACGCAGGAAGGCCTCGATGATGTCCTTGAGGTTCATCAGCTTCGGCTGGCCGTCCTGCAAGGCGACCATGTTGACGCCGAACACGGACTCCATCGGCGTCTGCTTGTAAAGGTTGTTGACGACGATGTCGGAGTTCTCGCCGCGCTTGAGCTCGATGACGACCCGCATGCCGTCCTTGTCGGACTCGTCGCGCAGCTCGGAGATGCCCTCGATGAGCTTGCCGCGCACGAGTTCAGCGATGCGCTCGAGCAGCCGGGCCTTGTTCACCTGGTAGGGCAGCTCGGTGACGATGATGGCCTCGCGACCGTGATCGTCGATTTCCTCGATCTCGGTGCGCGCCCGCACCACCAGCCGGCCCCGTCCGGTCGTGTATGCACTGTAGATCTCGCGGGCGCCGTTGATGATGCCGGCGGTCGGGAAATCCGGGCCCGGCACGTGCTCCATCAGCTCGGGAATCGTGATCGCCGGGTTATCGATCAGCGCGACGCAGGCGTTGATGACCTCGGTGAGGTTGTGCGGCGGGATGTTGGTCGCCATGCCGACCGCGATGCCGGAGGATCCGTTCACCAGCAGGTTCGGGACGCGGGTCGGCAGGACGGAAGGCTCCGACTCGGACTCGTCGTAGTTGGGGACGAAGTCCACCGTCTCTTTGTCGATGTCCGCGAGCAGCTCGGCGGCGAGCCGCGACATGCGCACTTCCGTGTAGCGCATCGCCGCCGGCGCATCGCCGTCCACGGAGCCGAAGTTGCCCTGCCCGTCCACCAGCAGGTAGCGCATCGAGAAGGGCTGCGCCATTCGCACGATGGTGTCGTACACCGCCGTGTCGCCGTGCGGGTGGTACTTGCCGATCACGTCGCCGACGACGCGGGCGGACTTCTTGTAGGCCTTGTTCCAGTCGTTGCCGAGCTCGCGCATCGCGTGGAGGACGCGGCGGTGCACGGGCTTCAAGCCGTCGCGCACGTCGGGCAGCGCGCGTCCCACGATCACGCTCATGGCGTAGTCGAGGTACGAGCGTTTCATCTCGTCCTCGAGGTTGACGTGCAGCAGGTCGCGGGCGATGTCGGCCATTAATTTTGGTGCGATGTGCAGTGGGCGGCGGCGGGTGGCACGCGGCCAGCCCAAAGACGCGGAATGATACCATACGCACCCCTGTTACAGACCCGGTCCGCATGGAGCCCATCGACACGCTCGTTCGCGCCCGCTGGGTGATTCCGATCGAACCGGACGGCCGCGTCCTCCACGATCACGCCGTGGCGATCCGCGATGGAAGAGTCGTCGCCGTGGCACCCGCCGAGGAGGCGGGGCGACGCTTCGACGCGAGGGAATCCTTCGACCGGCCGCATCACGTCCTGCTTCCGGGACTCGTCAATTCCCATACTCATGCCGCGCTGGTGCTCAGGCGCGGGCGCGCCGATAACCTGCCGCTCGACCGGTGGCTTCGCTCGGCCTCATGGCCGCGCGAGCGGGGCGCAGCGGATCCCGAGTTCGTGCGCGACGGCACTGAACTCGCGATCGCGGAAATGCTGCGCGCGGGCATCACCTGCTTTGCCGATATGCAGGTGTGGCCCGACGTCGTGGCGCGTGCTGCCTCGGTCGCGCACGTCCGCGTCAGCGTCGGGCTCGTCGTCTCGGAAATTGCCTCGAACTGGGCCGCGTCGGCCGACGAGTACATCGATCGCGGGATGCAACTCAGGGACCAGTACCGGGGTGATCCCCTGATCACCACTCACTTCGCGGTCCCGGCGCCGGCGGCGGCCACCGACGCCACGCTGTCACGCGTGCGCCGACTCGCAGATGAACTCGACATGCCGGTGGCGATGCCGCTGCACGAATCAGCCCTCGAGATCGAGCACAGCCTGAGGGATTTCGGGCAGCGCCCGATCGAGCGGCTCTCGGGCCTCGGGCTCGTCAGCCCGCAGCTCGTTGCGATTCACATGACACAGGCGGAACCGCGCGATATCGACCTGCTGGCGGGATCGGGGGCGAGCGTAGTGCACTGCCCGGAGTCGAACTTGCGACTTGCGGCCGGAATCTGCCCGGTCGCGCGCCTGCTCGCCCGCGGCGTGCGGGTCTCCCTCGGCACCGACGGCGCCACCGCCAACAATGACCTGGACTTGCTGGCAGAGGCGCGGGTCGCCGGACTGCTGTCCGCCGGCATCGCGGCCACGCCGGGCGACCTCGTCGCGGGCGACCTGCTGAGAATGGCGACGCTCGAGGGAGCTCGCGCGCTCGGCCTCGGCGAGGTCACCGGCAGCCTGCTGCCCGGCAAGTGGGCGGACCTGTGCTGCATCAACCTGCGAGCCGCGCGCAGCTGGCCGGTCCACGACGTCGCGACGGCCGTGATCTTCGCGGCATCGTCGCAACAGGTCACCGATACCTGGGTCGCGGGCCGGCGCCTGCTGGCAGACTCCCGCCTCGCGCTGCTGGACGAATCCGCCGCGCTCGATCGCGCCGAGTCGTGGCGGGAACTGCTCGACGCGGATTTGGACCAGGAGACCAGGGCCGATGACTGAGCACGTGAATGCCGACCCGGCCGAACTCGCCCGCTTCGCTACCGCGGCAAGCCGGTGGTGGGATCGGGATGGCGAGATGCGTCCGCTGCACGACCTCAACCCGGTGCGCCTGCGCTACGTCGAACGGGCCGGCCCGCTGGCAGGACTCGCCGTCCTCGACGTCGGCTGCGGCGGCGGGTTGCTCGCCGAGGCCATGGCACGTCGCGGCGCGCGAGTCGTCGGCCTCGATCTGGCGGACGAATTGATCGAGGTAGCCAGGCTGCATGCTCTGGAGGCAGGCGTCTCCATCGACTACCGCATCGAGTCGGCCGAGCAGCACGCTCGTGGCGGCGCCGGACTCTACGACGTGGTGACGTGCATGGAGATGCTCGAACACGTGCCGGACGCGCAGGCCATCATGGTGGCGCTCGCCACCGTCGTCCGGCCGGGCGGCCACGTATTCGTTTCCACCTTGAACCGCACGCCGCGCGCCTACGCACTGGCCATTCTCGGCGCCGAGTACGTGCTCCGCCTGCTCCCGGCAGGCACCCACACCTACGCGAAATTCATCCGCCCTTCGGAACTGGCCGCTTGGGCTCGAGCCACGGGCCTCGTGGTTGCCGACGTTGCAGGCCTGGAGTACGACCCCTTCTCGCGCTCCGCGCAACTCTCGGCGGACGCACGCGTCAATTACCTCATGCACCTTAGGCGTCCCGCGTCACAAGGGACTCCGGCATGAGGCGGGGCCACGACGCATTGCTGTTGGACCTCGACGGCACGTTGCTGGACACCGCCCCCGACATGGGCGGCGCGCTCAACCGGCTGCGCGCCGAGCACGGGCGGGAACCGCTACCGGACGCGCGTATCCGGCCAGTGGTCTCGCACGGCGCCATGCGGCTCGTGGCGCTCGGTTTCCCCGAGGCCTCCGGCGCGGAGTTCGAACGCCTGCGGCTGCGGTTCCTGGACCTCTATGCCGAGAATCTCGCCGAAGGCACGCGCCTGTTCCCTGGAATCGAACAGGTGCTGGAATCGCTCGAGGCCCGCGACACTCCCTGGGGGATCGTGACCAACAAGCCGGGCTGGCTCACGGGGCCGTTGCTCGAGGCACTCGGCCTCGCTCGGCGGGCTGCCTGCGCGGTCTGCGGCGACACGGTGGCGGAACGCAAGCCGCACCCGTTGCCACTGCTGCACGCCGCAGGCCTGATCGGCATCGCCGCGGAGCGCTGCGTCTACGCAGGTGACGCCGAGCGCGACATCCAGGCGGGTCGGGCCGCCGGCATGACCACCGTGGTCGCCGCTTACGGCTACCTCTCGGCGGAGGACGAGCCGACCCGCTGGCAACCCGATGGCATCGTGGCATCGCCGGACGAGTTGCTGGCCTGGGTGCACCCGGCACTGGAATGGCAGGCGACCCGTCCGACGGCATGAGCCTGTCGCCTGCCCTGCTGTCGCTGCTCCTCCTGCTGCCGATGGTGGCGCTTGCGACCGGCTGGCTGCTCGGGCGCCGCCGTGCGCAGCGGCTCGAGGTCGAGCTCGCGGTCGCGCGCGCCGAGATCAAGTCAACGGAAGCGCTCGCCCAGGAGCGCGAGCACGCGCTGGCACTTGCTGCGGAGCGCCTCCGCGCCGGCTTCGACTCCACGGCGAGCGAGGCCCTGCGCGGCAACAGCGAGATGTTCCTGCAGATGGCCGGCCAGGTGCTCGGGCAGCAGCGCGAGTGCGCCGTTCGGGATCTCGCGGACCGCGAGCAGGCCGTCGCCGCGATGCTCGCCCCGGTGCGCGAAGCGCTGCAGCAGACCCGGGAGCAGATCGCCCGGATCGAGAAGGAGCGCGCGGAGGCCTTTGGCGCGCTGCGCGCCTCCCTCGAAGGCGTCACGCTCGGCCAGCAGGCGCTGCAGCGTGAAACCCGCAACCTCGTCACCGCGCTGCGCCGACCGGAAGTGCGCGGCCAGTGGGGCGAAATGACGCTGCGGCGGCTG
>Ga0105090_10001651_pt1 | contig 12155 bp, 9 predicted proteins | sample PPLLak3March2015_FD_79110 | JGI IMG/M metagenome (GOLD analysis project Ga0105090, IMG submission 79110) | Freshwater sediment microbial communities from Prairie Pothole Lake near Jamestown, North Dakota, USA - PPLs Lake P7 Core (1) Depth... | ecosystem: Environmental > Aquatic > Freshwater >... | reverse complement strand
GCCCGAAGCGGCGGATGTTGCGATCGGCGAGCTGCTGCAGTCGCGCGACGACCTCCGGATGCCCCGGCGGCTTGAACAGGTGCGCGAAGCGCGTCTGCGGCTTCAGGTACTCCTCGACCGGCACCTGCCGGCGGATCTTCGACACGCTCGTCACCTCGCCGTGCTTCGCCTCGAACACCGGGAACAGGCCCGTTTCCTTCGCGAGCCGCGCCATGCGGATCGTCTCGGCCGAGCCGTGCCCCCAGCCGAGCGGGCAGGGCACCAGGATGTGGATGTAGCGCGCGCCGCGGAACTCCATCGCGCGCCGCACCTTGGCCTCGAGGTCGTGCAACTCGGCGACGGTGGCCGTCGCGACGTACGGGATCTCGTGCGCCATGGCGATGGCCGGCAGGTTCTTGCCCTGGCCGAACCGGTTGCCGAGTTCCTCGCCCACCGGCATGGTCGTGTTGGTGCGCGCGGCAGGCGGCGTCGCCGACGAGCGCTGCACGCCCGTGTTCATGTACGCCTCGTTGTCGTAGCAGAGGTACAGCACGTCGTCGTTGCGCTCGAACATCCCCGAGAGGCAGCCGAAGCCGATGTCGGTGGTGCCGCCGTCGCCGCCCTGCGCGACGACGCGCACGTCGGGCCGTCCCTTCACGCGCATGGCTGCAGCGATGCCGGTGGCCACCGCGGCCGCGTTGCCGAACAACGAGTGGATCCACGGGATCTGCCACGAGGTCTCGGGATACGGCGTCGAGAACACCTCGAGGCAGCCCGTCGCGTTGGCGGCCACGAGCTGCCGGTTGGTCGCGTCCATCGCGGCGTCGATCGCGTAGCGCGCGCCGAGCGCCTCGCCGCAACCCTGGCAGGCGCGGTGCCCGGAATTGAGCGAGTTCGTGCGCCGCAGCTTGGCCTGCACCGAGCGCTCTTCGGTGGGCAGCAAGCGATTGCCGACAGTGAACGTGCCGGTCTGGTAGAAGTGAATCGGTTGGTAGCTCATGGGGGTGCCCTCAACCGATCTTCGCGGCGACGACGCCGAGTTCGCGCAGGATGGCCTCGGCGATCGGTCCGCTGCGCCGTTGTTCGCGTTCCCGCTTCAGCACGCGGTCGACGATGGAGTAGTCGAGGTCGAGGAACGTCACCGGATCGAGCTTGCCTTCGATCGCCTGGTTGAACACCTTCTGCAGCGAGCCGCGCGTGATCGAGCGGCCGCCGAGTCCGGCGATGACGGCATGCACGTCGTCCGGCGAGCCCTGGTAGGCCGCCGAGACGTTGTTCGACACGATACCGCCCAGGCCCACGGCGAGGCTCTTTTCCAGCACCACGACACGCTTCGCCTGCGCGAGGGCTGCGCGAACCGCCGCCGTCGGCCATGGCCGGAAGCAGGTGATGCCCAGCACGCCGATCTTCACGCCGTGGCTGCGCATCTCGTCGACGGTATCCTTGATGGTGCCGAGCACCGAGCCGAGCGCGACGACCACCGTCTCCGCATCCTCGAGCCGGTAGGTGTGCGTGAGTCCGCCGCTCTCGCGGCCGAAGATGCGCTTGAACTCGCCGGCCCACGCCGGGATCAGCTCGAGCGCCTGGCGCTGCTTGGCGTGCGCGAGGTAGCGCACCTCCATGAACGCTTCGGGGCCCACCATCGCCCCGATCGATACCGGGTCGGCCGGGTCGAGCACCTGCCGCGGTTCGTACGGCGGCAGGTAGGCGTCCACCTGTTCCTGCGTCGGCATGTCCACTCGCTCGTAGGCGTGCGTGAGGATGAAGCCGTCCATGCACACCATCACCGGCACCGACAGCTCCTCGGCGAGGCGGAACGCCTGGATGTGCAGGTCGAGCGCTTCCTGGTTGTCCTCGGCGAACAGCTGGATCCAGCCGCAATCGCGCTGGCTCAACGCGTCGGTGTGGTCGTTCCAGATGTTGATCGGGGCACCGATTGCGCGGTTCGCGACGGTCATGACGATGGGCAGTCCGAGGCCCGCGGCGTTGAACACCGCCTCGGCCATGAACAGCAGGCCCTGGCTCGCCGTCGCGGTGTAGGCGCGGGCCCCTGCAGCCGATGCGCCGATCGCCACCGACATCGCGGCGAATTCCGACTCGACGTTGATGAACTCGCACGGCTTCAGCTGCCCGGCGGAGACCAGCTTGCCGAGCCCCTCCACGATGTGGGTCTGCGGCGAGATCGGATACGCGCAGATCACCTGTGGCCGGCACAGCGCGACGGCCTCGGCGACGGCGGCGGAACCTTCGATCTGTTTAAGCACTGGCGGCCTCCCGCAGCTGCTGGCTGATGTAGGTGAAGGCCTCGCCGGCAGCGGCGATGTTGGCCTCGGCCACCTTGGTCGGGAACTTCTCGCGAATCGCCGCGCTCACCGATTCGAGCGAAATCTGCTGCGTCAGTGCTGCAAACCCACCGAGCAATGCCGCGTTCGGCAGTGGCCGTCCTACGTGCTTGAGCGCGAACTCGGTCGCCGGCACCGTGCGTAACCGCTCCGGGCGAAAGCCGGCGGCGAATTCCTCGAGGCCGAGCTGCTCGAAGGTGCGGCTGGTGTTGATCAGGATGTAGCCGTCCGGAGTCAGGCCGCCGAAAACGTCCACCTGGTGCAGCAGCGTGGGGTCCTGGATGATCAGCGCGTCGGGCGCGAGGATCGGCTCGCGCAGCCGGATCGGCCGGGTGTCGAGCCGGCAGAACGCCACCACGGGCGCGCCGGTGCGTTCCGAGCCGAAGCTCGGGAACGCCTGGGCGTGGCGGCCCTCGCGGAACCCAGCCACGGACAATAGTTCAGCCGCTGTGACGACGCCCTGGCCGCCGCGGCCGTGAATCCTGACCTGGAACATGTTCCTCCTGCCTTCCTGCGCCACTGTGCACCTTGCCCCGGCCGGGCGCGGGATGGCATCCGTGACGTCACGGATGCCGCTGCGCTGGGGACCGCCCATGCAGCGGACGGCTCCCTTGGGCTTTCCGCCCGCGGTCGATTGCGGCAAAGTGCGCGGCTCACCCTACCTGCGGGAAGCCCCGATGCCAAACCGAGCTTTGCTGGCGGCGATGGCCGCTGCCCTGTTGACCGCCTGCGCCGCCCAGGGCCCGGCTCCGGCCGGGCGTCCTGCCGCCACCCCGGCCGCCGCTCCCGTGGCCGCCACGCAGACCGAGGCGCAGCGGCTTCACGAGCTGGTGGAGGCGTACTTCGAGGACCAGCTGAAGCTGCGCCCGATGCTCGCCACCTCGATCGGCGACAAGCGCTACAACGACCAGTATCCGGTCTCGATCTCCCCCGAGTTCCGCGCCCGGGAGCAGCAGCTCGAGCGCGACTACCTCGCGCGCGTGCAGCAGATCGACGCGAGCAAGCTCGCCGGCCAGGACCTGCTCTCGTACCAGGTGTTCAAGTCGGCCCGGGAGCGCGAGATCGAAGGCTTCCGGTTCCCGCAGCACCTGATGCCGATCAACCAGTTCTACTCGGCGCCCAACGGCTTCGCCCAGCTCGGCTCGGGCAACGGCATGCAGCCGTTCGAGACCGTGCAGGACTACGAGAACTTCCTGAAGCGGGTCGACGGCTTCGTCGCCTGGACCGACCAGGCGATGGTGAACATGCGCGAGGGCGCGCAGCAGGGCTACACGATTCCGCGCGTGCTCGCCGAGCGCGTGCTGCCGCAGCTGCAGGCGCAGGTCGTCACGAAACCCGAGGATTCGATCTTCTACGGGCCGGTCAAGAAGATGCCCGCGAGCTTCAGCGCCGCCGATCGCGAGCGCCTCACGGCCGCCTACCGTACCGCGATCGAGACGAAGCTCGTGCCCTCGTACCGACGCCTGCACGACTTCATGCGCGACGAGTACCTGCCGCAGTGCCGCACCACGGTCGGCCTCGACAAGCTGCCCGACGGTGCCGCGTGGTACGCCTATCGCGCGCGCGAAATCACCACAACCGACCTCACGCCGGCACAGATCCACGATATCGGCCTCGCCGAAGTGAAACGCATCCACGCCGAGATGCACGGCGTGATGAAGCAGGTGGGCTTCAAGGGCACGCTGCAGGAATTCTTCGTGTTCCTGAACCAGGATCCGCAGTTCTACTGGACGACGCGCGAGGCGCTGGTCCAGGGTTACGTCGACATCAAGAACCGCGTCAACCCGCAGCTGCCGAAGCTGTTCGAGATCCTGCCGAAGGCCGACTACGAAGTGCGCGCGGTGGAGCCCTTCCGCGAGAAGAGCGCCGCGGGCGGTTCTTACCAGGCGGCGAGCGAGGACGGTTCGCGCCCCGGCATCTTCTACGCCAACGCCTACGACCTGAAGGCGCGGCCGAAGTGGGCGATGGAGGCGTTGTCGCTGCACGAAGGCAGCCCCGGCCATCACTTCCAGATCAGCATCGCGCGCGAGCAGAAGCAACTGCCGCGGTTCCGCCGCTTCGGCGGCTACACCGCCTACAGCGAGGGCTGGGCGCTCTATGCCGAGTCGCTCGGGCCTGATCTCGGCATGTACACGGATCCGTACCAGTACTTCGGCCGCCTGGAGGGCGAGCTGTTCCGCGCCATCCGCCTCGTGGTGGACACGGGCCTGCACTCGAAGGGCTGGACGCGCGAGCAGGTGCTCGAATACATCGACGCGAACAGCGCCACCAGCGACGCGCGCAGCGTGGCCGAGACCGAGCGCTACATCGCCATCCCGGGCCAGGCGCTCGCCTACAAGATCGGCCAGCTGAAGATCAGCGAGCTGCGCGCCCGTGCGGAGAAGGAGCTCGGTGCGCGCTTCGACCTGCGGAAGTTCCACACGGTGATCCTGGCGGACGGCGCGCTGCCGCTCGACGTGCTCGAGGCCAAGGTCGATCGCTGGATCGCCACGCAGTGAAGCTGCCGACGGCAATCCTGGCCGGGGCCACCGGGCTCGTCGGCGGTGAGTGCCTGAAGCAGCTGCTCGCGTCGCCGCGCTACGGGCGCGTGATCGTGGTGACGCGGCGCGAGCTGGACCCCGGCCTGCGGCACGAAAAGCTGCGAGAGGTCGTGGTGGAGTTCGCTCGCCTCGGCGACGTGCGGTCGCGCCTGCGCGGCGACCACGTGTTCTGTGCGCTCGGCACCACGATCCGCAAGGCGGGGTCGCGGCAGCGCTTCCGCGAAGTCGATTACGAGTACCCGCTGCGGCTCGCGCAACTGACGCTCAAGAATGACGCGCGGCATTTCTCCGTGGTGAGCGCGCTCGGGGCGAGCCGCTCTTCGCCGTTCTTCTATTCACGCGTGAAGGGCGAAATGGAAGAGGGGCTGCGGCAGATGGGCTGGCCGAGCCTCGCGGTGCTGCACCCATCGGTGATCGCGGGCGACCGCGCCGAGCCAAGGCCGCTCGAGCGATTGAGCGAGCACCTGCTGCGGCTCGCGCCGCCCACGTGGCGGCCGGTGGCGGCGAGCGACATCGCGGCGGCGATGATTGCCACCGCCCTGCAGGAGCCGCCGGGCGTCACCGTGATCGAGTCGCGGCAGATCTCAGGCGTCGCCCAGCAACTCGAGTAGCGCCGGGCCGTAGCGCTCGAGCTTGCGGGCGCCGATGCCCGGGACCTCGGCCAGCGCCGCGAGGTCGCGTGGCACGCGGCGCGCGATCTCCGTCAGCGTCGCGTCGTGCAGGATCACATAGGCCGGCAGCGCCTGTCGTTGAGCCTCGGCCAGGCGCCATGCCTTGAGCTGCGCGTAACGTCCGGCCTCGCCTGCGGTATCGGCAGCCGGCGTGGAAGTTGCCGCGGGCGGTGGCGATGTCGAGCGCGACTTCTTCGAGCGGCGCACGCGCGGGGCCGTGCGGCGCATTTCCACGGACTGTTCGCCCTTCAGCACGGGACGGCTCGCGGCGGTCAGCCGCAGCGCTCCGTACGCCGCGTGATCCACGTTGGCGAACCCCAGCGCGACGAGCTGGCGGAACACATCGCGCCACGCGGCTTCGTCGAGGTCGGTGCCGATGCCGAACACGCCGAGGTGCTGGTGATCCCAGCGCTGCACGCGCTCCGTTTCCTTGCCGAGCAGCACGTCGATGACGTGCACCGCGCCGAAGCGCTGTCCCGTACGGTAGATCGCCGACAGCGCCTGCTGTGCCGCGAGGGTTGCGTCCCAGGTGACGGGCGGTTCGAGGCAGGTGTCACAGTTGCCGCAGGGCGCAATGGCCTCGCCGAAGTATGCGAGCAGGCGCACGCGGCGGCACTGGGCCGTTTCGCACAGGCCGAGCAGTGCGTCGAGTTTCGCGGATGCGATGCGCTTGTGTTCGTCACCTGCCTCGGACATCTCGATCATGCGGCGCTGCTGCACCACGTCGCCGAGACCGTAGACCATCCATGCGTCCGCCGGCCGGCCGTCCCGTCCGGCGCGCCCGGTCTCCTGGTAGTAGCCCTCGATGCTCTTCGGCAGGTCGAGGTGCGCGACGAACCGCACGTCGGGCTTGTCGATGCCCATGCCGAACGCGATGGTGGCGACCATCACCACGCCGTCCTCGCGCTGGAAGCGCGCCTGGCGCTCGGCCCGGGTCGCGGCGTCGAGGCCGGCGTGATAGGCGAGGGCAGGGATACCCTGTGCCTGCAGCCACTCGGCGGTCTCGTCCACGCGCTTGCGTGACAGGCAGTACACGATGCCTGCGTCGCCCGCATGCCCGGCACGGATGAAATCGAGCAACTGCACGCGGGCGTCGCGCTTGTCGGTGATCGTGTAGCGGATGTTCGGCCGGTCGAAGCTCGAGACGAACAGGCGTGCGTCGCCGAGCGCCAGACGGTCGATGATCTCGACGCGCGTCTGCGGATCCGCGGTGGCCGTGAGCGCGATGCGTGGCACGTCGGGGTAGCGCTCGTGCAGCACCGACAGCTGCAGGTACTCCGGCCGGAAGTCGTGACCCCACTGCGACACGCAGTGCGCCTCGTCGATGGCGAACAACGCGAGGCGGGCCCGGTCGAGGAGCGCGAGGCAGCGCGGCGTCGTGAGGCGCTCGGGAGCGACGTACAGCAAGTCGAGCTCGCCCGCGACCAGCTCGCGCTCGACTTCGCGAGCGGCCACCGCATCGAGGGTCGAGTTCAGGAACGCGGCGCGAATGCCGAGCTGCGTGAGGGCCGCCACCTGGTCCTGCATCAGTGCGATCAGTGGCGAGACAACGATGGCGGTGCCCGGACGCAGCAGCGCCGGCAACTGGTAGCACAGTGACTTGCCGCCGCCGGTGGGCATCAGCACCAGGGCGTCGCCGCCGCCGGCCACGTGCTCCACGATCTCGCGCTGTGCGCCGTGAAAGTCCTGGTGCCCGAAGACCCTGCGCAGCGTGTCGAGCGGTGCCGGTAATGATGTAGTGACGCTTCGCAAGGTCGCCCATGGTACCGGGGCCGATGGGGTGCGTCCCCTATTTCCCCTCGGTCACCTGAGCTCTTGCACGGCGATGTCGTAGACGTACTTGTAGCGCGGGTTGCCGGGCTCGAGGTCGGTCGCCCGCTTGAGTTCGCGCAGTGCCTCGGCCTTGCGTTGCTGGCGCACCAGCGACAAGCCCAGCGCGTGGTGCAGTGCAGCCGCCTCGGGCATGAGCGCGAGGCCCTCGCGTAACGTCGCCTCCGCTTCTGCCTCCCGTCCCTGCAGGCGCCGCAGGTCGGCGAGGTTGGCCCATGCCGGCACGAAGCGCTGGTCGAGTCGCAGCGCTGCCTGGTACTCGGCCTCGGCGGCCATCGCATCGCCGCGCTCAGCCAGGAACCCGCCGAGGTTGGTGCGGTGCTCGGGCCGGTCGGCGTTGAAGCGCTCTGCGGCGATGAACTCGGCCGACGCCGCCTTAAACGCGGGGAGCGTCGTCGCATCGAATGCATCGTCGGCAAGCGGTGCCAGCGAACGTGCCGCCTGCATGCGCACGCTGCGTGACGGGTCGCCGAGCAGCGGCATCACCGCCTGGCGCCGCAGCGGCGGCAACTGTTCATACACCGCGACCGACGCCCGCCGCACCAGCGGGCTCGGATCCTTGAGGCCCGCCTCGGCTGCAAACAACGCGCTCTCGCTCGGCAGGCGCGCCAGGCGTTCGATCGCCGAGGCGCGCGCGATGGCCGACTCATCGAGATTTGCCGCCACCTGGACGAGCGCCATCGTCGCCGAAGGGTCGCCCCGGTCGGCGGCGGCGAACGCCTCGGCAAAGCCCTGGAAGCCGGGCTTCGGATCTGGGTAACGCCCGCGAATCTCGGCTGCTGCCCACTCGGCCTTGCGATCGGTATGGCACTGGTTGCAGGCGTTCGGCGTGCCTAGGCTCACCGTGCGGTCGGGCCGTGGAATGCGGAAGCTGTGGTCGTGACGCGGGTCCACGACCATGTAAGTCTCGGTCTGCATGTGGCAGGACGCGCAGGCCGCTCCCGCCGAGCCCTGCTCGTGGAAGTGGTGCGAGGGCGCGTCGTACTTCGCGGCAGCGTGGCACTGTGCGCACACCGCGTTGCCGGGCGCGTGCAGCTTGCCGCCATGGGGATCGTGGCAATCGCCGCAGGTGACGCCCTTCTCGTGCATGCGGCTCGAGAGGAACGATCCCCAGTTGAACACCTCGTCGAGCTGCTGGCCGTCCGGGTGGTAGAGACCCGGGCCGAGCAGCGCCGGCAGGTAATGATCGGTGAACGGCTCGCCGGGCCGATACTCGTTCGAGAACTGACCGCGCCTTGCATGGCACTGCGCGCACACGTCGAGTTCCTTGCTCGTCTCGCGCGGCGCGCTGCGCGCCGCGTTGCCGGTCGCCGGGTCGATCACCCAGGCGGCGCCTTTGCGCTCGTCGAACGTGACGGTGAGCCCGCCCCTGGCCGCAGCGGCATCGCCGCCCGCGGCCTCGCGAGCGATCGAGACGTGGTTGCTGCCGGGTCCGTGGCAGGCCTCGCAGCCGACGCTGATCTCGGACCACGTCGTGGCAAACGTCCCTGCCGCCGCGTCGAAATTCTTGCGGACCTCCGTCGAGTGGCAGTCCGAACACATGAAGTTCCAGTTCTGCTGGCGTTGCGTCCAATGCAGCTCGTCGGTGTGCGCGATGCGCTCGTCCGGATAGAGGTGAAACCAGCGCTGTCCGCCCTGGTCCTTCGGTCGCGCGTCCCATGCGATCGACAGTGCCTGCACGCGGCCGCCCGCCAGTTCGATCAGGTATTGCTGCAACGGATACACGCCGAAGGTGTGGCGCACGTCGAAGTCCGCGAGCTTGCCGTCGGGGCCGTCGGTGCGAACCATGAACTTGCCGTCGCGGCGGAAGAACTCGCTGGTCACGCCGCGGTTGCTGAACTTCACGCCCGAGAAGTCACCCAGCACCGTCTGCTCGTCGGCAACCTGCATAGCCACCGCGTGCTGCGACGACTGCCAGCGCTGGTACTCTTCGGCGTGGCAGTCCCGGCACGCCACCGAACCGACGTAGGTTGCCGGCGCGAGCGGCTCGGCCGCCGCCGACGGCGGCGAATCGCCGGGTGAGGCTGCATCACCGACCAGTCCGGCACGCCACGCCAAAGCGAGGCCGACCAGTAGCGCGAGCCCGAGTCCGGCCGCGATTACGTAACGGCGATCCATGAGTGATGCTCCTCGTCAGCCGATCGGCCGCGCCACGTACGATACGGCGACGGCCAGGACCAGCAACAGCAATGCCGCCTGCACGGCGTGCACCGTCGGGTGACGGCTGATGATGCCCGGCAGCAGGATCGCGGCCATCGCCGCTCGCACGCCGCGCGCTCCCGATAAGTCGAGTCGTCCCTCGATGACGAGGTGAGCCAGCGCACCCGCGACCAGCACCGCGAGCAGCAGGCCCTGGGTCCAGCGCGCGTGACGGAAGTAGTACTCGCGCATGTCGTGGACGCGGTTGTCGTCGAGCTCAGGAACGGCAAGGTGGCTGATGAGGTACAGGAGGATCGGTACGCAGAGCAGCAGCAGTGCCTGCAGGATCGTCCACGGCGCGTGCGCAGCGTAGCGCCAGAGTGCGAACCAGCTGACGACGTGTCCGACGAAGATGAGCGCGATCCAGCTGGTGTGCACCCAGTACAGGCGCACCCGGTCGCGGGCTTCGATCATCTGGCCGACGCTGCGCACCAGCAGCGACACGCCCAGGCCCGCGACGATCGCATACAGGGCCAGCAGGAACTCGAAGATGCTCAAGCGATGTTCCTGCCGGCCCGGGAGGCCGGTCAGTCCTTGGGCTTCTGGCCGGGCTTCAGGTCCATCGGCACCGGCGAATGTGCCTTCAGCTCATCGATGCCCTTCACGGCGGTGTTCGCCCACTGCCGGAACAGCGCGCGGAACTCGGCCTGGTTGGTCACGCTCGACGACATTTGCATGCCGGCCGAGCCCTGCGTCTCGCGGCGGTCGAGCACGCGGCCCATCAGGGCATTGGTCAGGGAGTCACGGACTTCCAGGATCAGCGTGGCTTCGCCGGCCTCGGTGGTGAAGCTGTACGAGCGGCCGGCGGACATCGTGTCCGGGGCATTGACGTACAGGTTGACCACGGCGGTGGAGATGCGCAGCACGTCTGCCGCGGGCTCCTTCACGATCGTGTAGCCGGCCTTGGTGAAGGCCTCGAAGAAGACGTCGTCGAAGTTCGTGCGCGCGGCCGCCAGGATCTTCTGTGCCTGCGCGTCGTCCACTCGGTCGGACAGCCGGCGACTATCGTTGATGCGCTTCTGCCAGTCCTTCTGGAACGCTACCTGGGTCGGGTCGATCATCAATTTCGTGTACGGACGAAAGTCGGCCCCCGGCAACAGGAACGCGGCGTCCATCCGCTTGGGCTTCACCTGGATGAGTCCGTCCCAGGACTCGGGCGCGTCGGCGGCCGAGGCCGTGCCCCACGCTGCAATCAGCATCAGTGCCGCGAGAGTCTTGAGGTACTTCATGTGCTGAACTCCTTGCAGTGCCGTCGCCTCAGGTGCGGATCGTGCACTATGACGCGTTCGGTCCGCGACTCGTGGTTGCCACCAGAATTATAGCGGCCGTCATGGGAGCGGGTCAGGGGCCGCCGTACGCCGACCAGCTGCGGGGCATCGGCGTCGGCGAGCGACGTTCAGCCCTCAGGCACTGGCGTGAGGTCCGCCGTGCGCAGTGAATGCGTCGAGCCGACCCCCAGCCGCTTGACCAGCAACATCGCCTCGCCGATCGGCATGTCGAGCAGACGGACCCGCTCTGCAGGCATGTACATGACGTTGCCCGACATAGGCGTGGGCGACTGGGGCAGGAACACCGCGACCCAGCCCGCGTGCACTTCCTCCAGCAGGTAGCCGAGCTGCCAGCCGCCTTCGATGCTCACCAGCGCGGGCCGGAGGTTCTGCGAGTCCTCGATCTGCGCGAGGCCCTCGGCCATGGTCTTCACCATCCGGTATTGCGGCAGGTTGCCGAGCAGCGAATCCTCGAGCCATCGCGCCAGGTCGCGGCCGACGCGGGTCCGGGCGAACAACCCGGCCAGGAAGGAGACCAGCAGCAGGACGAGGGCGGCGATGATGGTTGCGACGGCGACGCCGGCGATCCTGTGATCCGCGAACAGCTCGGCGATCGGCCCGGCAAACTTGCCGGCGATGGTCATCGCGTGCCGCAGTACCAGGGTCAACAGGACTGCCGGCACCAGGAACACGATTCCGCCGACGATCGTCGTCTTCACGAACTCTTTGATCGCTTTCACCGGTCTCCTCCAGGCTATCCGACCACCAGCACGTAGTCCTGGCGCAGCAGCGGGCGCGCCAGGTGAATCGCCATCACGCGCTCGCCGCCCGTTCGGCCGACGAGGCCATCGAAGCGTGACCTGGCCTCGCCGGTGAGATCGCGTGCGTGGGCCGCAGCCTTATCGAAATGCCACAGCCCGTGCGGGGCGCTGGCCCGATGCATCGTGCAGCCGCGCCACTCGTACTCTATCGGACCGATCGAGGGGTGGGTCTTCCGCTCGCCATCGGCGGACACCATTGTCCCGGCGGGCATGGCCGGGTTTCGTGTAATCCAGTCGTTGTAGTGCTGCGCATCAGCCAGCAGCTGTGCGCCCCAATCCTGGAAGACGAGGCGCAGGACGGGCTCCAGCGTCGGCGGAATGACGTCGTCGGGCGCGTACGTCTCCGGGCAATCGGGAAATTCGCCATCCGCGATGCGGGCCAGGTTCATGCGTTCCGTCCAGCGGAACACGTTGGGGGCGCGATTCTTCATCAGCGTCGCCGGCACCGGGTCGCGTGCGAGGTGGGCGAACATCGGCGCCATCAGCCCGAAGTCCGCGATGCTCG
>Ga0105090_10001649_pt1 | contig 12158 bp, 13 predicted proteins | sample PPLLak3March2015_FD_79110 | JGI IMG/M metagenome (GOLD analysis project Ga0105090, IMG submission 79110) | Freshwater sediment microbial communities from Prairie Pothole Lake near Jamestown, North Dakota, USA - PPLs Lake P7 Core (1) Depth... | ecosystem: Environmental > Aquatic > Freshwater >... | reverse complement strand
GTGGCCGCCGGCGTCGCGCAGGATCTGGGCTGGCTGGCCGAGGTCGCCGAGCGGCGGCAGCCCTTCGCCGCCGTGGCGCATTGCCTGTGCGGGGCGCCCTGAGCGGGGCCTGCGCACGGTGGTCGCTATCGCGGCGGCAGCGCCGCCGGCCGCGCCAGCTCGTCCAGGCTGCGGCCCTGCTGCTGCAGCAGGGTCTCCAGCGCTTGGCGCAGCGGCCCCAGCCGTTCGTCGATGGCGTCGCGCACGGTGTCGACGAAGACCTGCGTCTGGCGCTCGATCTCGATATTCAGCGCGGCGCCCTCGTCCTTTTCGGCGAAGGTCGTGGCACGCAGCGTCTCGGGGATCAGCCAGACTTCGAACCAGCCGGCGCCGCCGGCTTCACGCTGCGCCTCGGACACCGTGAGGCTGGCGCCGTTGACGGCGATATAGCCCTTGGCGAAGACATAGCGCATCCACGGCGCTGGCACCTCGATGCGCAGCACGCGGTTGTTCTCGGGCAGGCGCACCTGCACCACGCGGCCCATGAAGTCGACGTGGCCCGACAGCGGGTGGCCGCCGATCTCGGCGCCGTCGCGCGCGGCACGCTCGACGTTGACACGGCTGCCCGGCCGCAGTGCGGCCAGGGTGGTCAGCGACAGGCTCTGCTGCATGACGTCGAAACGCGCCGCATCGTCGCCATCCAGGGCCGTCACGGTGAGGCACACGCCATCGACCGCGACGCTGGCGCCGACGGCCAGGCCGCTGGCGAAGCCCGGCGCAAAGCGAAGCGTGAAGCTGCGCAGGCCGGGGAGGTCGGTCAGCGCCTCCACGCTGGCCATGCCTTGCACGATGCCGGTGAACATGGGTGATAGCTTAGCAGCGGCGCGGCGCGCGAGGTTCAGTTCCAGTCGGCGCCCGCATCGCACTCGGGATCGATGCCGATGGCGCCGCTGGTGACGCGGCCGGCGTCGGACACCGACACCTGGAACCACAGGCAGTCGTTCGTGGGGTAGCGCCACGACCAGACCTCGCCACCGGCGCGTCCGCCGCCGCGGCGCTCGCCGGGCCGGCCGATCCAGCGCAGCAGTTCGTCGCGCGTCAGATCGCCGCTGCCGGCGCGCACCTGGACGAGGAGGAACTCCGCCTCGTTCAGCACCTGCCGCGCCTGCAGCACCCGCCCGCCGGCGTCGAGGTCGATCATCCAGGTCGTGCGGCCCTGCGGGCCGGTCGCATATTCCAGCCGCTCGGCGCCCTCGGGCAAGGCGTAACGCGAGGTCGGCGTGCCCCATTGGCGCAGCACCTCCGCGCGCGGCGTGCCGGGATCCGGCGGTGGCGTGGCGCAGCCCCACAGGAACAGCGCCGCCGCGCACAGGGCAAGGATCGACCGTGTCATCGTGTGCCTCGTTCGCTTGAAGGGAATTCGACTCGTCGCCGCGCTGCCGGTTCAATCAACGATGTCGAACCTGACGCCCTGCGCCAGCGGCAAGGTGCTGCCGTAGTTGATGGTGTTGGTGGCGCGGCGCATGTAAGCCTTCCAGCTGTCGGAGCCGGCTTCGCGGCCGCCGCCGGTTTCCTTCTCGCCGCCGAAGGCGCCGCCGATCTCGGCGCCGGAAGGGCCGATATTGACGTTGGCGATGCCGCAGTCCGAACCCTGCACTGAAAGGAATCGCTCGGCCTCGCGCAGGTCCAGCGTGAAGATCGACGAAGACAGCCCGGCGCTCACCGCGTTGTGCAGCCCGATCGCCTCGTCGAAGTCGCGGTATTTCACGACGTAGAGGATGGGCGCGAAGGTCTCGTGCAGCATCGGCCCGGCCTGCTCCGGCATCTCGACCAGCGCCGGCGACACGTAGTACGCGCCGGGGCAGGCCGCCTCGTGCCGGCGCTCACCGCCGGTGACGACGCCGCCCAGCGCGCGCGCCTGGTCCAGCGCGCGCTGCATGCCGGCGTAGGCGGCTGCGTCGATCAGCGGGCCGACCAGCGTGCCCTCCTCCAAGGGGCTGCCGATCGCGACCTGGCCATAGGCGCGCTTCAGCCGCGGCAGCAGGAGGCCGTGGATATCCTCGTGGACGATGAGCCGGCGCAGCGTCGTGCAGCGCTGGCCGGCGGTGCCGATGGCGGCGAAGGCGATGCCACGCAGCGCCAGGTCGAGGTCGGCCGTGGGCGCGACGATGGCCGCGTTGTTGCCGCCCAGTTCCAGGATCGCGCGCGCAAAGCGCGCCGCCAGCCGCGGCGCCACGGCACGGCCCATGGCGGTGGAGCCGGTGGCCGAAACCAGCGCCACGCGCGGGTCGTCGACCAGCGCCTCGCCTACCGCGCGCGCACCCTGCACCAGCACCGACAGGCCCGCCGGCGCCTCGGCGCCGAATCGCCGCCGCGCGCGCTCGAACAGCGCCTGCACCGCCAGCGCCGTCAGTGGCGCCTTCTCGGACGGCTTCCAGACACAGGCATTGCCGCACACCAGCGCCAGTGCCGCATTCCACGACCACACCGCGACCGGGAAGTTGAAGGCCGAGACGATGCCCACCACGCCCAGCGGGTGCCAGCTCTCCATCATGCGGTGGTCGGCCCGCTCGGTGGCGATGGTCAGGCCGTAGAGCTGACGCGACAGGCCGACCGCGAAGTCACAGATGTCGATCATCTCCTGCACCTCGCCCAGGCCTTCGCTGGCGACCTTGCCGACCTCGATCGACACCAGCCGACCCAGCGCGCCCTTGTGCGCGCGCAGCTCCTCGCCCAGGAGGCGCACCAGCTCGCCGCGGCGCGGCGCCGGCACCGTGCGCCAGGCGAGGTGGGCGGCGTGGGCGCCGGCGACGGCGCGGGACACCTCGGCCGGCAGTGTCTCGGCGACCTGGCCGATGGCCTCGCCGTTGATCGGCGAGTGCACGGTCAGCGTGCCGCCGCGCCAAGCGGCGTCGGGCACGCCGAGCTGGCCGAGCAGGGATTCGACCTCGGTGACGAGCCGGGGGGGTGTGAAGCTGGGGGTCATGACACGGTCCGCGGGATTCCTGAGGGAACGAAGTGTGCCCGCAGTCGGGCCAGCAAGGATTGACGCGCAGTGCCGGACCGGTTTCATATACGGATCGTCGCCGGCCGAAAGCGTCAGGCTCCGCCGGCCCAGGAGGAGAGCGCGATGTTGCTGCCGACATCCCCTGCCCCGGCGCCTGCCGGCCCTGCCCCGGCGCCTGCACCCATCGCCAGGCTGCTGCAACGCGCGGGCGTCCAGGTCAACGGCCCGGCGCCATGGGACCTGCAACTGCACGACGCCGCCACCTGGCGGCGCATGATGAGCCAAGGCACGCTGGGCTTCGGCGAGTCCTACATGGACGGCCAGTGGGACTGCGAGCGCCTGGACGAACTGGTCTGCCGGATGCTGCGCGCCAATGCCGACCAGGTGGTCACGGCGCGCGGGCTGCCGCACTGGCTGACCCAGGTGCTGCGCCATGCGCTGGTGAACCTGCAGTCGGTGTCGCGAGCCTTCAGCGTCGCCGAACGGCATTACGACCTCGGCAACGATCTCTTCAGCGCGATGCTCGACTCGCGCATGGTGTATTCGTGCGCCTACTGGCCGCGCGCCGTCGACCTGGAACAGGCGCAGGAGCACAAGCTGGAGCTCATCTGCCGCAAGCTCGAACTGCGGCCGGGCGAGCGGCTGCTGGACGTGGGCTGCGGCTGGGGCGGGCTGGCCGAGCACGCGGCGCGCCACTTCGGCTGTGAAGTCATTGGCGCCACCGTCTCCAGGGAGCAGGCAGCGCTGGCGCGCGAACGCTGTGCCGGTCTGCCGGTGACGGTGGAACTGGCCGACTGGCGCTCGCTGCAGGGTCGCTGGGACAAGGTCGTCTCGGTGGGCATGTTCGAGCACGTGGGCCCCAAGAACTACGCCGACTACTTCCGGCGCATGCACGAGATGCTCGCCGACGAAGGGCTGTTCCTGCTGCACACCATCGGCAGCGACCGCACCGAGCGCGCCACCAATGCCTGGACCGAACGCTACATCTTCCCCAACGGCAAGCTGCCCTCGGCGGTCGAGATCACGCGCAGCGTCGAGGAGCACTTCCTGATCGAGGACTGGCACAACTTCGGGCCCGACTACGACCGCACGCTGATGGCATGGTGGAACCGCTTCGAACGCGCCTGGCCCCGGTTGCGTGTCCGCTACGGCGATCGCTTCTTCCGCATGTGGAAGTTCTACCTACTGTCCAGCGCCGGTTTCTTCCGTTCACACCAGGGGCAGCTGTGGCAGATCGTGCTCGCGCCGCGGGAACGCCGGCGCGAATACCGGTCGGTGCGCTGATCCACGCCGGCGCGGCGATCTGCACGGGCACTGCGCCGGCTCAATGTGCCGCAACGGCAGGCGCATAGCATTCAGGCTTCGAAGCACTTCGGGGAGTTGATCATGTACGGCAAGATCCTCGTTCCGATCGATGGCAGCCCGACCTCGGCACGCGGCTACGAAGAGGCCGTCGCCCTGGCGCGCGCGCTCGGCTCGCAGCTGGTGGTGATCCACATCATCGACACCCTTCCGATGGCGGTGGACATGGTGCCCTCGACGACCTGGCAGGAGATCGGCGACAGCCTGCGCCAGCAGGGCGAAAGCCTGCTGGGCGCAGCCCGTGAAACGGCCACCGGCCACGGCGTGAGCACCGAGACGCGGCTCGTCGATGCCCGCACCGAGCGCGTCGCCGACATCATCGTGCAGGAGGCACGCGATGCCGGTTGCGACCTGGTCGTGATGGGCACCCACGGCCGCCGCGGCTTCAATCGTGCGCTGGTCGGCAGCGACGCCGAGCTGGTGCTGCGCCATTGCCCGGTGCCGGTACTGCTGGTCCGGCACCCCGACGCCCACCACGGCTGAGGCAGCGCGCCCGGGCGCCGACCCAAAGACGGCCTGCTTCAAGAAACAAGCTGGCGCGTCCTCAGTCGGCGCCGCTCGGCGCCTGGGCTTCGTGCAGGGCCTCGGCCACGCGGTGCTCGAGTTCGCCACCGTCGAAGGCCGTGAGATCCAGTGCCACCGCCGCCAGCAGGGCGCGCTGCGTTGGTGCGCCGAGTTGCGACTTCAGCACACCCAGGAAGGGATTGGACGCAAAGACCGACAGCCGTGGGTAGCGCTGCAGCAGTGCCAGCTCGTCCAGACGCTGCGCCAGTTCACGAGCAAATTCGAGATGTTCCTTCTGGTGCGGATCGGTATGCGGCTCGTAGGCCGTCCGCGCCGCACCCTTGAAGGCCTGGCCCGGGCGGTCGTGACCCAGCGCTTGGCTCTTCAGACGCGTCTGCGGATGCACGAAGCTGGCCAGTTCGCGCATGGCGTCGTTGTCGGCGTCGCGCTCGAACAGGCGCGCCCGCGCCGCGTTGGCCACCAGCACAGCTTCCAGCGCTGTCACGGGGCGGATGTGTTTCGTTGTCATGGGCCTCTCCTTCAGACCGTGGAGCCGCATCACGTCGACTCGACTCGAGGCCGCTCCTGGATCCCGCGGCCACTGCCGAGCAACTCCGGCACGGCATCGTCCACTTGAGAAGCTTACGCACCGGTGCACGAGCGACATTGCGCATACGCAATTCTCGCGAGCGGCACCGAGGGATTGCCCGCCGCGGCCTGATGCCGTGGGCCGGCAGAGTTGACTGCACTCAACGTGTTCACCGTCATCGGCTGGCAATGTTGCGTACAGGTTGACTGGTTTCGTCACGCTGCAAGGCTCGAACCCGGCGCCCGCTCTCGATGGCCAGGCCCACAGTTGGGCGCCGGTCGGACTCGATCAGGAGGTTCAACAAATGATTCGCAATCGCCGCAACCGACGCCTCGTGGTCGCAGCCCTGATCGTCGTGGGAGCTTTGCTGTTGCTGCTGGCGCCTTCGGTGCACTACGGTCTGGTCGCCTTCGGGCTGGGGGTCGCGATCGAACTCGCGGGCATCGCGATCGAGCGTCGCGGGCCGCCCTGAGGGCCGGCAGCCGGGTGACACGGCATGGACACGTACACGATCCTGCTGACCGGCGACGTGATGACGGGGCGCGGCATCGACCAGATGCTGCCGCATCCCGGCTCGCCCAGGCTCCACGAGGCCCGCATGCACGATGCGCGCGGCTACGTGCATCTGGCCGAACGCCTGAGCGGGCCGCTGGGCGGTGCCTTGACGGCCGAGGATCTGTGGGGTGATGCGCTGGCGGAAATGCAGCGGGCGGGACTGCAGTTGCGCATCATCAATCTGGAGACCGCGGTCACCACCTGCGACGACGCCTGGCCCGGCAAGGGCATCCACTACCGCATGCATCCGGCCAACGTGGGCTGCCTCACGGCGGCGGGCATCGACTGCTGCGCGCTGGCCAACAACCACACGCTCGACTGGGGGCGCGCGGGGCTGGCGCAGACGCTGCACACGCTGCACGCCGCCGGGCTACACACGGCAGGCGCCGGAGCCGACGAAGCCGCGGCCTGGGCACCGGCGGTGCTGCCGCTGGCGGGCGGCCTTGGCGTGCGGGTGTTTGCCTGCGCGACCGAGAGCAGCGGCGTGCCACCCGACTGGGCCGCGACGCCTCGCTATCCGGGCGTGGCGCTGCTGCCCGACCTGACGGACGCCTCGGCGCGCCGCCTGGCCGCCACGGTGGCCAGCCAGCGCCGCCCCGGCGAGGCGGTCATCGTGTCGATCCACTGGGGAGCCAACTGGGTCGGGCAGATCCCACCGGCGCAACGCCAGTTTGCGCATCGCCTGATCGACCTCGGTGCGGCCGAGATCGTGCATGGACACTCTTCGCACCACCCGCTGCCGGTCGAGGTCTACCGCGGCCGGCTGGTGCTGCACGGCTGTGGCGACCTCATCAACGACTATGAAGGCATCGCCCCCCATGGCGACATGCGCAGCGACATCGGCTGCCTGTACTTCGCCACGCTCGAGGTCGGCAGCGGTGCGCTGCGACGGCTGGAGATCGTGCCGATGCAGCTGCGACGGTTCAGGTTGAGCCGCGCCGACGCCAGCGCACAGCGCTGGCTGGAAACGCAGTTCAACCGCGGCGGGCGCGACTTCGGCACCACGGTCGAGGCGCAGCACGGCAGCAAGGGCTGGACGCTGCATTGGCAGCGCGGCCACGGGCATGCAGCCGAAGTTTGAGCGCACTCAATCGGCTTCGGGCCACCGTGCCGCAGACTTTCCACTGGTCAGACAGGAGTCGCTATCCGGTCTGTTGTTCAACCCTCAATCGGGAGAAATGCAATGAACGAACTTCGCCTGTTCGATCCCCTTGCCCTCGATCCCTTCGAGGACACGTTCCGCAGCCTGATGAAGCCATGGCGCGTGGGTGGCATGGAGGCTGCACCCAGCATCAAGATCGACCTCAGTGAGCTCGACAGCAGCTATCTGGTGAAGGCCGAGATCCCCGGCGTGCGCAAGGAGGACATCGACGTTCGCGTCGACGGCAGCACGGTCACCATCAGCGCCGAGCTCAAGAAGGAGAAGGAAGAGAAGAAGGAAGGCCGCGTGCTGCGTCGCGAACGCCGTGAAGGCTATGCCAGTCGCAGCTTCACGCTGGCCTGCCCGGTGGACGAAGGGAGGGCCGAGGCCCTGTACGTCGACGGCGTGCTGGAACTGAAGCTGCCGAAGAAGGCCGCCACTTCGACCAAGCGCCTGTCGATCCAGTAGCCTCGCTCGACCGGTGAGATCCGGTCGGCGCCGGCAGGGCGCATCGGATGCCGCTCCGGGCGGGGGTTCCGCCCCGGGGCGGCATGTCCGTATCCAAGACGGGTGGTGACGACGCCGGTCCGACGTCGGTGCTTGGGGGTGGACTGCGCGTCGCGCCCTAGAATCGTCGCACCCTCTCACGGCCATGAGCGAACCCCTGCCGCCCGGCCAGCCGGCCAGCCTGTTCCAGATGCCGCTCGGCGCCATTGCCCACGCCGCGCGGGAGGCGGTCGTGGTCATCGATCACCAGCAACGCATCGTCGCCATCAATCCGGCGGCGCAGCGCATGTTCCTCTGCAGTTCGGCGGCAGCCGTGGGCCAGCCCTTGACGATGCTGATTCCGCCCGCCGCGCGCGCCAGTCACGCCGACCACGTGCGCCGCTTCGAGGCCTCGGGAGCCGTCGAGCGTCCGATGGACCGGCGCAGCACGATCACCGGGCTGCGCGCGGACGGCCGGGAGTTTCCGGCCGAGGCCGCCATCTCCCGCATCGAAATCGCCGTCGACGACCAGCCGCGCACCTTCTTCGTGGCCTTGCTGCGCGACCTCAGCCAGGAACGCGCGCTGCAGGATGAAGTGGAAGCGCTGACACAGCGCTTCCGCTCCGTGCTGGACGTGTCACCGGTGGCGATGTGGATCACAGACGGCGAGCATGTCGCCTTTGCCAACCGCGCGGCGCAGGAGCTCTTCGGCGTGCCCGCGGGCGAACGGCTCGTCGGCCGCTCCGTCTATCAGCTGCTGCAACCCGGGTCGCACGATGCGATGCGCGCACAGATTTCGTGCACCACCGCGGGCGCGGCGACGCCCCCGGTGGTCTCCGGCACCATCGCCCGGCTCGACGGCGAGTCGCGCGAGGTCGAGATCGCCGCGGTGGCCCTGCCCGACCATGGCCGCGAGACCGTGCAGATGGTCATCACCGACGTCACGCAACGCCAGCAGCTGGCGCGCGAGCAGGCGCGCCACCGCGACGAACTGCGCCAGCTGTCGGCCAGCGTGGTCGAAGCGCGTGAAGAGGAGCGCCGCCGCATCGCACGCGAGCTGCACGACGAGCTCGGCCAGCGCCTGACGGCGCTGAAGATGGAACTGTCCAGCCTGGGCCGGTGCGCCGTGGAGCGGCCCGACGATGCGCGCATCGCCAACATGCTGGAGATGGTCGACGACACGGTGGCGGCGCTGCGTCGCATCGCCGCCGACCTGCGGCCGATGATGCTGGACGACCTGGGGCTGAATGCCGCCATCGAGTGGCTGGCACGCGACGCCGCACGCCACATGGACATCGAGATCACCTTGCGGCTGGGCGAAGAGGACCCACCGGTGGCCGACGGGGCGGCCATCGCCATCTACCGCATGGTGCAGGAGGCGCTGACCAACGTGGCACGGCACGCACGCGCCACCGACGTCAGTATCGAGATGCGCCAGGACGGCGGCGAACTGGTGCTTGCCGTGCGCGACAACGGCATCGGCTTTCCAGTGCGCCAGCAGCAGGAGGGCGGCCGCTACGGGCTGCTGGGCATACGCGAGCGCGCCTACATGCTGGGCGGCCGGATCGAGGTGGACAACCCGCCGGGCGGTGGAGGCCGGCTCACGGTGCGCCTGCCGCTGGCACGCCGAACTGGTGCAGACCACAAGGCCCCCGCACCATGACCCTGCACGCGGCGACGCCCTCCCCGACCGCCCGCCTGCTGCTGGTCGACGATCACACGATCGTGCGCGAGGGCCTCAAGCGCATCCTGGGGAGCACCGGGGAGGGCTGGGACATCACCGAGGAGAGCTCGGGCTTCCAGGCGCTGGACAGCCTGCGCCGCGCGCGCTTCGATCTCGCCATCGTCGACCTCTCGATGCCCGGCATGAGCGGGCTCGAGCTCATCCATCGCATACGTACCGAGTTTCCGCCACTGCCAGTGCTGGTGCTGAGCATGCACGCCGAGGAGGAATACGCCCTGCGCGCCTTCAAGGCCGGGGCCAACGGCTACGTCACCAAGGACAGCGCCGCCGAGGAGCTGCTGCAGGCCGTGCGCAAGGTGCTGCACGGCGGCGCCTACGTCACCGCCAGCCTGGCCGAGCGCGTGGTGCAGCAGCTCAATGGCAGCGTCGAGGTGCCGCGCCACGCCAGGTTGTCCAACCGTGAACTCGAGGTGCTGCGCCGCATCGTCGTCGGCGAGCGTTCGACCGACATCGCCGAGGCACTGCACCTGTCGGTGAAGACCATCAGCACCCACAAGACGCGCATCATGGAGAAGCTGCAACTCGGCAGCACCGCTGCGCTCGTCCGCTATGCCATCGAGCACCGGCTGCACGGCGAGGCGCCACCGGCACCCGGGCTCGACGACTTGCAGGACGAGGGGGGCGACGGCAGCGGCCAGGGCGCGCCCGGCTGAGCCGCGCAGAGGGACTCACGATCACCGATGCGTGGGGTCCGGCGGCGCGGCAGCGGCCAGCGCCGCCAGCACCTCGCTGTCGGGTACCTGGTGGAAATCGATGTAGTGCAGGCCGATGGCGTGGAAAGGTTCGGGCTGCGACAGGCAGACCACCTCGTCGGCCTCGTGCTGCAATTCGGCCACCGTATCGGATGGCGCCACCGGCACGGCCAGCACGACTCGCCCCGGATGCCGCCGCTGCAGCGCCTTCAGCGCAGCGCGCACCGTGGTCCCGGTGGCCACGCCGTCGTCGACGACGATCACCGTGGCACCGGCCACCGGCACCGGCACGCGCCCGGACAGGTAGAGCTGGCGCCGGCGCCGGATTTCCTGCAGTTCCTTGCGCGCCTGGCGGTCGATGTAGTCACGGTCGACACCGCTCAAGCGGCTCGTCAGTTCGTCGACCACGAGGTCCGGCGGGTCGCCGTCGACCACCGCTGCCACCGCCAGTTCGGGCTGCCAGGGCGAGCCGATCTTGCGCACCAGCAGCAGGTCCAGCGGTGCACCCAGCGCGCGCGCCACCTCGGCCGCCACCGGCACGCCGCCGCGTGGCAGCGCCAGCACGACGATGGGCGGCGCGATCGCCATTGCCACCAACCGCTCGGCCAGCGCGCGGCCGGCCTCGGCGCGGTCGGTGAAGGCCGCGCCCCTCATGCCGGCCCCCGCGCGTGCAGGTGAGTGGCGAACCACTCGCCAGCCAGGTGGGCCACGGTGTCCAGCGCGCCGGGTTCCTCGAACAGATGCGTGGCGCCGGGCACCACCTCCATCCGGGCGTGACAGCGTAGCGCACGCAGCGCGCTGCGGTTCAGACGCAGCACTTCGGCATCGAGCCCCCCCACGATCAGCAGCGTCGGTGCCTGCACCTCCTGCAATTCGTCCATGACCATGTCGGCACGGCCTCCACGCGAAACGACGGCGCCGATCCAGGCCGGGTTGTGCGCCGCGGCAAGCAAGGCAGCCGCCGCGCCGGTACTGGCACCGAAAAGCCCGACCCGGCGCGGCGCCGTGTCGTGCTGCAGCCGCAGCCAATTCAGTGCTTCGCCCAAGCGGCGGCCGAGCAGGGCGATGTCGAAGACATTGCGGCGATCCATCGCCTCGACATCGGTGAGCAGATCGAACAGCAGCGTCGAAAGCCGGTATTCGTGCAGCACATCGGCCACGAAGCGGTTGCGCGGGCTCGCGCGGCTGCTGCCGCTGCCGTGCACGAAGACCACGACACCGACAGCCTGTGGCACCGCCACCCAGTCACCCTCCAGGCCGTGGGGCCCGACCTTCACTGCCTGCGCATCGAGAACGGTCTTCATTGCGCAACCTCCACTGACGCATCACCGGCGGCCGGCGGCAATGCCATCTTGCGACGCCGCGCGGGCCGTGTATTGAGTACTCGCAAGGCCGGGCCGCACTGCGGCTTGCGCCGGCATTCGGAAAATTCCGAGTCGGGGCCAGGAATCCGCCGCAGGCACAGGCCCGCTTCCTACGCAATGCCGGACTTCCGCCCGATTGCCAGCGCGCCGCCGCGGGGCAATCCTTGCTCATGCCACGAATCGGCCATGCGACCTGAAGGAGCCCGAGATGCAAGGCATCCCCATTCCCTCCATCCTGCCCGAGGTGCGGCTCGCGCGAGGTCTGCGGTGCACGGCCAGCGACGTGCTGCACTGGGCCGGCTTGCCGCAGGGGGTCACCGCCGAGACGGACGCCGTCACCTTCGCCCTGCGACGAGTCCATGCCGAGCAGACGCTGCTGCACGAGGGCCAGGCCTTCGAGAACCTGTACCTGGTCAGCGGCGGCAGCTTCAAGGATGTGCAGATCGACATCGAAGGCTACGAGCAGGTGCTCGGCTTCGCGATCCATGGCGACATGCTCGGTCTCGACGGGCTGGGCCGTGACCGGCATGCCAGTGGCGCCGTCGCGCTGGAGGACTCCACCGTGGTCGTCATGCCCTTCGCCGAACTGCTGGCCTTGAGCCACAGCCTGCCGGCGCTGGAGCGGCTGTTGTACCGGGCCGCCGGCACCGAGTTGCTGCGCCGCGCCGATACCCAGTACCTGATGTCGGCGCCCAGTTCGGAAGTCCGCGTGGCTCGCTTCGTGCTGCAACTGGC
>Ga0105090_10001647_pt1 | contig 12158 bp, 9 predicted proteins | sample PPLLak3March2015_FD_79110 | JGI IMG/M metagenome (GOLD analysis project Ga0105090, IMG submission 79110) | Freshwater sediment microbial communities from Prairie Pothole Lake near Jamestown, North Dakota, USA - PPLs Lake P7 Core (1) Depth... | ecosystem: Environmental > Aquatic > Freshwater >... | reverse complement strand
CGCTGGGTGTGCAGGTTCGGCAGGAAGCGGCGGCGCTTCCGGTTGTTGGCGTGCGAGACGGTGTTCCCGCTCATCGGCCGCTTGCCGGTGATCTGACAGACTTTGGACATGGCTTGATCCTTGAGGCGCGTGGGGCCGGCCCATGGGACCGGAACCCGCGAAAACGAGCCGCGTTTTATACCAGCGCGGGCCCTGGGAAGCAAGCCGACCCTCCCAACCCGCCCTCTTTCAAGGTATCTGGATCGCGAATGGGATGTACGTGTAGTTGCAGTCCCACGGGCACACCTCGAGACGGACCTGGCCGAGGACGGTTCGACCCCGCTCGAACGCCCCGACCGTCTCCGACTGGATCCGGAAGGTCGCGCGCAGGCGGTCCTTCGAGTCGGCCAGATACTCGCTCGTGTTACCCAAGGTCATGGCCAGCTGCGACGTATCGTCGATCCAGAAGGCCGCGCTCCCATCCGCACCCTGCGCCAGGATCGCCAGCGCTTCGTGATCAACCGGCGCCGCGTTGCCGAGCCCGATCGTCACGATACGAATGCCGGTCGCTCGGCTCTTCATGACCACGGCATCCCGTAGCTCGCGGCACTCGACGCGTGAGCCGCAGGTGTCGTCGACCCCGTTGGTCACGATCACCATGGCATTCACGTCGCGCCGCGGCCCGGCAGCGGCGAAATCCAACGCCCGTTCAACTGCGGAATACAGCGGCGTAGCCCCGCCCTCGAGCGTGCCGAGCTGGTCCACCGTCGCGAAGAGGCTACGGCCATCGGCGGTGAACTGCGGATTCTCGAGCGGGAAGAATGAGAGCGGCTGCTGCGGCAACGGACTGAAGCGATTCGCAATTCGGTCATCGACGGCGAACGCGGCGAGCGCGACCAGCGACTCTGGAGCACCAAGGCCCAGGAAGTACTTGGCCGCGAACAGCCGCCTGTCCCCCGGATCGCCTTGGATCACGGGATCGCTCTGGTCGATGAGCAGGGCCGCGCTATAGGACGGCCGGTCGAGGCCCACGCGATCCTGGACCTCGATCGTGCTCAGCGACAGTGCCGAGCCGTTCTGCGAGCCTGCATATGCTGAATCGAAATCGCCGGTCCCGGACACGCAGTCCGGCTGGAATCGCGGCAGATCATTCGTCGGATCCGGCGTGCAAGCCACGATCCGTACGGCGTCCGTGCCCCATGCCCAGTACTCGCCGGCGTCTTCACTGGCGACCTGCACGATGTCCAGCGTGAATTCGAGCGTGCTCCGGTCTGCGCTGAGCCCGCCGCTGGGGATGGTCACGCGCGCGATCCCACCGGCGGAGGCCCCGGACGGCAACGCAATGAGGGTCAGCTGCAGCACGCCATCGCCGGCCAGAGTCGTATCCGGCAGAAAGCCGTAGGATTCGATGCCAGCTGCTGCAACGGATAGCCGGCCGGCGATTACGCCGGTGAACTCCGCACGTCCGCTGCCGTCGGCAACTCCCTGCCGATCCTCCTCCGACCGGGGTGTATAGACGCGCACGGTCGCTCCCGCCATTGGCTGGCCCAAGGCGTCCGCAACGTCGACGATCAGGGTGCCGCGGCCCGTCGGTTGCTGACCTGTCGTCTGCGGGGGTGATCCGATTGGCGCACCGACGCCACTACCGCCCGAGCCATCGCAGCCAACCAGTCCAACGGCCTGCACGGCCAGCATCACGATCAGGATCCGTTGATTTGCGCTTCTCATCGTCGCTCCCTCCGTGTTCACGCGTGCCCGGGCACGGTCACCGTGGCCGAAGGGTGCGACGCGCTGTCGTCGCGCGTCTTTCAGCGGACCTGATCGGTTGTGAATCTGCATGAATCCGTTGCCGCAGGGGGGATTGAGGAGACGGTCCCGTCGGAATTCATGACGATTCATCGCGCCTGCAAGACCTTTCATGCCGGAATCGAGAGAGTCGCGCTCGAAAGGCCGGCAATTCCGCCGTCCTCCGGGAGGCAAGGATCATGAATACCAAGAAGACGCTGCTTGCGGCGGTGGCGGCACTGACACTCGCGGGCCACTCGGTCGCTGGATTGTCCGACGACGCAAACGGGCTGGCGTTCGGGCGATCGCAGGCACCGGCACCGCTCGAAGGGACCTGGGTCGTGACCATCCAGCCAATCGTTTGCGCGACCGGACAGGACGTTGCCGGCGTGCCATCGGTCACCGCCTACCTGACCTTTGCGGCCGGCGGAACCATGACGGAGACCAACTCGAACGTCGCTTTTGAACCGGGACAGCGCGGCCCGGGGCACGGCTACTGGCAGCGAACCGGCCGGACCTCCTACCAGTTTGCGTTCCAGGCCTTCATCCAGTTCGACAGCCAGAATCCTCCGTTCCGTTACAAGCGGGGTTACCAGCGTCTGGACCAGACCCTCGAACTGCACACGGGTGACGAGTTCACGTCCAGTGGCACCGTGCGGTTCTTCGCCGGAACCTCGACGACGAACCCGTCGCCGTCCGGATGCGCTCGCTCGTCGGGCGTGCGGATGTACTGACCCACCGAACGACGGGCCCGGCCAGGGAGGGCTGGGTCCGTTGCACGGTGGAACGCAGGCCGGCTATGGCGCCCCGACGAAAAACTGCGCGTTGGGCGGCGGGTCGATGCCACCGTTCGATCGAACGAATGACGTCGCATCGCCGGTGATTTCCAGACGGTTGCCGACGCCCTGGTTCTCGAGTCTCGTGGGCCCCATGACGTCCACGTAGACGTTGCGTCGCTCGCCACTGCCCGAGACGTCCTCCATCACGACGCGCAGTACGTTGCGGTTTCCCGCCGGGAACTCACCGGGACCCTCGGCCTGTTCGATCTCGCTCATGGCGCCTTGCAGGACAAGGTCGGCGCCGCCCTCTCCATCGCTCCGGATGCGCGTGCCGTGCAGCCGCAGCTCCACCCGGTTGTCCGCCAGCAGCGAGCTCTGGCTACCGATGCGGCGTGCCGCGGCCGCCTGGATGCCCTGCCGAAAGCCCTCGATGCGGTCGTCTGTCGAATCGATTAGCAACTTGGTGCGTGCGGCGCCTGGAATACCGGCCTCGAGGAAATGCGGCGACGTGCTGCCGCCGAGCAGTAACCAGCCGTACCGATCGCGACCCGAGCGAAGATAGCGATTGCCACGCGACTCGATGTGCGTCAGCGAGCCGGTCACCGCGTCCGGCCGGCTCACGCCAGCCCCCACCGTCAGGTAGCCCTCGAATCTGTTGCCCTCGAGTGCGACCGTTACGGCGCCGCGCGCGGCGAAGTTGTTGGCAAATACGACCGCGCCGGTGTGCGTGCGGACGACGGAGCGCCGCACGCGGACGCTGACCCGCGCACCCTCGTGGGCCGCGGGCGGCGCCCCAAGGTTCGGATTCAGCGTAAGCGCAACCACGCCATGCCCATGGGGTCCCGCGTCGCTGAAACCCACGAGGTTGGGGTTCACCAGCTCGCACTCTACGACCGAGGCCGCGACCGTGTCGCCCGGCGCGCGCGACGCGACGTACACGACATTGCCCTGGCGCTGAGGCGGCTGCGATGGCGGATTGGCCAGGTCGAGCACGTGTAGCCCGCGCAGTTCGCTGCGGTGTCCCAGGGTCAGGACCTGCCCGTGGAATCCGTCAGTCACACGCAGCACTGTTTCCGTACCGGGCTCGAAGCCGGCCGGCAACCCATCCGCGTCGAACGACATGACGCCCTCCCCCTCGAGCGTGGCGCCATCCGGAACCTGCAGCGGTCGATCGATCCGGTACTCGCCGCGCGCGACGCGAATGCGGCGCCCGGCATTGCCGGGTGTCAGCGCCTCGACGAGTTGCCCGGACGTTCGCACCAGAAGGGGCGCCGGTGCCGGATTAGACCCGGCAGCCTGCAGCGTGCAAGCGCCGACCGACAGTGTGAATACGACCACAAGAACCGTTCGCAGCAATGGCATCACTGGAACCGGTATCGCAGGCTGACGAAGTAACGGCGCCCGAGCACGTCGTACTGCGACGGATCGGTGTTCGCCTGCGGATAGCTCGGGAACAACGGTGGACCTTCGTCGCCGAGATTCTCTACGCCGGCCGTCGCGGTGAGCCCGCTCAGCATCCCGGCGTCGAAGGCGTAAGTCGCGCCGACGTCGAAATAGTCATATGCCGGCACGCGGAAGTCCCGGTACTCGGCGTCACGCATGCCGTCGATGTGCTGCCAGCGCGTGTAAACGGTAATTCCCTGCCACGCGTAGCGCACGCCGAGGACCGAACGCAGTCGCGAGATCGCACCGCCGAGGCCGCGACTGCCGATCGTGCCGACGTAGTCGACCTTGCGACCGTCCGGTTCGGTTGCCTCCCAGCTCTCGACGTACGTCAGGTAGCCGTTGGCACCGACTTGGCCGGGACCTGCGTCCATGCCCCAGTCGACTTGTAAGTCGATGCCCGAAGTGTCCACGCCACCAATGTTGCGATCGAGCTCGAGCGCGTACATGTCTCCGACTGTGGGGACCCGAGTGAAGAACGTGCAGTACGGGTATGACGGATCGTAGTCGGGGTTATAGGCGGAATCGAAACAGCGCTCGACCGCCGACTCGGTCTGCCAGCGGCCGATACCATTGCCGAACTCGATGCGATACCAGTCGAGGGCGAGTTGCAGATCGGCGAGCACCGGATGCTCGAACGACGGATCGAGCACGATGCCGGCCGTCAGTGTGTCCGCTTCCTCGGGCTCGAGATCCGGGTTGCCGCCGCTGACGCCATCGACGCGGCGCAGGATGAAGTTGTAAGTCGGCAGCAGTGCGGGCGGCAAGCCCTGCGCCAGGCACAGCGCCTCGACCTGCTGCTGGTCCGGCCCCGTGCGCTGCGGACTCGAGACGCTGCAGGGGTCCGGGATCGGAACCACGAACTGCCCGGCGATCTCCGGGTAATACAGTTCCTCCACGCTCGGCGCACGGACCGCGTGCTGGAACGAACCGCGCCACATCACCGCGGGACTCTGCCGGAAATTGAGTTCGGCCTTGTACGAATCCGCGCCGCCGGCCTGCTCGTACTGCGAGTAGCGATAGCCGACCCCCAGTTCCAGAGAGCGGCCCTTCGTCGTGTCCTGCAGCAGCGGCGCCCGTGCCTCCACATACAGGTCGGTGTTCGTCTCATCGCCGCTGCGCGCCGCGCCGGCGCCGAAACCCGAGACGTCCGGACGCGGACCGATGACGCCGGGAACCCCGGGCACGACGGCGGCCAGCACTGAATCGGGGACGTACTCGAACTCGTCGCGCTTGTAGAACACGCCGGCGGCCACCTGCAGCTCGCCGGCGGGCAGGTCGAACAGCGGGCCGCTGATCGAGGCCTCCGCAATTGTCTGGTCCACTTGTGCCTCGTTCGCCGCCGACGTGGCCACGTAGGCCGCGCATTCCGCCGTGATGCGGTTCTTGCCGAACACGTCGAGCCCGCCGCAGATCGACTGTCCTCCGTCAGCGGCAAACAGCAGTTCCTCATACTTCGAGACCAGCGTGATGCCGTCCTGCCGCTCGGTTCGTTCGTTGCGGCCGGACTGTGCATAGATGTCGTAACGCCAGTCCGCGGATACCTGTCCGCGCAGACCGACCGTGAATTGCAGCATTTCCCGGTCGTTCTGCGCCGTGCGCGGACCGAGCACGGTCGGACGTGCGAAGAAGCGGAACGGCACGCTCGGGTTGGCGCGGGACTCGGCGAGGGTACGCATGTCCGGCGGCATGTATGGATTGCTCATCGGCATCAACAAGATGCCGGAGTCGGCGGGCGGCAGCTGACGCGTCGCGCTGTAATCGGCGTAGATCGCCTGCGCATACGCCTCGGCCGACGCCGAAACCTCGTACTGGCCCCGCAGGTACAGCGACGTCCGCTCGAGCGGCAATTGCAGCGCCGTCAGCGGTGCCGTGTTGTAGGTCAGTAGCCGGTCGTTGTACATGACCGGATCGATCTCGCCGCGGTAATTGACGACGCTGCCCGGAGTCACGTCGTCGCCGAACGTAAAGATCGTTCGATCCTCGTTGACGCCGATGCCCGGGTAGTACGGCGCGGTGCCCGGTGCATAGCCATAGGTCGCGAAGAGCTGGCTGAACACGGCCGGGTTGGAGAAGATGACGAAGTAGCCATCGTCGGTGAGGCCGGAACCACCGCCGAGGAACGCGCCGCCCGGGCCGTAGCCGCTGGTCTCGTCCGCGTAATAGATGTACGGATACTCCGTGTGGCGGCGGTCGCCCTGGTTGACCTGCTCGCGCTCGGCGTAACCGACATACGCCACGACGTCGCCACGGCCGTCGCCGAACGACGTGCCGGCGAGGATGCCGGCCGAGTACTCCTGTCCGTCGCCGCGCTCCGTCTGCGACCAGTCGGCGTCGAACTCGATCCCGTCGACCTCGTCGCGCAAGCGGAAGTTGACGACACCGGCAATCGCGTCGGAACCGTAGGCAGCGGAAGCACCACCGGTCACCACCTCTACGCTTTCGATCAATGTGGGCGGCAGCACGTTGAGGTCCACCGAGCCACGGCCGTCGGCCGGCATCAGTCGCTTGCCGTCCACCAGCACCAGGGTCTGCGAGACGCCGATGCCGCGCAGCGAGAGATTGGCCTGGCCGTCGTTCGACGGATCGTTGGACGTGCCGGTGACCGTCGGCACGAACTGCGGCAGCATCGCCAGCGTTCGCTCGACGGACACGGATCCCGTCTCCGCGAAGGTGGTCGACGGCACGGAAACGATCGGGCTGGCCGACGTGAAATCGCGACGGGCGATGCGCGACCCGGTGACCTCGATCTCCTCGAGCGGCGGGTCGTCCGCATAGGCGATGGGCGGACCCAGGACGAGCGTGACCGCGGCCGTCACGGCTGCGACCCACGATCGGCGCCTCCCAACGCACATCACCGGATTCCCCCCGACTGCGTCGTCGCAAGTCCCGTGCGCTCCTGCGCAGCGACCAATCAATACACGCCGGCGACGCGCAAGACAATCGGGGAATCGATGAGTTTAGGCCGGATTGCAGCGAAGACCGCGAGCGCCTCGCATCACTCTTGAGCGCGGCCGACAGAGGCCGTAGGCTGCGGAACCGCACGTCAAATGCCAGGGACCGCACCCCGGGCGCCCCAGGCTTGCGCAGGGAACATGGACAACAGCGCGCCGACGGCATACGTCTTCGAGGGGTACCGGCTCGACCTCGGGCGACGCCGACTGTCCGATCCGGAAGGACGAACGCTGCCCCTCTCCGCTCGCGCCTACGACGTGCTCGCCTACCTTGTCGAGCACCGCACGCGCATGGTCGGCAAGGACGAACTGCTCAAGGCGGTCTGGTCGCGGGTCGTGGTCGAGGAAAACAACCTCAACCAGGCGATCTACAACATCCGCAAAGTCCTGGGTGACTCACGCGAGGCACCGCGATTCATCGTCACGATCGCGGGTCGTGGCTATCAATTCATCGCGGAGACCCAGGTCGAGGCCGGTGATGCTGCGACGCAGCGGAAGCCGCTGCCCGAGCCGCATGCAACGGCAACAGACCAGCCAACCCCGCCGCAACCGTCGCCAGCCACCTTCGAGTCGCCGGCCCTGCCACGGCGCTCGCGGAGATGGCTGCTGGTCGCAGGCGGCGCTGCGGTAGCGGGTGCGGCGAGCGCAGCACTCTGGCTGCGTGAACCGCGACATCGGAAAGGTCTGCCGGCGACCATGGCGGTGCTGCCCTTCAAGCCGCTGCTCGAGCCGGATGCGAATGCGGCGATCGAACTCGGCACCACCGAGACGACGATCAACCGCCTGAGCGAGCTGCCGGGGATCGTGGTCTCGCCGCTCAGCTCCGTGCGTCGCTTCACCGGCGCGGGGGTCGATCCGCTCGAGGCCGGCCGGACGCTCGGCGTGGCCGCCGTACTCGACGGTCACGTTCAGGTCGACAAGGACCGCCTGCGCCTCACGGCCCGCCTGCTCGACGTGCGCGACGGTCGCTCGCTCTGGTCGGGACGCTTCAACGAGCCGCTGGGCGACTTCTTCGCCATTCAGGAGTCGATCGCCAGCCAGGTCGTGCGGGCGCTTTCCGTCGAGCTCTCCGACGAACAGCGCAGCCGACTCGCACGGCGCGACACCGTGGATCCAGAGGCGTGGCAGCTCTATCTCAATGGCCGGTACCACTGGGATCGCAAGACCGAAGAGGGGTTCCTGCGCTCGATCGAGTTCTACGAGGCCGCCGCGAAGCGTGATCCCGCGTTCGCGCTGCCACACGTCGGACTCGCCGATGCACTGGCCGTGCTCGGAGTCTTCGATATGCGGCCGCCTGCCGCGGTGTTTCCTCCGTCGCGATTGGCCGCGCAGCGCGCTGTCGAGCTCGACGACCGACTGGCGGAGGCGCACGCCTCGCTCGGGCACGTCGCGGTCCAGTTCGATCGCAACTGGCGCGAAGGAGAACGGCTGTACCGGATCGCGCTCGAGCTGCGCCCGTCGTACGCACAGGCCGTCATGTGGCTCGCCAACAACCACTTGGTGCAGGGGAGAATTCCGGAAGCCCTGTCCGAGGCCAGGCACGCGCAGTTGCTGGAGCCCATGTCGCTGACGTTTGCGGCGAATGTGGGCCTGGTGCTCAGCTACACCGGCCGACTGGACGCGGCCTACCGGCAACTCATCGGGCTGCACGAAGCGGCCCCCCAGTCCGCCCTGGTCCGGCACCACCTTGCCCGGGTGCACATTTTCAGAGGGGAGCCGGCCGAGGCGATTCGCCTGCTGGAGGGCTTCAAGGCACGCGCGCCGCAGGGCTTGTCCAATCTCGGTCGCGCCTACGCGTTGGCCGGGCGCACCGAGGATGCGCGTGCCGAAATCGCCAGGCTGCACGGCCTCGGCAGGCAAGGACTCGGTGTCGGCAACTATCTTGCGTTGATTCACGCGGCGCTCGGCGAGCGCGAGCCTGCACTTGCGGCACTCGAGCTGGGACTCGAGGATCATTCGCAGCAGATGGGCTTCCTGAACCTCGATCCTGGGATCGAGATCCTGCGCGATGAGCCGCGTTTCCGCGCGGTGATGGAACAGGTTGGGCTGGCCTGAGCCAGCCGGACGTTTTCACGCGCACTGGATTCATAAGCGTTCAGAAGGCTTCAGGCCGATTCATTGCTCGCCCGACCGTGGCGGCGCCCAATCGCAGTCGTCGATGAACCACTGCGAAAGGAGTCACTGCCATGCATCGCAATCTTTCGTCACTGCTGGCGATCGGCTGTCTGGCATGCCTGCTTGCTGCCTGCGGGAACGGCGGCGGCGATGGATCGAGCGGCGGAGCGCCTCAGGTCGCGGCCGCCAAGGGTACCGTTACGGTGCGGATCCTCGACGAATCCGGCCAGCCTGCACCGCACGCATGGGCACGGGTCGAGGACAGCCGCGGGGCCGGCTGGCAGTCATCGGCGACCGAAGCGGGTGATGCCATCGTTCGAGACATCGTCGCCGGGCCGGCCAAGGTAACCGCCGGTGCCGAGGGCCTTTACGACTCGGCGCCGGTGACGGTGCAGGTCGCGGCCAACCAGGACAACAGGCTCGACCTGAAGCTGCAGCGAAGGAATGCCGCAACTACGGCCCTGCTTGGTGCGCGAACCGTCAGCAAGAGTGCCGATGGAAGGAGGCTCGTCCTCGAAGCCGACATCGCCGTGATCGACGAAGCCGGACAGCCGGTGCTGGGCCTCACCTCCGCAGACTTTTCCATGCCCCAACGGTACTGCGGTTTCGATGCAGGGTGGTGGTGCATCCGCGGTCCGACCGGGACAGACGCAGGTAGCTGGCAGCCAGCCACCGGCCGGCCGGACAGCTTCGAGCTGGTGCCCGCACCGCCGAGCCACGATTTCGCCGCCGGGCTGCTGATCGACCAGGGCGAACGGATCGCCGAATCCCGTGCGGATCCGGCTCGCGTCGAAGGGCTCGTCGAGTTCCTCGAGTCCTTGGTGGGTGCGAATAGCATCGCTTTAGCCGAATACAGCGCGAAACCCGGCGAGCCGACCCTGCGGACCCATGGCGGCTTCGTTAACGACGGCCGGGCGCTGCTCCAGGCGATCAGCGGCCTTGATCAGCAGGTCGGCGGGTCTAGTCCAACCGTTCAGGCGAGCACGCTGATGCTCGACTTCATGCGCAACCAGTCGCCGGTCCAGCCCCCTGCGCTCGTGGTGATTGGTGCTGGTTGGGAGTTCGATGAGACAGCAACGCAGAGCGAATTGGACGCCATGATTCAATCCGCGGCAGCCCCGATCACGACGGTCGGATTCGGAGATCTCTATGCAGCCATGACCGCGGCACAAGTGGCGCAGGTCACCGGCGGAGCGTCGGTCAGCGTGACCTTCCCAGCCCAGTACCGTACTGCGCTGCGCGGGCTCGAACAACTGCTGGCCGGTGGTATGCCGTTCTACCGCATGCGCTTCACCATTGACGTCGATCCCGTCGGAATCGCGGCGCCGGGCAGCACCCTTTACACGTCGGTGAGCGTGGCGGTCACGGGGAGAGACATTCTGGGCGTGATGATCGTGTTACCGCTGAAGTGACGAGGGGGCAGGGGTCGGGGGACAGCGCCGGAGGTGCGGCTGGCAAGGATCGCGACGGGATGGATCTCGACATTTCCCGCAAGGAACGCATGACGGAAATCAGCGACGGCCACGCTGCCCCCGTCTCCTGCCCCCTCCCCGATCCGCTTCATCAAAGCAGCCCCCGCTCCGCGAACGACACACACGCACCGTCGCCGACGACGATGTGGTCGAGCACCCGGATGTCGACGAGGGCCAGCGCCTCCCGGAGTCGACCGGTAATCAATTCATCGGCTTGGCTGGGCTCGGCAATGCCGGACGGGTGGTTGTGCGCCAGGATCACGGCCGCTGCGTTGCGAGCCAGGGCCAGCTTGACGACTTCGCGCGGGTGGACGCTCGCCCCGTCGATCGTGCCGCGGAACACTTCGTCGAAGCAGATCACGCGGTGACGATTGTCGAGGAACAGGCAGCAGAACACTTCGTGGTCGCGATCCCGCAGCCGGGCGCGCAGGAATTCACGGGTCGCGCGCGGGTTCGCGAGCGCCGGGCCCATCTGCATCAGCTCGGCGTAATGACGGCGCGACAACTCGATCGAGGCCTGAAGCAGTGCGTACTTTGCGTTGCCGAGGCCGCGCACCCGACACAGTGCGTGCCGCTCGGCCGTGAGCAGGCCACGCAGTGAGCGAAACTCAGTCAGCAGTCCCCGCGCCATGTCGAGCGCGGAATTTCCGGGCGTGCCCGTCTGCAGCAGGATCGCGAGCAGCTCGGCCTCCGACACCGAGGCCGCGCCGAGCTTCAGCAGCTTCTCGCGCGGGCGTTCCGACTCGGGCCAGTCTTGCAGTGGCATGGGCATCCTTTCCATGGGGCGCCATGCTGGCGCGCGGGCCGAACGGACGCACTGCGCATATCGAACGAAACGCGACTGATTCGTGGGCTGACGGACTTGCGCTGGTCACCTCAGGATTCGCTTACAAGGAGCGAACCGAATGAGCGCAGCGACCCGGGACCCACTATCCGCAGGCAGCAATCTCGCGCAGATCATCCTGATACTTCGGGGCCAGAGGGTCGTTCTGGACGCTAACCTGGCGGCCCTTTATGGCGTCGCTACGAAACGTTTCAACGAACAGGTCAAGCGCAATCGGCATCGGTTTCCCGACGACTTCATGTTTCAGCTGACGGCTGCCGAGACCCTCGCATTGAGGTCGCAAATTGCGACCTCAAAACAGACTGCTCTCGGTCGCGGTGGACGTCGAACCAGAGCCTACGCATTCACGGAGCACGGGGCGCTGATGGCGGCCACGGTTCTCAACAGCCCGCGCGCAGTCGAAATGAGCATTTACCTGGTGCGTGCGTTTGTGCGCCTGAGGGAACTGCTCGCGTCAAATGCCGCACTCGAACGTCGGTTAGACGAGATCGAAAAGCGCCTCGAGCGCAAGCTCGTCACTCATGACGAAGCCATTGCGGCGATCCTCTCGGCGATCCGCAGCCTCATGAAGCATCCCACTCCGAAGCGTCGCGGCATCGGTTTCACGGCGGAGATAAACGGAGACCCGTAGGACAACTCCGCCGCTACCGAACCATCGCGCCTCCCGCGCGCCGCGGGTCCGACGCGGCGTCGACGCGCCCGCTGTCGAAGTCCCAGGTGACGACCTGCAGGTTGCCGATCGTGGCGGGCCACGGCTGGATCGAGTGTCCGCGCCCGACGAGGCCGG
>Ga0105090_10001644_pt1 | contig 12174 bp, 9 predicted proteins | sample PPLLak3March2015_FD_79110 | JGI IMG/M metagenome (GOLD analysis project Ga0105090, IMG submission 79110) | Freshwater sediment microbial communities from Prairie Pothole Lake near Jamestown, North Dakota, USA - PPLs Lake P7 Core (1) Depth... | ecosystem: Environmental > Aquatic > Freshwater >... | reverse complement strand
GGGGTTGGCTACGACGCTGGATCCCCGCCTTCGCGGGGGCGACGACTTCCAGCGTCGTGGCCGCGAGCGTCGCGGCCCTACACGCGAGCGCACCCACTACGCCTCGCCCTTCCCCGCCGGCACCAGCACCTCGCGGTTGCCGTTCGCACCCATCGCCGAGACGAGCCCCGAGCGCTCCATCTGCTCGATCAGGCGCGCCGAGCGGTTGTAGCCGATGCGCAGGTGGCGCTGCACCAGCGAGATCGACGGCCGCCGCGTCTTCAGCACGACAGCCACGGCCTGGTCGTACAGCGGGTCCGACTCGGCATCGCCGCCTTCGAGCCCCACGCCCTCGGTGCCGTCGTCGCTGCCTGCGCCTTCGAGCAGGCCCTCCACGTACTTGGGCTCGCCCAGCGACTTCAGGTGCTCGACGACGTGGTGCACCTCCGCGTCCGACACGAACGCGCCGTGCACGCGCTGCGGGTGCCCGGAGCCGATCGGGTGGTAGAGCATGTCGCCCTGGCCGAGCAGCGCCTCGGCACCCATCTGGTCGAGGATCGTGCGCGAGTCGACCTTGCTCGCCACCTGGAACGCGATGCGCGAAGGCACGTTGGCCTTGATGAGGCCGGTGATCACGTCGACACTCGGACGCTGCGTGGCGAGGATCAGGTGGATGCCGGCGGCGCGCGCCTTTTGCGCGATGCGCGCGATCAGCTCTTCGAGCTTCTTGCCCGTCACCATCATCAGGTCGGCGAGCTCGTCGACGACCACGACGATGACCGGCATCTCCTCGAGCGGCTCGGGCGAGTCGGGCGTGAGCGAGACGGGGTTGACGATCGGCTTGCCCGCCTTCTTCGCCTCCACGATTTTCGCGTTGTAGCCGGCGAGGTTGCGCACGCCGAGCTGGCTCATCACCTTGTAGCGCCGCTCCATCTCCCCCACGCACCAGTGCAGCGCGTTGGGGGCCAGCTTCATGTCGGTGACCACGGGTGCGAGCAGGTGCGGGATACCGTCGTACACCGACAGCTCCAGCATCTTCGGGTCGATGAGGATCAGGCGCACTTGCCGCGGCTCGGACTTGTAGAGCAGCGACAGGATCATCGCGTTGACCGCCACCGACTTGCCCGAGCCCGTCGTCCCGGCGACGAGCAGGTGCGGCATCTTCGCGAGGTCGGTGATGACGGGCCGTCCGGCGATGTCCTTGCCCAGCGCGATCGTGGTGAGGCTCGGCGCGTCGTTGTAGGTCTGCGACGAGAGGATCTCGACCAGCTTGACGATCTGCCGCTTCGGGTTCGGCAGCTCGAGCGCCATGCACGACTTGCCGGGGATCGTCTCGACCACGCGGATGCTGACCACCGACAGCGCGCGCGCGAGGTCCTTCACCAAATTGACGATCTGCGCGCCCTTGACGCCGACCGCCGGCTCGATCTCGTAGCGCGTGATCACCGGCCCCGGGTAGGCGGCGAGCACCTTCACCGCCACGCCGAAGTCGGCGAGCTTGCGCTCGATCAATCGCGAAGTGAACTCGAGCGTCTCGGCGCTCACGGTCTCCGAGGCCGGCGGCGCGTCCTCGAGCAGCGAAAGCGGCGGCAGGGGCGAATCGGGCATGTCGACGAACAGCGGCCGCTGCCGCTCCTTCACGACGCGGTCCGACTTCGGCACGCTGACCACGGGCGGCACGACGACGATAGGCTCGCGCTCCTCTTCGATGACGAGCTCGCGCTCCACCAGCGCCTCGCGCTCGCTCGCCGACTGCTCGCCGATGCGCCGGTCGACGTACTCCTCGCGCTTGCGCCGCGCCCACGCCACCGTGCGCTCGGCGAGAAGACCGATGCGTTCCATCAGGCGCAGCCAGGACAGGCCGGTGAACAGCGACAGGCCGACGGCGAAAGCGACGAGCAGCAGCAGCGTGGCGCCGTTGAACCCGAACACCGCGGCGAGCGCGCGGCCGATCGTCTCGCCGATCGCCCCGCCGGGATCGCCCGGCAGCGCGAGCGGCAGGCGCCACAGGCGGATCGCCTCGAGCGCGGCGGAGGACAGCAGCACCAGCGCGAAGCCCGCGATCCCGTAGAGCAGCGGGTGCTCCGGCTCGTGCTCCGGCTCGGCGATGCGGCGATAGGCGTGCAGCACGATCACGCCGCCGGCCGCCACCAGCCACCACGCGGACGCGCCGAACAGGTAGAGGAGCAGGTCGGCGATCCACGCGCCGGCCATGCCGCCGAGATTGACGACCGGCGCGCCGGTACCCGAGAACGACCAGCCCGGGTCGCTGCGCGAGTAGCTGCCGAGGATCAGCGCGAGCAGTGCAAGCACGCCAACCACGACGAGCCAGCGCGACTCGCGCAGCAGCCGCTCGAAGCGCGGAGAGCGTGGGCGGGGATCCGCCGAGGGCGCCATGCGCCGGTTGCCTGCGGGCTTTGCTTTGAAAATCATCGAGTTGCTGCGTGAATTCAGCGGTCGAGTATAGCCCGAATCGGCAGGGCCTGCGGTCAGGCGGACGCACTTGCGCGGCGGGTTCGCACCTCCATGTCTCTTACAATCGGGCATTCCCCGAACAGTGAAAGCGCCGCCATGCCCGCGAAGCACGCACGCCTGATCATCCTCGGCTCCGGACCAGCCGGCTACACCGCTGCCGTGTACGCCGCGCGTGCGAACCTGAAGCCCGTGCTGATCACCGGCCTCGCGCAGGGCGGGCAGCTGATGACGACCACCGAGGTGGACAACTGGCCGGCCGACGCCGACGGCGTGTTGGGCCCCGACCTCATGGCGCGCTTCCAGCGCCACGCCGAGCGCTTCGAAACCGAGATGATCTTCGACCAGGTGCACACCGTCGAACTCGCGGCGAACCCGAAGCGCCTGATCGGCGACAACGGCGAGTACACCTGCGACGCGCTGATCATCGCCACGGGCGCATCCGCGCGCTACCTCGGGCTCGCCTCCGAGCAGGCGTTCATGGGCAGGGGCGTGTCGGCCTGCGCCACCTGCGACGGCTTCTTCTACAAGGGCCAGGACGTCGTGGTGGTCGGCGGCGGCAACACCGCCGTCGAGGAGGCGCTGTACCTGTCCAACATCGCGCGCACGGTCACCGTCGTGCACCGCCGCGACCGCTTCCGCGCGGAAGCGATCCTGATCGACAAGCTGATGGCGCGCACGCGCGACGGCGGCAACGTGAGCGTGGTGTGGAACCACGTGCTCGACGAGGTGCTCGGCGATGCGACCGGCGCGACCGGCGTGCGCATCAAGCACCGCGACACGCACCAGGCGCAGGAGCTCAAGGTGCAGGGCGTGTTCATCGCGATCGGGCACACGCCGAACACCGAAATCTTCGCCGGCCAGCTCGACATGACCAACGGCTACATCGCCGTGCACAGCGGCACGCAGGGCGATGCGACCGCGACCAGCGTGCCCGGCGTGTTCGCGGCGGGCGACGTCGCCGACCACGTATATCGGCAGGCTGTCACCTCGGCGGGCACCGGGTGCATGGCCGCGCTCGACGCCGAGGCCTACCTGGAAAACGTGAAGCACTGACGCTCGCGTGCCCAAGCTCGGCGACCTCAAGGCACTGCTCGAGCAGCGCAAGGCGCAGGAGGCCGTGCGCAAGCCCGCGACCCCGGCGTCGACGCACGTGCATCGGGAGCCGCAGCCCCGGATCACGCCGAAGCGCGCGATCGGCGCGACCAAGCATGCCGAGGGCGACGTCGACCTGGCGCAGGCGTTCGCCGACGTGTCGCGACTGAAGCCGCGCAACCGCGCACCGATCGTGAACGCCGCGCCTTCGCCGTTGCCACGGCAGCGCATCGCCGACGAGGAGAACGCCCTCCTCGCCTCGAAGTACGGCGCCGCGCCGGCGCCGCACGCGTGGGACATCGGCCAGGAGCATGAGGGCGAGCAGACGTTCGTGCGGCCCGGCATCGGCAGCGACGTGCTGGCGAAGCTGCGGCGCGGCCACTGGTCGCTGCAGGGCGAACTCGACCTGCACGGCCTCAACTCCGAAGAAGCGCGCGACCTGCTCGCCGACTTCCTGCTCGACGCGCGCTCGCGCGGCGCGCGCTGCGTGCGCGTGATCCACGGCAAGGGGCTCACCTCGCCGCGCAAGGAGCCCGTGCTGAAGGGCAAGGTGCGGCGCTGGCTCGCGCACTGGGACGACGTGCTCGCGTACTGCGAGGCGCCGCGCCACGCGGGCGGCGGCGGCGCGGTACTGATCCTCCTCAAGGGAAAGTGAGATTGCGATGACGCGCACCGGACGCTCCCCGCTGATGCGCATGGTGCAGGCGCTTTCGCGCCGCGCCGGTCCCGGCCCGGCGGACGAGCACGAGTGGCGGCGCGCGCTCGACGCGCGCGTGGCCGCGCAGCGCGATGGCGAGCGCCGCGAGGCCCGCCGCGAGGCGCTGCGCCGTGGCGCGGCGCTGCTTGGGGCCGCGGCGCTGCCGCTGCCCGTCGCCGCGCAGCGCAAGGGTGCGGCCGCGCCCAGCGTCGTCGTCGTGGGCGCCGGGCTCGCCGGCCTCTGCGCCGCATGGTCACTGGCGCGCCATGGCATCGAGGCGACGTTGTTCGAAGCCTCGCCGCGTCCCGGCGGCCGCTGCTGGACCGAGCGGCGCACGTTCGCCGACGACCAGATCGCCGAGCGCGGCGGCGAGCTGATCGACACGGCGCACGACGCGCTCATCGACCTCGCCCTCGAGCTCGGCCTCACCCTCGACGACCTTCACGCGGCCACGCCGCGCAACACCGCCGGCGTGGCTCTGCTGGATGGACGTCGCTACGACGACGCCGCAGCCGTGCGCGACTTCGCCGGGCTCTGGCCGGCGCTGCAGCGCGACAGCCGCCGCCTCGGCGACGAGCTGCCGACCTTTGCCAGCCACACCAAGGCGCAGGCCGCGCTCGACCGCATGGCGGCGCGCGAGTGGCTCGCCACTCGCGTGCCCGGCGGACTCGCGAGTCCACTCGCGAGGTTGCTCGCCAATGCCTACGTCGAGGAGATCGGCGCGGAGCTGGACGAGATCAGCGCGGTGACCGTCGTCGACCTGCTGCGCGGCTCGCCGCAGGACCGCGTATCGCCCTACGAAGTCTCCGACCAGCGCTACCACGTGCGCGGGGGCAACGACCTCGTCGTGCAGCGTCTCGCCGAGGCCCTGGGCCCGCGCATCGAGACCGGCACGCGGCTGGTCGCGCTCGCGCGCCTGGCCGATGGGCGCTATCGGGTCGTCCTCGCCCGCGACACGGCGCGGCGCGAGGTGGTGGCTGACAGCGTGATCCTCGCGTTGCCGTTCACGCTGCTGCGCGAAGTCGATTGCAGCACCGCCGGATTCCGGCCGCGCAAGCTCGCCGCGATCCACGAGCTCGGCATGGCGCGCAACACGAAGCTGCAGCTGCAGTTCGCCGACCGCGCGTGGGTGGCGCAAGGCGGCAACGGCGAGACGCGCGTCGAGGGCAGCTACCAGGTGAGCTGGGAAGTCTCGCGCGGCCAACCGGGCGCCGCGGGCATCCTCAACTTCTACTCCGGCGGGGCTGCGGCCGTGCGCGCCGGCGAAGGTGCCGCCGAGGAACGCGCGCGCGACGCGCTGGCGGATCTCTCGCGCATCTATCCCGGCATCGGAGAGCGCTGGAACGGACGCGCGATCCGCAACGCGTGGGACCGCCATCCATGGTCGAAGGGCTCGTATTCGCTGCTGAAGCCCGGACAATACGTGGCCTTCCATGGCATCGAGCACCTGCCCGAGGGGCGCGTGCACTTCGCCGGAGAGCAGTCTTCGCAGGCGTGGTACGGCTACCTCAACGGCGCGGTCGAGAGCGGCCTGCGCGCCTCCGGCGAGTTGCTGCGCGGGGGCGCTGCGGCGACGCGCAAGGTGGCCTAGTACGGCGGCATGCAATCAACGCAACATGCCGGCATGGGCATGACACATCGTCGTCCCCGCGAAGGCGGGGACCCAGGGTCTCTCGACGACGCTGGATTCCCGATTTCGCGGGAATGACGCCAAGTTTGCCTGCATGCTTGGAATTTCAAGTGTCGGTCAACTGGCGCGATCGGGTAAGATTGTCGGCTTTCCGGTTGCCAACGCCATGCCCGCCAAGTCCTCGCCCGCCAAGACCCGTCGCGCCAAGACCCGTCCCGTCAAGGCCAAGCAGCCCAGGCGCCTGTACTCCGTGCGCAACTCCGCGATCCACGGCCGCGGGGTGTTTGCAGCTGCCGCGATCGCCAAGGGCACGCGCATCGTCGAGTACCGCGGCGAGCGCGTCGACTGGGACGACGCCGTGCAGCGCCCGGACTCCGACCCGGACAACCCGTTTCACACGTTCTTCTTCTCGCTCGACGACGGGCGCGTCATCGACGCCAACGTCGGCGGCAATGCCGCGCGCTGGATCAACCACTCCTGCGCGCCGAACTGCGAGTCCGACGAGACCGACGACGGACTTGTCTACATCCTCGCTCTGCGCAACATCGCGAAGGGCGAGGAGCTGGCCTACGACTACCGGCTCAAGATCGACGACAAGCTCACGAAGAAGGAATTCGCCGCCTTCACCTGCCGCTGCGGCGCGCCGGAGTGCCGCGGCACGATGCTGGCCGGGAAGAAGCACAAGCGGCGCGCGAAGAAGGCACGCGCGAAGGTCGCGAAGAAGGACGCGAAGCAGGCGCGCATGGCCGACCGCCAGTCCCGCGAGGCGGAACGGCTGGCACAGCACCACGCCCACGCCGCGCGCACAGCGCCGCGGTGACCGTCACTTCGGCGGCGAACGGGTCCGGCGGCATGTCGTTCACGGCGACGCCGAGGTCGCCGCCGGCAGCAGACGTGGGCGCTCGTCCGCCTTGCAGGGTCCGGAGGTCACTCGCTCTTCAGCCGTCGTGACCCTTCGATGAGCGGGTGCCATCCGTACACGAGCGAGATCATGAAGCCGTCCATGCGCAGGTCGCCCGGGGCGCTGTCGTTCACGGTCGACTTGTAGCCGAACGTGAGGCTCAGGTTGTTGTTGACCTGGTAGCCGAGCGTGAGCCCGACGCCCACGTTGTTGAGCTTCTCCCCGGCGACGCCGTTGACGCTCGCCCGGCCGCCGTTGTACCAGGCCACGTCGAGCGAACCCCAGAAGTGCTCGGTGAAGTCGCGGGTCAGGTGCGCGTCCAGCTGGAACAGCGGATCGGTCTTGAGCGTCTGCCCGACGTAGTCGTCGTTCTTGCCGAAGAACCACACGGCCGGCAGGAACTCGAGCGTCGTGCGCCGGCCGGGCACCCAGTCGCCGAGCTGCCAGACGACGGGCATGCCCACACGGCCGTACCAGCGGTTCTGCCCGATGTTGAGCGGCTGGCTGCTGTCGTACTCGCCGATCGGCAACGCAAGGTCGGCGAGCAGGTCGACCGAGAATCCCGGCTCATAGCGCAAGGCGTCGGGGATGTTCTTCTGCGCCTTCGGGCCCAGGATGTTGATGTCGAACTCGAGCATCGGATCGCCGAATCCGCTGGCCGACTGGTTGAAGGTCCGGCCGGCCACGGTCACGTCGCCCGAGACGCGTCCCATCGGCACGAGGAGGGCCGCCATCGCCGAGCGATCGAACAGCGTGAACGTGTGCGCGTAGCCTGCGATTGCCAGCGTCGCGTCGAAGTCGGCGCCGGGCGTCACCGTGAGCGCCGGATCGAAGGGGTTCGTGTTGCCGTTGATGGAGTTGAAGATCAGCGGCACCGCGTTGCCATCCGACAGCGTCTTCCAGTAGAAGCGTGCCGGGACCTGCGCCGACGCCTGGGGTCCGCCGAGGAGGCTGGCGGCGAGCAACGTCGCGACGACCCGCAGCACCCAGGCCGTTCGCTTCGCGAGTCCTACGTGGTTGATCATGATTCATCGTCTCCGTGGATGAAGTCTCGGATCGCCGGGACTCAGGGCTTCGGGTCCGCCAGCATTTCCGCGGGCGGCACGAACTGGCGCTTGTAGATGAGCGGCGGGAAGCCGGCCTCGACCTGCACCCGCATCGGCAACTGGTCTTCCAGCGTCTCGAACGGGCCCCGGCTCGGCAGGATCACGTTGTTCGCCTTGACGTAGTCGTCCCACAGCGCCACCAGCGCCTTCACCCTGTCCGGATTCTGCGCCGCGACGTCCTTGCGCTCGGCGGGATCCGTGGCGACGTTGAACAGCTCCCAGTCGCCCTTGCCGTACGGCTTGACCTGCCAGCGCAGCTTCCAGTCGCCCTGCCGGACCGCGCGGTTGCCGAAGACCTCCCAGGCGAGGTAGTCCCGGTCGGTCCGCACCGAGTCCGCCTGTCCGGCCAGCATCCTGTTCCACGACGTGCCCATCAGCGGCGGCAGCTCGCGTCCCTGGTGGCTCTTCGGATAGCCGGTTCCGGCGATCTCGAGCAGCGTCGGCATGATGTCGGCCACGTGCATCAGGCCGTGGTTGATGCTGCCCTTCGGCCGCTTGACCGCCGGGCCGCTGACGATCAGCGCGTTGCGGATGCCGCCTTCGGCCATCCAGCCCTTGTACTGGCTGAAGGGGGTCATCGACACCTGCGCCCACATCGGGCCGTAGCCGACGTACGAGCCCGGGTCGCCCCACGCGTTGGGGTGGGTCTGCGACCAGTTGATGGCCGCGAACAGGAAGTCGCGCGAGCCGGGCGAGCCTGAGATCATCTTGAACAGGTCGGCGCCCTCGGCGCCGTTGTCGCCAAAGACGATGAAGATCGTGTTGTCGTACTCGCCGATCTTCTTCAGGTGGTCGATGAGCCGGCCGACGTGGAAGTCCATGTTCTCGACCATGCCGGCGTACAGCTCCATCTTCTTGCCGAGGATGGCGCGGCTGGCCGGCGCCAGCACGATCGGATCCGGAACGAACCACATCCGCTCGGCTAGTTCCGTGCCGGGCGGCATGATGCCGAGCTCGACCTGCCGCTTCAGCCGTTCCTGCCGCACCGTGTCCCAGCCCTTGTCGTACTCGCCGACGTGCCGGTTGCGCCAGTCGCGCGGCAGGTGATACGGATCGTGCGGCGCCTGGTGGGCGACGTAGGCGAAGAACGGCTTGCCGTCGCCGCGGTTGGCGTCGATGAAGCCGATCAGCTTGTCGGTGTAGGTCTTGGTCGCGTAGTAGTCGTCGGGCAGCTTGGTGAGATAACGGCCGTCCTCGGTGAAGACCGACTTCGGCGACGCGCCGGTGAAGTTGGTCATGTCCCAGTAGCTTCCGGCGCCGTCGAGCAGCGAGAAGTCGCGCTCGAAGCCGCGCGCCGCCGGGATCTGGTCGGGCGCCTTGCCCAGATGCCACTTGCCGACCATGTAGGTGTGATAGCCGGCGCCCCTGAGCAGCTGTGGCAGCGTGGCCACGCGGTTGTTGAGGTAGCCCTCGTAGCCGACGGCGCCGCGCTGGTTGGGGGCGGTCCACTCGTCCATGTTGCCGAGGCCGTTCAGGTGAGTGTCGACGCCGGTCAGGAACATGGCTCGCGTCGGCGAGCAGCTCGCGTGCGTGTAGAAGTTCGTGAAGCGCACGCCCTCCTTCGCCAGCGCGTCGAGGTTGGGCGTCCTGATCTCGCTGCCGAACGCCCCCATGTCGGCGTACCCGAGGTCGTCGCCAAGGATGACGACGATGTTCGGCCGGCGCGGCGGGTCTGCGGCGAGCAGTACCGAGGGCGCGGCAAGCGCCGCGGCGATGCCGACGATGCCGAGCGCCTTGAGCAGCGGTCGCAGGTCGCCCGGCCGTGCGGCTTGGTCACGCAGCGGGCGCTGCAGCGGGGTGTTCATTGCCGACTCCTTCTCGTTTCGGCGCATCAGAACTCGACCTCGATTCCTCGCGCTTTCGCAACTTCGTACATCGAATCGAATGTGCTCGCCGCAACCCGTCGCGAGTTCGTGGCCTCGTTGCGGATGTCCCGATAGGCGCTTTCGACGTTCGCGAAGAGACGCGCCGGGCATCGCCACTCGCGATAGGGCCCGAGCTCGATCTGCTTGGCGGCTTCCAGGGCATCGAGCCCCTGCTCGAGGCACCGCCTCGACTCATCGCGCACGTATTCGAGGTACGCCTTCAGCTCCATCGCGCCCTCGATCCCGCACACCGGTCCGTGCCCCGGGACGATGACTTCCGGATCGAGCCAGACGATCAGGTCGAGGCACTGCAGCCACTTCTCGCAGCTGCCGGTCCAGCCCATGGGCGCGCACCGTCGGAAGACCGCGTCGCCGGCGAACACCACGCGTTCCCTGGGTACATGAACGATCGTGTCCCCGACATGATGGCACGGCCCGACGTGGATGACGTGAACTTCGATGCCGTCGAGATCAAGCACGTACCGCTCGTCGAACAGCGTGGTCGGCGGCGTCAGCTCGATCCCGTCGAAGTCGTAGTCCTGCCGGAGCTGCCTGCCGACCGCCAATGCTCCGGGACGCAGCGCCCCGAGCACCAACCGGGAAACGACGCCGCTGGCGCCGTCGAGCAGCTTCTGATATCGCACCGGGTCGGCGACCTGCTGCATGCGCTCCGGCACCGTCCGATGCGCGATGATCTGGGCGCCCGGGAAGAGCTGGTTACCCGACACATGGTCACCGTCCTCGCTGGTGTTGACCACGTGCTTCGGCATGCCCCGCCAGACGCTTCCGAACAACTCGATCATCCGCCGCGCGTGGCGCAGGTCCGCCTGCGTGTCGATGACCACGCCGCCGCCGCGGTTGACGAGTCCCGAGTTCGAATCGCACACGCGGTTCTTCTCGTTCAGGACCGCAAAGCAACTTTCGCTCACCTGCTGCAGCTTCACGATGGCGTGCCCGGACGCATGGATCGGCTACACTTTTCCGGCTTGGCGCCTGATCGTCTATCGGAATTCCGCAGAACGCGATCGTGAAGCACCCTCCGCTCAACAGTGCACAGCCGGCCGTCACGGTGGCCGAGATCAGCGACCCCACGGCGGCCAGCGCCGGCATCGAGCTCATCGACCAGGATGCGGTGCAGCTCCAGCCCATGTCGCTTCGGGTACGCCGGGTGATCGTTCGGCTCAGGGCGTCGGCGGTCGTGTTCCACTCGACCAATCGTCGCGTGCGGACGCGCACGAGCGCACGTAGCGGCCTGCTCGCCTACGTCACCTTCGGTCCGAACTCGAGAGGAACCGTGGACGGAATCCCGGTGGGCCCCGGCCTGATGCTCGCGGCAGCGCCCGATGTGGAGGCGAGTTTTGTTGCCGACGCCGGCTACGAAAGCATCACCTTTCTGCTTCCGCCCGACGAGATCCGCACGCATCTTACGGCCCGCCAACGCGAAGGGGAGTTTCGTCTGCCGCGCGGCGTGGAGACGCTGCAGGCCGACGGGGAGAGCGCTCGCAGGCTGTTCGAGTGGGGCAAGCGGCTGGTGGATGCCGCCGCACGCCAACCGGAACTGTTCAACGAGGGAGAGATAGAGCGGATCGCCGCCCACGTCGAGCTGGTCGAGCTGCTATTGGCAATGCTTGGCGGGGCACACGACTTCGAGCCCAACCGCAGCGAGCGGACCAGGCAGGCGCAAGCCCTCATCGTCAAGCTCGCCGAAGACCATGCCATGTCCCAGACCGGCGACCATCTCTATGTGAGCGACTTGTGCCGAGTCGCAGCAGTGAGCGAGCGCACCCTCGAGTACGCATTCAAGGAGGTCATGGGATTGACGCCGGTGACCTACCTGATCCGGGTCCGATTGCACCGCGTGCGCCAGGCGCTTCTGGCGGCGACTCAGGGATCAACCACGGTGTCGACGGAGGCGCTCAACTGGGGCTTCTGGCACTTCGGCGAATTCTCGCGCGCCTACAAGGACTGCTTCGGCGAACTGCCGTCGGACACGCTGCGAAGAAAGCCGGGGGAACTGCGGACGTAGGCCGTGCCGGCCGCGGCGCGCCGACGCGGTACGGACGCAGCCCAGTCGCGTCGTGACATCGCGCGCCCCGGAGGGACGTGCGCCTCACTTCTGACGATCCTCCGGGCGTCGGCGGCAGCCCGGCCAGTTGCCGCGGACGCGCGTTTGCGGGGACAATCGGGGCACGCCGATCCCCGGCGCCGCCGAAAGATCCGCCGATGGCCCGCAAGGTCCCGACCCGGCCGCAGGGCACGCTCGTCGTGCTCGAGTTCGCCTCCCGCATCCTCGCCGACAACCCGCTCGGGGACCCGCACATCCGCAAGCTGGCGGTGTGGCTGCCACCGCAGTACGACGAAGGGCAGCGGCGCGGCCCCGGCAAGCGCTATCCCGTTCTTTACGACCTCGTCGGCTTCACCGGCTCGGG
>Ga0105090_10001643_pt1 | contig 12184 bp, 10 predicted proteins | sample PPLLak3March2015_FD_79110 | JGI IMG/M metagenome (GOLD analysis project Ga0105090, IMG submission 79110) | Freshwater sediment microbial communities from Prairie Pothole Lake near Jamestown, North Dakota, USA - PPLs Lake P7 Core (1) Depth... | ecosystem: Environmental > Aquatic > Freshwater >... | reverse complement strand
TGATGGAGATCTACAAGCGCGAGAAGATCAACCCGGTGGCCGGCTGCCTGCCGATCCTGGTGCAGATCCCGGTGTTCCTCGCGTTCTACTGGGTGCTGCTCGAGAGCGTCGAGATGCGCCAGGCGCCGTTCATGCTCTGGATCCAGGACCTGTCGTCCAAGGATCCGTTCTTCATCCTGCCCATCCTGATGGGCGTGGCGATGTACGGCCAGTTCAAGCTGAATCCGGCGCCGCCCGATCCCATGCAGGCCAAGATCTTCGCCTTCATGCCGGTCATCATGACCGTGATGATGGCGTGGTTCCCGTCGGGCCTCGTGCTGTACTGGCTGACCAACACGCTGCTGTCGATTGCCCAGCAGTGGAAGATCAACAAGGTCGTCGAAGCCGAGGCCAAGAAGAGCGGGTGACCGCGTCCGACACCATTGCGGCGATTGCCACGCCACCGGGCCGCGGCGGCATCGGCATCGTGCGCGTGTCGGGCCGCGATTGCCGCACGATTGCTGCAGGGCTGCTCGGACGGGTGCCGCAGCCGCGGACGGCCGAACTGCACCGGTTCCTGGACGCTGCCGGCGACGCCATCGACGAAGGCATCGCGCTGTTCTTCCCGGGGCCCGCATCGTTCACCGGCGAGGACGTGCTCGAGCTGCAGGGACACGGCGGCCCAATCGTCCTGGACTTGCTGCTGCGCCGTGCGCTGGAGCTCGGCGCGCGGGCGGCGGAGCCTGGCGAATTCACCCAGCGCGCGTTCCTCAACGACAAGCTCGATCTCGCGCAGGCCGAGGCGGTCGCCGACCTGATCGAAAGCGGTTCCGCGCAGGCTGCGCGCGCCGCGCTGCGCTCGCTGCAGGGCGAGTTCTCCGCCCAGGTCCACGAGCTCGCCGAAGCCGTGCTCGAGCTGCGCATGTGGGTCGAGGCCGCCATCGATTTCCCGGAGGAGGAAGTGGACTTCCTCGGTGACCGCGCCCTCGGCACGCGGCTCGAGTTCATTCGCCACCGTTTTGCCCAGCTGGCCGAGACCGCGCGCCAGGGCACGCTGCTGCGGGACGGCCTGACGCTGGTCATCGCCGGGCGCCCGAACGCCGGCAAGTCGAGCCTGCTCAACCGGCTTGCCGGCTACGACGCGGCGATCGTGACGCCGGTGCCCGGTACGACGCGCGACGTGCTGCGCGAACGGATCGAGATCGACGGGCTGCCGCTGCACGTGCTCGATACGGCGGGCCTGCGCGAGTCGCCGGACGAGGTGGAGGCGGAAGGCATCCGGCGCGCGCATCGCGAGCTGGCGCGGGCCGACCGAGTGCTGTTCGTGGTGGATGCCTCGGACGAGGCGGCCGTCGCCAACGTCGAGGTCGACCTGGCGGGATTGCCGACTGATGCGCCGCGCACGGTGGCGCTGAACAAGATCGATCGTATCGGCGGCGAGCCGCGGGTGGAGCGGGGTGATCCGGTCCGGATCCACCTCAGCGCCGCTACCGGCGCGGGACTCGAGTTGCTGCGGACCCACCTGAAGGAGTGCGTCGGCTTCCATCCCGCCGGAACCGGCGTGCTCTCGGCCCGAGCCCGTCACCTCGAGGCCCTGCGCCGTGCCCGGGCGCACGTCGAGGAAGCGCATCGCCTGCTGACCGAGCGGCATGCCGGCGAACTGGTCGCGCAAGAGCTTACCGATGCCCAGAAGCAGCTCGGCGAGATCACGGGTGAGGTGACGAGCGAAGACGTGCTCGGGCGGATCTTCGCGAGCTTCTGCATCGGTAAGTGAGCTTCACGGCTATCCGGAGGCGGCCCAGTGCCGATGGACGCGCTGCCCGGCGGCCAGTAGTCTGGTCGGCCCCATGAATGACACGCAGCCGCAGCGACCATTGCGGCAGACACCGACATGAAGCAGCTCTCCGGCGCGGACACGATGTTCCTGCAGTTCGAGCGCGGCAACAATTTCATGCACGTCGCCTCGCTGGCGATCTACGACCCGTCGACGGCCCCCGGCGGCCGCGTGCGCTTCAAGGACGTGCTGCGCTTCTTCGCCTCGCGCGTGGAGCAGTTCCCGCAGTTCCGCCGCCGGCTGGTCAACGTGCCGCTGTCGCTCGACCGTCCGTACTGGGTGGAGGAATCGGCCATCGACGTCGAGTTCCACGTGCGCCACATCGCGGTGCCGCACCCGGGCGACTGGCGCCAGCTCTGCATCCAGGTGGCGCGCCTGCACTCGCGGCCACTCGACCGCAGCAAGCCGCTGTGGGAGGCCTACATCATCGAGGGCCTGCACAACGTGCCGGGCGTGCCGGCCGGCTGCTTCGCGCTGTACTGCAAGATGCACCACGCGATCGTGGATGGCGAGTCGGGCACCGAGCTGCTCAAGGCGCTGCACTCGCTGACCCCGGAGCCGGTGGAGGACGACGAAGGGCCGTCCGGCGGCTTCGCGGCCGATCGCGAGCCTGGCCTGACGGAGCTGTATTCCCGCGCGCTGATCCAGAACATCGAGCGGTTGCCGTCGCTGGCGCGGTTCTCGATCGATACCGCGCGCCGGGTAGCGGCGCTCGGTAGCGGCGCGGTCGGCCACCTGTCGCAGGTTGGCGCCACGCTGGTGCCCCAGCTTCGCGCCCTGCTGCAGGGTGACCTGAGCCCGCTGCTGTCCATGATGCCGCCGCAGACGAGGTTCAGCGGCAAGGTCTCGGCGCACCGCGTGTTCGAGGCGGTCGGGCTGCCGTTCGACGACTTCAAGACCATCCGCAGGCAGGTGGGCTACGGCACGGTCAACGACCTGTTCCTCGCCGTCGTCGGCGGCACGCTCAACAAGTACCTCGGAGCGAAGGGCGAGTTGCCGGACAGCTCGATGGTCGCGATGGTGCCGATGACGCTGCGCGGCACGGACAAGGGCGGTGACCACGGCAACCAGGTCGGGTTCACGCTGATGCCGGTCTATTCGGAGATTGCCGACCCGCTCGAGCGGCTGACGGCGATCACACAGAGCGCACAGACCTCGAAGCGCGTGACGGACGCCGTCGGCAAGGAGCTGGCCCGTGACCTCCTCGAGCACCTGCCGGCTCCGGTCAGCCAGACGCTGATCCGCAACGTGAAGCTGCCGGGCATCGGCCTGATCGTGTCGAACGTGCGCGGCCCAGACGTGCCGCTGTACATGGCGGGTGCGCAGCTCGTGAACTACTCCCCGATCAGCATTGCAATCGACGGCATGGGCCTCAACGTCACCGGTTTCAGCTACCACGGCACGATGTGGATCTGTGCGGTGTCCTGTCGCGAGATGGTGCCGGACCCGGCGGTCTTTGCCGATTGCATGCGCGCGAGCTTCGCGGAGCTGAAGGAGGCCGCGGCCCGGGTTGCCGCCGCACAAGCGGAAGAGCCCGCGGTCGCGCCCCGGCCGAAGCGCGCGAAGGCGCGCAAGACCGTTCGCCAGCAGCCGGTGCGGCGGGCGAGGGCGAAGCGGGCCCGGGCCTGACGCTTGCGCACCGTCGAGGCGATGCCGGGGAAGCTGCGCGACGCACTGGTCGAACTGTTCGACGACGCGGTGGACGACGTCGCGATCGTCGAACGCTCGTGGTATGCACGCCTGCACTTCGGCGCCCGTGCGACGACGCGCCGTAACCGCATCCTGCTGCGCGGTACGGCGCAGGAGTTCTTCGCCGACCCGGCACTGGTGCTGCACGAGTACTTCCACGTGCTGCGCCAGTGGAACACCGGCCGCCTCAGCATCGGCCGGTACCTGGCGGAGTGGCTGCGGCGTGGCTACTGGCGCAACCGCTACGAGCACCAGGCACGGCGTTTCGTGACCCTGCGGCTGGCCGGCCTGCGGGCACGGCTGGATGCCTGAATGCCGGCCGCGCACCTTACAATGCGCGGCAGCAGGATCCGGACCATGGGCTACACCGAGAAATTCGACGTCATCGTGGTGGGCGGCGGCCACGCCGGCACCGAGGCCGCGCTGGCCGCGGCCCGGATGGGCTGCCGCACGCTGCTCGTCACGCAGAGCATCGAGTCGCTCGGCCAGATGAGCTGCAACCCGGCCATCGGGGGCATCGGCAAGGGTCACCTGGTCAAGGAAGTCGACGCGCTCGGCGGTGCCATGGCCCGAGCCATCGATCGTGCCGGGATCCAGTTCCGCACGCTCAACGCGAGCAAGGGACCGGCGGTGCGCGCGACGCGGGCCCAGGCGGACCGCCAGCTCTACAGGCGCGCGATCCGGGGCATGCTCGAGGGCCAGCCCAACCTCACCCTGTTCCAGCAGGAAGTGGCCGACCTGCGACTCGCAGGCGCGCGGGTTGCCGGGGTGATCACCCAGGCGGGCATCGAGTTCACGGCGCCGGCCGTGGTGCTGACGGTCGGCACGTTTCTCGGCGGCCGCATCCACGTCGGGCTCGAGCAGTACGCTGGCGGGCGAGCCGGGGACCCGCCGTCGAACCGCCTCGCCGAGAAGCTGCGGGCGCTGCCGTTCCGGGTCGGCCGGCTCAAGACGGGCACGCCGCCGCGCATCGACGGCCGCACGATCGACTACTCCCGGCTGCAGGTGCAGCCCGGCGATGAGCCGATGCCCGTGTTCTCCTATCTCGGGCTGCGCGCCGAGCACCCCCGGCAGGTCGACTGCCACATCACGGCCACCAACGAGCGCACGCACGAGTTGATCCGTGCGGGCACCGACCGCTCGCCCATGTTCACGGGCGTCATCGAGGGCGTCGGTCCGCGCTACTGCCCGTCGGTCGAGGACAAGGTGGTGCGCTTCGCCGACAAGGCCTCGCACCAGATCTTCGTCGAACCCGAGGGTCTCGACACGCACGAGGTGTACCCGAACGGCATCTCGACGAGCCTGCCGTTCGACGTGCAGCACGCGTTCGTGCGCAGCATCCGCGGCTTCGAGCGCGCGCACATCACGCGGCCGGGCTACGCCATCGAGTACGACTTCTTCGACCCGCGCGACCTGAAGCCCACGCTCGAGACTCAGCACGTGCCGGGACTGTACTTCGCGGGCCAGATCAACGGCACGACCGGTTACGAGGAAGCAGCGGCGCAGGGCATCGTCGCGGGCGTCAACGCGGCGCTGGCGGTGCAGCAGCGCGAGCCGTGGTGGCCGCGTCGCAGCGAAGCCTACATCGGCGTGCTGATCGACGACCTGGTCACGCGCGGTGCACCGGAGCCCTATCGGATGTTCACGAGCCGCGCCGAGTACCGGCTCACCCTGCGCGAGGACAACGCGGACCTGCGCCTGACCCCCATTGGTCGCGAGCTCGGCCTGGTGGACGACGCGCGCTGGCGGTTCTTCGAGGGCAAGCGCGCGGCCGTCGACGGCGAGCTGCATCGCCTGCAGCACGCCTGGGTCCGACCCGGCACCGAGGCCGGCGCCCAGGCCGAGGCTCGTTTCGGCTCGCTGTCGCGCGAGCAGCGCGCGCTCGACCTGCTGCGTCGTCCGGAAGTGTCCTACGAAGCCCTGGCCGGGATCGTGGGCGAGGGTGCCGACGACTGGCGTGCCGACGAGCGCCTCGCCACGCAGGTGCCGTTGCAGGTCGACGTGCAGGCGAAGTACCGCGGCTACATCGAGCGCCAGCACGACGAGATCGAGCGGCAGCGCCGCCACGAGGAGACGCACCTGCCCGACGACTTCGACTACGGCGCGGTGCGCGGTCTGTCGAACGAGGTGCGCCAGCGGCTCGTCGAGCACCGGCCCGCGACGCTCGGTCAGGCGGCGCGCGTGCCCGGCGTCACGCCGGCGGCCGTGTCGCTGCTGCTCATCCACCTGAAGCGCCGGGACGCCGACGCGAACTCTCCCGCGCGCGCGGTCCGGGGACGCTGACACCATGGCCAGTCACCCCAGCTCGACAAGATCGACCCTGCGTGTGGCCGCTGTCACCGCAGTGCTCGCGCTGCTCGTCGCCTGTGGTGGCGGCAAGCCCGAGGCATCGGCGCCTGACGACGGACAGCAGGCCGTGGCGGCCGACCCCACCACGCTGCGCCGTGGCAACGGGCCGGAACCGGACAGCCTCGACCCGCAACGTGCCCGCACCGACGCGGCGTTCAACATCCTGCGCGACCTGTTCGAGGGACTGACTGCGATCGGGACGGACGGCGACACGGTGCCCGGTGCCGCCGAGTCCTGGACCGTGAGCGCGGATGGCCTGGAGTACACGTTCCGGCTCCGCGAAGGCCTGCGCTGGTCGAACGGCGATCCGCTGCGCGCCGCGGATTTCGTGGCCGGGATGCGGCGGCTGGTCGATCCGGCCACGGCGTCACCGTACGCGCAGTCCTTCGAGGCGGTGGTCAACGCCGCCGAAATCGTGCGCGGGGAACGGCCGCCGGAGACGCTCGGCGTCGACGCCCCCGATGACCGGACCGTAGTGATCCGGCTCCGCAACCCGGCGCCGTACCTGCTCGGGCTGCTCGCACAGCCCGGCGGTTTCCCGGTGCACGGTCCGTCGCTGGCGCAGCACGGGGCGGAGTACGCCCGCCCGGGCCGGGTGCTGTCGAATGGCGCGTTCGTGCTGCGCGACTGGGTGGTGGGCTCGCACGTGGTCGCCGAGCGCAACCGCCATTACTGGAACGACGCGCGCACCCACGTCGAGCGCGTGCACTATTTCCACCATTCGGATGCGGGCACCGAATTCCGGCAATACCGGGCGGGCGAGCTGGACGTCACCTACATCGTGCCGCCGCAGCAGTTCGCCTGGATCGAGGAGCACCTGCCCGGCGAGCTGCACGTGTCGCCGCAGCTGACCGTGTATTACTACGGCTTCAACCTGACGCAGCCGCCGTTCAAGGAGCAGCCTGGCCTGCGGCGCGCCCTGTCGCTGGTGATCGACCGCGAGCGACTCACGAAGGCTGTCACCGGGCTCGGCGAGGCACCGGCCTATGGCTGGGTGCCGCGCGGGACCGCGAACTACACGCCACAGCAGTTCGACTATGCGGGGTGGCCGTACGCCGAGCGCGTCGCCGAGGCGCGCCGGCTGTACGCCGAGGCGGGCTATTCCGCGCAGCGTCCGCTGCAGGTCGAGATCCGCTACAACCAGGGCGAAGTGCACGGCCGCCTCGCGGTCGCCATCGCCGCGATGTGGAAGGAAGCGCTCGGCGTCGAGACGACGCTCTATGCGGAAGAGTTTCGCGCCCTGCTGCAGAGCATCCAGGCGCGCACCGACACGCAGGTGTTCCGCTCGAGCTGGGTCGGCGACTACAACGATGCGTACACCTTCGCGCAGCTGCTGCAGACGGACTTCGGCATCAACCTGACCGGTTATTCAAACCCGCGCTACGATGCCTTGCTCGAGCAGGCGACCCGCCAGCCGGACCCGGCTCGCCGCCGCGCCCTGCTCGAGGAGGCCGAGCGGCTGATGCTCGCCGACCACCCGGTGCTGCCGCTCTACTTCTACGTCAACAAGCACCTGGTGAAGCCGTACGTCACGGGCTGGTCGGACAACGTCATGAACGCGCAGTACAGCAAGGACCTCGACCTCGGCGCGGACCGTTGAGCGACGCGTCACAGTTCGGCCTCGACACAAGCCCCGGTCGTTGAGTCCTGGCGGGCGCCTTGCCACGATTGCGCCACCTGCTTTCTGGTCCACGACGTCATGGCCTGGTTCGTACTCTTCGCCTCCACCGTGTTCGCCCTCTACTTCTGGCGCGAGCATCGGGTGCAGCAGCAGGATCTGCAGAGCGCCTCTTCGCCGCATCGAACCGGCGAGCGATACATCGGACAGGTGCTGACCCTGAACGAGGGCCTGCGTGATGGTGCCGGCCACGTGAAGCTCGGCAATCGTCGCTGGGCCCTGCGCGGTCCGACCGTGCCCGCGGGCTCACGCGTGCGCGTGACCGGCGTGGACGGGACGGTACTCATCGTCGACCGACTTCCCGGCTGAGCCTCAGGCGCCGGCAGCCGCCAGCCAGTGGCTAAATAAAATTAACAATAACACCTGATGATAGCTTGTCTGCTGGTCATTATTCGCTACCGATCAATAAATCGTATTCGACGTTCACCGTCGCGCTGAACTTCATTTCACCCGGGACGTAAGTCTCGGCTGGCGGTGCCGCCGCCATGTCAGCCATGACCGCGCCGCGGCGATACATCGGCATCGGCGGGGCGGAGCTGGATCCGTTCATCGTGCGCACCGGGCCGAGCCTGGCGCCGGCCGCACGAGCAAGCGTCTCGGCATTCAGGCGCGCGTCGTCGACGGCCTTGGCCATCGCCTCGCGCTCGAGCGCCTTGCGGCGGCTCGAATCGAGCAACGGGTCGTTCACCTGGTTCACGCCGGCGTCCACCGCGCGCTCGAGCAGCGCACCCAGCTGCTCGAGGTCACGCAACTCCACCTGGACCTGCCGGCTCACGAGGTAGCCGAGCAGCACGCGCTTGCGGTCCTTTTCGTTCCAGCTGTACTCGGGCTGGACCTGCACCCGGGTGGCATTGACGAGTTTCGGGTCGATGCGCAGCTCGCGGGTGAGCGCGAGTACGCGATCGACCGTTGCCGCGACCGCCGTACGCGCCTCGGCCATCGTCGGTTTGCGGGCTTCCACTCCGAGCGTGACGTGCGCCACGTCGGGCTCCGCGGCCACGTCAGCGCTGCCCGTCACGCTGACCGACCTCGGCCGGTCGGTGTCCGCGGCATGGGCGGCAAACGGGGCGATCGCGAGGGCAAGGAGGCTGGCGAGCCAGGTGCGGCGAAGGGTCATGGGGTGCTCCAGGATCCAGTGCGTGGTCGAACCGGGACCAGTGTATGACACTGACGCCGCCGGGCCGTTCCGGCGGGGGCCTTTGGACTCGCCGAATGGTTTTGATTAACATGCCCGCCCTTCGGCCTTCGGGGAGAGGCCGCTGTTCCGCATGGAGTACGCAATGACTTCTAGATCGGCCTGGCTCGCCCTGAGCCTGACCATCGCGGGCTTCGTCGCGCCGGGGCTGGCGTCGGCCGCCGACGTCGCACGCGGCGCCAAGCTTGCCTACACGTGCCATGGCTGCCATGGCATCCCGAACTACAAGAACGCCTACCCGGTGTACAACGTGCCCGAGCTGGGCGGCCAGCACACCGCGTACCTGGTCCTGGCGCTCAAGGCGTATTCCAGCCAGGAACGCGCACACGCCACCATGCATGCGCAGGCCGCCACCCTGTCCGAGCAGGACATGCAGGACCTTGCCGCCTATCTCGCCGGCCAGGAGCTGAAGCCCACCGGCAAGGCCGTGGGTGCGGCACCGAAGGCGGCGCAGACCTGCGTTGCCTGCCACGGCAACGACGGCATCGGCATCCTGCCCGAGTACCCGAACCTCGCTGGCCAGCACGAGGACTACATCGAGGCGGCGCTCAAGGCTTATCGCAGCGGCCAGCGCAAGAACCCGGTGATGGGCGGCATGGCGGCGAACCTGAAGGACGAGGAGATCCGCGAGCTCGCGGCCTACTACTCGAGCCAGCGCCCCGGCCTGTGCTCGACCGCCGAGATCCGCGACAACGGCAAGTGCAAGGCGCTGTAGGCACCGACCGGGTCGGCTGCTGACGCAAGATTAAGGCCGCCCGCCTCCCAAGGATGACCACCAGCCCCGGCATCGGTCACGACGAGTCCCTCGCACAGCCGCTCGGCAACGGCGTGTACCTGATCGACACGCTGTACCTTCGCCCCGGCCTCGCGGCGAGCCACCTCGTCCTCGACGACGGCCATGCCGCCTTCGTCGACACGGGGGCGGCCCCCGCTGCCCCGCGGTTGCTGGCCGCGCTGGACGAACTCGGGATCGCGCGCGAGCAGGTGGATTACCTGTTCCTGACCCACGTGCATCTCGACCATGCCGGCGGCGCCGGCCAGCTGATGCAGGCCCTGCCGAACGCAAGGGCGGTGCTGCACCCGCGTGGCGCGCCGCACCTGATCGATCCCACCAGGCTGATCGCGGGCTCGATCCAGGTCTACGGCGAGGCCTTGTACCGACAGTTGTACGGCGAGCTGGTCCCGATCCCCGCCGAACGCGTGCTGGTGGTCGAAGACGGGCAGCGCCTCGCGCTGGGGCGCCGCATGTTCGAGTTCATCGACGCGCCCGGCCACGCCCGGCACCATCACTGCCCGATCGACCTCGACCACCGCGACGTCTACAGCGGCGACAACTTCGGCATCTGCTACCGCGAGCTCGACACGGAGCGCGGCCCGTTCATGCTGCCGACCACGACGCCCGTGCAGTTCGATCCCGATGCGTTGCACGCCACCATCGACCGGATGATGTCCTACCAGCCGCAGCGCGTGCTGCAGACGCATTTCGGTCCGGTAACCGACCTCGAGCGGCTCGCCCGCGACCTGCATGCCTCGATCGTCGAGCTGGTGCGGATCGCCCGCCAGCACGCGGATGCAGCCGACCGCTGCGCCCGCATCGAGACCGACATGTTCCGCTACTTCAGCGTCAGGCTCGACGAGCACGGTTACCCGGGCGACCTCGCGCGGCGCCACGAGTTGCTCGACGACGACGTGCGCCTCAATGCCGCCGGCCTCGAGGCCTGGCTGAACAGACGCGGCTAGTGGCCGGGGCCGGCGATTGCGGCCCTGCTGCGGCCCGCCAGTCCGATTTTCGCCGTTTGCGGTGCGCATCCGGCGGCCCGCACTTAGACTATCCATCATCCGCCATCCGCCGTTGGCCACTCGCATGAAGCCTTTCCGCGCCTTCCGCGTCCACGAAATCGACCGCCGCATCGTGGCGCGCTTCGACGACCTCACCCTGGACGACCTCGGCGCCGGCGACGTCGTCATCCGCGTCGAGTATTCGGGCATCAATTACAAGGACGCGCTCGCGGCGACCGGCGCGGGCCGCATCCTGCGCAGGTACCCGCTGGTGGGCGGCATCGACCTTGCCGGCGTGGTGGCGGGCTCGAGCGACCCGCGCTACACGGCCGGGCAGCCGGTGCTGGTGACCGGCTGTGGTTTGAGCGAGACGCACGACGGCGGCTACGCCGAGTACGCGCGGGTGAGCGGCGACTGGGTGATCCCGCTGCCGTCCGGCATGAGCACGATCGATGCCATGAAGATCGGCACCGCCGGGTTCACGGCAGCGCTCGCCATTCACCAGATGGAGCACAACGGCCAGGCGCCGCGCAACGGGCCCGTGGTCGTCACCGGCGCAACGGGCGGCGTGGGCAGCATCGCGATCAACATGCTCGCCGGGCGCGGCTACGAAGTCGTCGCCGTGAGCGGCAAGAGCGGCGCGGACGACTACCTGCGCGAGCTCGGCGCGGCACGCATCCTGCGCCGCCAGGACATCGACCTCGGGTCGCGGCCGATGGAAAAGGCGCAGTGGGCCGGGGCCGTGGACAACGTGGGCGGCGACCTGCTCGCCTGGCTGACGCGCACCGTGGACCAGTGGGGCAACATCGCGAGCATCGGCCTCGCGGGCGGTGCCGACCTGAAGACGACCGTGATGCCGTTCATCCTGCGCGGCGTGAACCTGCTCGGCATCAACTCGGTCCTGACGCCGCGGGCGACCCGCCTTGCGGTCTGGGGCCGCATCGCCGGCGACCTGCGTCCTGCCGGGCTCGACCGCATCTGCACGAAGACGGTGCCGTTCGCGGACCTGCCGGCCCAGTTCGACGACTACCTGCACGGCCGCGTCACCGGCCGCACCGTGGTGAAGATCGCATGAACGACCTGTCGACCCACCGTACCCTCACGCACCTCGAGCGCCTCGAGGCCGAGAGCATCCAGATCATGCGCGAGGTGGTCGCCGAGTGCGACAAGCCGGTGATGCTCTACTCGATCGGCAAGGACAGCGCGGTGATGCTGTACCTGGCGCTAAAGGCCTTCTACCCGGCCAAGCTGCCGTTCCCCCTGCTGCACGTGGACACGAAGTGGAAGTTCCGCGACATGTACGCGTTCCGGGAGCGCATGGCGAAGGAGCACGGCTTCGACCTGCTCGTGCACACCAATCCCGAGGGCCTCGCGCAGGGCATCAACCCGTTCACACACGGCTCGGCGATCCACACCGACGTGATGAAGACCCAGGCGCTCAAGCAGGCGCTCGACCTCTACGGCTTCGATGCCGCCTTCGGCGGCGCGCGGCGCGACGAGGAGAAGAGCCGCGCCAAGGAGCGCATCTTCTCGTTCCGTTCGGGCCAGCACCGCTGGGACCCGAAGAACCAGCGCCCCGAGCTCTGGCACATCTACAACGCCCGCAAGCACAAGGGCGAGTCGATCCGCGTGTTCCCGATGTCGAACTGGACCGAGCTCGACATCTGGCAGTACATCTACC
>Ga0105090_10001642_pt1 | contig 12186 bp, 12 predicted proteins | sample PPLLak3March2015_FD_79110 | JGI IMG/M metagenome (GOLD analysis project Ga0105090, IMG submission 79110) | Freshwater sediment microbial communities from Prairie Pothole Lake near Jamestown, North Dakota, USA - PPLs Lake P7 Core (1) Depth... | ecosystem: Environmental > Aquatic > Freshwater >... | reverse complement strand
GCGGTGGGACAGGCTCCAACACCCTGGTGACCGGCGGTGGGACAGGCTCCAACACCCTGGTGACCGGCGGTGGGACAGGCTCCAACACCCTGGTGACCGGCGGTGGGACTGGCTCCAACACCCTGGTGACTGGTGGTGGGACAGGCTCCGACACACTAGTGACTGGTGGTGGGACAGGCTCGACCATTTTGGTAACCGGTGGCGGAACCGGAACTGAAGCAATCGCCATCACTCTGCCCGCCGGTACTGGCATGAGCATGGAGGTAAGCCTCGGTTGCGGTTCTGCCTCAGTCTCTGTTATTGACACTAACTTCACGCCTATAGTGGAGTTCAGCAATGTGTCGGTGATCGGCGACACAGGGTTATGCGGTGGAGCTGGCTTCGGAAATGACTTCAGGGCAAACCCAGGAGTTGATTTTCGCACTGACTCTTAGTACTGGACGCTGAAAGGCTGATATTCCAACGAGTACAGTTGGCCCCTGCGCGAAAGCGCGGGGGCCCTTTTATTCTAGGGTTTCTGGATTCTGGGTTCTCTTGACTAAACAGTACCAAATCTTCACGTCTACACGTCATTGCGGGTGTCTGACGCCTATCCCGGCGGCCACCCCATTTGCCGACCGCCAAGCAAGTGCAGGTGTATGTGGTATACAGCCTGCCCACCCGCATTATTACAGTTCATGACTACCCGGTAACCGTCGTCCGAAATGCCCTCGCGGGCAGCGAGTTCGGCTGCTGCCAGGAACAGTTTTCCGATCAATTCGGTGTGCCCGGGCTCAATGTCGTTGATGGTCCGAATATGCTCTTTTGGGATGATCAAAACGTGCGTAGGTGCTTGCGGGTTGATGTCCCTGAAGGCCAGGACATGCTCAGTTTCGTAAACGATGTCCGCCGGGATTTCCCGGTTAATGATCTTGAGAAACAAGTCGTCTGACATTTTGAAAATCCTCGGAGCGCAGGTCGATTGCAAATATCGAATGAGGGGTTACCGTTGCGCAAGAATCGGGTGGCGCAGGCCGTCAGTGTATCTAAAATAGGCTCATGCAGACCAATCGTCATTATGAACTGATCGCGCGGGCCATTCGCTGGGTAGCCGAGCATCAACCGGAACAGCCGGACCTGGCTTTGCTGGCCTCGGAGCTGAATGTGAGCCCGCACCACTTGCAGCGTACCTTTCAGGCTTGGGCGGGTGTCAGCCCGAAACAGTTCCTCAAGTCGCTGACTCGCGACGCCGCAATGCACCGCCTCGTGGCCGGCAGCAGTGTCCTGGAAACTTCGATTTCGGTCGGCTTGTCCGGTCCGGGCAGACTGCACGATCTGTTGATAACGACTGAAGCTCTGACGCCCGGCGAAGTCAGGAGCCGCGGGAAAGGTGTCAATCTGAGCTTTGGATTTGGCGATACACCATTTGGCCAGGCACTGGTTTCGTGGACCGCTCGTGGCTTGAACTTTCTGGGCTTCTGCGAGGAACTGGGCGCCGGGCGCGTGCTTGGAGAATTGCGCGAGGTATGGGCCCAGGCAGACCTCGTCGAGCGGCCCCTCGAGGCACGGGACTGGCTGCGTCGGGTATTTGCCGGTAGCCAGGATCAACCGCTGCAGCTGTGGCTGCGGGGCAGCCCATTTCAGCTCAAGGTGTGGGAGGCACTGATGACAATTCCCGACGGTGCGAGCGTCACCTACGCGGGTCTTGCCCGCAAGATCGGACAGCCAACTGCGGCAAGAGCAGTCGGCTCGGCGGTAGGGGCCAACCCCCTGGCCTGGATCATTCCCTGCCATCGGGTGATTCGGCAACAGGGAGAGCCTGGCGGCTACCGCTGGGGCGCCATCACCAAACGCGCCGTGATCGGGTACGAGTCGACGCGCCGGCTAACCACCGATCTCCGCATGCGGCAGGGGCAAATCCTGGTAAACGCCTGAAGGCTCCCGCCTGCCCGAGAGCAGCGCGACGATGTCGGCTGCAGCTGCTTCCGGTTCGGGCAGACTGTTGGGGTTTTCCGCAAGGTAGGCGCTGGACCTCAGCGGCGAGCGCATCGGACCCGGGTTGATGCCCAGCACCTGTATGCCCGACCCCTGACATTCGGCCGCCAATTGGCCCACCAGTGCGCGCAGCGCATGCTTGCTGACACCATAGGGTCCCCACAGCGGGCCACCGACTTTGCGCAGGTCTTCGAGCAGGAAATAGAGCCGGCCGACCCCGGACATCCTGAGCGCCGGTAGGCACAGGGCGGTGAGCAGCCAAGCCGCGTTGAGGTTCACTTGCAGGTGCAGCAGCCACTCCTCTGGCGCAACGTGCTCCAGCGGCGTCAGGCCATGAAACCGGGCAGCGCAATGCACCAGTGCGTCTAATCCCCCGAACTGACGTTCGATGGCTTCCAGCATGTTCTGGAACTCGTGCGGGCCGGCTACGGACAGGTCAAGCGGATGCAGCACCGGTGCGGGCAGTCCCTCCTCCGCGGCGCGATCGAATACACGCTCAAGCCCGCGACGGTCGCTGTCGAGCAGAACCGTCCGATAACCTTGGCGGGCGCAGGCGAGCGCCAGAGCCGAACCCAGGCTGCCGGCAGCCCCTGTCACCAACACTGTTTTTCTGCCCACGTTCGCGCTCCTTGCCGGGACCTCAGCGCCGCTGCGGCAGTTTAACGGTTTTGCAGGGGGGATAGAATTGGGCGACGCAATGCTTCAGGCGTACAATCGCCCGGCAAGTGGAAGCAGGAGAAGGGGTCGAGCCATGCCCATTTACGAGTACCGGCCGAGCGGCAAGCGCCACTGCGACTTTTGCGGCAACGGCTTCGAAGTCATGCAGAAGATCAATGACGCGCGGTTGGAAAATTGTCCACGGTGCGAAGCCCCGGTGACGCGGCAGATTTCTGCCGCCACGATCACCAGGGGAGGCCCCTCGCTGGATCCCGCCAATATCGCAAAGCATGGCTTTACCCAGTACAAGCGTTCGGGTCAGGGGGTTTACGAAAAGACCGCCGGCAAAGGCCCCGACGTCCTCAAGGACGACTGACCAGGCGCGCCGCCTTCCACGCCTGGAACAGCTCTGCCGCTCCTGCACGCCTGAAGGCAGCGGGGTACTGTGCCGGACGGCTACCCCGCAACCGCCGCAAAATGCAGGCCTGCAAATGGCTGAAGACCACGAAATGACGCATCGGCGCCAGGATGTTCGGCGCAAGCCCGTGCTGGGCTCCAGGCATCCCGGCCCAGTCGTGGGAGCAGCCCAGAATATCTCCGAATAACGCTCGCACCGAAGGGGCGTCCGCGCGCTCTGCGACGTCGGTCCGGCTGACGCCATGCCGGGCCAGCAGGTTGAGCGGCAGCCACCAGAAGCGCCCTGCCCGACCGGGCCCGACGCTTTCGCGAATCAGTTGGGCGAGACCATTGCTCGCGCAGGCAGTGGGCGCCTGCCGTTCGACCGAGTCCAGTCCGGCACACAGCCCGAGCTCGAGGTCATAGAGCGGTTCCGCCATGAACCGGCAGAGACGCCCGAGACCGTCCAGGTCTGTCGGCGCGACGGCAACGAGCCTCGCTTCCGCCGTGTCGAACAACCGTGCCAACGCGCCCTGATCGAGCGCCGTGCAGTCCTTGGCGCGGTTGAGTTCCCTGAGGATGGGGTGAGCACTTCGTTCGATGTTCCCCGGCTGGCACTCGAACCGCCACCAGTCCAGTGTGCGGCGGGCCACATCGAGGTCCGACCACTGCGAACACAACTGTTCCAAAACCGCAAAAAGTGCGTACAGCGGCAGCAGCCGCTCGGCCTGCCCGGCCGGTGCGAAAACGCGGGAGATTCGGAACAACGGATTTGTGGTTTGTACCTGCTCCCAGCAGAACAGTCGCTCATTGGTTTCGACGGTGTTCGGCATGGTTCCTTTCGATCAGCTCTACCAGATCCGCGGGATGGTGAATGGGGTAGCTCTCGCGGACGATGTCGCCCTTGAGCTCTTGCGAACCATAGCCGTAGTACACGGCTGCCGTTTGCGTGCCCGCCGCCTTCCCGGCCTGAATGTCCCGCAGGTCGTCACCAACCATCAGCGTTTCGGCCGGCGCCACGTTGACGATGCCGCATGCCAGGCTGACCGGCGCAGGGTGCGGCTTGCTTTCGTTCAGTGTGTCGCCACAGACCACACAGGCTGCCGACTCCGCAAGATCAGCAGCCTCGATGATGGGGCGCGTCAACGACTCGGTCTTGTTGGTCACGATGCCCCAGGGGATGCCGGTCCTACCGAGGTAGTCGAGGAGGTCGGGCACGCCGTCGAATAACGATGAATGCCTGTAACTGTTCAACGCGTAGTGTTCCAGGAAGCGCTGACGCCAGCCTTCGAAAGTCGCCGCATCGGCCTCGGGCATACCCGCCCTGAGCAGGCCAACCGCTCCCTTCGACGCGAATCGCTTCATGTCGGACAGGCGCAGCGGTGGCAGGCTTTCGTGGTGCCGGACCCAGTTCAACGAGTTGATCAGGTCGGGCGCGGAATCCAGCAGAGTGCCGTCCAGGTCGAACAGCAAGGCACGGATGCGGCTCATGGGGAAGGCTTTACCGAGTGCACCAGATAGTTGACTTGCACGTTTCCCCCCAACATTACGCTGCGCGTGACCGGGTTATAGTGCAGCCCGGCGATGTCCTGCAGCTGCAGCCCGGCCGCCCGGATCCATGCGCTGAGTTCCGATGGGCGGATAAACCGGTCATAACGATGCGTGCCGCGGGGCAGCAGGCGAGCGATGTGCTCGGCGCCCACGATGCCCAGCAAGAAGGCCAGCGGAGTGCGGTTCAAGGTCGAGAAGAACGCGTGCCCGCCTGGTTTCAGCAGGTCGCAGACACCCCGGACAATCGAGGCCGGATCCGGCACGTGCTCGAGCATTTCCATGCAGGTCACGATGTCGAATGCGCCTGGCGATTCCCGCGCCAGATCCTCGACCGTCACTTCGCGGTAATCGACCTGCAGCCCGGACTCGTGCAGATGCAGTTTCGCGATCGCCAGCGTGCGCGGCGCCACGTCGATGCCGGTCACCCGCCCGCCGTTGCGTGCGAGCGCCTCGGCAAGGATGCCTCCGCCACAGCCGACGTCCACGACCGACGCGCCGTCTATCGCGACCCGTTCCGCGATGAACTTCACGCGCGCCGGGTTGAGGTCGTGCAGGGGGCGAAACGGCCCCTCGGGATCCCACCAGCCCGAAGCCACGGCGTCGAACTTGTCCTGCTCCGTGGGATCGACGTTTTGCCCCGCGCGAATACTCAAGATGCCGACTCCTGTCGCTGCGCATGTAGGCGCCGATTCTCCAGACCGGCGAGTTTGACCTGCCACGATCGGGCGCGATCGAGCACGTCATCGATATCAATGGTGGTCAGGCGGCCCGCGTCAAGCACCCGCCCCCCGGCCACCCAAACGTCGCTGATCTGGCGGGACGAAGCCGCGTAGACCAGTTGCGACATGACGTGGTGCAGCGGCTGGGTTTCCGGAGCGCTGAGATCGAGCGCGCAAAAATCGGCCTGCTTGCCGGCTTCGATGCTGCCGATGCGATCGCCGAGTCCCAGCAGGCGGGCGCCGTTGAGGGTCAGCATCTCGATGATTTCGCAGGCACTGCCGGCCCGCGCATCGCCGGACACGCCCTTTGCCAGCAGGGCTGCCGTCTGGGCCTCCGCGAGGAGGTCGAGGTCATTGTTGCTGGCGGCGCCATCCGTACCCAATGCGACATTCACGCCGGCTTGCTGCAGGCTGGTCACGGGACAGAATCCGCTGGCCAGTTTCAGGTTCGACTGCGGACAGTGCACGACCTGCACGCCGGCCCTGGCCACCTTGTCGATGTCCTCTTCCGACAGCTGGGCCATATGCACCGCCTGCAGCCTGGAATTGAGCAGGCCCAGCTGTTCCAATCGTCCCAGCGGATGGCGGTCGTGCTGCTGGAATGATTGCTTGATTTCCCACTCGGTTTCCAGCAGGTGCATGTGCACGGCTATGTCGAGGTCCGAGGATAGCCCGGCAATGCGGCTGAGCGTCGCATTCGAGACCGTGTAGGGCGCGTGCGGAGAAAATGCGAAGCTGATCAGCGGTTCGTCGCCGTATTGTTGGCGAAGCCGCATTCCCTTCTCGATGTACTCTCCGGCATCGCGCGCCCACGCGGTTTCGATCTCGATCACGGTAATGCCGATACTGGCCCGCATCCCGGCGGCCACACAGGCCTCGATCGTCGCGTCGGGAAAGAAGTACATGTCGTTGAAACAGGTCGTGCCGCTGCGGAACATTTCGGCGATCGCCAGCATGCTGCCGTCGCGCACGAACTCCGGACCAACGAATTCGCGCTCGGCGGGCCAGATATGCTCCTTCAGCCAGACATGGAGATCCAGGTCGTCCGCGTAGCCGCGCAACAGGGTCATGGGGGAATGCGTGTGGCAATTGACCAGCCCTGGCAGCAACGCATGATCGGGCAGCTCAACTGCGGCGGCCAGAGGCCAGTCCCGCTCGGCCTGCGAACGCGGCTTCACGCCCAGGATCAGGCCATCACGTATGGCGACTGAATGATCGTCGAACACGATTCCGGCGGGGCGCACGGGTACGATGTACCGGGCATGAATCAGCGTGGTCCGCTCTCCGCGGTCCGCGTGCGTGACCTGCCAGTGGTCCATCGGCGAAGAGCTTATTCCTTGACGCGCGACACGTAGGTGCCGGTGCGCGTATCCACGCGGATGAGTTCGTTCACATCGACGAACAAGGGCACACGCACGACGGCGCCGGTTTCCAGCTTTGCGGGTTTGCCGCCGCCGCCGGAAGTGTCCCCCCTCAGCCCAGGGTCCGTTTCGACGATCCGCAACTCGGTGAAATTCGGTGGGGAGACATTCAACGGCTCACCGTTGTAAAGCGTCATCTGGCACATGTCCTCTTCCTTGAGCCACAGGGCGGTATCTCCCATGGCCTCCTTGGAAACCGCATGCTGTTCGAACGTCTGCGGGTGCATGAAATGCCAGAATTCGCCATCGTTGTAGAGGTACTGGACATCGAGGTCGAACACGTCGGCCGCTTCGGCCGTTTCACCGGACCGAAAGGTGCGTTCGATCACGCGCCCGGTCTTGAGGTTGCGGATGCGAACGCGGTTGAAAGCCTGGCCCTTGCCCGGCTTGACGAATTCGTTTTCAAGGATGGTGAACGGTTCCCCGTCGAGCATGATCTTCATGCCACCCCTGAACTCGCTGGTGCTGTAAACTGCCATCACGGCCTCCGGAATGCACTACCAAAGGAGCCGCCGGCCACGTCACTTCGGCGGCGGCAGCCTGGATTCTGAATGCGAATGATAGCGCGATCATCCGCCCGAAACCATGCGCCGCTGCGGGTGCTGTCAATTCACGGGAAGTTGCGCGATAATTGCGGCGAGGATGGACCCTCGCTTATCTTGGAATCGTGGTGCGAAATTATCGGTAATTTATTGATTCAAGATAGATAAATGTGGTAAAACCGATTACCAGGTAAGGGGCACGGAGGCCTATTACGCATGCACAGCGTCAGTCTGCTCGTTACGGATCGCTCCCCAGAATCCGCTGAGCGCATCAATTCTCTGCTCCGAAATTCCGGAATTAAGATTCATGTGATCCACGCGCGCGCCAGCAGCGACGTGAAGCGGTCCCTGGACCATGATTCCCCGGTGCTCATCCTGTATGCCGACGCCGACGAGAGTGACGCTCCGCTCGAGGAGGTCAGCGAACTCGCCGGCGCCTTCAACGTTCCGCTTGCGCTCTACAGCCGCCTGAACGAGCCGGAGAAGCTGGCCGCGGCGCTCAGCAGGACGGCCTGCTTCGTGATCAACGCGGACCGGGAAGACCTGCTCACGGACTCGGTCAGCCGCTTGATCCGGAATTGCGAAAACGACCGCAATAACGAAGCACGGCAACAGCGCCTGGAAGAACTGGAGCATCGTTATGATTTGCTGCTCGACAGCTCCCGCGACGCCTTCGCCTACATCCACGAAGGCCTGCACGTCTACGCCAATCGCGCATACCTGGAGGCGCTGCGGGTAAGCGACGAATCGGATATCGCGGGTCTCTCCCTGCTCGACATGGTAGACGCCGGCGAGACCAACCTGAAGACCCTGCTGAAAGGGTTCGCCAAGGGCTCCTTCCCCGCCAACGCTTTGCCCGTCACGGTAACGCGACCGGACGGGTCGAATTTCGAGGCCAACCTGGTCTTTTCGCCGGCCCGGTATGACGGCGAGGACTGCACCCAGATGATGATGCAGCGCAGAGACGCCGCGAACGAGCTGGCTGCCGAGATCGAGCGGCTGCGCTGCACCGATCCGCTGACCCAGCTCCACAACCGCAAGGCCTTCGTCGACGAGCTGGAGGTCTGGGTCACCGGGGGCCGCGGCGAAGGCACCGCGGCCGTGCTCTATATCGAACCGGACAGCTTCGACGAGTTGCAGGACGGGTTCAGCGTGGATGTCATCGACGCCATCATCGCGGGTCTCGCTGGCGTCATTCGCGGTTGCCTGTCCGAGGGCGACATCCCGGCACGCATCAACGAGCGCGGCTTCGCCGTGCTGGCGCATCGCTCCACGGCGGCCGAACTCGAGTCCCTGGCGCAGAAGATTCGCGCCGCGTATCGCGGCCACCTGGTCGAAGTGGGCGACCATTCGCTGACGGTATCCTGCAGCATCGGCTTGAGCAACGTGGGCCGCCTCGTGGTGAACTCGGTGGAAATCATCGCTCGCGCCCGCAAAGCGCAAGCGGAGGCCGCGACGAGCGGCGACCAGGTGGTGGTGTTCCGACCGCAGCTGACCGCGGTTGCTTCGGTCAATGGCGAACAGCAGTGGCTGGAGCGTGTCAAGTACGCGCTTTCCAACCATGACTTTTACACGGTGCAGCAGTCCATCATCGACCTCGACGGCGAGGGCGTGCAATTGGTGGAAAACATCACCTACATGCGGGGTGAAAGCGGAGACCATGGACCCGCGGACTTCCAGGACGTGGCCGACCGCAGCGACCTGGCCGGCACCATCGACCGGCAGATCATTCCCGGCCTTTTGAAAACCCTCGTCGAGAACGACGAGCGCCACATCATCAATGTCAGCAGCAACTCGATTATCGACTATGCCTTCCCGGGCTGGTTCGCGGAGCAGCTCAAGTCCGCCTGCGTAGACGGCAATCGGGTAATCCTGCAGATCACCGCGCAGTCGGCCCTCGGCAACCTGCGTCCGGCGCAACGACTGGCCAAGGAGCTCGGCCTGCTGGGCTGCCGCCTCGCCGTCAGTATGTTCGACTCCGAACGGCGCACCTGCCAGCTGCTGGAACACCTCGACGTCGCTTACGTCAAGCTGCACCCGGCGCTGACCGAGGAACTGACCGCCAACGCAAAGCACCAGGAGGCCGTCCGCAGGATCGTCGAAACAGCCGACGCACACGGTGTCGCGGTGATTGCGGACGAGGTCACGAATACGTCCAGCCTGGCCGTGCTCTGGCAGTGCGGCGTCAAGCTGATCGCCGGTGCCTTCCTCAGGGAAACCACCCAGGTTCTGGCACAGTAATCGCGGGAGCGTTAAGCTCCCGCGATGCTTCGGGACCACCCACAAACCGCAACGGTCGGCCGGTTCGCGCCCTCCCCGACGGGGGATCTGCACTTTGGTTCATTGATCGCCGCCGTAGCCAGCTACGCGCAGGCCAGGGTTTCCGGTGGGCAATGGCTGCTGCGCATCGAAGACATCGATCCGCCGCGCGAGGTCCCCGGCAGTGCCGCGCGCATCGTCGCCGACTTGCAGCAGTTCGGCATGCATTCCGATAGCCCCGTGCTCTATCAAAGCACGCGGACGGCCGCCTACCGGGACGCTTTGCAGGAGTTGCTCGACCGCGGTCTGGCCTTCTGGTGCGGTTGCAGTCGATCGGATCTGCCGCAATCGGGTGTTTATCCCGGCACCTGCCGCAAAGGGCTGCCCGGCGGCAAGCGCCGTCGCGTCGTGCGCCTGAGAGTCGATCCGGAGCCTGTGCGGTTCACGGACCAGGTGCAAGGGGAAGTCACGACAAGCCTGCCGCAGACGGTCGGTGATTTCGTCATCTGGCGAGCCGATGGGTTGCCCGCCTATCAGCTGGCAGTCGTGGTCGACGACGCCTTTCAGCACATCACCGAGGTCGTGCGAGGCGCCGACCTGCTTGCGTCCACGGCACGGCAGATCCAACTGCAGCGCGACCTCGGACTGCCCACACCCCGCTATGCGCATCACCCCGTCGCCGTCGGCACGGACGGCCACAAGCTGAGCAAGAGAACGAGTTCGGACCCGGTCCGCGCCATGTCACCGGCGAACTCGCTGCAAGCAGCGCTGCGGTTCCTCGGCCAACCCTGCCCGACCGGAGCCGGGCTCGACCTCGACGGGATCTGGCGCTGGGCGCTCGACAACTGGAGCCTGCCGCGCGTGCCGCGCCAATTCGAGATTCCGTTGCGCATGGGGCTATAATGCGTGCCAGCCCAGTGAGTGATGCAATGAACCCCAACTACCTCGATTTCGAGCAGCCGATTGCCGAGTTGCAGGCAAAAATCGACGAGCTGAGGAATGTCGGCTCGGACAACGCCATCAACCTGGATGAAGAGATCCAGCGCCTGCAAGCCAAGATGCGCCAGGAAATCAAAACCATTTTCAAGAACCTGACGCCGTGGCAGATTTCGCAGCTCAGCCGCCACCCCTTGCGGCCCTACACGCTCGACTATATTGAAAAGATCTTCGACGAATTTCATGAACTGCACGGCGACCGGGCGTTCGCCGACGACCACGCCATCGTCGGCGGACTGGCCAGGTTTCGTGGCCGGGCCCTGGTCTTCATCGGCCAGCAAAAGGGTCGGGATACCAAGGCCAAGATCTTCCGGAACTTTGGCATGCCGCGACCGGAAGGCTACCGCAAGGCCCTCCGCTTGATGAACATGGCCGCCCGTTTCCGCCTGCCGCTGGTGACCTTCATCGACACGCCCGGCGCCTACCCGGGCGTGGGCGCAGAAGAGCGCGGGCAATCCGAGGCGATCGCCCGCAATCTGCAAGTGCTGTCGCGCCTGCCCACCCCGATCATCTGCACCATCATCGGGGAAGGCGGCTCCGGCGGCGCCCTGGCCATCGGAGTCGGCGACCGCGTCAATATGCTCGAGTACAGCACCTATTCCGTGATTTCCCCGGAGGGCTGTGCCTCGATCCTGTGGAAGGACGCGGCCAACGCCGAGGAAGCCGCGACACAACTGGGCATTACGTCCGAAAGCCTGAAGCGGCTCGGCCTGGTCGACGAGGTAATCGAGGAGCCGCTCGGCGGCGCCCACAAGGAGCCCGAGCTGGTCGCCCGACGCATTGCGGATTGCATCGAGAAACAACTGGAAGAGCTCACCGCGCTCACCACGGACCAGTTGCTCGACCAGCGCTACCGTCGACTGCTCGCATACGGCGAGTTCCAGGATTAGGCTGCGGGAGAACAGGTGAGCGGCCGGGAAGCCAGGCAGCCAGATGCCGCCCACGCGCCTCCGCCGGGCGAGTCGTTCTTCAGCGAAGGGCGACTGCTGGCCAGCCTCGGGCGGCTGCCGGTCCCGCGCAAATACTGGGTCGGTTTCAGCGGCGGCGCGGATTCCACCGCTTTGCTGCAGGCCATGAACGAGAGCCGTTTGCGCTTGCCGGCCGCGATGCATGCCTTGCACTTCAACCATGGACTGCAGGCCGACGCGAATCGGTGGCAGGAACATTGCCGCGCATTCTGCGAAGCACGCGGAATCCCGTTCCGGTCGGAGCGGCTGGAAGTCGACCGTAACACGCGCACCGGCCGGGAAGAGGCGGCGCGCGCCAGCCGGTATCGGGCCGTCGCGCGGATCCTCGACGAGGGCGAAATGTACCTGACCGCGCATCATGCCGAGGACCTTGCCGAGACCCTGTTCCTGAACCTGATGCGCGGCAGCGGCATCGAGGGACTTGCCGGCATCCCGGTGCTGCGGACCCTCGCGCGCGGCTGGGTGGCGCGACCCTTGCTGGAGATGCACCGCAGCGAGCTGGTCGCCTACCTCGAGGCGCGCGGAATCAGCTGGCTGACCGACCCGTCAAACAGCGATACGAGCTTCGACCGCAACTACCTCCGGCAGGAGCTGTTTCCCCAACTGGAACGGCGGTGGCCCGGTTTGGTCCGCCGCCTGTCGCGCACGGCCCGCAATGCCCGAGTTTCGGCGGACGCCATGGCCCGGTTCATCGAAAGCCAGT
>Ga0105090_10001639_pt1 | contig 12199 bp, 10 predicted proteins | sample PPLLak3March2015_FD_79110 | JGI IMG/M metagenome (GOLD analysis project Ga0105090, IMG submission 79110) | Freshwater sediment microbial communities from Prairie Pothole Lake near Jamestown, North Dakota, USA - PPLs Lake P7 Core (1) Depth... | ecosystem: Environmental > Aquatic > Freshwater >... | reverse complement strand
GGCCGGGCCGGAGAGGATCGCGTCCTTGCCCTGGAAGTGGTGCGCCTCGGTCAGCCCGCCACTGCTTTGCATGAAGAACAGCCGCACGCCCGGCATGCTCTCGCCGACCTGCTCGACATAGCGCCGCAGGATCGGCGACAGGTAGGCGTCGACCACCGTGGTGTCGCCGCGCGACACGAACTTCATCAGCGGGCTCACGGCGTGCGACACGCTCACCTGCGTGAAGCCGATGTCGCGCGCCAACGCAGCCGCCGTGGCCTCGTGCGCGCCGTGGCGCCAGCCGTGCATGAAGACGATGGCGCAGGCGCGCAGGCCGCTGTCGTGCGCGGCCTGCAGTTCGCGCTTCAGCGCGGCCGCATCAAGCGGCTGGATCAGCTCGCCATGCGCGCCGATGCGCTCGTCGGCTTCGACCACGCGCTCGTACAGCATCTCGGGCAGCACGATGTGGCGGTCGAACAGCCGTGGCCGCGCCTGGTAGGCGATGCGCAGCGCGTCGCGAAAACCCCGCGTGGTGACCAGCAGCGTGCGCTCGCCCTTGCGTTCGAGCAGCGCGTTGGTGGCCACGGTGGTGCCCATCTTCACGCAGTCCACCTGCGCCGGCGTGATCGGTTCGCCGGCACGCAGGCCGAGCAGCCGGCGCATGCCCTCGACCGCGGCATCGGCGTACTGCTGCGGGTTCTCGCTCAGCAGTTTCAGCGTGTGCAGCCCACCGCCCGGCGCGCGGCCGACGATATCGGTGAAGGTGCCGCCGCGGTCGATCCAGAACTGCCAGCGCATCGGGGCTACGGGGGTCATTCAGGGGTCCTCGCTCGGGGGTGCCGCGTCTTCGCAGGGTCGAAGTATCGCGGCAGCGTCGGCACATGCCGATTTGGCCCAGAATGGGCCCTCCCCAGCCAAGACGCCGCCTCATGAACGCACCGCTGCCCCTGCCCGCCCTGGACGAGATCCGCGCCCACGAAGCCGAGATGGTGGAGATCCGCCAGCGCATCCACCAGAACCCCGAACTCGCCTACGAGGAGAACGCCACCGCCGACCTGGTGGCCGAGCGGCTGCAACGCTGGGGCTACGAGGTGCACCGCGGACTGGGCAAGACCGGCGTGGTCGGCACGCTCAAGGCCGGAACGTCGACGCGGCGCATCGGCCTGCGCGCCGACATGGACGCGCTGCCGATCGCCGAAACCAGCGGCAAGCCATGGGCCAGCAAGGTGTTCGGCAAGATGCACGCCTGCGGCCACGACGGCCACACCGCGATGCTGCTGTCCGCCGCACGCCACCTGGCCGCCACGCGCCACTTCGACGGCATCCTGCACCTGGTGTTCCAGCCGGCCGAAGAGGGCCTGGCCGGCGCGCGTGCCATGCTCGAGGACGGCTTCCTCGAGTTGTTCCCCTGCGAGGCGATGTTCGGCATGCACAACGCGCCGGGCAAGCCGGCGGGCAAGTTCATGGTGGTGCCGGGCTTTGCGATGGCCAGCGGCGACACCTGCCTGATCAAGGTGCGCGGCGTCGGCGGCCACGGCGCCATGCCGCATGCCGCGGTGGACACCATCGTGGCCGCGTCGAGCATCGTCATGTCGCTGCAGACCATCGTCGCGCGCAACGTCAACCCGCTGCACACCGGCATCGTCTCGGTGGGCGCCTTCCATTCGGGCGACGCGCCCAACGTGCTGCCCGGCGAGGCCGAACTGCGGCTGACCGTGCGCGCCTTCCGCCCCGAAGTGCGCGACCTGCTGGAGCGGCGCATCACCGAGATCGCCCAGGCCCAGGCCGCGGTGTACGGCGCCACGGCCGAGGTGAACTACATCCGCCGCTACCCGGTGCTGCACAACCACGCGGCCGAGACCGACTTCTGCAAGCAGGTGATCCGCGACTGGCTGGGCGAAGACGGGTTGGTGGCGAACCCCGAGCCGGTCAGCGCCAGCGAGGACTTCGCGTTCTTCCTGGAAAAGGTGCCGGGCTGCTACGTCAACATCGGCAATGGCGAAGGCAGCGAAGGCGGCTGCATGGTGTACAACCCGGGCTGCAACTTCAACGACCGCGTGCTGTCCACCGGCGCCAGCTACTGGTTAGAGCTGACCGAAGCCTGGCTGAAGCGGCCCTGAGTCCCGCTGCTGGCCTGCTTCGTGCAAGGCCGGCAAGGCACGCCAACAAGCCACCCAGGACAACATGAAGAAGGCGCCTTCGGTGAACCCGCTGCGCGAGCCCGAACAGGCCGGGCTGAGCTCGGTCTTCGCGGCCGATACGACTCTGCGCGCACGCGTTGTGGAGCTGAAATGGCGCTGGCCGATCACGCTGGCGCTGCTGAGCACGGTGCCGTCGTTCTACGTGGAGTTGCTGGACGAACGGCCGCCGCTGTTTGCGGTGCTGAGCTATCTGGTCGCCGCGACGACGATGGCCGGCGCGCTGCTGCACGTCGGGCTGCACAGCGGCAACCTGCGGGCCCACCTGCGCGCCAACGGCTTCGACCTGCTGCTGTGCGCCGGACTGTTGGTGGCTGCGATGCTGCCGCCCAGCGCGTCCTCCGCGGGCGCACTGTGGTTTCGCGTATTGGTTGGCTTCTTCACGATGTCGCGCATGTTCTGGGCCGCGCACTACGTGGTCACTCGCGGCGGCACGCTGTACCGGCTGATCGCCGCGCTGCTGGTTCTGGTGGTCTGCGGCCTGGGCTTCTGGTGGCTGGAGCCGACGACGCCGACCTTCGGCGATGCGCTGTGGCTGGCCTTTACCACCGCCGCCACGGTGGGCTATGGCGACCTGGCGCCGACGACGCCGGCCTCGCGGATCTTTGCCGTCGGCGTGGTCTTTCTGGGCGTGGGTGCGATCACGCTGGTGGCCGCAGGCATCGCCTCGGCCTGGATTGCCACCGAGGAGCGCACCATCGAACGCGAGATCCTGACCGACCTTCACAAGCAGATCGGCGCGCTGCGCGCGGAGCTGACGGCGCTGCGCGAAGCGCTGCCGACGGAACCGGTTATCAGAGCACCCGACAACAGCCGAGATCCGTAAGTACACGATCCTGGCCGCACACCCCCTTAGCACCCTGACCAAAGACCATGGTGCCGGTACTACTAGCGGCTGGACGGCTTGCGGCATTGCTGTCAGTCGCGATGATGGTTGCAACTGCAAAGTCCGGCGTGCCGAGTCGGCTGCGGTAGCGCGATGGCGTCACCCGCGTTCTCCGGCCCGCGCGGGAGTGAGAAACGGACGGCTGCTAGGCGCCGTATGCAGGCTTCCCAAGTCGTGGGGATCGCGGCCGGCGCAACTTCAAGCTGCCGCCGCCAACGACAGGCCCTGCTCCAATCGGGCACGGGCCTGCCGCCAACGCGGGCCGCTGCCGGGAAGCAGGCGGTCGATGGCCTGCGCCAGTTCCGCTGCCGGACGCTGGTCCTGCGGGCCCCAGGCGCGGCCTGCTTCGTCCAGCCGGCCCTGCAGCGTCAGCGCCGCCACGCGAATCGGCGGCCAGGCCAGGCCGGGGCTGCTGCCCTCGGCACGCTGCGACCAGTCGTGCGCCAGCTCAAGCCGGCCTGCGGCCAGATGGGCCATCGCCAGGCGGTGCTGCCAGTCGGCGCGAATCGGGTCGCGCGGGCTCAAGCGCAAGGCACGCTGCAGCGATTCGACGGCCGCGTCGAACTCGCCCTGCATCAACAACACTGCGCCCAGGCTGCCAAAGGCGGTGGGCCGCGGATGGCGCTCGCACCAGGCTTCAGCCTGCACGCGCATCGCCTGCTCCTGGCCGCGCAGGAACAGTGCGATGAACTTCGCTTGGTCCGTGTAGTGGCCGTCGCGGTCCAGCCGGTCGAGCTGGGACACCGCTTCGTCCACCTGCGCCTGCACCTGCGGCCGCGTGCCCGCCCAGCCCTGCGCATAGGCAATGGCGTGCATAAAGGCCAAGCCCGCCCAGGCCCGCGCGCAGTCGGCATCCAGCGCCACCGCCTGCTGCAGCAGCGGCAGCGCTTCCAGCACATGGCCACGGCGGCAGCCGCGGAACCACAGCGCAAAGGCGCGCATCGCCAAGTCCTCGGCGTCGCTGGGTGGCTGCAGCAGCGGGCCCTGGCGCCGCACCGCGGCGCGGTACAGCTCGGCCTGCAGCGCTCGCTCCACCTGAGTCGCGAACTCGCCCAACGCCAGCGGCAGGGCCCGGCGCTCGGCCACGAAGATGTCGGCCCAGCACTGCGCGCCGCTCTGCCCATCCACCAACGCCAGGTTCAGCCGATAGCGCTCGCCCTCCAGCCGCAGCGAGCCGCGCACCACATGGCGAACGCCGAGCTCGCGCGCCACCTGCCGCGGGTCGGCCACGCGGTCCTGGTAACTGACCATGGTGTCGCGCGCGATGACCAGGCTGCCGATGAGCCGCGAGACCTCGGTGATCAGCTCGCCATGCAGCGCATCGGCCAGCCAGCGCTCCTCGGCGGGCATGCCCTCGGGCTTTAGCGGCATCACGGCGATGGACAGCACCGGGGCCGCGGGCGGCGGGCTCGCCGCAGGCGTCACTTCGGCGCACAGCATGTAGCCGCGCCGCGCGACGTTGCTCACCAGGCGGTGGTGCGGGTCGCCCAGCACGCGGCGGATGTCGGCCACAGCCTGTGTCAGCGAGCCTTCGCCGACCACCACGCCGGGCCACACGGCCGCCATCAGCCGGTCCTTGGTGACGACGCGGCCGGCCTCGCGGCCCAGCGCCAGCAGCACGGCCAGCGCCTGCCGGCGCAGCGCAGCCAGTTCGCCATTGGGGCCGTGCAACTCGCCGGCCGCCAAGTCCAGGCGGAAGCCGCCCAGCGCCAGCACAATGGTCGCCTCTGATGCGGCGGGCAGCGGCGGGTCGATGGAGGCGGCGAGCGATTTCACTGAAATTTGAGTATTCCATGAGGACCCTGACCCGCGGCCCACCTAGGCTAACGGACCATCGCCACGGACCCACTGCGCACCGATGATCGACCCCGCCCCGACGCTTCGATGGATGGACCTCGGCGACACGCGGCTCGCCTACGTGGACGAGGGCCAGGGCGTGCCGGTGGTCTTCGTGCACGGCGGCGGCGGCGACTGGCGCACCTGCGAGCCGCTGCGCCCGCTGATCGCGGCGCATCACCGCTTCGTCGCCTACAGCCGGCGCTACCACCACCCCAATCCGCAGGACGACGGCGGCCGGCCCTATACCGTGCCCGCGCAGGCCGAGGACCTGATCGCCTTCGTCGAGCGGCTGGGCGCCGGGCCGGTGCATGCCGTGGGCGGCAGCTACGGCGGCCGGGTGATGCTGGAAGCGGCCGTGCAGCGGCCCGAGCTGTTTCGCACGGTGACCAGCAGCGAACCTTTCATCACCCCGCCGGTGGAGCCGCAGGCCCTGGCCGCCGCCCGCGCACTGGCCGAGGACCTGGGCCGCATCGCGCTGCCACTGCGCAAGGGCGACACGGTGGGCGCCACCGTGCAGCTGGTCATCGCCGTCACCGGCGACCCGGAGGGCTGGCAGCGCCTGGCGCCCGAGGCCCGCCAGCGCTTCCTGGACAACCAGGACTCGTGGTTGCCGCTGGCCCGGGCCGGCACGCTGCCCGACACCTCGGTCGAGGCGCTGCGCCGCCTGCCGATGCCGGTGCTGGTGATGGAGGGCGAGCAGACGGTGGCGGGCTTCCGCGTCACCAACGACCGCCTGATGCAATGCCTGCCACCGACGGCGAGACGCGTGGTGGTGCCCGGCGCGCCGCACATGTGGTACCCGGCCAACCCCGCGGCGGGCGCGCGGGCGATCCTCGATTTCATCGGCCAGGAGTCATCGACATGACGGGTTTGCGCATCTATCTGGCGGCGGTGCTGCTGGCGCTGGGCGGCTACACGCTGGTGGTGGGCAGCCGCCACGGCTGGGACCTGCTGCCAGTCTTCTTCGGTGACATCGCAGCGCTGACCTGGAACGGCCAGTTCAACATGGATTTCCTCGGCTTCCTGCTGCTGTCGGGCCTGTGGGTGGCCTGGCGCCACCATTTCAGCGCCGCGGGCCTGGGGCTGGGCCTGGTGGCGGTGTTCGGCGGCATGCTGTTCCTGGCCGTCTATCTGCTGGTGGCCGGCCTGCCGGCCCGCGGCGACCTGCGCGTGCTGCTGCTGGGCGCGCAGCGTGCCGCGGCGGGGGAATCGCGATGAACACGCCGCGTTGCCTGCTGCTGGCCTTCGGCTTCTGGGTGGCCGGCGTGCTGCTGGTCCGCTTCACGCCGTGGGTGTGGGTGGACGTGGGCCTGTGGTCGCTGCTGGCCTTCGCCGCGGCGCTACCGATGGCCTGGCTGACGATCTGGCTGTCGGCGCGGCTGGGTGCCTTCGTGCCCGAGCAGCAGCCGCGCGCCATCGCCTTCATGTGCTGGGCCGCCCTGCTGATGGACGGCGTGGCGCTGATGTGGGCGCCCGGGCTGTACGGCCAGCCGCCGGAAGTGCTGCACCGCGCCGCGGCCTTCCTGCTGTGGACCTTCGGGCTGACGCTGGCGCTGGGAGGCCGCGCACGCCAGTAAACCCCGGCGGCGACCCGCGCTCCGCCGCTACTGTCGGGTCATGCGTGCGTTCAGCAACGTCACCACGTCCAGCACCAGCAACCCGGTGGCCGCACGCAGTGCCGGCGCATAGGGCGGCAGGTTGGTGCATTCCAGCACCAGTGTGTCCAGGCCTGGTGCGCGCGTCAGCAATCGCCGCGCCGCGGCCAGCACCTGCATTTGTGCATCGGCCTCGTCCAGTGCGGCCAGGTCCTGCAGCAAGGTGCGGTGCAGCGCCGATCCCGGCGTGATGCCCTCCACTGGCGTCGCCGGGTCGGCGCCAACGCCCTCGAAGTGCGCCGCGCCCAGCGATGCCGCCTCGATGGTGATGACGCCGCAGCGCCGGCCTCGCGTCTGCTGTTCGGCCAGCTGCAGCAGCGCCGAGCTCCATACCGGCACGGGCAGCGCGGCCTGCAGTTCGCGCTGCCAGCGCGCCAGGAAACCGCAGCTGGTGGCGATGGCCGTGCAGCCCTCGGCCACCAGTTGGCGCGCGGCATCGACAAAGGGCTGCAGCAGCGCCGGATCGCCGGCGCGCACCACGCGCTCGGCCGTGGCACCGCGCACCACATGGCGGCGCGCCGCGAAGGCAAAGGTATGCGGATGCCCGATGTCGCCCAGCGGGCGGGTAAAGCGGGTCTGCAGCATCAGGATGCCGAGCGTGGACATGGCATGGGCGGGCGTTGCGGGTAGGCCCTGGGCCGCAGGCGCCCGGGCATGGCCTATGCTAGCTGTCCCTCATCGCCCCCTCCATGGAGCCCGCATGAAGCTATTCCGCCCGATCCTCCTGGCTGCCGCCGCGTCCTCGCTGGCGCTGTCGGCCCAGGCCCAGACCAAGTGGGACCTGCCTGCCGCCTACCCGGCCACCAACTTCCACAGCGTGAACCTGCAGCAGTTCGCCGACGACGTGGACAAGGCCACCGGCGGCAAGCTGAAGATCACCGTGCACCCCAATGCGTCGCTGTTCAAGGCTCCGGAGATCAAGCGCGCGGTACAGGGCGGGCAGGCACAGATCGGCGAGATCCTGCTCGTCAATTTCCAGAACGAATGGCCGATCTTCGGCGCCGACGGCCTGCCCTTCCTGGCCGACAGCTACGACGAGGCGATGAAGCTGTGGGCCGTGCAGAAGCCGATGATGGACAAGAAGCTGGCCGAGCAGGGCCTGATGGCGCTGTACGCGGTGCCCTGGCCGCCGCAAGGCATCTACGTGAAGAAGCCGATCAATTCGGCCGCCGACCTGAAGGGCGTGAAGTGGCGCGCCTACAGCCCGGCCACCGCGCGCATCGCCGAGCTGGTGGGCGCGCAGCCAGTCACCGTGCAGGCCGCCGAACTGAGCCAGGCCATGGCCACCGGCGTGGTGGAAAGTTACATGTCCAGCGGCTCCACCGGCTTCGACACCAAGACCTACGAGCACATCAAGTACTGGTACGACACGCAGGCCTGGCTGCCGAAGAACGCGGTCATCGTCAACAAGGCGGCCTTCGATGCGCTGGATGCGCCGACCAAGCAGGCGTTGCTGAAGGCCGGGGCCGACGCCGAAATCCGCGGCCTGGCGGCCAGCAAGAAGGCCAACACCGACAGCCTGGACAAGCTCAAGGCCAATGGCATGAACATCCTGCCGCCGTCCCCGCAGCTGAAGACCGACATGCAGAAGGTCGGCCAGACGATGCTCGGTGAGTGGCTGGACAAGGCCGGGGCCGAGGGCAAGCAACTGGTCGACGCGTTCCGCAAGTAGGGCGCACGCGGTGCGCCGGCTGCTCGACGCGCTGTACGACGGGGCCGCCTGGCTGGCGGCCCTTTTCATGGTCGGCCTGCTGGTGATGGTGCTGCTGGCCATCGGCAGCCGGCTGCTGCACTTCCATGTGCCCGGCACCGATGCCTATGCCGGCTACCTGATGGCGGCCAGCGGCTTCCTCGCGCTGGCCCATACGCTCAAGCGTGGCGAACACATCCGCGTGACGCTGCTGCTGACGCGGCTGCACGGCAGCGCTCGCCGCGGCCTGGAGATCTGGGCACTGAGCGCAGCCACCGCGCTGGCGGCGCTGTTCGCCTTCTACAGCGTGCGCCTGGCCTGGCAGAGCCGGCAGTTCCACGACATCTCCACCGGCAACGACGCCACGCCGCTGTGGATCCCGCAGCTCGGCATGGCCTTCGGCACGACGATCCTGCTGATCGCCTTCATCGACGAGCTGGTGCTCGAACTGCGCGGCCGGCGCCAGGGGGTCACGGCCGAGGAGAGCCTGCGCAATGAGTGATCTGGGGGTCCCATGAGTGACCTGGCGATCACCGCGCTGCTGATCGTCTCGCTGTTCCTGATCCTGGGCAGCGGCGTGTGGATCGGGTTGACGCTGGCCGGCGTGGCCTGGATCGGCATGCAGCTGTTCAGCAGCCGACCGGCCGGCGACGCGATGGCCGTCACCATCTGGGGCAGTGCGTCGAGCTGGACACTGACCGCGCTGCCGCTGTTCGTGTGGATGGGCGAGATCCTGTTCCGCACGCGCTTGAGCCAGGACATGTTTCGCGGCCTGGCGCCGTGGATGCAGGCGCTGCCGGGGCGGCTGCTGCACGTCAACGTGGCCGGCTGCGCCATCTTTGCCGCAGTGTCGGGCTCGAGCGCGGCCACCTGCGCCACCATCGGCAAGATGAGCCTGCCCGAGCTGTCGCAGCGCGGCTATCCGGACGGCATCTCCATCGGCTCGCTGGCAGGTGCCGGCACGCTGGGGCTGCTGATCCCGCCGTCGATCATCATGATCGTCTACGGTGTCAGTGCCGAGGTTTCGATCGCCCAGCTGTTCATTGCCGGCGTGCTGCCCGGCATCCTGCTGGCGTTGCTGTTCTCGGGCTACCTCGCGGCCTGGGCGCTGCTGAATCCGAGCAAGGTGCCGCCGCGCGACGCGCCGCTGTCCTTCGGGGCCAAGCTGCGCGAGTCGCGCCACCTGATCCCGGTGATGCTGCTCATCACCGCCGTGCTCGGCAGCATCTACGCCGGCATTGCCACCGCCACCGAGGCCGCCGCGCTGGGCGTGGTCGGCTCGCTGGCCATCTCGGCGGCACAGGGTTCGCTGACCTGGCAGACCTTCAGGGATTCACTGCTGGGCGGCACACGGCTGTACTGCATGATCGCGCTGATCCTGTCGGGCGCGGCCTTCCTGACGCTGGCCATGGGCTACATCGGCCTGCCGCGGCACCTGGCCGAATGGATCGGCTCGCTGGGCCTGAGTCCCTTTTACCTGCTGGTCGCGCTGATGCTGTTCTACGTGCTGCTGGGCTGCTTCCTCGACGGCATCAGCATGGTGGTGCTGACCATGGGCGTGATCCTGCCGACCATCCAGAAAGCCGGCATCGACCCGCTGTGGTTCGGCATCTTCATCGTGTTGGTGGTCGAGATGGCGCAGATCACGCCGCCGGTGGGCTTCAACCTGTTCGTGCTGCAGGGCATGACGAAGCGCGAAATCGGCTGGATCGCGCGGCAGACACTGCCCTTCTTCTTCCTGATGCTCGCGGCGATCGGGCTGATCTACCTGTTCCCGCAGATCGTCAGCTGGCTGCCGGCGCTGATGCGCGGCTGAGCGCAAGTCCGGGCCCTCCGCCCCGGCCCGCGGGCGACCGGGCCTGGCTGATCGCCCACAACTGGGCCGGCTCGCCCGGCCATTTCCGCACTTTGGCCTTGTGCACCCGGTCCTAGCATCGCTCGCGTACGGGGTGGCCATGCGGCGCACCCACCGTGCCGCTCGCCATCCGAGGAACCGCCATGTCCGACCTGTCATCGCCGCCCCTGTCCCTGGTGCCCGTGGAGGGCCCGGCGCCGGCGGGCGGCGAGGGCTTTGCGTGGCCGACGCCGACCTATGCCTGCTACCCGGCACCGGTTCGGCTGAGCGAGCCCGAGCCCTGCCAGATCGAAGGCATGAACGGCCGCTTGATGAACGGTGCCCTGCTCGAAATGAACCTGGCCGAAGGCGTGGCCAAGGTGCGCATCCCGCCGGCGCGCATCGCGATCCCGCTGCGCTTCAACCAGTTCCGCAAGCTCACGCTGACGCGCCCACTGGCGGCGCTGGAAGACGAGGCCGCCACCAGCAGCTTCATGGCACAGCGCCCGGCGGTGGACGTGAAGGTCAAGCTCAAGGGTGCCGAGCCGATCGGTCTGCTGAGCATCGGCCACCATGAGGACGCCAGCGGCCTGTACCTGTTCGCGCCGGTCGATGCGCGCGGCAGCGTGCTGCGCTGCTTCCTGCCCAGGTCGGCCTATGACTCCGTGGACATCGGCGAGCGCATCGGCGAGCTGCTGGTGGCGCAGAACGCCGCCACGCCGACGCAGATCGAGCAAGCGTTGGCCGAGCAGCAGAAGTTGCGCACCCAGAAGCTGGGCGACATCCTGCTGACCCGGCAGATCGTCAGCGCCGAGGACCTGGAGCGTGCCATTGCCGAGCAGGCGCGCATGCCGATGGTGCGCATCGGCGAGGCCTTGATCGCGCTGGGCCTGATCAGCGAGGCCCAGCTCGAGGAAGCGCTGGCGCAACAGCGCGAGGACCGCAGCGTGCCGCTGGGCGAGCTGCTGGTGCGCCGTGGCCTGGTGACACGCGCCGACCTGCAGACCGCGCTGGCCCGCAAGATGGGCTATCCGCTGGTGGACGTGACGCAGTTTGCGCCGGAGACCGAGGCGCTCAACCGGCTGCCCTATGCAGTGGCCATCCGGCTGCCGGCGCTGCCGCTGCTGCTGCGCGGCGGCCGGCTGATCGTCGCGGTGGAAGACCCGTCGCGCCCGGACCTGCTGGACGACCTGGAGTTCGCGGCACAGACCAAGCTGGTGCCCGTGCTGGCCCGTGCCAGCCTGCTGCCGGCGGCCATCGGCAAGGCCTACGAGCGCATCGGCGTGAACACCGGCGCGAGTGCGGAAGCCGCGCCGCCGGTCGAATTCGACAGCGAGGAGGCCGGCAAGCTGCTGGCCACGCTGGAGCAGCAGCAGACGCCCGATGCGGCCGACCGCGACGAACCGGCCATCGAGCAGTCGGACAACTCGCTGGTGCGGCTGATCAACTCGATGATCGCCGAGGCGCAGAGCCAGGGCGTCAGCGACATCCACATCGAATGCCAGCCGGGGCGCGAGAAGGTGCGCATCCGCTTCCGCAAGGACGGCGCGCTGCGGCCCTACATGGAACTGCCGCACACCTACCGCAGCGCCATGATCGCGCGCATCAAGATCATGTGCGACCTGGACATCAGCGAGCGGCGCAAGCCGCAGGACGGCAAGATCAACTTCGGCAAGTTCGTGACCGGCCAGCGCCTGGAGCTGCGCGTGGCCACCATCCCGACCGCCAACGGCATGGAGGACGCGGTGATGCGGCTGCTGGCCTCGGCCAAGCCGATCCCGCTGGACAACCTGGGGCTGAGCCCGGACAACCTGGCGCACATCAAGACCGCATCGCGCCGGCCTTACGGCATGCTGTTGTGCGTGGGCCCGACCGGCTCGGGCAAGACGACCACGCTGCATTCGGTGCTGGGCCACATCAACCAGCCCGACCGCAAGATCTGGACGGCCGAGGACCCGGTGGAGATCACCCAGGCCGGCATCCGCCAGGTGCAGATCAATCCGAAGATCGACTGGACCTTCGCCAAGGCGCTGCGCGCCTTCCTGCGCGCCGACCCGGACGTGATCATGGTCGGCGAAATCCGCGACGGCGAGACTGCGAAGATGGCGGTCGAGGCCT
>Ga0105090_10001637_pt1 | contig 12203 bp, 14 predicted proteins | sample PPLLak3March2015_FD_79110 | JGI IMG/M metagenome (GOLD analysis project Ga0105090, IMG submission 79110) | Freshwater sediment microbial communities from Prairie Pothole Lake near Jamestown, North Dakota, USA - PPLs Lake P7 Core (1) Depth... | ecosystem: Environmental > Aquatic > Freshwater >... | reverse complement strand
TAATTTCACTTTACCTTCCTGGAAGCAGGGGATGCCATTAAAACCGCCGGTATATCTACCTGCTACAAATTCAGGTGTTGTTGCCAGTAAATTTTCGATACCGTAGAGTTTAACGATAGGCTCGGTAACGAAACGGTTGGTTGCGGTAATGACCAGTAAAGTATCGCCTCTGTCTCTATGTTTGGCTATCAGTTGCTGTGCAGGTTTTAATAATATTGGTGTGATGACATCTTGTACAAATTGCGCCCGCCATAGATACAGTTGTTCAGGATCGTTATTAGCCAGGGGTTGCAGGGAAAAGCGCAGAAACTCAACAATATCCAGTATACCTTGTTTGTAATCATCATAGAACCTGGCGTTGGCTCTTTCATAGTGATCTTTATCAACAATGCCCTGATCGACAAGAAATTGTCCCCATAAGAAGTCGCTGTCATCGGCTATCAGGGTATTATCCAAATCAAAAATCGCTAAACTCACGTTAAACCTGTCTCAAGTAATTAAAAGGGGGGTGGACTCTGGTATCTGGCGTTTTTTTATGGAACAATGGAGCCATTAAATAAACAACTTGACCTATTTTATAATTTTACCAGTTAGCAAGATTAAGATATAGGGCGGGTAAAAGACACAGGTTTTAACATGATAGACTCTAAAGGATACCGGCCCAATGTCGGGATCATCCTTTGCAATGACGAGGGTCGCGTGTTTTGGGCAAAACGAATGGGCGTGAACGCATGGCAGTTCCCGCAAGGCGGAATAAATGACGATGAAGACCCTGAAACAGCGATGTATCGAGAATTGTGGGAAGAAACAGGGCTGCAACAGCAGCATGTACAGGTGCTGGGTCGGACTCGCTATTGGTTAAGGTATCAGTTACCGGAACGTTATATCCGCAAGAATTCCATGCCTTTGTGTATCGGGCAAAAGCAAATCTGGTATATGTTGCGGCTGATTACACAGGATTCAAATGTGCGTTTTGACCATTGTGCAAAACCGGAATTTGATAGCTGGCGCTGGGTTGATTATTGGGAACCACTTAATGATGTCGTGTATTTCAAGCGTAAGGTTTATCAAAAAGCGATGAGTGAGTTAGGTGCAATTCTGGCTATTGATTCTGTCCCTGTTAATGCGGCTGGTTATTTGGCAAAAGAAAATAAAAATGACAAGGTGAAAGGGTCAAGGTCAAAATAAAATGCGATGAAATCCAGCATTGAAATATGGGCCGTGATTGTTCTCATGAGCTCTCTTATGTCTGGTTGCTCAAGCATACGCGCCAGGACTGTAACCCCTGATAAGGAATGGGCTGTCTACCCTGGCATTCGGCTGGACGCAAAAGAGACCGGGGAGATATTCAGCGGAAAGCGTTCGGAGCCGAATTGGGTCAAGGGGCTCATAGCAGCTATCCTTATCGCCGATCTGCCTTTCTCAACTGTCTTTGATACGGTAGCGGCACCCTATGATCTATACCGGATTTACACCCCGAAGAACGCCGACGCTAGCGAATCATCGAGACAGCCCTCAACGCGATAAAAATCTTTATAAATCCCTTGAAAAATAAATCGCAGTCACTATTTTCAATGTGAAAGCAAATTGACGTTTTCATTCATTTCAATTAAACATTTAATCTTTGGGAGATACAGAAATGGCTATTATCCGTTATGAACCTTGGGGTTTGTTGAATCAATTACAAAAAGAATTGGAGCGTTCCCAGGACATTCAAAACAGCGAGGGTTCAATTTCAACTGCCGAGTGGGCGCCCGCTGTTGATATAAAAGAAGAGAATGATAAATTTATACTTCAGGCTGATATTCCGGGGGTTAAACCGGAAGATATTGAAGTTAATATGGAAGCAGGGGTCTTAACGGTAAAAGGTGAAAAAAAGACCGAAGCTAAAACCGAAAAAGAAGGTTATAAACGAGTTGAACGAACGTATGGTTCTTTTTATCGTCGTTTCAGTTTGCCGGATTCTGCCGATGGTGAAGCAATCAGTGCGAAATGCAAACATGGCGTATTGGAAATTGTCATACCGAAACGAGAAGCGGTGAAACCGAAAAAAATTGACGTATTATCAGAAGAATAACAATTCACAAGTGAAAATATTCTTAAAGGAGAATTTTACAAGGATGTTTTCTATAAAAAATACTCATCTACAATAATTGTAACTATTCACACCTCATATAGATCTGGAAGATCGGGCTTTAGCCCGATCTTCCAGGTAGATAAGCTAAGCAGCTACCTAAAGCCATTTCTTCTTCTTAAAAAACCTTAGTAAAAACACCGATACACCAATAAAAATAAACCATAAAGCCGGATAGCCCCAGCGCCATTTTAATTCAGGCATATACTCGAAGTTCATGCCATATACGCCAGCGATAAAGGTTAATGGTATAAAAATGGAGGCAAATACCGTAAGAACTTTCATGGTTTCATTCATTTTGTTACTGACGCTGGATAAATAAATATCCAGCATACCCGCTATCAAATCCCGGTAGGATTCTATTGCTTCAATAATGCGTATGGCATGATCATAAATGTCGCCGAAATAGCGTCTTGTCTTTTCATTGAGTAAAGGCGACTCACTGCGTTGAATGGCGGCAAGTAATTCGCGCAAGGGTGATACCGTTCTGCGTAAAAAGATGAGTTCACGCTTGATTTTCTGGATTATGGATAGTGTTTCTGAGGATGGATCGGATAATAATTTATCCTCAACTGATTCAATCAATTCATCGAAGGCATCTTGTAAAGCAAAATATTCATCGACAACAGTATCCATAATAATATAAGCGAGATAATCGGGGCCCAGGTTTCTTATTTGACTTTTATCATTATCAAGCCGGTTCAGGATTGGATCAAATAGTGCATCAGGTTTTTCCATGAAGGTAAAAACAAAGTTGTTTAATATCAATAAACTGATTTGTTCATATTCGACATTGAAATCATCGTTTCCTAAGGAAATGGCTTTAATAACAATATATAAATAACCATCAAATTCCTCGAATTTAGGCCGTTGGTGAGTGTTAAGAATATCTTCCAGCACCAGTACATGGATACCAAAATGTTGCCCTATGGCATCGATAATGGAAACATCTTTTAATCCGTCAACAATTACCCAGGTTATGGTATCGGTTGTTTTGTAGGGCAGAAGTTCTTCAATAGATTTGATGGTGTGCTTTTTCAGGGTGGATTTATTGTAATTTATCACAGAGATTTTATGTTCGTGCGTATGCACTTCGCCTACATGCACCAGCGAACCGGGTGGTAAACCGGATTTTTCAGAAGCAGAACTTAGGGATTCAGGCATAGGTTATCCTTGGAATAGTTGGGTTGGGTGAATAGATACTTTCTAGATTTACAGGATGTATTGCTTGGACATTGCCCCCGCCTGTTCTTTTACTAACTTGGGCACAAGGTAGCCGGGCAGTGTGGCTTGAGCCTGCTTTATAAGGGCTACTGCTTTCGTTTCAGATACTTCAAAATGACCTGTTCCAATGGCCTTGTCCAATAAATGTAAATAATAAGGTATGATACCCTGGCTGAAAAGTTGTTCACTCAATTCGCATAGCGCCGCTATGTTGTCATTAACTCCTTTTAATAATACCGACTGATTAAACAACGTTATGCCGTTTTTCTTGAGCAGTTTACAGGCAGCAATGACACGGGGATTTATTTCATTGGCATGGTTACAGTGTACGACTATCACGATTTGTTTGGCGCTTTGAGCGAAGGTGTTAACTAATTCATCGGTGATCCGTGCCGGTAGAACGATAGGTAAGCGGGTGTGTATCCTGATGCGTTTTAAATGCCTGATAGCACCTAACTGTTGGAGGAGTCTTGTTAATCTTGCATCGCTAAGCAATAACGGATCACCACCACTTAAAATAACTTCCGAGATGCCTGGATTTTCCTGAATATATTGGATACCGGCGCTTTCTTTTTGTTTGCCAAGTTGAAGGTCGGAATAGGGAAAGTTGCGCCGGAAACAATATCGGCAGTTTATAGCGCAACTGCCGGTATTGATAAACAAAACCCGGCCATGATATTTGTGCAAAACACCTGCTTGAGCAGCAGAGGGTAGATCACCAACCGGGTCGTTACTAAAACCAGGGTAAGTAAATAACTCATCTTTAATCGGCAATACTTGCCGCAATAAAGGATCATGCGGATTGCCTTTTTGCATGCTGGCAGCAAAACTTAAAGGTACGCGTAATGGGAAATTCTCGGCAGCAGCAACTGAAACAGGTAAGTCATTAAGTGATAAGTGCAGATAATGGCATAAGTCCTCAATATTATTAAACGCTTCGGCAAGTTGTAGTTGCCAGTTTTTAGTAAAGTGCAGGGTTTCGCTAAGTTGTTCTGGCATAAAAGTAGATATTTAAAGTTTCTATCGATTGTTGCCTCCATTATAATGGCTGAGTTTTATATTGTTTGTCATCTTGAGGATAAAATGGCCAGTTACAGTACCAATGAATTTAAAGCCGGGTTAAAAGTCATGTTGGATAATGATCCCTGTGCAATTATCGAAAATGAATTTGTAAAGCCGGGTAAGGGGCAAGCCTTTAATCGGGTAAAAATCAGAAATCTTAAGACAGGTCGGGTCATTGAGAGGACTTTTAAATCAGGTGATTCTCTTGAAGGAGCCGATGTTGTTGATGTTGCGATGCAATATCTGTATAACGACGGCCAATTTAGACACTTTATGGTGCCGGATACGTTTGAGCAGTATCAGTGTGATGAAAAAGCTGTCGGTGAAGCGAGTAAGTGGCTTAAAGATCAGGATTCTTGTACCGTCACCTTATGGAATGACGCGCCTTTGTCGGTCTCACCAGCCAATTTTGTTGAACTGGCTATTGTTGAAACTGATCCGGGTGTGCGTGGTGATACCTCTGGTGGTGGTGGTAAGCCAGCTACTTTGGAGACCGGCGCGGTGGTTAGGGTGCCGTTATTCGTGCAACAGGGTGAAGTCATTAAGGTCGATACACGCACCGGTGAATATATCTCTCGTGTAAAAGAATAGTGCTGAATGAGTGGCAGCCGACATGCTCTATAGAAATGTTGCGTTTAAGGGCGCAAGTATTTAATGACATACGGCAGTTTTTTTCAGCAAGAGCAGTACTCGAAGTAGAAACTCCACTGCTCAGTCATAGCAGCATAACAGATCCACAGTTAGATTTTTTTACGACCGATTATTGCTCGCCTCCACGGCAGCATACCTTGTTTCTGCAAACATCGCCTGAGTTTGCCATGAAACGATTGCTTGCTGCAGGTAGTGGCTCTATTTATCAAATATGTAAGGCATTCAGGAATGGTGAAGCGGGGCGCTTTCATAATCCTGAATTTACGCTGTTGGAATGGTATCGGGTCGGTTTCAAGTTACCTCAGTTGATGGATGAAATTGCCGAATTGCTGGGGGTTTTGTTTAACGGACACAGGGCTTTAAACCCGACACAACGGTTTAGTTATCAGGAGATATTTCAACGTTATACAGGCTTGAACCCTTTAGAGTTTTCCTACCAGGATTACTGTGCTTACGCACGGGACAATCACAAGCCTGAAGCAGTGAGTATTTGCGGATATGATCACGCCTTATGGCTGGATTTTATTTTCAGTCACAATGTTCAGCCACAGCTGGGTAAAAACGCTGTGTGCATGGTTTATGGTTATCCTGCCTGTCAATCGTCATTAGCACGCATTAATGAATACAATTCACAAATAACTGATCGTGTTGAAGTCTTTATTAATGGCATTGAATTAGGTAATGGCTATTATGAGTTGACCGATCCGAAAGAGCAGTGCAGACGATTTGATGAGGAAATTGCCATCAGGCAGATACGAAAACGCCCTGCTAGTGTTAAGGGTAAACATCTTATTGCAGCACTGGAAGCTGGACTTCCAGAGTGTTCGGGCATAGCCATAGGTTTGGATCGTTTACTGATGCTATTGGCAAATAGTGCTTCCATTGATGATGTGCTTAATTTCCCAATTCACAGGGCTTAAGCTTGTTCAATAATTAATGTGTTATAATTTACGAGTTTTAGCTGTTTAGACTATAGATGTTTTATTTTTAGCCACCTACATGAAATCAAATACTTTTTCTTGCTTGTTATTGCTGGGCCTGCTGGTGTCGCAGGGGGTTAAAGGTGCCGAAGAATTCGTTGTTAGAGATATTCAGGTTAAAGGTTTACAGCGCATCTCTTTGGGTACTGTTTATAACTATCTTCCGGTTAATGTCGGTGAAAAGTTTTCTTTGAATAATGTTTCTCCCGCCATCAAGGCCTTGTTCAAAACGGGTTTTTTTAAGGATGTATCAATAGAAAGAGAAGGTTCAACGTTGATTGTTAATGTGGTGGAGCGTCCATCCATAGCAAAAATAATTTTTGAAGGCAATAAAGATCTCAGCAAAGAGGACTTGACAAAAGCGTTAGATAAAATTGGTTTGTCTGAAGGCAAAATATTTGATCGGCAAATATTAGACAAAGTAGAACAGGAATTAACACGCCAATACCTCAGTCATGGTAAATATGGTTTAAAGATTAAAACAGACGTGTCTAACTTGACCCGGAATCGAGTCGGTATCCATATTAAAATTTCCGAGGGTAGAGTTACCAAGATCAAGGAGATCAATATTGTTGGTAATAATACTTTTGATGATAAAACCCTGTTGGGTAAATTTGAATTGAGCACCTCCAACTTGTTGTCGTTTTACACTAAAAATGATCAATACTCCAAGCAAAAATTATCCGCGGACTTGGAGACTCTCAGGTCTTATTATCTGGATCGGGGCTATATTAATTTTTCAGTTGAGTCCACTCAGGTAGCCATTACGCCGGATAAAAAAGATATTTATGTCACCATTAATGTCAAGGAAGGCGATGTTTACAGGCTATCTAAAGTAAAGTTAGCAGGTAATCTGGTGGTAGCCCCTGACGAATTGATTAAACTGGTCAGCGTTGGGCCGGAAGAGATATTTTCCAGAAAAAATGCAACTGAAACTTCAAAAGCCATTCAGGATCGTTTGGGTGATGAGGGTTATGCATTTGCGAACGTTAACATGGTTCCAGAAATCAACGAAGCTCAAAAGACAGTTGATATGACTTTCTTTGTCGATCCGGGTAAGCGTGTCTATGTTAATCGTATAAATATGCATGGTAACGCCAAAACCCGTGATGAAGTATTGCGTCGAGAAATGCGTCAAATGGAAGCCAGTTGGGCTTCAAGTTCAAAAATTGAGCGCTCAAAAACGCGACTTGAGCGGTTAGGTTATTTCGAATCGGTCAATGTTGAAACGCCGCCGGTTGTGGGTACTGCCGATCAGATTGATGTTAATTATACGGTGGTAGAAAAAGCTTCCGGTAATTTATCGGCGGGTATCGGATACTCGCAGGTTCAAGGTATCGTATTAAATGCCAACATTTCTCAGGATAACGTCTTTGGTTCGGGCAAGAGGGTGAACCTTGCTTTCAACAACAGTGATTATCTCACTAATTACCAATTTGGCTTTTTTAATCCTTATTTCACTGTGGATGGCATTAGCCAGGGCTATAACATTGGCTATGCAAAGCGAAATGCCGGCGCGGTAAATATTGCCAATTATTCTACTGATATTTTCAATGCCGGTATCAATTTTGGAATTCCTTTGAATGAATTTGACCAGATTCGTTTTGATACGGATGTGAAACATACCACCTTAAAGACTAATGATTGTAATGATTCTAATAATGTAAATAATTGTAATTTTACATCCAATGAAATTCGGCGTTTTATTCGTGAAGAAGGTTCCAAGTTTTGGACCTTTGGTCAGGCAGTGAGCTGGACACACGATACCCTTAATCGGGCAATATTTCCCAATAAAGGCGGTCAACAACGCTTATCCGGATTAATTATGATTCCCGGTAGTGATCTGGAATATTATAAAGTCGGTTACAGGCATCAACATTATTTTCCCTTGGCCAAGGACTTTACTTTAAAGTTGAATGGCGAAGTCGCTTATGGCGGTAGTTATGGAAATACTCAGGGATTGCCTTTCTTTGATAATTATTTTATGGGGGGGACGGGGTCAGTACGTGGTTATAAAAATAATACGCTTGGCCCGAGAGATACAAATAATAACCCCATCGGGGGTGCCAGCAAAATTATTGGTAATGCCGAGTTGTTTTTTCCTGTGCCTTTTATGGCAGAGACAAAGTCTGTCAGACTGGGAACCTTTTTTGATGCCGGAGCACTTAATGATGGCTTTTCAGTAAATAACATGAAATATTCTGCCGGCATTTCGGGTGAGTGGTTGTCGCCATTCGGTGCTTTATCCGTTAGTGCGGCATACCCAATAAACAAAGGAACATATCAATATACTGATACCTTTGGTCAACCCCGTACTGGAAATGATCAAACACAGTTCTTTCAATTCAACTTTGGCCAAAATTTCTGACAGAAGTTGTTTTGGTTTAATGGCCTTATCCCCTATAATTTAACAAAAATATAATTCACTATTTGTTCATACTTTAATTTAACTATAACCGGAGATCCATTTAACAATGAAAAAGAAAATTGCTTTATTTTTAGGCCTGTTGTTTGTTGCTAATGTCAGTTATGCTGACTTGAAATTTGGTGTTATCAACATGAGTGCTGTTCTTGAACAAGCACCCCAAATGGAAAAAGTAAAAAAACGTTTTGATCAAAAGTTTGGGTCTCGAGGTAAGCAATTAGAGTCTCAGCAAAAAGAACTCCAAAGGATGGATGAAAAAATGGCCCGAGACGCTTCGGTGATGAGCGATACAGAGAAACGTAATTTGGCAAAAGACTTCCAAAACAAAATGCGGGATTTTAAAAAAGCTCAACAGGAATTTAATGAAGACATTAATGCTAACCGTAATGAAGAATTGGGTAAATTGCAACGTCGTATCGTTGAAGTGGCTGGAGCTGTAGCCAAAGAGGATGATTATGATATGTTGTTTCTTTCTGATGTCGTTGTTTATAAAAAGGAAGGGATTGATATAACAGCTCAAGTTGTAAAAAAGCTGTCGACAATGCCTGAGTAAGTAATACTTTATAATTTAAGCGCACACACTAATTACCCTAATGAAGCTCTCTAAATCATGTCTATTACTTTAGATATTTTACAAATACAGGCATTCTTGCCACATCGATACCCCTTTCTATTGGTTGACAAGGTGATTGAGTGCGAGCCCGGGATCAGGCTGTTAGGAGTGAAAAACGTCACTTATAACGAACCTTTTTTTCAAGGCCATTTTCCACAAAAACCCATTATGCCAGGTGTGCTGATTTTGGAAGCTTTGGCTCAGACGACGGGCCTGTTAGCATCGGAAACAGCCGGGGACGAATTGGCAGGCATGATCTATTATTTGGTGGGTATTGATAAAGCCAAATTTAAAAGACCTGTTGTGCCTGGAGATCAGTTGATGCTGGAGGCAAAGTTTATTAAGAGTAAACGTAATATATGGGCGTTTGATTGTCGTGCGGAAGTTGACGGCGAATTTGTCGCAAGTGCTGAAATCAGATGTGCAGCAGTGGTAGATTAATTTTGATCGATCCAACAGCCATAATTGATAGTCATGCTGAATTGGCCGATGATGTGTCTGTTGGGGCTTTTTCTGTCATCGGGGCGGGTGTTAAAATTGATGCCGGTACGGTCATAGGCCCTCATGTTGTTATCAAGGGGCCTACTTCTATTGGAAAGAAGAATCGTATTTATCAATTCACTTCAATTGGTGAAGACCCGCAAGATAAAAAATATGCATTTGAGGTAACTCGGCTTGAAATCGGTGATAGAAATACCATTCGAGAATTTACCTCTATGCACAGAGGAACCCAGCAAGATAACAGTGTTACTAAAATAGGCAATGATAACCTGTTTATGGCTTATACCCATGTAGCTCATGATTGTATTATTGGCGATCATGTCATTATGGCAAATGGAGCGTCATTAGCCGGGCATGTACATCTGAATAGTCATGCTATATTGGGTGGATTTACATTGGTGCATCAGTTTACCCAAATAGGGCAGTACAGCTTTGCGGCTATGGGTAGTGCAATTACCCAGGATATTCCACCTTTTATTATGGTCGGCGGCAAGCCCACTCGACCTCATGGTATAAATTCAGTCGGCATGGAACGTAATGGCATATCAGCTGAAGATATCAGATTAATCAGAAATGCATATAAAATAATCTATAAATTGAATTTACGCTTGGAAGATGCCATAGAGCAAATGGAAGATCTTGCAAGTGATAGTAAACAATTGTCCGAGATGATTAGCTTTTTGCGTAATGTGCGTAGGGGTATATTACGCTAATAGCTACTATTTATAGTTAGAGTCTATTCAATATTTCTGCCAGATTGTCGGTACTATTTTAATCAAAACCACACAAAACTATCTGATCGCCGGTGTTGATGAAGCTGGTCGAGGCCCACTTGCTGGTCCGGTGGTAGCGGCAGCTGTAATCCTTGACCCACTGAGGCCTATTGATGGCTTGGCCGACTCAAAAATACTCAGCGAGCGTAAGCGGGATAGTCTTTTTGAGATAATTAAAGCTGTCGCCTTAAGTTGGTCAGTGGGAGTAGCCAGTGTTGAAGAAATCGATGAATTCAATATTCTTCAGGCAACATTCCTTGCCATGCAGCGAGCTGTGAATGGATTAGCCATACAACCCCACAAGGTTTTAATAGACGGTAATCGACTTCCTAGCTTGCATATGCCTGCCCAGGCCATTGTTAAAGGCGACAGTAAAGTGAAAGTGATCAGTGCTGCTTCTATATTGGCAAAAGTTGAACGGGATAGAATCATGGCCGATTTCCACAAAAAATATCCAGATTTTTCGTTTCATCTGCATAAAGGCTACGGCACTCAACAGCATTTAACCGAGATTAAACAATTTGGTATTTTACCGATACACAGAAAAACATTTAATCCTGTAAAAACAATGATAAGTCAACAAAACATAAAATAAATTTATATTGAAATTGTAAAAAGTTTGGTAACCTGTCAATAGATGGTTGAGTTGCAATGTCATCTCGGTACGGTCACCTGAAAGCAACATCCACAAATTCTGTATTGCCGGCCCCATACAGCTGTCATCAAAATCAACGAAATGGGATCCGTGTCATCGGTCCATAAAATATTGCCTGGATAGCAGTCTCCATGTAGCCTTAAGTTTTTTACCGTACCTACGCGTTCGAAACAACGACTTACTGATTCCAAAGCGTGAGCTTTCACACTGCTGTATGCACCGAACAGATCCATTAAATTATGCTTTAGCAGGTAATCTCTTGGTTCGTCGCCAGAATTGGTAATATTCAGAACCGGACGTTCCTTAAAGGGTTTTAAAGCGCCAATTGCATGGATAAGAGCAATAAAACCTCCCATCCATCCCAGCTTTTCCCGACCTTCAATTTAAAAAGAAAAGCCGTAACTGAAAGTATTGATTAATCCTGCTTCAGAGCTTATTACCAAAAAGTTTTATTTGAATTTGCTGTAGTATTTTGGGAGATAAATACAAGCCATGTTGCCGGTTCAATAGAGATATTTTTTGCCACACTTTTTCAACAGTCAATAAACCACGTTTTTCAATTAAAAGTAATAAGCCTAGTGTGCCAATCACATTGATTTCTAAACGTTGCGCCTTTCGCCTTGCCAGTAAATCATCCAGAACCACAAAATCAGCCGATAACTCTTGGGCCAAAACGATTGCTTCCAATTCTCCCTGATGCAATTGCCCAAGCGCGCCTTGAACGTACGCAGCGCCAATAGCGGTTAGAGAGTGTACTATTATAAAAGTTGGTAAAGCGTAATCACGCAATTCCTCAATAACAGCTTGCGGTACATAAATGTCATCGACACAATCGACTAATAAGTGTAGACAGTCGATTTTACTTAGAAAGATAATAGGGCTGGTATTGAGTACTATTTTCACGGCTCAGAGATTTTCTACAGTATGTATATCTTCCAATACGCATTCATCAGCGATGACATAGCCTTGTTCAAAATGCTCCGATAAGCGGTTTTTAAACGCGTCAAAGTCCAGTCCAGCCATGTGAGCGGCACTGGCAAAGCTGATTTTTCGAGCATGATACAAACTGGCAGACAGGAAAAATTCCAGCGCATGGCTACCTAATGGTTGTAATACTTCATCAAATTCGGGTTGGAATTGTACTTGCATAGTGATTCCTGATGGGTAGTTGTTTTGGTATGCGAT
>Ga0105090_10001636_pt1 | contig 12208 bp, 10 predicted proteins | sample PPLLak3March2015_FD_79110 | JGI IMG/M metagenome (GOLD analysis project Ga0105090, IMG submission 79110) | Freshwater sediment microbial communities from Prairie Pothole Lake near Jamestown, North Dakota, USA - PPLs Lake P7 Core (1) Depth... | ecosystem: Environmental > Aquatic > Freshwater >... | reverse complement strand
GGCTCGATGAACTTGATGACGAACAGCTCGGCCGCATCGCTCGGGGCGAGCTGGCGCACCGCGAACTGCGGCGCGCCGTCCGCGCGTTCGGCGGCCACAAAGGACGCCAGCGTCTCGCGCGGCACGCGCTCGATGAAGCCAAAGCCGCGCACGCCCGGGAAGTCCACCTCCAGGCTGCGCGAGGCCATGTAGGCCTGGAAGGTGGGGCGCTGCACGCGGGCGTGCGTGGCATAGGCGGCGAGCGCGCCGTTCAGGCCGTAGACCGGCTTGCGGAAGCGGTCGGTGATATCGGCCGAGACGCGCAGCACGCTGCGCCGGAATTCCGCCTCGGCGTCGGCCTGCACGCCGTCGTGCAGCCACCAGGCCCCCGCGGCAGCCACGCCCAGGCCGGACAGCAGCACGGCGGCGGGCCAGGCCCAGCCGGCACGCCATGGCGCGGACCCGCCCTTCATGAACATGGTTGACCCTCAGCCGAACGGCACCGATCTTCTGTCATGCAGTCCCCACCCTTGCCCCAAGAAGCACCCTTTTCGGACCCTTGCTCCCGGTGCCCGCCTCGCCGCCAGGTGCAGCTTGCCACGGCTGGCCGCCCCTTCGTCCGTCCCCGGCTTCAGGGGGCTGGCGCTCAGGATTCCCCCCGTAGACGCCCGCGTGGCGGCGCCACTAACCTGCAGTTTCCACGAGCGCCCGCAGGAGAGACCCCATGTCGCAGCCCCGGCTCATTCTCGACCACGTCCTGGACCACGCCGAACGGCACCCCGACCGTGTCTACCTCACGCAGCCGGTGGGCGGCGGGCAAGTCGCCGAGTTCACCTGGGCCCAGGTGCTGGACCAGGCGCGCCGCATGGCCACGCACCTGAAAAGCCGGGGCTTCGAACCCGGCGCGCGCATCGCCATCCTGTCGAAGAACTGCGCGCATTTCATCATCGCCGAGCTGGCCATCTGGATGGCGGGGCACACCACGGTGGCGATCTTCCCCACCGAAACCGCCGAGACGGTGCGCTTCGTGCTCGAGCACAGCGGTGCCAGCCTGCTGTTCGTGGGCAAGCTCGACACCTGGCCGCAGCAGCAGCCGGGCGTGCCGGCGGGGCTGCCGTGCATCGCCTTGCCTCTGGCGCCGAAGGCCGACTTCGACACCTGGGACGCCGTCGTGGCGAGCACACCGCCGCTGCCGGGCCGCCCGCAACGCGAACCCGACGACCTGGCGATGATCATCTACACGTCGGGCTCGACCGGGCAGCCCAAGGGCGCGATGATCGATTTCGGCACGTTGAGCCGCGCTGCCGAGGGCATCGTCGACGACATCCGCAAGCGCGTCGGCACCAGCGAAAGCCGCGTGCTGTCCTACCTGCCACTGGCGCACAGCTACGAGCGCGCCTGGGTCGGGGTCTCGTCGCTGCTCGACGGCAATACGCGGGTCTACTTCGCCGAGTCGCTCGACACCTTCCTGCAGGACCTGCAGCGTGCGCGGCCGACGCTGTTCCTCTCGGTGCCGCGGCTGTGGCTCAAATTCCAGCAGGGCGTATTCACGAAGATGCCGCCGGCCAAGCTCGACCGGCTGCTCGGCATCCCGATTCTGGGCCGCATCGTCGCGCGCAAGGTGCTCAAGGGCCTGGGTCTGGACCAGGTGCGGCAGGCCGGCAGCGCGTCGGCGCCGATCCCGGCCGAGCTCATCCGCTGGTACCGGCGGCTGGGGCTGGAGCTGTTCGAGGGATACGCGATGACCGAGGACTTCGCCTACTCGCACGCCTCGAACGAACGCTTCCACGAGCCGGGCTGGGTCGGCGTGCCGATGCCCGGCGTCGAGGTGCGGCTGGACGGCAGCGGCGAGATCCTCATCAAGTCGCCCGGTCAGTTCAGCGGCTACTACAGGCAGCCGGAACTCACCGCCGCGTCGTTCACCGACGACGGCTTCTTCCGCACCGGCGACCTCGGCGAGCGCCGCGCCGACGGCATGCTCAAGATCACCGGCCGTGCCAAGGAACTGTTCAAGACGGCCAAGGGCAAGTATGTCGCGCCGGCGCCGATCGAGAACCGCATCAACGTGCACCCGATGGTCGAGCTCTCGCTGGTTTCGGGCGTAGGCCAGCCCGCCGCCTATGCCATCGTCGTGCTCGCCGAGGACCTGCGCCCGAGCCTCGGCGATGCCGTGATGCGCGCGAAGGTGCAGCGTGAACTCGAAGGCCTGGTCGACGCCGTGAACCAGGAGCTGGCCGACTACGAGAAACTGCGCATGATCGTCGTCGCGAAGGAGCCGTGGTCGATCGAGAACGGCTGCCTGACGCCGACGATGAAGATCAAGCGCAGCCGCATCGAAGCGACCGTCGCGCCGCAGGTCGAGCGCTGGTACGAGGACCGGCAGAAGGTGCAGTGGGCCTGATGGTGCCGTCCACGCGACACGGCGGCGACCGCATCGCCGAGGCGCTGCAGGCGCACGGCGTGCCGTGCATCTATACGCTCTGCGGCGGGCACATCGCCTGGATCCTGATCGCGGCCAAGGCGCGCGGCATCCGCATCGTCGACGTGCGCGACGAGGCCACCGCGGTCTTTGCCGCCGATGCTGCGGCGCGGCTGACGGGTCGGCCGGGCGTCGCCGCGGTGACCGCCGGGCCGGGCATCACCAACACCATCACGGCACTGAAGAACGCGCAGGTCGCGCAGTCGCCGCTGATCCTTCTCGGCGGTGCGGCGCCCACGCTGCAACAAGGCCGCGGCGCGTTGCAGGACATCGCCCAGAGGCCGCTGGTCGAGCCCCACGTCAAGCGTTTCATCAAGGTCACGCGCGTGCGCGAACTCGGCGCTTCGGTCTGCGAGGCCTTCGCGTTGGCGCAGAGCGGTGTGCCCGGGCCGGTCTTCATCGAGTGTCCGGTCGACGTGTTGTACGAGGAAACCTCGATCCGCAAGCTGTACGCCGACGCGGCCGGCAGCGGCACCACGCTCACCGACCGCGCGCTGCGCTGGTACCTGGGCCGCCATGTCGATCGCATGTTCAGGGGCAGTGGCGACGCCGGCGCGCCGGCCGTGCTGCCCGTGGCCACGCCCCGCGTGCCGGACAGCGTCGTACGTTCGGCCGCCGATGCGCTGCGCAAGGCGGACAAGCCGATCGTCGTGATCGGCAGCCAGGCCGTGGTGCAGTCGCAGCAGGCCGATGCGCTGGCCGATGCCGTGGACCGTCTCGGCGTGCCGGTCTACCTCTCGGGCATGGCGCGTGGTCTGCTCGGACGCTCGCACCCCTTGCAGATGCGCCACCAGCGCCGCCAGGCGCTGCGCGAGGCCGACTGCGTGCTGCTGGCCGGCGTGCCCTGCGATTTCCGGCTCGACTTCGGCAAGCATGTGCGCCGCAGCGCGACGCTCATCTCCGCCAACCGCAGCGCGCGCGAGGCCCGACTCAACCGCCGCCCCGACATCGCTGCCATCGGCGACGCGTGCGCCTTCATTCAGGCGCTGGCGCAGCAGCCGCCCGACGCGGCGCGGCTGAGCGGCTGGCTGGCGACGCTGCGTTCGCGCGACGACGCGCGCGAGGTCGAGATCGACGCCCAGGCGGCGCGGCCCGGCGAACATGTCAATCCGCTCGCGCTGCTGCGGGCGCTCGAACGCGAGGCGGCGGTCGACGCCATCTTCGTCGCCGACGGCGGCGACTTCGTCGCCACCGCCAGCTACGTGCTGCATCCACGCGGCCCGCTGGCCTGGCTCGATCCCGGTGCCTTCGGCACGCTCGGCGTCGGCGCCGGCTTCGCACTCGGCGCCGCGCTGGCGCGGCCCGGCCGCGAGGTCTGGATCGTCTACGGCGACGGCGCCTGCGGCTTCGGCCTGGTCGAATTCGACACCTACGTGCGCCACGGCATCCCGGTGATCGCGATCGTCGGCAACGACGCCGGCTGGACGCAGATCGCGCGCGAGCAGGTGAAGATGCTGCACGACGACGTCGCCACCGTGCTGGCGCGCACCGACTACCAGGCCGTCGCCGCCGGCTTCGGCGCCGAGGGCCTGCTGGTGCGCCGGCCCGATGAGGTGGTGCCGGCAATGCGGCGCGCCCGCCTGCTGGCGGCTCAGGGCCGGCCGGTGCTGGTCAACGTCTGGCTCGACAAGACGGAATTCCGCGAGGGCTCGCTGTCGATGTGAGGGGCCCTGGCAGGCCGAGCTGCAACGCGCCAGGCGGACCACGTCATCCCCCCATGCCACGGTCCGCCAGTGGCTGCGGCGTTCGCGCCGCCAGGATCAGCCCGGGGTCGTCGCTGATGATCCCGGCGGTGCGCGATGTCGTGGCGGCGAATGGCGACCCTCAGGAGTTCGGTGGCCGCAGCCGTCTTGAGTTCGATGATGCCAGGCAGGTCACGTGGGAGTGACTCCCTGACCTCGTCGAATGTCGAGATGGTCGCGCCGCGTCCTCGCCACGGGAACGTGAGTCCCTCATCCCGCGTGAATCTGGCGCCGCCCCGCGGTGCCGCTCAGGCCTCGCTCAGGACCGTGACCGCCATCGTCTCGTTGTGCATTTCGCTCGCGCCGCCGCGGTGGAGCGAGGGCGCGATCTCACCGTAGGAGTAGAAGCCCACATGGCCGGCGCGCGCCGGTGCGACGTCGAAGACGGTCTCGACCTCCTCGTGGGTACGCTCGCCAAGAACGAGCCGGCGACCGGCGCCGCTGATCGAGATCACCAGCGGAGACTCCCCCGAAGACAGGCCCTGCGCCGCCTGCCACACGGCATGGTGGGCGCTGTCGATCAGATGGTCGTAGCTGGTCCGCATCAGTCGCGCGACGGCGCCCTCGGGCATGTCGCCGGTGAAGGTGAGCGACTTCCTGGCCTCGTCGATGCCGAGGATCGTCCGCACCAGCGCGTCGCCGGTGGCGCCGGGGCGCCTGATCGACATCGGAAACAGCAGTCCGGTACCGGGAAGGCCGCCGGCGCGCTCGCCGAGGCAGGCCTTGTACATGTCGAGCGCGGGCTTGCCGTCGAGCTCGTACAAGACATTGCCCTCCGAGCGGGTGATGCGCCGGGTGGGACCGAAGTCCGACCAGCCACCGTCGCAGCCGTGGCTGACGTGCAGGTGCTCGCCGTACAGGCCGACCGCGCTGACGTGGCGTTGCACCGGCCTTGCGCCGTCGAGCACCCAGGTGCGCTCGAAGCGGTCGCCGTCACCGGCCAGGCCGCCGGTGATCGCCACCCCCCGTGGCAGTGCGCCGGCCAGACCCTCGACCAGTCCCGTCCCGTCCACGTTCAGCCCGTCCGAGAGCAGGAAGACCGCGCGCAAGCCGGCGCCGGGAAGCTGCGCTGCCAGACGCCCGCCGGCAGCGCGCGAGTCGGCCGGGCCGGCGACCTCGGTCAGCGCACGGCGCAAGCGAGTCTGACTGAACCTCGCCACGGCGACGCTGATGCTGGCGTCGAACACGTTCTCGCCGGCGATCTCTCCGGAGGTCGAGCAGCCGACGAGCACCGATTGCGGAAAGTCCGCCGCGAGTTCTTCGAGTGCTGCCGGGTGATGCGCGTATGCGCTCGCGGCGAAGGCGAGCACCAGTGTCTCCGGGCTGTCGAGTTCGCTCGGCAACGGCGCGAGCCACCCGTCCGGGTGGCTGTGGGTCAGGGTCCTGAGCAGCACGTCTTCTCCTGAGCGCCGGGGCGCAGTGGCAGACGTCTGAATATCGGCCGGCGACCTCGAATCTGAAGTGCAATGCGCTGACGGCTTTGCCGTGCGGCTCGCACACAGCCAAGTGGCCTGCGTCAGCCGGCGCGTGGCGGACGCGGTATCGGCAGCCTATGCAGCTGTGAACATATCGCCAGCGCGGGGCCCGGTCGCCACAATCCGCCCCCCGGATGAACGATCTTGCGCAAGGACTGAGCAGTGCGGCCCGCTTGCTGCAGGGCGCCGATACCGAACTGTGGTCGGTGGTGGCCCTGTCGCTGCATGTCAGCGGCACGGCCTGCCTCATCGGTGCCGCCATCGGCCTGACCGCCGGCGCCTGGCTGGCGATCGCGCGCTTCCCCGGCCACGCGCTGGTGGTGGGCGTGCTCAACACCCTGCTTGCGCTGCCTTCGGTGGTGGTGGGGCTGGTGGTGTACCTGCTGCTGTCGCGGGCCGGGCCACTGGGCTCGCTCGGCATCCTGTTTACGCCGGCTGCCATGGTCATCGCGCAGAGCATCCTGGTGGTGCCGCTGGTGGCCGCACTGGCGCGGCGGCTGGTGCTGCTGGCACTGGCCGAGGGCGGCGACCAGCTGCGCTCGCTGGGCGCCGGGCCTTTCACCACCGCCTTGCTGCTGCTGCTGCACGAGCGCTTCGGCGTGCTGACCGTACTGCTCACTGCCTTCGGCCGCGCCATTGCGGAGGTCGGCGCGGTGATGATCGTGGGCGGCAATATCGACGGCGTCACGCGCGTGATGACGACCACCATCGCGCTCGAAACCAGCAAGGGCGACCTGCCGCTGGCGCTGGCGCTGGGCGTGGTGCTGCTGGCCGTCGTGGCGCTGCTGAATGCCGTGATCGCGATGCTGCAGTGGCGCAGCGGTGCGCCACGCGAGGCGCTGGCCTGAGGTGGGCGAGGTGAAAGCACCCGTCCGCCAGACGCTGATCAGCCTGCACGATGCCGCGGTCAGCTTCGGTGACACGCCCGCACTGCGCGGCGTGACGCTGAACCTGCAGCGAGGCGACCGCCTGATGCTGGTGGGCGCCAACGGCTCGGGCAAGACGACCCTGATCCGGCTGCTGCACGGGCTGCTGCGGCCCGACGTGGCCGCCAGCCTGCAAACCCATGCCCTGGTGCCCGAAGGCCGCGCGCCGCGCGGTGCGATGGTCTTCCAGCGTCCCTTCCTGGTGAGCCTGTCGGTGCGCTGGAACGTCCTGCTGGGTTTGTGGCTGCGCGGCGTGCCGGCGGCCGAGCGCGAGGTGCGTTGCCAACAGGCATTGCAGCGCGTCGGGCTGGCCAGCCTGGCCGGGCGCCGCGCGCGTGAACTGTCCGGCGGCCAGCAGCAGCGTCTGGCGCTGGCGCGTGCCTGGGCGCTGCAGCCCGACATCCTGTTCCTCGACGAACCCACGGCCAGCCTGGACCCCGGCGCCAGGCGCGAGGTCGAAGCGCTGGTGCAGGACTTCGCCGCCGACGGCGTCACCCTGGTGATGAGCACCCACAACCTGGGCCAGGCCAAGCGCCTGGGCAGCCGCGTCGCCTATCTGGAAGCCGGCACCCTGGTGGTGGACCGGACCGCCGAAGGTTTCTTTTCGGGCGAGGACCTGCCAGATCCCGCCCGCCAATTCCTCAAGGGAGAACTGCCATGGCGCACCTGAACACCCCATCCATTCTGCGTCGCGGAGTCGCCGCCCTGTCGCTGCTGGCGACGCTGGCCTGGCCCGCGCTGGCGCCGGCGCAGGAACGATTCATCGTCATGGCGTCGACGACGTCGACCGAGCAGTCGGGCCTGTTCAAGCAGCTGCTGCCGGCCTTCAAGCAGGCCACCGGCATCGATGTGCGCGTGGTCGCCGTCGGCACCGGCCAGGCACTGGATACCGGCCGGCGCGGCGACGCCGACGTCGTCTTCGTGCACGACGTGGCGGCCGAGCAGAAGTTCATGTCCGAGGGCTTTTCGACGCAGCGCCGCGACGTCATGTACAACGACTTCGTGCTTGTGGGTCCGAAGGCCGACCCGGCAGGCGCCAAGGGCAAGGACATAGCCGCCGCATTGAAGAAGCTGGCCGGCACCACGTTGCCGATCGTCTCGCGCGGCGACAAGAGCGGAACCCACGCTGCCGAGTTGCGGCTGTGGAAGGCCGCCGGCATCGACCTGGCCGCGGCCAGGCCGGTCGGCTACAAGGAATGCGGCTGCGGCATGGGCCCGGCGCTGAACATGGCCTCGTCGCTCAACGGCTACGTGCTGGCCGACCGCGGCACCTGGCTGTCGTTCAAGAACCGGGGCGAGCTGGCCATCGTGGTGGAAGGCGACAAGAGCCTGTTCAACCAATACGGCGTGATGGTGGTCAATCCTGCCAAGTTCCCGCATGTCAAGGCCGACCTGGCGCAGCAGTTCGCCGACTGGGTCGTGTCGAGCGCCGGGCAGGATGCCATCGCCAGCTACAAGATCGACGGCGAGCAGCTGTTCTTCCCGAACGCCGCACCGTAGGCCCAGTCCATGCTCACACTCCAAGCGCCGCCTCGGCGCTGATGCCGAACAGGCCCAGCGCCTGCGCCACCGGCGCGCAGGTCACCTGGCCGCGGTGGACGTTGAGGCCGCGGCGCAGGTGCACGTCGTGAACCATCGCCTGTTCGCCGTGCGCCGCCAGCGCCAGGCCGAAGGGCAGCGTGGCATGGTTCAGGGCGTGGCTCGAGGTCGCCGGTACGGCGCCAGGCATATTGGCGACGCAGTAGTGGATGATGCCGTCGACCTCGTAGGTGGGTGCATCGTGCGTCGTCGGATGCGAGGTCTCGAAGCAGCCGCCCTGGTCGATCGACACGTCGACCAGCACGCTGCGAGGCCGCATGTGTGCCAGCATCTTCCGCGTCACGACCTTCGGCGCACTGGCGCCGGGGATCAGCACCGCGCCGATCACCACGTCGGCGGCCATCACTTCCTCGTCGATGGCGGCCGCGCTCGAGAAGCGCGTGCGCACGCGGCCCTGGAACAGTTCGTCCAGCTGGCGCAGCCGCGGCAGCGAGCGGTCGATGACAGTGACCTCGGCACCCAGCCCCGCCGCCATGCGCGCCGCGTGCGTGCCGACCACGCCGCCACCGACGACGACGACGCGCGCCGGTGGCACACCCGGCACGCCGCCGAGCAGCAGGCCCTTGCCGCCGGCCGGCTTGCGCAGCGCGAAGGCCGCGGCCTCGATCGCCAGCCGCCCGGCGACTTCGCTCATCGGTGCCAGCAGCGGCAGGCCGCCGTGATCGTCGGTGACGGTCTCGTAGGCCACGGCGATGCAGCCGGAGTCGATGAGGCCGCGCACCTGCTCGGGGTCGGGCGCCAGGTGCAGGTAGGTGAAGAGGATCTGCCCCGGGCGCAGCATCTTCCACTCCGCCACCTGCGGCTCCTTGACCTTGACGATCATGTCGGCGGCGACAAAGACCTCGGCAGCGGTGGCGACGATGCGCGCACCGGCAGCCGCGTAGGCGGCATCCGTGGCGCCGATGCCCGCACCCGCGCCGGCCTGCACCAGCACCTCGTGGCCGGCCGCGGTGTACTCGCGCACGGCCATCGGCGTCAGGCCGACGCGGTGTTCCTGGACCTTGATTTCCTTGGGGACGCCGACAAGCATGGGGCAACTCCGGCCTGCCTGGGGATGGCCACCAGTCTAGGAATATTCGACGCCCTTGGCGCCCACCGCAGGTGCAGCATCCTTGCGCATGATCAAGGGCGCGGTCGGGAGGGCCGCTGCGGGTCACCGGCCTTCGGCCGCCGGTACGACCACCACGGCAGCGCCCGCGTCAGCGAAAGCACCTCGCCCGGCCGCTGCACACCGTAGCCCGGCAGCGAATGCAGCGCCTGCGCCCACGCAGGCGATGCCAGCGTGGCGCGCAGGCCCTGGACCGCCGGCGTCTCCAGCGCCTCCTTCAGGCACACGAGGTAGTAGTCCTCGTCGACCAGTGGCCGGAAGTCCAGGCCGAATTCGCGCGCCGCGGCCTCGATCCCCAGCCCGACGTCGGCCGCGCCGGAGGCAATGGCGGCGGCCACCGCGACATGGGTGTGCTCGCTGCGGTCGTGGAAACCGGGGATATCCTGCGCCGCCAGCCCCGCCTGCAGCAGCAGGTGGTCCATCAGCAGCCGCGTGCCGGAGCCGGGCTGGCGGTTGACAAAACTCCAGTTGCCACCAGCCAGGGCGTCGATGCCGGCCGGGGCCGGCGCCCCCGGCCGCGACATCAGGCCCTGGCGGCGCCAGTGGCTGCCGATCAGCTTGTGCGTTCCCGGCCGCAGCAGCGGCCGCAGCGCATCTGCGAATACCGGCGCAGGCGCGTCCAGGCGCGGCACGTGAAAACCGGCCACCAGGCAGCGGCCGTCGAGCAGGCTGCGCAGCGCCTCCTCGCTGCCGGCAAAACGCAGGCTGAGGTGCAGACCCTGCTGCGCCTCGGCCAGCGCCTGCAGCCGCGGCAGGCCGAGGTCGTGGCTGGCGGTGACTTCCAGCACCTGCAGCGCCGGGTCGTCGGCCAGCGCAAAGACGCGGCTCAATTCGCTGCGCAGCGCCTCGACATGCGGCGTCAGCCTCGCCCGCGCCTGCCGCTCGGCCCACAGCAGTCGCTGCGCAAACGGCGTCAGGCGGGCGTGTTTGCCCTTGGCCCAGTACACCAGCGGGGCCTCCAGCACCTGCTCCCAGTGCTTGAGCGCGCCCCACACGTGCCGGTACGACATCCCGAGTGCGGCCGCCGCGCGGCCGATCGATCCCTGCTGCTGCACCGCGGACAGCAGGTCGAACAGCGGGTTCTCGACCTCGGCGCCCTGCTGGCCGCGGGCTTCGAAGGTGTAGCTCAGGTGGATGCCGCGGTGGTTCACGACGGGATGGTGGCAGGGTAGCGACGGGTCGCTAGTGTCACATCGAAGCCGCAGCGGCCGCGGCACAGCGGCCATGGACGGCTGCGCCGGGCCGGTTTATCGTCCCGGCATGGATCCCGCCGCGCCCGCCGTCGTCGACTTCTGGTTCGACTTCTCGTCGCCGTACTCGTACATCGCCAACGAGTGGGTCGACGCGCTGGCGGCGCGACACGGCCGCACCGTGCGCCGCCATGCCATCCTGCTCGGCGCCACCTTCCAGGCCGCCGAGCTGAAGAGCCCGGTGTCCTACCCGATCAAGCGCGAATATTCGATCGCCGACTTCGCGCGCTCGGCGCGCTTCGACGGCCTGCCGTTCCAGTTCCCGGCGGACTTCCCGATCCCGACGCAGAACGCGGCACGCATCTTCTGGTGGCAGCACGATACGGTGTCGCCCGCGGCCGCCGCCGCCTGGTCGCGGGCCGCCTTGCGCGCCTATTTCACGCGCGGCGTGGCGCTGAACGACGTCGTGGCGTTGAAGGCGCTGGCGGGTGCCAGCGGCCTGGATGCGGATGCCGCCGAGGCGGCGTGGAACGATCCCGTCTGGAAGGCGCGGCTGAAGGCCGAGAACGACGCCGCGATCGCCGCCGGCATCTTCGGCGCGCCGAGCTTCTTGGTCGACGGCGAACTGTTCTGGGGCAACGATCGCAAGCCGCAGATCGAACGCTGGCTCGCCAGCGGGCGGTTCTAGCGTCGCCGTCGCACAGTGCAAGTCGCCCCGCTGCTGCGCATACAGGCGCGCGCCAACCGCCTCGCCAACCATCGCCTGCATGCGGCGATGCATGCACTCCCGGCGGCCGAGTTGCAGGCGCCGCGCACGGGCTTCTTCCCCAGCCTGATGGCCACGTTGAACCACATCCTGGCGGTGGACCTCTATTACGTTGGCGCGCTGCACGGCGAGACCGACGGCGCCGAGGCCTGGCAGCGCTTCGTGCCGGCGGAAGAACGGGTGCCGCTCGCACAGCGCCAGCGCGACTGCGACGAGCGGCTGATCGCCTTCTGCGATGCGCTCGACGACGCCGGCTGCGCGCGCGCCGTCGCGATGCCGCGTGCCGCCGGCCACGTGCAGCGCGACGCCGCGGCGCACGTGCTGCAGCACCTGTTCATGCACCAGACACACCACCGCGGCCAGGTCCACGCCATGCTCTCGGGCACCGCGGTGTCGCCGCCGCAGCTCGACGAATTCCTGATGCCCAGCGACGCCGCGCTGCGCCGCGCCGACATGGAGGCCCTGGGCTGGGACGAGGCGGAGGTGTACGGGTCGCGGGCCTAGAATTGCCGTCGACATCAACGCCAGAGTGCCGCGCCGTCAAGAGCCGGCCGCAGGAGACCCGCGGTGCCCACGCTGACATCGAAACTCAACCCCCGCTCGGAAGAGTTCAAGGCCAGCGCGCTGCCGATGCGCCAGCTCGTGGGCGACCTCAATGCCCGGCTGGCGAAGATCGCCGAGGGTGGCGGCAAGGCCGCACGCGCCCGCCACGCCGGCCGCGGCAAGTTGCTGCCGCGCGACCGCGTCGAGATGCTGCTCGACCCCGACACGCCGTTCCTGGAGATCGGCGCGCTGGCAGCGCTGGATATGTACGACAACGCCGCGCCCGGTGCCGGCCTGATCGCCGGCATCGGCCGCGTCAGCGGTGTCGAGTGTCTGATCGTCTGCAACGACGCCACCGTCAAGGGCGGCACCTACTTCCCGCTCACGGTGAAGAAGCACCT
>Ga0105090_10001634_pt1 | contig 12213 bp, 12 predicted proteins | sample PPLLak3March2015_FD_79110 | JGI IMG/M metagenome (GOLD analysis project Ga0105090, IMG submission 79110) | Freshwater sediment microbial communities from Prairie Pothole Lake near Jamestown, North Dakota, USA - PPLs Lake P7 Core (1) Depth... | ecosystem: Environmental > Aquatic > Freshwater >... | reverse complement strand
GTCACGGTGACCGGGCCGTATCCCCAAGTCTGCAGCACGCCACCGCCGGACACGGGGAAGGAAGTGGGATTGCCGCTTGACCACGTCGCCGACTTGCCGGGCAGCACGTTACCGGCTGCATCCTTAGCGGTCGCAACCAGCTGCACAGTGTCACCCTCGTAGATCTTCTCGACGGGGCTCGTCACGGTAACGCTCGCAGTCGCACCGGCAACGGCCATTGCATCGAAGGTGACAGGTGTGATCCCCGCGACAGTCGCCGTGACCCGGTTCGCACCTGGAGCTCCGCCCAGTGTCCAGTTCGTCGTGGCAAGGCCCCCGCTGTCGGTCGTGCTGGTTGCGGGCGCCACGGACCCACCGCCTGCAACGACTGTCCAACTGACCGATGCGCCGGGGAATGCCCGGCCCGAACCGTCCTTGACCGACACGCCGAGTGCCGTGGGCAAAGCTGACCCGGCAACGGCGGCTTGGTTGTTACCCGATACGATGGTGATGGAGGCCGCGGTGGGAGGCGCCTCGTGTCCACCGCCACCACCTCCGCAGGCAGCTAGCGCGACTGCAGCCAGTCCGACAACGACCGCGCGAAAGACCTGGAACCGCATGGGGATCCCTCCACAGTGCGGTCCGGCCCGACAGGCGAACTCCGGCATCCCATCGATCCGGACCTGATCGTATGCCCAGCATCTGCCGCTGCATCGGCAATTGATATCGTGGATGTCGGCAGCACTACTGCTGCTTGTTCTATTTCGGTCGGTCGCGAGTGGCGGCCATCAAGAGGGCGGATGGAATCGGTGTACGGCCGCTTCTGGCCGATAGCGGCCCTTCAATTAGCAGTTTGCACTTTCTGTATATGACTGCAAGTTACTGATCCATATGCCGATTTAACGGCTCAATAATTGGTGCTTGCTATACATTATGCGTACCAATAAGGCTCCGACTGCACAGGCCCATCAGGAGTCCGTGCCGTGAAACCCGGGCCCCTGCCGCCTGAAGCCTGCAGTGTGCTCAGCGAGACCGAGTTGCCTCGATGGTGGCGACATCGATCTTTGTCATCGGCATCATCGCCTCGAAGGCACGCTTCGCCTCATCGCCACCAGGCGTGAACGGACGAAACAGCGGTCGGAGGCATCGTCTGTGTTCATGGCAACGGCCCAATGCGCGATATCAGCGAACGCCGACCACGGATCGCACTGTAGATCGCGTCGATGCCCAGTCCGCCAACAGCGACGGCCGCGAGATAGGCCGGCCAGTCATCAGCGATCTCGAATGCGATCCAGGCCCCCAGGGCGGTTAACAACAGCCCCATGCCTGCGGTAATGCGTCGACTCTCCATGGCGATCTTTTGCCGTGCTACCCACGCAGAACTCAGGGACGATGCCGGTGCGGATCCGGATCACCGCAGGTACTGGTCGAACCAGTTGACGATCTCGGCCGTGGAGCGGATGCGGTTTGACGTCTTGCGCCAGCCGTGCCCCTCGTCCGGGAACAGGATGTATTCCACCGGCACGTTGCGCCGGCGCAGGCTGGTGACCACCTGCTCCGCCTCAATCACTGGCACGTTGGTGTCGTTCGCACCGTGCAGCACGATCACCGGCGACACCACCTGGTCGATGCGCGTGAGCGGCGAAAGGTCGCGCAGCATGTCGGTCTGGGTCCTCGGGTCGCCGTACTCGACGGTGGAAATGGCGGCCATCCACGGTTCCGAGTTGGCGAAGAACGTCGCGAAGTTCACCACACCGAACAGGTTTGCGCCGGCGGCGATCTCTGTCGGGTACGCCGCGAGGCCCGCCATCACCATATAGCCGCCGTACGACCCGCCCATGATGCCGATCTTCTTCGGCTCGGCGATGTCGTTCTGGACCAGCCAGTCGATGGTGGACTTGATGTCGCGTACTGCGTTCACGCGCAGCGCGCCGTTGTCGAGGTTGACGAAGTCCTTGCCGAAGCCGGACGAGCCACGCACGTTGGGCGCCATCACCGTGATGCCGCGCGCCAGCAGCGCCTGGTAATCGCTGCGGAACACTGGCCGGTCCTGACTCTCGGGCCCGCCGTGATAGCTCATCACCACCGGCCCCGGCGTCTTCGCACCGGGTACGCGATAGAGCCAGCCGGTGAGCTCGATGCCGTCGTGTGCGCGGTAACGCACCAGCTCCGGCCGCACCAGGCTCGCGAGGTTCACCCCGGCATGGGGACTGGTGGTCAGCCGCGCGGTGACCTGCGCCGAGCGCGTGTCGACCACGTACAGGTCGCGCGGGTGATTCGCCCCGGAAGCGGCAAACAGGAGGCGGGCGCCGTCGGGCGAGAACTCCAGATTGCCGATGGTCTCGGCTGGCAGCGGCACGACCGGCCTGGTCAGGCCGGTGGCGACGTCGTACAACTCGAGTTCGTTGCGGCCGGCGACGTTCCACGCCAGGGCAATGGTCCGGCCCACGCTATCGATCCGCAGGTCCTCGAGTTCCGCATCCGCCCGCTGCGCGATGATCTCGATCGGCCCGGACTTGCGGTCATTCAGCCGAATGCGCCCGAACGCGATGCGATCGCGGTCGCGGTTGCTGCCCAGCCAGACGGTGAGGCCGTCCGGCGCGAGCACCCCGAAGAAGCTGCCAGGGCCTGTGTGTTCGGTGAGCAGCTGTTCGGCACCTGTGGCGGTGTCCACGAGGTACAGGTCGTTGCTGCCGCGGGTCACCAACCGGTTCACCAGCGCGAAGCGGCCGTCAGGCGTCGTGTCTTCGATGCGACCGATGCCCTCGTTGCGCGCCACGCGGCGGAATTCGCCAGCGGTCGACAGGTAGTAGCTGTTCATCGCGTCCGCGCTCTCGCGGTTGGAGGACACGGTGAGGTACCTGCCCTCCCCGGCCCAGTCGCCTAGCCAGTTGTTGGTCTTGCCGCCCTCGGTGAGGCAGCGCAGGCCGGTGCCGTCCGGGCGGACAATATATACCTGCGAGTTCAGGCCGCCGCCGGGCGCCACCTGGATCGCGAGCCACTCGGCATTCGGCGTCCAGACGACGCGCTCCACCGGGTCGTCGAGGCTGGTCACCATCTGCGGGTAGCCGCCGGTAACCGGCATTCGCCACACCTGGGGCGAACCGGACAGGTTGGAGATGAATGCGACCTGCTGGCCGTCCGGTGAGAACGTCGGTGCCGTCGCAAAACCGACCTTCGCCATGGCCGTCACGAGTTCGCGCGTTGCGTCCGTCGTGGCGAAATCCTGCGCCCGAACCGGTGCCATCAGGCCCAGCACCGCGAGCAGTACAACACAGCTTCTCACCATGGCACCCCCCTCGAGCGACATTCACGCTGATGTTAGCCGATCAGTCGCGTTTGCGACCAAGCCGCACGTACCGCCCAATTTGCGGCCTCGAATCAGTGCCGCCCTGCAACGCTGAAAGTGAGTGAGATCGCGCCTACCAGGACGAGGATGTCAGCCGGGCTGCGCGCGCGCGAGCAGGCCCCGATAACGAGAGTCGTCCCCGAGGCCGGACCAGTTCCAGTCGTGACGGGCCCACCAGGCATGACGCCAGCCGCGATTCACCGCCTCCTCGAGGATCTGGAGTGCCCGCTCCTTCTCCCCCATCACGGCATACGCGCTCGCGACCCAGTAGAGGGCATCAACGTTCACGATGCCCTCCGCGCGCAACTCCTCTGCGCACGCGACGAGATCATGCAGCGTTCCGCGCCCGCGTTCGTCTCCTGCCGCGATCCGAAGGTGGGCGTGATTCACCACGTGCGGCAAGCGCCAGACCCATTCGTCGTTGATGAGATCGTAGATCGCACCGCGCGGATCGGGTGGACCTTCCGTGTACGCTTGGAGCGCCGCCCGTTGGTTACCGACCGCAAGGAACGCCTGAGCGCGCTGCGCGGGAGCCCACACGGAACCACCCGCGTAATTCGCAATCGATTCGAGCGCGGTGCGATTCGCGCTCGCGACGCGCAGGCCAACGAACAGGTCGGCCTCGAAACGGTTGCCGGTGGGATTGCAGCAGGCTGCCTCGACCGCCGCGACGGCCGCGTCGGTCCGGCCGAGTTGCGCCAGGATCAGTCCCTTGCGTGAAAGATAGAATGCCCGCCCCGGCGCGCGCTCGATCGCCCGCTCGATCCAGCCCAGCGCATCCTCGAGAGAGCCGCGGGCAGCGTTCAAACGCGCCATGGCTGAGTACGGCACCGGGAACGCCGGATCGATCTCGATCGCCGCCGCGAAACGAGTCGCGGCTTCTGCATGATCGCCGAAACGCAACGCGTCGAAGCCGACGTTGGCGTTGATGATCGGCGAGAGCGGATCGAGCCGGAATGCATCGCGCATGTGCGCCGCGGCCTCGCGATACCGGCCCTGCGAGGTCAGCACCAGGCCGTGCCAGACGTGAGCCATCGTGTAGTTCGGGTTCAGCTCGATGGCGCGCTCGAGCGCCTGCTCCGCCGCCGCATAGTCGCCCTGGTTGTGGCGGATGAGCCCCAGCGAGGCATGGGCCTCCGCCAGCGCTGGCGCGAGCGCCAGCGCCCTGAGCGCGGCTGGGAGGGCATTCGCAATCGATTCCTCCGCGGGCAAATTGCCGTAGTAACCAGTGCCTGCCAGCGAATACGCGTCGGCCAGGCCCGAATGCGCCAGCGCATAGGCCGGATCGAGATCGATCGCCTGCTGGAAACAATCCATTGCACGCCGCAGCGCTGCCTCGGTGCGCTTGTGGAAATGGTGGCGCCCGAGGAGGTACAGGTTGTACGCGTCGAAACTGTGTGTCGAGGGCTCGAGCCGCGGCCGCTCTGCGGCGGACTCCCGCGGCCTGACCGCGGAGATGACGGCACTGGCCACTTCGGTCTGCAGCTTGAAGATGTCGTCGAGCCGCCGCTCGAAGGTCTCCGACCAGACCTGGTAGCCGTCGACGGCGCTCACCAGTTGCACGTCGATGCGCACCGTGCCCCCTTGCTTGCGAACACCGCCCTCGAGCACCGAGGCGACGTTCAGGCGCCGGCCGATCTCGCGCACGTCCTCGTGGCGTCCCTTGAAGGCGAACGACGAACTGCGCGCGGCCACCCGCAGCCCGCGCACGCGCGCGAGCTGGTTGCGGATCTCCTCCGCCAGGCCATCCGAGAAATACTCGTTCTCCGCCTCGTGGCTCAGGTTCGCGAACGGCAGTACCGCGATCGAGTCTTCGGGCGGGTCGGTCGCTGGAAGCGGCAGCGCGGGCGTACGTTCGATGCCCGACGGTGTGAGGTCGAACTTCCAGGCGAGCACGGCGGCCACCGGCAGGCCGAGCACCAGGCTGGCGACGACGAAGCGCATGTATTGCGAGGCCTCGAACGCATCCAGCAGCAGGTCGAACACCTGCGCCAGGACCCAGGCGGCCCCGGCGTAGTACAGCGCAGCGCGCACCACCCGCCGCCGCCGCAATTCCGCCCAGAGTTGCTTTGGATTCAGAAGTGCCATCGCTGCCGCACCGTGTCCCCTGCCGTCTCTACGCCAGGATCTCGAACGCTGCGCGGTGACGTGTCGTCTCTGCAATCGCGCTTCGTACGCAGTGGAGGAGCCAGATCCCCGGTCCAGTGCCTCCCGCCTAGCGTCGCGTCAGGGTTCCCGCCAGCCCAGTCCGGTTTCGATATCCCGCAGGTCACAGGCCACGACCCGCACTCGCAGGCGGCCGACAACCCAGCACGGTGCTCGGGGACGGCTCTACATACGCGGCTTCGCAGCACAGACAGCACAAACGCTGTCGCGGACAATTTTTTCCGCGGTGCTGCCCAACACCACGTCGCGCAAATTGCTCTGGCCCCGGGTACCGACAGCAACCAGGTCCGCGTTGACCAGCGCCGCAAACTCCAGGACTCCGGAGCGGTAGCCAGAATACGGGAACACCTTTGCATGCACCTCGAGTCCCGGATACTTGGACGTCGTCTCATGCACAAATGCATCGAGGTCCGGACCGGGTTCGTTGCGCAGACGCGCGGAGGTCTCCACCCGGGCGGGCACCACGTGCGCTGCGTATAGCTTTGCTCCCTCACCGTGCGCAATCAGCGACGCCGCTTCCAGCGCGCGTTGACAGGTGGCCGAGAAGTCGATGCCGACGACGACGGTACGGAAGGGGTCGCGATGATTGTCGCGCACGATCAGAACGTCGGTCGGGAGGCTGCGAATGCAAGCGGAAGCCAGCGTCCCCATGCCCACACTGGGTCGCTCCTCGCCAAATGCACCAAGCACCAACAGGTCGGCCTTGTGGTGATCCAGCTGCTGGCGGATTCCGACGAGGCGGTGGGCGATGCAGACGTCGAGGCGAAGGTCGGAAGCTCCGGGGGTGTCCTCGATAAATGCGTCCCACTGCCTCCTGGCGTCCTCGACAAGGCCTTCGCGAATTCCGCGCTGCAGCGCGGTGAGTCCCGCCCCCTCCGGCATTGCATCGACCAGCGCGTTGACGACGTGCACCGGATGCACTTGCGCACCTGCCCAGCAAGCGACGCGCTGCGCGTGACCAAGCGCGACTCCGGAGCACTCCGAGAAGTCCAGGCCGACGACGATGGACGCCAAGCCTTTCATCAAGTTCTCCACGCGACCTCATGTCCATTTACCACGAGCCCCATGCAGCAATAAATTGGTAGTTTCCCAACTCTCTCATTACGGCAATGGCCCGATACGTGAACAGCGCCCGGAATTATGCGTCGCCCCCCTTCGGCCGCATGTACCGGTCGAAGTTCTCGATGTAGGCGTTGAGATTCTCTTCGAGCATCGAACGGTACTGGGCAACGAAATATTCGATGCTCTCTCCCTTGCCGCTGCGCAGGTCATCGTCCGAACCGGCCTCGCAGGCGGTGATCCAGGCATTGAAGCGCGCTGTCGCGTACATCAGGGAAGCGCTGACCTTTCCACGGCTCGCGTCCTTCAGTTGTGCATTCGCCAGGTCGATGTGGGCATCTGCCCGCTTGAAGAAAAGTTCGTCGTGTGCTGAGTCCACCATTGCGCTCCCCACTTGTGTCCCTTGGCAATCCTACGGCACATCGAGATCTCGGGCAGGCCCGCGAAACTGCCTCCGCTCACCGCGGCTGCATCAGGTAGAACGTATAGCCGTACGCATCGCTGTAACGCTCGAACAACGCCATTTCCTCCTCGGTCTCGCGCAGGACCGCATCGATGACTGGAGTGCGTTTGATGGACTTCATTCGTTCGCGCAGCGGGTCGTAGTAATTCTTCCACCAGGCGACGCTCGGCAACCTGCGGGTCGACACGACGTGAAAGCCCGCCGCGCCCGCTCGCCGCACATTCTCCGGCTCCGTTGCCATCGTCGGATAGGCAACCTGCCAGAAGGCCTGTGCTGGCGTGGGCGGCTGGTCCGTGAACCAGCTCATCTCGGAGACGACGGCAATGCCGTGGTTCGCGACGAAGGGCCGCCACAAGCTGAGGGCCCGTTCGAAGCCGAGGTTGTAGGCGGCACCCTCGGACCAGAGCAGGTCGATCGAGGCGGCTGGCCAGTCGAGTGCTGCCATGTCGGCATGAATAGGTACGACCAGATGGTCAAGCCCGGCCCGTCTTGCGTTGGTCTTCAATTCCTCGATGAAGGTAGCGGATGAATCGACGGCCTTGACCTGGGACTGGTAGTGCAACGCAAGCAGCAAAGCACTGGCACCCGCGCCGCACCCAAGGTCGGCAATTCGCGGACTGGGCGGCAGCGGCGGAAGGCTGCGCAGCAGCTCGCGCGAGAATTCAGCATCACCCGGGCCCTGGCGAGCGAGGCCTCGATGCAGCTCGGTCAGGGCGGCAATGTACTCGGCCTGTGGGCCGGTACTCATTTACTGGCGACCACGACGTAGCGCGGCGCCCTCGTGGTGGGCAGTGCGTTCACGGACTCCATGCGTTGGACCGTGTCGATTCGGAACCCTGCGATCTCCAGCAGGTATGGCACCACCGCAGTGCTCTGGCAGGTGGACAGCGGCAGAACGTCCACCTCCTCCTCCCAGCTGCCCTGCCACGCCGACCGGTCGTACAACCCGTCGATCACGACGATCGTGCCACCCGGCGCCAGCCAGTGGTACCAGTTGCGAAAAGCCGCCAGAGGATCGAACAGCCCGTTGACGAGTTGTCGCGAGACGATGGCATCGAACCGCCCCGCCGGAAACAGCACTCGATCCTCGATGCTGTCGCAGAACCCCTCAACCGTAGTCACGCGCTGGAGCTCCGCAGTGCTCCTTAGCCTCGCCAGCATGCCAGGAACCGGCTCCAGCGCAGTCAAGGACAGGTCGGTCTGGCGCAACAGGATCCCGCAGAGGGTACCGGTGCCCGCCCCCGCATCCAGCACCGACAGTCCGGCGCGCATTTGAAACACGCGCGCCAGGTCCGCGAGATAGGCATCCTGTTGCTGGCGATTCAGCTGGCCGACCGACTGGTGATAACGGTCGGTTTCCGCCGCGTCGAACCTCGCCACGTGGCGGGCTCGAGCGGCGGCCTGGCTGCCGCGCCACTGTCCGTCGGTCACCGCGTACGCCTCACTCGTAGACCAGGGCCTCACGATACCACTCGTGCGCGCGGCGCTGCTCGGCGGTGAACAGATGGTCGAACATGGCAAGGACCTCCGTCGGTTCATTCCCTCACGAAGTCGAGCAGGTGCAGGGACACGGTGACGACGTGCAGCACGAGCAGGCCGATGAACCCGCGCGCGGCGCAGATGTGCTGTGCGCGCCAGGCGAGTGCCTCGTCGGAGCCCTGCGTGAGGAACCAGGCTGCCCCGGTCGCAGCAGTGGCCAGCAGCGCGATCAGCAGCAGGCCCTCGATGAAGCCGAACAGCCCGCCTGCTTCGGCGGCAGGAATGCGCCCGCGCAGCAGTCCAGCGAAGTCACGGCCGACGGCGCCGAAACGCGATGACGCCCAGGGAAAGTACAGCCGCCAGCGGCCCTCGCGGGTGCACGACAGAATGTAGGTGACGGCGAGCAGCAGAGTGACGAACCCGACCACGACGTGGGCATGGTCGAGCCAGCCAGCGCTCGACGGGATCCTGCGCATCATGGCGATCCACGGGCTCGTGAGGAGCAGCCACAGCGACAGGATTGCAACCGCGGCGTGCTGGCGGTCGGACATCTGCTCGAGCCGCTGGCTCATGCTCGCCTCAGGCGGCGCGGTTAGCCGCCAGCGCCGCGACCTGTCCGGCGAAGCGGTTGACTTCGTCCCAGTTGGTGAATTCGACCGTCGTGTGCAGGTCGGTGGGCCCCTTGTTGAGCCGCATGATGAAGCGGATGACGTGTCGATCAAAGAAACCGTAGCGCCGATAGTCGAGCTCGCCGCCGAACACGCCGACCAGCCGCGGCTTCCACGGCGAGCGCGCGATGAATGCCTTGACGTACGGATTCGTCTCGGCCGTGCTCTTCGCCGGCTTGCGCGCCACCAGGCTCACCGAGAAGAACGCGCTCGGCCTGGACTCGAGCAGCGCCAGGTTCTTCTGGATGAACTCGATCACCGCAGGGTTGTGCTTGCCATGGCGAATGCTGGCGCCGAGCACGATCACGTCGTAGCCAGCGGGACGCTTGCCGGCTTCCTCGAGCGGCACGACATCCGCCTGATGCCCTTGCGCCCCAAGCTCAGACTGCACCCGCTCGCAGATCTTGCGGGTCTGTCCATACACGCCGTGATACAGCAACAGGATTCGGGCCACGACAATTCGCCTCGACGGGAACCGGCCGGATCTTAACGACCGGCGGTCGAAAACGGCATCGGTACTGACCCTTGTGGCCTGCCCTACTGCCCGGACTGCTGCAGTACCTCGGACAGGCGCCCGGCCGGATTGAACGGCCCGGCGCCGGCAAACTCGATGTCGTCGATCACGAAGCGGTCGTGCTCGCGCGTCACGACGATCACGTCCTGCCACTCCGCGTCAGTCCCATGCCGGAAGCGAACGGGCACCCGTGTGGCGTCACCGGCCGAGACGGCGGCTCCGATCGTGAATTCCGTCGGCCCCTCGAACAGGCTTGCGAACAGGCAGCCGTCAACCAGCGGCGGCTTCTCGTCCGGATGCTGGGTCCGGAACACGGTTTGCACTTCGCGCGCGGCATCCATGCCCCGCTCGAGCCGCTCGCTCAGCCACGGCTCGAACGCGGCCTGCTGTTCAGCCGTCGGCAGGCCGGATGGGCGCAACGCGAGATAGCGTTCGTAGAATGCACAGACCGCGCCCTCTGCCGTCCCGGCATCGGGGCAGGCCCGTGGCGGAACATGGACAGGGGTCGCGCACGCCACGAGGAATCCGATCATCGCCAGGGTCAGCACCTGCCTCATCCCGTGCCCTCCGTCGCCAGCAATCGCTGCACCAGGTGCCGCGCGAATCGCTCCGCGGCGCCGGACGCATGCATCAAGAACAGCGAAGGCTCGGTGAGTTCGAGTTCGAGTACGACCGGCGCCCCCGCCTCGTCCCGGATCAGGTCGATGCGAGCGTAGGCCGGGCTCGCGAATGGGATTGCGTGGTAGGCGGCGGCCGCCACCTCGAGTTCCATCGACTCCGGAACGCGGGGGCGGATGTCTTCGGGTGCAAAGAGCCCGTCCACCAGCGCCGCGCCGCTGCGCAGCAGCGGACCCTTCCGGATCGCGTGACTGAACGTGCCACCGAGATACAGCACGGCCGTTTCACCCTGCTGGTCCACGCGCGCCAGGTATGGCTGCAGCAGGACGCCACGGCCCGCCGCGAGCAGCCGCTGCAGGTGCTCAAGGGCGCGCCCGGCGTCCTGACGCCGATAGCGTGCGGCATCCCGCGAGCCCGCGCCGACCGCCGGCTTGACCACGAACTCTTCGAACACGGCCGGTGCTCCAACGCTGCACGCTGCCGCACCACCTGCCAGGAATGCCTCGAACTCGCCGGCCCCATCCGCGGCAGGCTCGACGAACCGGGTCGGTACCACCGGCACGCCGGCGCTGGCAAGGTGCTGCAGGTAATGCTTGTCCGTGTTCCAGCGCACGACCGATGGCGGATTCAGCAGCCGGGTCTGGCTCGCACAGCGCTCGCACCACGCCAGGAACTCGTCGATGCGATCAACGTAATCCCAGGTAGAGCGCAGCAGGGCCGCATCGTAATGACCCCAGTCCACCGTCGGGTCGTCCCAGCAGGGCGTATCGGCGAGCACGCCGGCCGCAGCCATTGCCTCGGCCAGCAACGGCATGTCCTCGTCCAGGGCCAGGGCTTCCCGGGCCGTGACCAACGCAATCCGCCGGTTCACTGGGTCACCTGCGGAACCCTGGCGCCGACAAACCGCTGGTTGTCTTTCCTCACCACCGGCGTATATTTCGCTTCTAGGCTCATGATTTCATAAAATTTTCACTGGGCCGGCTGCACAGGACTTTACGTAAGCAATGTTTTGTAACCCGCTGAATTTGAAAGGAACGTAATTCAGGGGTGACAGGGGATTGACATGCAGACCAGTTGGGAGCGTTTCCGCAATGCCGCCGTCGTGCTGGCGGGCGGCGGGCCGGTCAAGCAACGGCTCACCGAGGCCTACCAAGGGCATTTGCGCGACGTCAGCCCGGATGACCTCCCGCGCGAACTTCGCAGCTCATACCTGTCGCTGGTCACGGCGCTGCAGAGCTCGCAGCGCACCGGCAACCTCGACGCGGTGTCGGCCAGCGTACGCAAGATGTCCGAGGCGGATGCGGCACGCCACGCGCAGGCGATCGTCCACATGTTCGCCGGGTTGCACGAGCCTCAGCCGTCGAGCCGTGCGGCCGCCCTGCTGCGCGCGGTGCCGAGCGACGAGGACATTCCTGCCTTCCTCAATCGAGCTTGAATTCGATCGTGTCGAAGCGCGTCGACTCCTCGTGACGCGCCTGCCGCTTGATGGCATCCACCAGCTGTCGCTGGTCCCACGGAACGACTTCGTCGCCCATTTCCAGCACCGCCGGCGCGATCGTGTCGTGGGTGCCGAATGGCTCCAGCACCACCACCGGCTTGTCGAACGCCTTGGCGCAGTGCAGCTGGAACTCGACCCATTCCATGTGCTTGCGGTACAGCTGGGCGGGAACGATGATCACCTCGGCCTCGGTGATCTGGCGGCGCAGGTCGTTGCGCAGGGCGTCCTTGTCCCCCTGCGGCCGTTTGTCCGGCGTGCTGGTGTTTCGATAAAAGAAGTTGTCCACACTTTCGAGGTACTCGAAAACGCGATGGTAGTCGTCGTCGTCGTGCCAGACATGGCTGACGAACAAGCGGATCGGGTTCTTCTGCGTTACGCTGCTCACGGATCCTCCGTCTGCAGTTTGCTCCCGGAACGTCC
>Ga0105090_10001632_pt1 | contig 12217 bp, 9 predicted proteins | sample PPLLak3March2015_FD_79110 | JGI IMG/M metagenome (GOLD analysis project Ga0105090, IMG submission 79110) | Freshwater sediment microbial communities from Prairie Pothole Lake near Jamestown, North Dakota, USA - PPLs Lake P7 Core (1) Depth... | ecosystem: Environmental > Aquatic > Freshwater >... | reverse complement strand
GAAAGGGTCTCCTGCTTGAGACTTTCAAGTTTCACGGCGGTACAGCTCCTCGCCTGCGACCACGCAGGCTTCGATCTCGAGTTGCGCGGCCCCCGGCCGGTGGCGGAACAGGGTGATGCAAGCCGGCGTTCCGGGCACGAACGCGGCGGCGCTGCGTGGCAGTCCAAGCAGGCGCGCCGGATTGCCGATGCAGAGCGCCATCGCTTCACCCAGCGTTGCGCCGGTCGTCGCCATGAAGCGCGCGATGTCGCGATCGAGCAGGTGTCCTGCGCCGGCGAGGAACTCGGTTCCAGCCAGGCTCAGGTGCCCATCGGCGTGGATCTCCACCGCGACGTCGCCCCAGGTCCTGATGCCCGGCGCGCTGCCGGCCAGGAAGGCGACGTCGCTGACCAGGAGGAGCCGGTCCAAGCCTTTCGCCCGCGCCAAGCTGCGCATGACGGCGTCGGGCAGGTGGAATCCGTCCGCGATGATCGACGCCTGCAGCTCGTCGGCGCCCAGCTGTTCCCAGAGGTAGTTCTTGAGGCGCGGCAGCACTGCGTGGCTGCCGTTGCCCAGGTGCGTCGAGAGTCGCGCTCCTGCCCCGATCGCCTCGCGTATCAGCTCGGGCGACGCGCCGGTGTGGCCGATCGCGACGATCACGCCGGCCGCCGACGCCTGTTCGATGAATGCGAGCGCGCCCTTCGTCTCGGGGGCCAAGGTCACGATGCGTATCAGGCCTTCGGCGGCTTCCTGCCACTCGCTGAACTCGCTCCAATCGGGGTTGCGCACGTGCTTGGGGTCGTGAGCGCCCCGCGGCCCGTCGACCGGCGAGATGTAGGGTCCTTCGAGGTGTATGCCCGGGACGGCCGTCCGAACCAGGGGGCTCCTGCTCGCCGCTGCGGCGATGGCCGCGCAGTTGGTCGTGATCCGTTCGCGAGGGCCGGTGATGATGGTCGCCAGGTGTCGCGTGGTTCCGGACACTGCGATTGCGCGTACCACCTTCTCGATGGTTCCTCGCGCGGTCGAGTCCGAGCTGCCGGCGTGCACCGCCCCCCATCCGGCCCCAGAGTAGTCGATGCCCGCGTAGCCGTTGACCTGGAGATCGATGAACCCGGGGCAGATGTAGGGCAGGCAATCAGGCGATCGCGGCGGGTCCATCGTTCCCGAGGCCGCCGGCAGGTGTTCGACTGCCGTGATCAGGCCCTGATCGACGGCCACCCGTACAGGCGCGTGCATCCAGCAGTCGAGTCCCTGATAGATCATCTGCACCAGTCGTTTCATCACCGACTTGTGGGATGTATGACATCCTATACCAAGCGGTCTAACTTGTCGCTGTTTCCAGACCGAATCAGCTGCTCCAGGGGGGGCGTGGGGTGGGCATGAACCGCCCCCGTGCTCGATGCGCTCGCGGCAGGGTTCGTCAGCGGGACCGACGACCTGGCGGAAGGCGTGGCTGCGTTTCGCGAGAAGCGCTCGCCGCGGTTCGACGGGGGCTGATCGTCGTCGCGTGGTCATCGACGGCGTGTTCGACGCCGCCCGCACGGGGGGCCGTTCACAGCCGCGACCGGCATCGCTGTCCACGCTATCCCCCCGGCGCAGGTGCGCCGGCGGCTGTTGCTAGTGCTGTTCCCGCAGGCGCATGCGGAGCGCGGCCTCCTCGAGCCGCGCGTCATCGATTTCCCGCATCACACCCTCGAGGTCGACCGCCTTCTCGTCCGGCTCGAATCGTCCGGTCAGCTCCACCTCCGGATGCAGGCCGCCGGCCTCGTAGAGCGCCCAGATTTCCTTGCCGTAGTCGGTCGCCAGGAGCGCCGGCGCATACCGCCCGAAGTACCGCCGCAGATTGTCGACGTCCCGCACCAGCATCCGGGGCGCGTGCCTGTTGCCGGCCGCGTCGATCGCCTGGGGCAGGTCGATGATCACCGGACCACGGTCGCCGAGGAGGATGTTGAACTCGCTCAGGTCGCCATGCACCACGCCCGCTCCCAGCATTCGCACGACCTCGCGCAGGAGCAGTCCGTGCAGGTCGATTGCGGCCTCGGGCGTCAGATCGACGTCGTTGAGCCGTGGCGCCGCATTCCCTTCGTGGTCGGTGATCAGCTCCATGAGCAGCACCCCCGCTTGGAAGTGGTAGGGATGCGGCACGCGCACACCGGCGTCGGCGAGGCGGTACAGTGCGGCGACCTCCGCGCTCTGCCACGCCTGCTCCTGCGCCTCTCTGCCGAAGCGCGTGCGCTTCGCCATGGCGCGCGCCTGCCGGCTGTTCTTGGTCTTGCGGTTTTCCGTGTAGTCGACGGCCTGGCGGAAGCTCCGCTTCTCCGCTTCCTTGTAGACCTTGGCGCAGCGCACCGTCACGCCGCAGCGCACGACATAGACAAGCGCTTCCTTGCCGCTCATCAGCTGCCGCACCACGGAGTCGATCAGGCCGTCGTCGACGAGCGGCTCCAGTCGCTTGGGGATCCTCATCCGGACAAATATACGCGACGCGGTGTTCCTGCCGCGCGGAGTCCGATCCTCGTGCGTGCGCGAGCCCCTCCGATCACGCGGCGGTCTTACGCGAAATGAATGCGGAAGCTGAACACGTCCTCGTTCGGCTCGCTGTGGACCATGAAGTCGCTGTTCAGGAAGACCTGCTGCATGGCGCGATTCGCGCGCAGAACCTCGGCAGTGAACCCCTGTATCCCGTTGCGCTTGGCGATGGTGGCCAGGTGTTTAAGCAGGAACGAGCCGATGCCGCGATTCTGCCATTCGTCCCGCACGACGAACGCCACTTCCGCCAGATTGGTCTTCTCGTCGAGGTAGTAGCGGCCAATCGCGATGATGTCCTCGCGGTGCGCCTCGGGTATCGTCGCGACGATGGCAATGTCCGTGCGGTGGTCGATGAAGACGTACTCCTGGAACTCCCTGCGTGGAATGCGCTTGGAGCGGGACATGAACCGGTAATACATCGTCTCCTGCGACAGCGCGTAGAACAGATCGACCGTGGCCGCCTCGTCGGTCGGGTGGATCGGACGGACGTTGATCTGGGTGCCGTCGCTCAGCAGATGGGTGGTGCGGAACTCCTTGGGCCCGATAACGACCTTGCCCTCGACGTCCGCCAGTTCCGGGCGCAGGAATTTGGCTTCGATCGCCTCCTTGAGCAGCTGGGCCCGGAACTTCGGATGGGCGATGGAAATGAGCGCGATCGTGCGCTCCTGAACGCTCTTGCCGTGGAGGTAGGCGACGCCGTTTTCCGTGACGACGTAGTGCACGTCGCCGCGAGTCGTCACCACGCCGGCGCCGGGACTGAGGCGCGTGACGATGCGCGACACCGTCCCGCTCTTGGCTGTGGAATGAATGGCGATGATCGCCTTGCCCCCCGGCGAACGGGCGGCGCCGCGGTTGAAATCCACCTGCCCGCCGATGCCGGAGTAGAACTGGGTGCCGAGCGAGTCCGCGCAAACCTGGCCGGTGAGGTCGATCTCCAGAGCCACGTTGATGGCGACCTGCTTGTGCTGCTGGGCGATCACGAACGGGTCGTTGACGTACTCCGTGGGATGGAACGCGAACCGCGGATTGTTGTGGATGTAGTCGTATAGCCGCCTGGTGCCCATGCAGAAGCTGGCGACGATCTTGCCGTTGTCGAGCGTCTTGCGGCTCCCGTTGACGGCACCCGACTCGATGAGGTCGATGATGGAGTCGGTGAACATCTCGGTGTGGATGCCGAGGTCTTTCTTGTCCATGAGATACGGCATCACCGCCTGCGGGATCGCGCCTATGCCAAACTCGATCGTCGAGCCATCCTCGACCAGGGCGGCAACGTATTCGCCGATCTGGTGCGTTTCGGCATCGATCTCCGGAACATGCACTTCGATCAGCGGCGCGTCGGTTGGCACGAGCACGTCGATGTCGTAGACGTACAGGAACCCGTTGCCCAGCGTACGCGGCATGTTGGGGTTGACCTGGGCGATGACGAGGCTGGCGTTCTCCGCGGCGCTCTTGACGATATCGACGGAGACTCCCAGGCTGCACATGCCCCGGCTGTCCGGCGGGCTCACCTGGATGAGGGCGGCATCAAGAGGAAGCTGGCCGGAGGTGAAAAGGCGCGGTATGTCGGACAGAAAGATCGGCGTGTAGTCGCCCAGTCCCTCCTGAATGATCTTGCGGACGTTGTCGGCGATGAAAAAGCTGTTGACGCGGAAGTGCTCCGCCAGCGCCTGATCCGCGTAGGGCGCATCGCCGGAAGTCAACAAGTGAACGATGGACGTATCGGACAATTCGCGGCCGCGCGCCACGAGCGCGTGCACGAGTTCCTGCGGCTGCCCGCAGCCCGTACCGACGAAGACGCGCTGGCCGGGGCGGATCCGCTTGACGGCTTGAGCGGCCGTGGCGACCAGCTCGCGGTAGGTGTCCTGCCAGTTCGGGTCCTCCGCGTGCTGGCTCGCGCCATGGTGCCTCCCCGTGCTTGCGGTTGACACCGCAGTGCTGCCTCCCGGGGTCGCCTGACTCGCTCCTTGGGTGGGTCCGGCTGCGCTCATGACTTGAGGTGCTTCAGCGTGATGCGCGCATCGGCGGCCACGGAAACGCGACCGGGTGGGGCGACGATGAACGGGTTGATGTCCATTTCGGCGATCTCGGGAAAATCGGTCACGAGCTGACTGATCCGCTGCAGGCCCGTGGCGATGGCGTCGAAGTCGACGCCGGCCTCGCCGCGGACGCCCTTGAGCAGCGCAAACGACTTCGTGCTTTCGAGCATCTGCCTGGCCTCGTTCTCGGTGATGGGGGCGATGTGGAACGTGACGTCCTTCATCACCTCCACGAATATCCCGCCCAGGCCGAACATGAGCATGGGGCCGAACTGGGGATCGCGGGTCATGCCAAGGATGATCTCGCGACCCTTCTGGCACATCTTTTCGACATAGACACCGTCAATGCGGGCGCCGGGCACCCTTTCCGTGACTCGCATCATCATGAGGTCGTACGCATCGCGTACGGCCATCGGGGAGTTCAGGTCGAGTTTCACCCCGCCGAAGTCGGACTTGTGGATGACATCCGGCGACGCGATCTTCATGGCGATCGGATAGCCGATCTTGCCCGCGGCTTCGACGGCTTCGGCAGCCGTGGCGACGAGCTGACCGGGTTGGACGGTGAAGTCGTAGGCGCGCAGGATGTCCTTCGCGGCGGCCTCGCCGATCTGATTCTCGCCGGTCATCAGATGGCGGTGGATGATCCGCTCCGCGCGGCGGCGGTTGACGGGGAATCGGGTCACCACGCGCGGCGGCCGGCGCAGCCAGGCGGCGTACTCGCACATCGCGCGCAGCGCCGCCACGGCGCGCTCAGGGGACTCGTAGTCCGGCAGGTTGGAGGCCACCAGCTCCTTCCGGCCAGGCATGACATTCTGCCCGCCCATGAACGACACCAGGACCGGTTTGACGCGGCGATTGGAGGCGGCGATGGCCCGCGCCGTTTCCGCTGGCTTGGTCATCGCCTGGGGCGTGAGGATGATGATGATGGCGTCCACGGCGGGATCGTCCTGCGCGGCGTTGACGGCCGTGACGTACCGGGCGGGATCGGCATCGCCAAGGACGTCGATCGGGTTGCCTACGCTGGCGGCGGGCGGCAGTTTGCTGGCCAGGGCCGTCGCGGTGCTGCCGGCCAGGGCGCTGATCTGCAGGCCCGACTGCTCGACCGCGTCGGCGGCCATGATGCCCGGCCCGCCGGCATTCGTGATGATCGCCACGCGGTTGCCCTTGGGCAGAGGCTGCATCACGAACGCGGTCGCGTAATCGAACATGGCCTCGAACGTTTCGGCGCGGATGATGCCGCAGCGCTTGAACGCGGCGCCGTAGGCAATGTCGGCGCCGGCCAGACTGCCGGTGTGCGACGAGGCGGCCCTGACGCCGGCGTGGGTGACGCCGGCCTTGAAGATCACGACGGGTTTGCGGGAGGCGGCGGCCTCAGCGGACGTGATGAAGGCATCGCCGGCATCGACGCTCTCGAGATAGCCGACGATGACCTTCGTTTCCGGGTCTGCGGCGAAGGCCTTGAGAAAACTGGTTTCCGACAGATCCGCCTTGTTGCCCATGCTGATCAGCTTGGCCAGTCCCAGGTGCCGGGCGGCGGCCCAGTCGAGAATGGCGGTGCACAGCGCGCCGGACTGGGAGATGACGGAGATTCCGCCCGGCTGCGGCATCTGCTTGGCGAACGAAGCATTCATCCGGTGGTGGGCGTTGATCAGGCCAAGACAATTGGGGCCGAGCATGGCCACGCGCCGCGATTTGCAATAGTCGGCGAGCTCCTTTTCCAGAACGGCTCCTGCGGGACCGACTTCCTTGAATCCCGCGGTGATGACGACCACGGCCCTGGCGCCGGCATCGATCGAATCGACGACGGCTTGCCGCACCAACATCGTGGGGACGGCGATCACGCTGAGGTCGATACGGTTGCCATAGTCCTGAAGGCGCCGATAACACTTGAGGCCGAGCACCTCGTCCGTCGACGGATTCACGGGAACGATGACGCCGCGGAAGCCGCCGGCAATCAGGTTCGCCACCAGCTCGTGCCCGACCTTGCCGGCGGAGCGGGAGGCGCCGACGACGGCGATGGCCTCAGGGGTCAGTAACGCCTCGAGCATTTCGTTGTCTCTCCGGCTGCTTGGTGAACGCGCACTGCGGGGATCCACGCGAAGACCGCGCGTCGAATCGGAACTGCTGCCCTGGACAAGCCGGCGCCGGTGACAGTTGGGGACTCGCCCCCGGCAGGCGCACAGCCCTCTATTGTAGGGTGTCGCGCACCGCGATTCGGCGCTGTGGAGCGCGCCGGCACTCCATTCCGGCGAGACATCGTCCGTCCCACACGGGGCCTGCGCGTTCGTTGTGCGCAAACGGCAGAACTCGGCGCGTTGATCCCGACCTTGGCGTTGGCTGCGTGCGGTCTGTCAGGCGCCGACTCGACGCCGATCGCATTGCTCGCATGGCTGGCAACGGGAGTGACCCTTGCGTCGCCTTGCCGTCGCCCGATCGGCGCGAAGCGCGGCGTCAGGGCCCATGCCCCGGATCGCGCGAACTCAATGCCTGCGTCAGTCCGCAATGGACTGTTGCAGTCCAATTAGCGCTTGAACTCGCGATAGCCTTCCACTCGCGCCAGATCGGCCTGCACCTGCTCGCAGCTGCGCTCGTAGACGATCTCGCGGCCCATGGCGTTGCCGGCGTAGGCCTGCCGGTTGCGCGTGGGGGTCAACTCGCAGCGCACGCTGTGCACGCCTGCGCCGAGCACGACCTCGATCGACTCCGGCCGCTTGCTGAACACGACGACCTCGAGCACCTGGCCGCTGCTCGTGACGCGCACCGGGATCTTCTCTGCGTTCATCGGCTCTTTCCATTCCCCGACAGGCGCCGCGCGCCGGACCGGGACAGTCTACGCTGCGCGAGGTCACGCCGGGCGATGCATACGCCGGCAGACAGACCACGCACGCGTGAGTCAGCCGGCGATGTCCAGCGCCGGCAGTGCCGCAGTCCCGTCGAGGCAATGCCACAGATACACGGCAAGCCCGGCGTCGCCCGTCCACAGCGTGTAGCGGCCGCACCCGTGCTGTTGCCGCATGCGATCACGCTGTACCAGCGCGTGCACGGCGAAGAGCCGCGCGCGATCCAGCCACATCGCATCGCCGCTGCGACGGTACAGCTTGAGGAACGCGTAGCCGTTGCCCGCCGTGCCGTGGCACAGGCCGTAGCCTTTCGCCAGCGGCCCGGCCTGCCAGATCGCGTGGCCGGCGCCGACGAGCATCGCGTCCATTGCCGCGGAGCGGCCGGGGGGATAGTCCGCCAGCGCGGTCACGATGCCCGGTGCCCCGTGGCACCACTGCATCAGCATGCGCGGCCGGCCCGGCCGCGGCTCGTAGGTGCCCGGGGGCCAGTTGACCGCGTCAGCTTCGGTTCGTGCCAGTGCGCTCAGCATGGCCACGCAGCGGTCGTAAAGCGCTTCGCGTCGATCCGCGTCGAGCAGCGCGGCACCCTTGAGCAGCGGATACGCGTTGCCCGCGAAGCCGTGCCCCGCGCCGAGGTACTGCACGACCTGGCCGTACAGGTCCTGCGTCCACAGGTGGCACTGCACGCGCTCGTCGTACGTCCAGGTTCGCCAGACCTGCTTGACGTTGGCCAGGAACAACTCGCGCCAGCGCTCCTCGCCGGTGGCTTCCCACAGGTGCCAGGCTGCCACCATCGTGCCCGGCGCGGCCCACAGCGCCTCGTTGGTCGGATTGCCGATGTTCGACGCGATGGATGCGAAGAGGCGGTCGGCAGTCGCAGCCGATCCGGTCAGGCGCCACAGCGCGAGCAGGATGCCCGCCTCGCCGAGGAAATACGACGGCACGACAGCGCCGGTGTCGGGATCCGCGAGATAGTCAGCGTGCGCCTGCCGCAGGCCCGCCACCGGATCGAGCGAGAGGTCCACCGCGCCAGCGCGCTGCAGGTACGCGAGCGCCCAGTGCACGCCCGCGCTGCCGAGGTAGAGGCTCTTGAAGCCGGTGCGCGGCGCGTCGCCTTCCTCGTCGAGCGGATGCACGGGCCAGCGGAGGTCGACGGAGCAGTGCGCCTCGATGTCGGCGGCGATGGCGCGGATCACCGCGCGCGTGTCCTCGGCGTCCCAGTCCCGGACGTCGAGCGCTTCGTGGCGATCGGGCTCGAAGAGCATCGTCCTATCGTTCGAGGTGAGGCGCGCGCGGCGGCATGGCGCCCCGGCGGGGTGGCGCATGAAGAACCACTGCGCTACGCGGCCAGGGCGCTACGCCGTTGCGCAGCGCCTCGACCGAGCGGTCAGGCGGCACTTCGGCGCTCACGAGCGAGGGAGATTGCGGCGCCCAACCAGGTAGGGCGCGAGCAGTGTGACCAACATGATGATGGGCCAGATGTTGCCGTCGTGGAATGTGTACGCGGCAAAAAGCTCGTGCCAGGACTTTCCTTGGGCCAACAGGCCGAAGCCGAACTCGAACACAAGCGTCAGCACGAGCCAACAAACGCCGATGCTCATGAGTTCGCGCCTGGACTGCGCCCCGATGCGCCGAACCAGAAGTTGCGACAGGACCAGGATGCAGCCGATGAGCAGTACTCCGCTGATGATCCGGGCGGCGGGGTTTCCGAGCCGCGGGAAGAGAACTGACTCCCGGAAGCCGCCGTTCAGCATGGCCAACAGAAGGATCGATAGCCAGACAGCGGTTGCGCGAAGGTAGAGCATGCAAAGATGCGCGGCGCGTTGGTGCCGCCTAACGCGCGATCGGCAACGTGAGGATGGTGGTGACGGGCGGCACCTCGCCGGCCTGCAGCGCGTACGCGGTCTCGAGCAGCGCGAACGTCTGCTTGGAAGCGAGGTCGCGCACGTCGATGTAGAACCAGTGGCCGTGCGCGCGGACGCCGACGTGCCTCTCGGCGGGCTCGTCGGCGCGTGAACCGATGCGCATCACGCCGTCCAGCATCCGGTTCCAGTCGAACGCGGTGCCGGTCTCGGTCGCCAGCATGGGCACTTCACCGGTGGCGACGGCGGACGCCGGCACAGCGACGCCCTTGGAGAGGAAACGCATCGCCGCGAGGATCGAGCGCGGGCGCACCGCGATGTTGCGGCCGCCGCCGCCAGCCGCGGCAACGGCCACCCGGTAGGTGAGCGCGGCCGGATCCAGATTCAGGAGCCGGGCGAATTCCTGGAACTCGGCGCTCGTGGCCGCCGCGGCGTCGAACGACACCGAGAGCACGAGGTCGCTGCCCGGCGGCGGCGGGGCGGCCGCCGAGTCCACGCCGAGGTGCAGCCATCCGCGGCCCTCGAGGAGCTCGATCAGGTCGGCCGCGCGCCGGAATCGCGACCAATCGGGCACTTCGCGCGGCGCATAGAAGGTTGCGGCGGGCGCGTTCGGCACGCCGTTGATCGCGTCAGCGAAGACCAGCAGGACCTCGCGCAGGCCGAATCCGGCGGCACGCAGCAGCGCGAGCGTGCGCAGGTCGAGCGGCCGCAGCAGCTGCTTCGCGAACTTCTCGCCGGCGAGCGGTTGCAGCACGAACGACGGCGTCTGCGACAGGCCCAGCGCGGGACTGGCGGATAGCGTCGGGTCCAGCCCGAGCACGCCGGCCGCGGACAGCGATAAGCTGGCGCTCACCGTGGCGCTGGTCGACACGCTGCCGAGGTCGAGGAAGTACGGGCTGTCGCCGTAGCGCAGACGGACGATGTTGCGCAGCATCTGCTCGGCGCCGGTCTGCGCCGCGGTCTCGTTGAGCGATCCACGCGTCTCCTTGAGCACGCTGCCCGAGAACGCCGCGCAGCCGGTCAGCAGCACGGCGGCGAAGGCGATCGCGGCGCGGCGGAAGCGCATCACGTCCGTTGCCGCGCGGCGAGCAGCCGGTCGGCGTATTCGCGCCAGTTCGCGTCGCCGGGCAGCTTGTCGAGCCCGAGTGCGACCTTCTGCCTGCCCATCCAGTCCTGTCGCTCGGCCGTGGCGCTCGCCAGCCATGGGTCGAGCCCCGCCTCGCGTACGGTGACCGCGACCTCGCGCATCTCCTCCGCGCGGCGCTTGCCGTGCAACGCGCTGCGGCTCATGAAGTACGAGCCCAGCTCGTCCCAGTCGAGCGTGGGAAACGTCTCGTGCAGCGAGGCGAGCACGCGATCCTCCACGCCGTACGCGCGCGCGGCGGTGAAGCTCTCAGTGACGATCGCTTCCATGCCCTTGATCATCACGCTGCGGCACATCTTGATCGCCGAGGCCACGCCCACGCGATCGGCGGCGACCTCCATCGCGAAGCCCAGCGGAACCAGCAATTCGCGCAGGCTTGCGGCCTCGCGCCCGCCGAGCAGCATCGGCACCTTGATGCCGTAGGGCGGCACCGAGGTCATCACCGCGGACTCGACGAAGCGCCCGCCGGCGCCATCGATCAGGCGGCTCATCTCCTGCTTCGCGCCGGGCGACGCGGAATTAAGGTCGACGAACCAGGTGCCGCGGCGGATCGCCGGCACGGCCTCGCGAGCGACGGCCACGGCCTGCGACGCGGTGACCGCCGAGAGCACGATGTCGGCACGCGCGAGCAGCGCGGCGAGCGAACCCACGGCCTCGACCTTCGCGTCCCGTGCGCGCCCGCGCATCGCGGGTCCTTGCACCGGGTCGGGCATCAGGATGTCCCACGCGCCTACCCATGACGCGCCGCGCGCGACGAGCGCGCTGCCGAAGATGCTGCCGACCTCGCCGTAGCCGACGAGCCCGATGCGCATTGCCCTGGATGCGTCCATGCCGATGCCTCCGATCGCAGTATCGGGATTCTATATCTGGCACCATCGCGGTTTCCCCCGCAGGCAAACGATGTTCGCCCCTGGCAGTCAGGCGATGACGCTGCTCCTCGGCGCGCTGGTGGCGAGCGCGCCGCTGGCGATGGACATCTACCTGCCGTCGATGCCCGCGATGACGCGCGCGCTCGGCGCGACGGCCGGCGAGGTGCAGCTGACGCTGTCGGTCTACATGTTCGGCTGGGGCGCGGCACAGCTCCTCGCCGGGCCGCTGTCGGACCGCTACGGCAGACGGCCGGCGCTGATCGCAGGGCTCGTGCTGTTCACGGTGGCGTCGATCGCCTGCGCGCTCGCGCCCGGCGTGGGCGCGCTGATCGTCGCGCGCTTCTTCCAGGCCGTCGCCGTGGCGACCGTGGCGGTCGTGCCGCGCGCCGTCGTGCGCGACCTGCACGCGGGCGAGAAGGCGGCGCACATGCTCTCGACGATGATGCTGGTGCTGGGCGTGATGCCGGTCCTGGCCCCCGTCCTCGGCGCCGAGCTGCACCTCGTGTTCGGCTGGCGCGCGAGCTTCGCGATCGTGGCGGCCTACGGCGTCGCGCTCCTTGCGCTGGTGCTTTTCGCGCTGCCCGAGACGCTCGCCCAGCGCGATCCGGGCGCGCTCGCGCCGGTGGTCATGCTGCGCAACTGGCGCCGCGCGCTCGCCTCGCGACACTACGCCGGCTACGCGCTGACGATCGCCGCGGCGATGGCGGGGCTGTTCGCGTTCCTCGCCGGCAGCGCGTTCGTGTTCGTCGAAGGCATGGGCCGTGGCGAGCGGGTCTACAGCCTGTACTTCGCGCTGGTCATGCTCGGGACGTTCGCCGGCACTGCGATCGCGCGTCGCGCGACGCCGCGCCTGGGCATCGTGCGGATGGTGCGCGCAGGGTCGCTGGCGCTCTTCGCCTCGGGCGCGGCGATGGCGCTCCTCGCGTGGCTGGGCGTGGCGCACCCGCTGGCGGTGGTG